>Ga0206900_1034_pt1 | contig 35942 bp, 32 predicted proteins | sample Alteio_BWOrgHeat_46_FD_153235 | JGI IMG/M metagenome (GOLD analysis project Ga0206900, IMG submission 153235) | Enriched cells from forest soil in Barre Woods Harvard Forest LTER site, Petersham, Massachusetts, United States -... | ecosystem: Environmental > Terrestrial > Soil > Temperate forest >... | reverse complement strand
GGTGAGAACGCGGCGTGCGGCGCGCAGCGACCAACGATCGAGTTGGTTGTAGACGCGGCCTTTGAAGTCCGGCCAGGTGTAGCCATGGTGGAAAGCGATCCATGGAAATTCGCGCTCCGCGCCGATGCGACGAACCAGGAAATGCGATTTTACGGCGTGGGTCTGCAGGACGTCGGGCGACGCTCCGCGGATCATTTCGAGCAGCGCACGCTGAGCGGCGGGGTCGTTCGGCTTACGCTCTCCGATGACTTCGATGGGAATGTTCTTTTCACGAACGGTATCGATGAACAGGTTCGATCCACCCCGCGTAAATGTGGCGATGACGGTTTCGACGAGTTCGTTTTGCGCAAGAGAGGCGAACTCGAGGAGATTACGGGCGGGACCCGTAATGGACGTGGCTTCGATGACGGCCAGCAGCCGAAGTGGCGTCACGGGTTTTTCGGCCGCCATGATTCGTAGGTGTCGGAGAGCCTGCGCCCCAGGACATCCCAATCGTAACGACTGACGGCAAGCTCGCGTCCGGCGGAAACGATTCGGGAGCGCAGGTCCGGAAAGGCAAAGAGAGCGGATACAAAACGAACCCATTCCTCGGGGCGATCGGGATCAGCGATCAGGATGTCACGATCCGGCGAGACGGCCAGTCCTTCAGGCATCGCGGTAGTAGGGCCGAACGTCCCCCACTGTGCCGGTTACAGTAACGCCATCAAATTGGGAAAGCGCCCGAATTTCGGGAGCGGGATTGGCGCCAACGATAGTGAGAGTCAACGCAGGAAAACGTTGACGCAGGACGGGCCACACAGTGCGCGTGAAGGAAAGGGCGGCTTCGATGTTCGGAAAATAGTCCATCGTTCCGACGAAGACCAGGGAAGATCCGGGCTCATTCGCGGGAGTGAAGGACGTGGTGTCCACGCCGTTCTCGATCACCTCAATCCGCGCTTCAGGCGCGATATTCCGAAGCTGGTCACGTTCGCGATCTGAGCAGACCAGGTGTCCGAATGCGGAATGAAGGATCGAGCGCTCGAGAGCCTGCATTTTTCGAGCGGTATGGCGGGCGTACCAGGCTTTGGCCGGGTTGCGCTCGATTCCGCCGTAGCGGGCGATCACTTCGGATTCGATGTTGTGCCAGTTGTAAACGCAACGCGAAGATCCGGCGATGGGCTCGGCGCGGATCATGTGGATGCTGTCGAGGTGAACCAGGTCGTAGACCCGCGATTCCATTGCGCGGCGAACCGCCGCGTCTATTTCGCCCGACCAGTAATTCAGAACGGGAAGTGGCCAGCGTCCGGCGATGCCCCGCGCGATATTCACAAGCCCGTAAGCGGCGGGCTTTGGCGCCGCCGTGATTTCACGACAAAACGGAATATCGGTGGCCGTCAACCGGGGGCCGGCGGGATCTTCGAAGTAGAGATAGGTGATGTCCCACCGGGCTCCCAAAGCGCGGAGGAAGTGAAATTCGCGAAGCCTTGCCCCGTTCGAGGCAGGCCAGCACTGGCGGGGGGAGATGAACAGAATTCGCAATCGGATTTATGGCGCTGCCGGCAGCACCGCAAAACTGCCCGGAGACAGAGTGCTTCCATCGGCGGCCAGGTAATCGACCCGGACAAGATGATCTCCTTGCCGGACATCCACGTCCGATGAGCACGGGCCGGATGGCACGCAGGTCAAATACGATCGGGCGCCGCTCGGCTGAACGAGCGTGACCCGCGCGGCGGTGGAACTTGCGACGGACGAAAAGTGGACTGGTATCTGAACGGCGCGCAACGATTGCTGGGCGAGACCGCCCAGGCGCGCGGCGGGCCAGGAGCTGGCAAACCCATATCCGCCAAAGAAACCGAACCATTTATTGGTCAGGGGACCGCTGGTCAGCATGTAGTTGCCATCGTCGAGATCGGCCATATAGGCCCCTGCAGGATTCGGGAAAGGACAGGTGAAGCCGGGCTTGCACCACATGCGCTGATACATGCCGTCCATGGCGGATTTGATTGCGGGATCTCCGGTAATGAGGAAACCGGCGGAGAAGCCCCGGATCGCCTCGCCGAGCACGGGAACGCCGGAAGCGCAGTAGGGATCATTGTTCGGGAGAGGTTCGCAGTTCAGGTAGCCCCGCGCGCCAAACATTCCGCCCGCTGTGCCCAGGGAGCCTCCGTTGGCATCGTATGCGGTACTCGCCAGATAGACAACGCCTTGACTGATCACGTTCTGCAGGGTGGACAGGTCGGCGGCGGAGCCCGCGGATTTGATCGCTTGGTAGTCGTACGTTGCCAGCGCCCCGAGGGAGAGTCCGTTCATGAACGGCAGCGTTCCAAAGCCGGCGATATGGCTCACGATGAGACCCTTGCGGCAGCCTGTAGGGCATGATCCGCTCTGATACGGTCGCGTCAGAACAGCATGCTTGCCGTCGATAACCGACCCGACCTGATAGGCGGCAACGTCGCCTATGTCGCCGTTCTGCTTTGTGGGGCCGGAGCCGTACTGGTTATTGTTCGTCGGATCGTTGATGAACCAAAGAGACTGCTTGAGCGAGCCCTGATCGTTCGAAAAAGTTCCCGCACTCCATGATGATCCTGTCATGGTTATGTTGGGAGATCCGTCCGTCACGGTCGCGTATACGCTTCCGTCCGATGCCGTGAACTGCGTGTCGGGATTCGTGAACTGCCACGTGCCGTTAATCTGAAGCGCGTTCCAGATCTGATTGATCTCAGCGCTCAGGTAGGTCATGCAGTTGGAACGATAAACGGAGCTCGCGTCAAAGAGCGCGCAAAGCCCGAAACCCGCGGCCATGTAGCCCATTTCGCGCGTGTTACCCATCTGAACGTTCCAATTGAAATTCTTTGGATAGGTGTAGGCGACATAGGTCCAGTAATCCCAGAGGTAGTGCATGCCGGGCCAGATATCGGTTCCCGTGTCGAGAGCCCAGAGAATGAGACCGGTGGCCGACTGCCCACGGGCAGGACCTGCGTTGATGAACGTCCCTCCGAGATTGTTGATGTCGAAATTCTTTCCGCGGTCCCAGTTAGGGCCGGTCCACCAGCGCGAAGCGAGCGTGCGGGCGGCATTCTGGTAGTCGTCGATGCCGGTACGGTAGTACATCGAGTAAAAGGCGAGTACGTTGTCGTAATAGTTCGCCGGCGTGTTGCTGTAGAGCCAATTGGACGCGATGGCGTCATTGCCGATGGAATACCTGAGACCCGCGTCCGCGCCTGTGTGGACATACGCGTTTCCAAGCGTCAACTGCGTCTGCGAATCGCAGGATTTGATTCCATAGAACGCTCTGCCCGTGGTTCCCGTATAGATGGCCGAGTTGTACCAGATCACGATGCCGGTTGTACCGGTCGCCGGCTTCGTATTTCCGGCGCCGCCGCAGAAATCCGTCTGGAACTGTGTGCCGGAACCGGTGACAACGGCGCTTTTGTTCTCGACGGAAAGCGTGCCGTGAGTACTTGCGGTGTTCCAGTAGTCAATCCAGGTGGTGGACTGCATGGCGATTTGCAGGTCCGCCATCGTTTTGAGACGGTTGTCGGTCCACGACCAGGGATTCGCGCCGTGCCGGATCATGGGCCCCAGGATGAGATCCACGCGCGAATCGGGAACGACCACGACGCCGTTGTTGTCGGTAGCGACGGCTCCGAGTTTGAACTGCTTTTGGGAACTCAGCCCCTGGCTATCTGTGACGGTCAGGCTGAGGTAGTAGGTCCCAAAGAGAGGCGGATCGAAGGCTGCCATACATCCGTTTCGCTCGCGCCAGTGTCCGAGCGCAGGGGACGCCGTGGTTTGGGTCCAGAAACAGGTGACGTTGGGCGAGTCGGAGTTCGAGAAGGAACCGGAAGCGTCGAGACGAGTGGCCGTGGCGGCGCGAACCGTTAGAGGGATCGCGCCCAGGTTTGCAGCGGGAGGAAACGCCGCTGTGCCGCTGTATTTCGCGCCGCCGTTTTGAGGCATTAGCTGGAGATGGCTACCGCTCGAATCCGACGCTGAGTTTTCGAATTCGTAATCCATCAGATCGCCGGGGGCGCTTGTGACCATTGTTGGCGGCGCGCCGCCGAGTGGGCGCGTGGTTGAGAACCAGCGAATGAAACCGAGGTGGATCTGGGGGTTTACGGGCTCATAAAAGGAGCCGATAGAGAATTTGCGATTGCGCCGATCGAATGTCCCTTTGCCGGCGATGGGCGTCTGCGCCTGAGTATGAACGCCGGACTGCTGATCCCAGAGTTCCAGAGTGTAAAAACCGGTTGCCGTGTTGCGCTGGCCCACCCAACGGAACGCCGTGGTGGAACCCAGCGGGAGGGTAACGGTTTCGTTCGCAAAGCCATTGAGGACCAGTGTGTTAGTGGCAGAAATATAAACTTTTGCGTCAGAGTCGAGTTCCCAAAGTCCACAAGCGGCGTTGCTGGTGACGAAGTCATCGGCCTGACCCTCGATTCGCCAATCGCCGATCGCGGCGTAGCGGTTGGTGGAGGGCAGAATTCCGCCGAATTGATTATTGGGCGAATTCGAAAGCACGAGAGACTGGCTGGCCGTGATTGCGCTGGCCGATGCAAACAACACGAAGAAAAGGGTCGCGGGGCGGGTCACAGCGTGTACCCAAATCCCGCCCCAGTAGTCGAAGGCGCGATGTTTTCGGCCCTCACAGCGTAGAAAAATGACGGCGAAGAGTAGTTGGCGTATTCGGTCATGATCCAGCCGGCGGAGCGGCGAAGCGCATGCGCGGGGCTGCCGTTTACATAAATGGTATACGTGGCGCCGTCCCATGTGAGTGCAAGGTGATACCAGGAGCCGCTGGCGGTGCACCAGATCATGTAGCCGTTCTGAGCGGATTTGTCGATTTTGCCCGGGGATGGCTCCGCCGGGCCGAATTCAGCAAGCTGGGGATTGAAACTTGCCTCGATGGTGGAGACGGAGGCCGGATCAAGGGCAGAGGGGGTGCCCATATCGATATCGGCCGTCGGGCAGTTCGGCAGAGCGCCTCCGTCGATGATCCGGGTGGTCGCAGCGTTGAAGATCCTGCCATCGGGGCTGTTGGAGGTTCCGTCTTTGGCGAGCCGCTGGCGGATTGACAGAAGTGGATCGGCAACGCACAAGGCTGGCCCGTCTGCGCCGCCCAGGTTCCGGAGGTCAGGCAAGCGCTTCACCTGCTTGCTGAGGGCGAGCGGGGTCTGGCTGGCTGCAGGCAGCGCCAAGACGGCGCAGACGAAGAGTAATTTTCGCCTCGTGATGACTTTAAGATGGGTTGTCGTGGAGTCGAGCGAACGTAGTGATTTCACGACCAAGGACTAGCAGGGAAGGACGGGGCAGGAGTCGAAGTCACATCAGAAACAATACCCTATGTACTGAAAATGCGCCTGTTATAGATTAGTGAAGATTTCGTGATCGACCCTGTCCCTAACCGCTGGTTGAGTACGTCGCCTCTTAGGCGAACTGCTTACCTGTGCCCGTAATTCGTGAAAACGTAATCTCTCGCTTTCACTGTCGTGTGGCACGCGAAGCCGCATTTTGCGTCGCTCCCCTGCGGCGGCTTGTCAGCTGAAGTGCCGGGCGAGAACGTATCGGATGCAGGGTTATAGTCGAACACGCCATATCCCCACCCGCCACTGTCCGCAAACCTTTTGCTGTCCTTAACCATGAAGTCGACGTCATGCTGCGTATCCGGGACCGTCGCTGAAGGAAATGTCTCCAGCTTTTTCGTGTTCCAGTGGACCTTCGCCATTCTGGAGCCGTCGGGGAAAGGCCTGCCATTGCCGGGAATGCCGGTCTGGTAAGCGTTGATCATCACAGGATTGGCGAGGATCACGGCCAGTTTGTCTCCGTTATGGCTGACCGAGACAACCTGCCAGGACTCGAATCCTCTGAACTCAGAGAACGCCAGTCCATTCGGCACTTTCACGGTGTACTTGTCCTGCGCGGGAAGGGCGCGCCCGACCGCAAGGGCGAGCGTTCCGGTAATAATCGCTATCGTCAACATGCTCTTGCGCTGCATCTTCAGTAGCTCCTCACATGGCTTCATCGGACACGGCGCGGTCTAAAGTAGATTCAGATTATTGCAGCGGCGCCTATACCGCGGCGCGGCCTTTGTCGATATTCTTATCGATGTTTTTGACCACTACGCGAGCCGGGTTGCCCATCGCGACGCAGTAGGGCGGGATGTCGGATACCACAACGCTGTTGACTCCGACAATGGCTCCCTCGCCGATGGTGACGCCTTTCAGGATGAAGACGTTGTGGCCAATCCAGGCGTAGCGGCAGACGCGGACGGGTTTTACCTCTTCGGGTTCGGGCGGGAGGTCGGCGATGCGCGCCATGGTGTCGCGGGGGTGGGCGTCGGTGTCCATGAAGCGGACGTTGGACGCGACGTTCACGTCGTCTTCGATGACGATTTCCTTGTTCAGGATGAACATGGTCTGGTGCCCGAGATCGACGCGGTTTCCGATGATCAGCCTGGGCTCGTCGAACAGGCGGCCCGTGAAGACGTCGATGCGTCCGAAGAAGTTCACGTCGTCGCCGATGTAGATTTTGGGGTGACCGGCGATGAAGGGCATGCGCCACACTTTGAAACGTTTCCCCACCGACTCGCAGCGGCAGCGAAACAGGGGCTCCGAGTAGAAGTAGCTGACGAGCCAGCGGAGGGTCATTTCGACCGCGTGGTGCAGTTCGAAGAAGAAGCGGCCGACCGGGTAGAGGAAACGCGGGAGAGGGAAGCCGCTACTCAGGATCCGGGAAGCGATCCGCTTGAGCGATCCGTAGAACGGGCCTTCGCCGCGACGGATCTTCAGGAGAAAACTCGGCATGGACGGGGCGTCTGGCCCGAGACTCATTCTAAAACGCAGTCTGAGACGGGCTGGTTGAATTGACTTCGCAGGGCCTGCTAAGGTGTTAGTTTATTACCCGGCGGCAACCCAGAAGTGACAGTTACAGAAGCGCTTAAGGTCATTCGCGCGGCTCCCGGGAGCGCGGCTGAGTACCACGTGCTGCTTGCCTGCGGCTTCACTCCTCTTCACCTCCAGACATTTCTCACGGCGCATCTGCAAACGAAGCTCCCGGCGCGGAAGGTTCGGGCGAGCGCGGGGCTTTTCGGAAACCTGGCGGGGACGATCGAGTCGGCCGCGCAATCGGAGCCGCAAGGGATTGCGATTGCGCTGGAGTGGGGAGATCTCGATCCGCGCCTAGGGTATCGCAGCGCAGGGGCCGTGACGCCTTCAGTTGTTCCGGACATTGTCGAGCAGGCTCGCGAGATGCTGGAGCGAATTGCGGCGGCGATTGAGGGATTGCCGGCGGGAATTCGGGTGGCCCTGTCGCTGCCTTCCCTGCCCCTGCCGCCGTTCTTTCATACGGCGGGCACGCAGGAGTCACAGGCGGAACTGCTGCTGGAACGCGATCTGATGGAGTTCGCGAGCCGGTGCGCGGCGCGGGCGGCGATCGTGAACCGGCGGAGGCTGGATGAAGAAGCGCCTTGCGCGGCCCGGCACGATCTGAAATCGGAATTAATCGCCGGGCTGCCTTATACGACGGTTTTCGCGGATGCTTTGGCGAATACGCTGGCGCGGTTGCTGACGCCAGCAGCGCCGAAGAAGGGTCTGATCACGGATCTGGATAATACGCTCTGGCACGGGATTGTGGGCGAGATTGGTCCGGCGGAGGTGTCGTGGGATCTCGCGGGACACGGTCAGATTCATTGCCTGTATCAGAAGGTGGTGGCATCGCTCGCGGAGGAAGGGGTTCTGATCGGGATCTCGAGCAAGAACGATCCGAATGTGGTGGCGCGCGCGTTCGAGCGGCGCGACCTGCTGCTGGGCGCGGACAAGGTTTATCCGATTGAGGCGCACTGGAATGCAAAGTCGGGTTCGATCAAACGCATTCTGGCGACGTGGAACATCGGGGCGGACAGCGTCGTGTTCGTGGACGACAGCCCGATGGAACTGGCCGAGGCGGTCGAGGCCAATCCCGGACTCGAGTGTGTTTTGTTTCCGACGGACGATTACGGAGCCGGGCTGCGAATGTTGCGGCGGTTGCGGGACCTGTTCGGAAAGGAGAGGGTTTCGAAGGACGATGCGATCCGGTTGGAGAGCATCCGGCGCGCGTCGGTTGTGCGGGAGAACATAGAGGGTGGCGAGCTTTCCGAGGCGTTTCTGGCGAATGCCGATGCGGTGATTACCGCGAACTTCGCGGACGCGGAAAATCCGCGGGCGCTGGAGCTCGTCAACAAAACGAATCAGTTCAATCTGAACGGGCGGCGCTTTGAAGAGGCGGACTGGCGGCGGCGCGTCGCGCGTCCGGACTCGATACTGGTGACCGTGGCGTACGCGGACAAATTCGGGCCGCTGGGTACGATCGCGGTGATTGAGGGCGCGCGCGGCGAAGATGCGTTGCATGTGAGCGCGTGGGTGATGAGCTGCCGGGCATTTTCGCGGCGAATCGAGCACCAATGCCTGCGTCTGTTGTTCGACGCGTTTTCGGCAGGCGCAATATGGTTTGACTTCGTTCCGACGCATCGCAATGGCCCAACGCGCAACTTCCTTACATCCCTGATGGGCACGGCGCCGGAAGGGCCGTTTACACTGGAACGCGCGCGGTTCGACGAAGCCTGCCCGCCGCTTCATCACAAAGTTGAAATCCTGAAAGAATCGGAAGTCTATGGATAACCTCCGCGACCGCCTTGTGCGGTGCTTCGAGACGGTTTTTCCGGATATGCCCGAGAGCGAGATCGCGACGGCGTCGCAGCAGACGCTGTCAAACTGGGACTCCGTCGCCGCGATCACTCTGGCGAACGTCATTGAAGATGAGTTCGCATTTCAACTGGACTTCGAGGATCTGGCGGATCTCGACAGCTTTGAGCGCATTCAGGCGTATCTTGCGGCCCGGTTGCCCGCAAGTCAGAACTGATGCGGCTGCACCATTATGGATATGTCGTGAGCGACATCCCGAGCGGGCTGGCGAGCTTTGAGCGCACGCTGGGCGCGACGTGGGACGGGTACGTTTTCGAGGACCCGCTGCAGAAGGTGAAGGTGGCGTTTCTTTCTACCAATCCGGCGGATGCGCAGTTGGAGCTCGTGGAGCCTGTGGGAACAGGTTCGCCGGTCTATCGATTCCTCACGGAAAAAGGCGGTGGTCTGCATCATGTCTGCTGGCAGGTGGACGATCTCGAGGCTTCCCTGGCGGAGATGCGCGGGCGCGGTTGTCTGATCGCAAAGAAGCCGCAACCCGCGGTGGCGTACGGCGGAAGGCGGATCGCGTGGCTGATTACTCCGGAAAAACTGCTGGTTGAGTTGCTGGAGAGCTGATACGCAATGCTGCGGGCGGCGTGGCGATTCGTGGTGGGTCTTGCCGTCTGCTTTTCACTCTTGTTCGCGGCGGTCACGTTCACACCGGTGCTGGGGCTGTGGACGCATGCGCTGACGGCGCCATGGTCGGAGAAGTCGGGCGGCACGTTGGTCGTGCTGGCGGGCGATGCGACTTCGGATCACCTGCTGGGGCTGACATCCTACTGGAGGGCCGTGTACACAGTGTTCGAGTGGCGGCGGGGCGCGTATCAATCGATTGTGTTCAGCGGGGGCGAAGGTATTCCGGAGGCGATGCGCGATTTTGTGGTTGCGCAGGGCGTTCCGGCTGCCTCGATCGCTTTAGACACAAGCTCGCTGACGACGCGGGACAGCGCTCAGAATGCGGGCGCTCTTGTTCGGAATTCGCCCAGGCCCTGGATTCTCATTACGAGCGATTATCATTCGCGGCGCGCATGGATGGTATTTCAGAAAGCGGGCGTGAATGTAGAGGCGAGCCCGGCGCCCGATGCGGGAAAACGGATCAATTCTCTGGAGGCGCGTTGGCCGGTGTTTCTCGATCTGACTCGGGAGACGGTCAAATACGCGTGGTACCGGCTGCGGGGCTGGATCTGAACGCGGATTTCAGCCTAGGGAATAACTGCGGCAGCGACAGACCTTCGAGTTCCATGATCAGGTCGAGCGCGCGGTAGCGGGAGTTGATGCCGATTCTCGGGATATCGTAGGGATCCGAATCGGCTGAAACAAATCCGCCGTGGGCGGAGAAGAGAGCGTGGAATCCCGCTTCCTCGATGATGCGGCGCGAGTCTTCGCGGATGTTGGCCTTGCGCCCGAATGGAAATGAGAAGAGGGGCACGTCGCGACCCGTGATTTCTTCGAGAGTCCGGCGGCTTTCGGTGACTTCGTAGCGGACCGCTTCGGGATCGATATTGCCGAGATCCACATGATTGACCGTGTGGGCGCCGATCTCGAAGCCGCGTTCGATCAGGGCCGGGATCTCCGTGCGGTGGAGGTTTTCAAAGGTGAAGGGGTATTTCGCGCAGTCGTGTTCGAAGACGCGGCCGGTATCGATGAAGCCCGTGGCGATAAACATGGCGGCGGGGAATCCGGCGGCTTCGAGAAGTCGCGAGCCGTTCAGCAGGACGTCGCGATAACAGTCATCGAAATGAATGGCGACGCTGCCCGGCGGGACTGCTTGGCGGTTGCGAACATTCGCGACGAGGTCGGTGGTTGATGCGGGCCGGTAGTGACGCTGGAGGATAAGGATATGTTCGGCGAGCGCTCGCGTGGTGACGGTCAGATTGTCGCCGGCGAAATCGTTGACGCGGTGGTAAAGGATGATCGCGCCTCTGCTTCGGACACGATGAACCAGATGGAAGATGCCGGTTCGGTAGAGGAAGAGATAGAAGACGGTTTTAAAGATCCGCTTTTCGTCGGATTCGACGACGCTAAGACGCGGGGCGCGTTTGGCGAGTTCCAGGAGGTGGGCATGGGTCGGTTTGCGGCGTGGGCGCGCGGCTGATGGCTGCTGGGCACGGCGCTCGCAGGTTCCTGCCGCAAGGGCGGAGACGGCCTCCGCGAGTGCGCGGGGGCCTTCGATATCGAGCTTGGTTCTGAGGGTGTCAGGCGTTTCGAGAGGGTGGACGGGGATCTCGGCGGTTCCGACGACATCTCCTGTATCGAGGCCCGCGTCGACGAAGTGAACGGTGACGCCCGCCGATTTCGCGCCGTCGAAGATTTCCCAGAATCCGGGCGGCATGCCGCGGTAGCCCGGAACGGCGCCTTTGTGCAGGTTGATGCAGCCGAGACGCGGAACACCGAAGATCGCCGGTTTGAGGATGCGAGTTCCGAGGACTACGCCGAGATCGGCATTGAGCTGGCGGAGCGCTTCGACCGCGGCTTGTTGATTCAGATTCCCGGCGCGGACCAGGGGAATCTGGAAGCGCGCAGCGAGGTCTTCGAGATTGAGATTCGCCTCGGGGAAGGCCCGGCGCAACAGATCATCGATTTCGCGCTTGGGCGCGAGGCGCGCCGCGCGGGCATCAAGCCAATCCCGCAGAGCGCCGATCATGCGGCGATAGAGATAGCCGATGCCTTCGCGCTTCACGTTGCGACGGAGATTCGCGAGACGGGACTTGCGCGACGTTATGCCCGTATCGAGCAGAATGCCAACAGGCCGGATGTTCGGCGCGCCGCATACGGCTTCGATGGAGCGCAGAGTGGACTGCGTGTCCCCGCCCACGAGAAAAGCGACTCTCATGATCGCAGCATTCTCGCGAAGAGGCGCTCGTAGCGGAAGACAACGCTCTCCGTTGCGTATAGGGCCTTCACTTTCGCGCGGGCTGCCTGTCCCATCGCGCGGCGGGTGGGTTCATCGTCGATCAGAGTGAGAAGACTCTCGGCAATTGCGCGGGCGTCTCGGACGGGAACGGCGAGCCCGTGAGTTCCCGATTCGACCAATTGCAGATTCGCCGGGATATCGCTGACAACGGAAGCAAGGCCGACGGCCATGGCTTCAATGAGCGATACGGGAAGGCCTTCGAGCGACGAAACCAAGGCGAAAACATCAGAGGCTTGCATGAAAAGACGCACTTGCGCGACCGGCGCCATGCCGGTGAAGCGGATTGCCGATCCCATGAGGTTGCCCGCGGCGGCTTCCAGGTCGGTTCGGCTGGGTCCATCGCCCGCGAGGATCAGGACGGCGCCGGGGCGGCGTTCCAGAATCTGCCGAAAAGCTGCGATCAGCGATGGCAATTCTTTTTCGAGTGCGAGTCTCCCCACGAACAGCACGACAGGCGCATCGTTGGGCAGGTCGAACTGCCGTCGGAGGCGCTCTTTTTCATCACACGAGGGCGGGCGGAACTCATCCATGTCGACCGGGTTCGGCATCCAGGCGACTCGGCGAGTATCAAGACCGACTTCATTCGCTTCCGCCAGCATGCCGTCGTTGAGAACGAGAATATGATCGGCCCATCGTTTCAGGAAACCGAGTTCGAGCCGTCCCAACCAGGAATCCTTCATCCGGCGGATGAGGCTGCTGCCGGAGAACTTCATCAGGATCGGAACCCGGCTGAAGCGAGCGGCAGGCAGGCCGGTAGCCAGATGCAGCCCCGACATGAGAAAGTACACGACGTCGTAAGATGCGCGGTTGCGCAGAAGGGTCCATGCAACTCCGAGCGCATAACCGTAACCGCGAATCGCGGGCGGGAGCCCCGTGCCGATGAGCCGCACATTGATGCCGAGAGGATCAGTCCATCTACTGACGGGCGGCATCGGAGGCGCGCCTTCACAGATGACTTCGACGTTGTGTCCGCGTTTCAGAAGGCCGGCGCAGACGCGCTGCACTTCGATTTCGGAGCCGCCGACGACGGGTGGGTAAGACTGGCAGACCAAGGCTACCGAGACACGACGGAGCGGCTCGTCGGGGGCCGGAGCGTCTGGCGCGTCGCGAACCAGGCGCTCCCGCGAATCAGGCGCCATCCGTCGGAACGCAGGGCGAAGCGCGGCGTTCCATTTCGGAGCAGCTCTTCTTGCGGGGTATTATGCTTTTAATTCGAATGAAGCTCTCGCTCGTCATTCCGGTCTATAACGAAGAAGAGGCGCTGCCGTACACGCTTGCGGCGCTCGATTCCGTTCTCGCCCTTCTCAATATAGATTACGAAGTATTGTTCGTGGACGACGGCAGCCGGGACGGTTCATTCGATTTTCTTACGCGGGCGACGGAGCGCAACCGCCGCATTAAAATTCTTCGTTTTTCGCGAAATTTCGGCCATCAGGTGGCGGTTACGGCGGGCCTGGACTTCGCCGATGGCGACGCCGTGATCGTGATGGACGCCGATTTACAGGATCCTCCTGAGCTGATTCCGGAAATGCTGCGGCTTTATGAAGAGGGTTACGAGGTGGTTTCGCCGCAGCGGATTTCGCGCGAGGGCGACACATTTTTCAAGCGCGCCACAGCCAGACTGTTTTACCGACTGATGTCCAGAATGGTGGATCGGCGGATGCGTGAAGAGGTCGGGGATTTCCGCCTTTTGAGCCGCGGGGCGATCAACGCGATGCGGCAGTTTCGAGAGCAGCACCGGTTCCTCCGGGGGATGATCGCGTGGCTGGGGTTGCGCGAAGCCCTGCTGCCGTTCGAGAGGAAGGCGCGCGTCGCGGGAACGACCAAGTATCCGTTCTGGAAAATGGCGCGCTTTTCCTGGACCGCCATCACATCTTTTTCGGCGGCGCCGCTGCACTTCACGATGGGTCTCGGATTGACCGCGTGCTTTCTTGCGTTCCTCTATCTGGTATTCGCGTTGGTCGCCACGTGGGCCTTCAAGAATGTCGTTTCCGGCTGGACCTCGATCGTGGCCCTGCAATGCTTCTTTTTCGGCGTGACGCTGATCTGCGTCGGGCTGATCGGCGACTACGTAGCGCGCATTTACGAGGAATCGAAGGGTAGACCGCTGTATGTCATCGGAGAGGCCGTGAACGCGTCGCGGCCCGTTCAACTGGAACGGGCGGTTTTGCTCGAACCGCGCCCCGTCCCTCATGAAGCGGTTCGTTAAGACGACGGTCACGTCACTTGCGATCGTGATCGTGTGGCCGTTCGCGCTCCTGAGCGGCTTCGGACGAGCGCAAAGCGCATTCGTCGCCGGCGGTCAATTCTTTTCACTGATCCCCGGCATTCCGGGCGACTATATGCGGGTGGCGTACTACTGGATGACGCTCGAATCCTGTTCTCTCCGCTGCCGCATCTCGTTCGGCGCCTTTTTTTCGAACGCCAGGGCAACGGTGGCCGAGGGCGTCTACATCGGACCTCGTTGCATTCTGGGGCGGGCGAGAATCGGCGCGAGAACTCAGATCGCTTCGCAGGTACAAATTCTCAGCGGAGCGCGCCAGCACGGGCGGGATGAACAAGGGAAGACTCTGGGAAGCCACACGGGGGCGTTTCGCGACGTGAGCATCGGACAGGACGCCTGGATCGGCGCCGCAGCGATCGTGATGGCCGACGTGGGCGAGAGAGTCACAATCGGAGCAGGCTCGGTCGTAACGAAGCCAGTGCCCGACGGAGTCGTCGCAGTCGGGAATCCGGCGCGAATCCTTCACGTGCAGCCGGCCGACGAGTCGGTCTGAACCAGAATTTGCCGGTTCCGCGGCGGAAGCCAGGTGCGGTAGGATTGCGTGAATACAGTTCGTGAAAGGTCTGGCTGAGGGCTGGTCGCCATAAAATACCGCGGGCGCACTTCCGGCGTAAGCGGCAGAAACCAGAATTTCTGCGCCGTATTCGGGTACGGACCCGAAAATAGCAAGTGAAACACCTCGTCTTCGGAGCCCGTGCGTCCGATATGCCCCGCGATCGTCACCTGAGTCCAGCCATCGTATTCGTAACCTCCACTCACGCACGTCCTCGGAACGCCGATTTCCCGGAGGCGATCGGCGGCGCGTGCGCGAGCTTCACTGAGACGAAACGCATCGTGCGTCATCGCCAGACCGAACACGCCGAAGATCAGCAGCGTGGGAACGGCCGCGAGTCGGAGCGTCGCGCCGGGCAAACGCGCCGCCACAGCCATCGCGCCGAGGTTCACGATCACGATCAGCGGCAGAAGATAGCGATCGAAATACCAGGCGGGCCACAATGACGAAGGCAGCGACCCGGCCAAATAGAGAGCGCAGGATGAAACGGCGATCACTGCGAAAATCCATAGCCGGCTGTCCACGGGTCCGCGTTCCCTCAACGCCCTCCCGATCGCCGGTGAGACGATCAGACCGAACAGGATGAGCGCAATCACAGAAAGTCCGAGTGCGTGCGTGACGTATCGGGAGATCGCCAATGGCTGGAGACCCGCGACGAGCTGTCCCGGCCGCCGTATGCCAAACTCGGTCACAATGCTCCCGAGCCAGGGAACGCGCACCCAGTCCTGCTTCAAAGCCGCGATCGCAACGACAACGGCAGCCGCGACCCCGCAAGCCAGCAAAGCGCGGCGCGTCAACTTCACCCGGCTTCCGAATAAGAACAGAAGGGCGGGAAGGCAGAAAAGCGCGAGCGTCGGGATAATGCGGAGGGTCGTCTCGGAGAATCGCCCTACGATATACATGGGTTCCGGCATTGTCTTCGGCACTCCCAGAATGCCTCGCCCCGCGCACCAGGCCGTCAGATAGCCGGCCGCGAGAATCACGCCGATAATCGCGAGGGAAGCGGCCAACACAACGTTCCGCTCCCGTCGCCGCAGTACTATCACACCGCCGAGCATCGCCGCCGGCGCGGTCCAGATGACCTGCCGGTTCGCGCCTCCGATGAACCCCGCTACTGCCGCGAGCGCGATCCAGACAACGGCTGTTCGCGGAGGAGCTTCAGCGGCCTTCAGAGCGCAGTAGAGTGTCGTCAAAAAAAACAGCAATGACGGCACGTCAGTCATAAAAGTGGTCCCCATTGGAAGAAACAACGGAGAAAGCAACACCTCCGCTACCGTCAGACCCGCCAGCCACGGGGACAATTTCAGCCACCTCGCCATGGCATAGATCAGAACGCAACATCCGAGCACAATGGGAATCATCGACACTCGTATCGCCACGAAGGAGAAGCCAGCGATCTTCACGATCAGCGCGCCCCAAATAGTTTGCGGGAGCGCCATGGCGTGCGTCCAGCCGTCAAGCTGGAACCGTCCCGTCTCGGCCAGCGCTCGGGACAGTCTCGCATACTCCCAGTCATCGCCTACGCCGATCTCAAAAAACGGGTTACAGATAATAAACAAAACAGGCACCGTCAGAAGAATAAAAAAAAGGGGATTTGGCAGATATTTCGCCAGAGTGCGCACCCAACTATTCTGCGGGTGTTGATAACGCTCGCGCTTGTAAAAGCGCCGAATAGTGGATCTTGCGGTGCGTTATCGCACGATAAGTCTTGCGGCTTGGTTCTCCACTGCGGACGAAATACTACTCGCAGGTCGCTGGCGAATCGGCCTCCACCAGGATTTCCCGACGCCTCGGCGGAAGCCAGTCTCGGTAGGATTGCGTAAATAGAATCCGGGTCAGGTCGGGCTGAGGACTGGCGACAATAAAGTAGCGCGGGCGCACGTCCGGGGTGAACGGCAGAAACCAGAAATCCTTTGCTGTATTCGAGGGAAGACGCGATTCCACGGCATACGCGAGGCCCGGGCTTCCGATCTGTCCTTTGACTCCCAGTTCCGTCCAGCCATCGTATTCGTAGCCGCCGCTTACGCATGTCCTCGGAACGCCGGTTCGCTGAAGGCGATCGGCGGCGCGCGGCCGGGCTTCATCGAGACGAAACGCATCGTGCGTCATTGCCAGACCATACGCGCCGAAGATCAGTAGAACGAGAGCGGATGCGTATCGGAGCGCCGTTCCTGGCAGGCGCGCCGCTACAGCCATGGCTCCTAAGTTCACGATGGCGATTAACGGCAACAGATAACGGTCGAAAAACCATGGTGGCCACAGCGCGGAAAATAAAGATCCAAAAAAATAAATGGCGGAGAATGGGACCGCGATCGCCGCGAAAATCCTGAGCCGATTATCGAGAGATCCAAGTTCCCTTAACGCCCGCGCAATCGCAGGCGAGGCGATCACCCCTAAGATTGTCAACGCCATGACAGCCAGCCCCGGGCCATGCGTGACGTATCGGGAGAGTTCGACTGGCTGGCTACCCGCAAGCGCCTGTCCGGGAAACATCATTCCGTATACGGTTACGATGTTGCCCAGCCAGGGAGCCCGAAGCCAGTCGCTCCGGAATGCCGCAATCACGATGAGCAGGGGCGCGGCCGCCCCGCAAGCCACCAACGCCCGGCGCTTCCACTCGACTCGACTCCCAATTGCCAGTAGCAGCGCGGGGAGACAATACAGCGATATCGTCAACACAACGCGCCACGCGGCGGTCGCACCTCGTTCCACCATCAGCCGAGGCTGCGGCCAGGGCGCGGCCACTTGCAGAATCCCATGCCGCAAGTACCAAAGCTGCGCGCAAACCGCCGCGAGCATCACGCCGACAATCGCGATCAAGGTTGCTGAAACGACTTCCCGCTCGCGTCGCCGCAGAGCGATCAGACTGGCGAGCATCAACACCGGAGCGCTCCACATGATCTGCCGGTCGGCGCCAGCGAGGAACCCCACGACGGCGGCGAGCCAGATCCACTTCACAACCCTTCCTGACGGCGCTTCAGCAGCTTGCAGGACGCAGTACAGCGTCGCTAAGACAAGCAGTCCGAGGGCACTTCAGTCATAAAAGTGGTCGCCAGCGGAAGAAACAGCGGACAGAACAGCATCTCAGACACGGTCAGGGCCGCCATCCATTCGCCCAATCCGAGCCATCTCGCGATGGCGTAACTGAGAGCGCAGCATCTAAGCACGATAGGAATCATGGAGGCGCGAACCGCCGCGAATGAAAAGCCGGCGATCTTGATGGCCAACGCGCCCCAAACGGTCTGCGGCAGCGCCATTGCGCGGACCCACCCGTCCAAATGGATACGACCGGTCTCCGCAAGAGAGCGAGCGAGACCGACGTAGACCCACTCGTCATTCACGCCGATCTCAAAAAACGGATTGCAGAATACGAACACGACTGGGAACGAAAAGAAAGCATAAAAACAGAGGCGTCCTCGACCATTTCATCCACTTGTACATCCCGGTGATGGCTTCCGGCTAATGCACGCGGATTTCCGAAGGCGCTCTGCGAAAATACTCGCATGTGCGGTATCGCCGGGTTCGTCGGACCCGAAAATCCCGCGGCCGCCACCCGGACGCTGCGCGAGATGGTCCGTTCAATCGAACGGCGCGGACCCGACGGCGAGGGTATCCATACCTGGCCCGGCGCGATCCTGGGACACCGCCGACTCGCGATCATCGACCTCAGCGACGCGGGCCGACAGCCGATGCTTTCCGACGATGGCCGAATCGGAGTCGTTTTCAACGGCTGTATCTACAATTTCCAGGAGATTCGGAAGGAGCTGGAGAAACAGGGTCACCTGTTCCGGTCTCGATGCGATACGGAAGTGCTCGTTCGCGGATATCAGGAGTGGGGTGTCGACGAACTGACGCGACGGTTACAAGGAATGTTCGCGTTTGGAATCTGGGACGACCTTCGGCAGACGCTTTATCTCGTGCGGGATCGGCTGGGCGTGAAGCCACTCGCGTATTCCCTGGCGCGTGGATCTATCGGTTTCGCTTCAACCGTGTTCGCGCTGCGCGATGGGGGATTGGTGGATCAGATCGATCCCGCCGCGTCGCTGGAATATCTGGAATTCGGATATGTTTCCGATTCGCGTTCGATCTTTCTCGGAGCGGTCAAACTGCAGGCGGGCACGATTCTGGAGTGGCGCGCGGGGGAAGCGAAGGTACGGCGCTACTGGGATCTTCCGGAAGTCGACGAGTCTTCCAGGATCACCTTCGATGAGGCGGTGGAAGAGACTGAGTCGCTGCTGATAGAAGCCGTGCGGCTTCGACTCATCGCGGATGTGCCCATAGGAGCGCTTCTGAGCGGTGGGATCGATTCCACCCTGGTGTGCTGGGCAATGTCTCGGCTGAACGCGAATATTACGGCGTTTACGGTCGGTACGCCGGGTGATGCGTCAGATGAAGCGCCGGCGACGGTGGAAACGGCGCGAAAGCTGGGTATTCCGCATCGGATCGTGACTTTGCCCAGGGACGAAGACGGCTTGCTGAATCAGTTGAGCGCCGCGTATGGCGAGCCATTTGGGTGCCAGTCCGCGCTCGCGATGCTGAGAGTTTCGAGCGCCGTAAAGTCGTTCGCGACGGTTTTGCTGACGGGCGATGGCGGGGATGATGTGTTTCTCGGGTATCCTTTTCATCGCGACTATCTGCTGACGCAGCGCGTTGCGCGGCGGCTCCCGCCTGGATCCGCGGCGACATGGCGCGCGGTGCGCCCGATTATCAGGGCTGTTCCACAGCTGCGTCGGCCAGCCCACTTTCTCGACTACGCGACCGGCGGACTGGGCGCCGTGACGAGGGCGCACGCTGGCCTGCCTTACTACCAACAGCGCGGGATGCTCGGTGAACGACTGGAAGGAATGAATCTCGAACAGCGCATGATCCCGTTGTCGTCGACTTCAGCGAAGAGTCTGCTTTCCGAACTGCTTCGGTATCAGCAGCGAATGTGGTTCGTTTCCGAGTTCATGACCAAGGTGGATGGCGGGACGATGTATCACGCGCTGGAGGCGAGGTCGCCCTTTCTCGATCACAAACTCTGGGAATTCGCGGCGCGGCTACCTTATTCTTTGCGGTTGCGCGGCGGCGCGCTCAAAGCCATTCTGCGGGAGATTGTGCGGCGCAGGGTAGGCGCCGACGTCGCGGGACGCCGGAAGCAGGGGTTCACGATCCCGGTCGAACGATGGCTGGCGGGGCCGTGGGCAGGCGCGCTCGATTCGATTTCCGGCGAGTCGATGCTTCAGCGCGAGGGCTGGATCAGAAGCGGAGCGGCGCAGCGCGAGATCCGCGCGGCTCGCGCGGAAGGACGGGTTCCGACACAGCTCTGGTTTCTAGTCGCTTTAGAAGGATGGCTGCAGCGGAATGAACGAGTCAGCGCGCGGAGAAACAGTGAGCTGGCCGCTTCGAAAGCTACACTGAACTGAGTGTCGGACCATTCGGAACCAGAGTTCGATCAGTACGCGCAACAGTACGGCGAACTGCTGCGCGATCCCATCAGAGATCGGTTTGCGGCGAGCGGTGAATTCTTCTTTACCCGCAAATGGGACTTGATCGAGGCCTATTTTTCGCGGGCGCGGCGCGACATGAAGTCGCTTGAGTGGCTCGATGTCGGATGCGGGCAGGGGGATCTGCTCCGCATCGGAGCGAACCGAGTGGCGCGAGCCGTGGGATGCGATCCGTCCGCCGGCATGCTTACCGGATGCGAAGGGCTGGAGGTGCGCCCGCAGCCCGATCCCGGCAAGCTTCCGTTTTCCTCTGATGCGTTCGATTTTGTGACGGCGGTGTGCGTGTATCATCATGTGCCTCCGGAGGCGAGGGCGGCGCTCATGAGCGAGATGGCGCGGGTACTGCGAACTGGCGGCACTGCGTGCGTAATTGAGCATAATCCGTTCAATCCGGCGACTCAGGTGATCGTCCGGCGCACGCCGGTCGACGCCGACGCGAAACTTCTGACCGCGGGAACCGCGCGCAGAATAATGAGGAGTAGCGGGCTCAGGCCGAATTCCACCGAATACTTTCTGTATTTCCCGGAAGGCTTATTCGGGAAGCTGAAAGGGATTGAATCGGCCCTCAGCGGCGTTGCTCTGGGCGGACAGTACGCCGTGTTCGCGCGCAAAGCAGATCAGTTGCGCAGATCCACGTCGTAGACGGACTGAGCTCCGTCGGTATCGCGCAGGGAGATCCGCGCGCCTTCGCGTTCGAGTTCCGGCAGCAGCCAGGGAAAAGCGTCTGTCTTCTTGCTGACGACGAGGAAGCGTTTGTGACCGGCAGTGAAGGCACGTATGTCATCGATGCGGCAGTCCGAGATCTCGCTCCAGTGTCTGACGAATGCATCAATCGCGTCGGAACCGGCCCAATATCGGGCATATTCCGGTGAGGTCAGGTAATGGAGGCGAGGCCGCAGGTCAGGAGCAGCGTAAAAATTCGTTTCCACATATTCATGCGCGCCGGCGAAAACGATGGGCAGGTCGCGGATCGCCCCTTGTAATGCCGCACGAGGCGTCTGCTTCGGGCCTTCCGGAGTCTTCAGGATTCGCAGCGCCAGAAACGGCCCGACATTGAGCCCGACAATCAGAAGACAGACCAGAGCCAGTTCTTTACTGCGCCGCAGCGCCAGTGGAACGGCGGCGCAGAGTCCCAGGGTCCCGGCAAGAACATAGCGGAACATGAACGTATTCACGGCTTCGCCCAGGAAGAGCCCGGCGAGTGGAATAGCCAGGAATGCGCACACGAGGGCGGTTTCGGAAGCGCAATTCTGTAGTTGGACATTATCCGCAGGCTGAAATCCGTTTGCGGAACTGCTCCGCCACAACAGGAAAATGAGCGCCGCGAAGATCATCTCAACAGAGGGGAGCAGAGCGGGTTCGAACAGGAAATCGTAGGTCGCGATCACGGATCCGGGAACGCTGATGTGATAGAGCGGGCTGATCGCCATCGCCTTAACCGCGTTGATTACGGGCAGTGAGGGCAGGAGCGCCAGAACCGCGGATGACACCGCGGCGACAATCGGCCAGTCGATCCTTTTCGTCGCGCGCCACCTGACATACTCGGCGACAAAAAACGGCAAAAGCGATAAAAGACCGAAGTAGTGAATCCCGACGCTCAAGGAAGAAAAGAACCAGAGCCCCGCAATTGCCCAGCCGCGGTGTTTGATGCGGTTCGCGGCCTGCCAGCATACCATCATGCAGGCTCCAAATCCCAAAATCAGCGCGTAGGGCCGAGCTTCGTAGCTGTAGCTTCGCGCGTTGGTGATCATGGGGAGGGCCATCGCAAGCAGCCCGTGAACGCGGGACGCGATTCTCGAAACAAATATGTAAAGGCAAAGGGACATCACGAGCACGCCGACAATCTCCGGCATGCGCAGCAGCATCTGATTCCGGCCGTAGTGAAACTCGCGCGTGATCAGGTCAAACAGAATCGGCTGGCCATCGGCGTTCTCCTTGAGAGCGCGAAGGATTGCGCCCGGAGGCCAGACGGCAGACATGTAATAAGTGCTGATTTCATCGAGCCAGAAAGGGCGGACCGCCGAGAATCGCGCGAGGGCGATCAGGTAAAAGGCGGAATACGCCGCGATGATCGCGCCGGCGCGGCGCTCCGCGAACTCGATCGATCGGCCAAACAGGCCAGAGACCGCGTCGCCGGAGAGGACGCCAGCCGGGGCGGCGGTTAACGGGATTCCGTTTGTGCGGGCGATATGCGCGTCGGATTCCATAATTTCGCGCTCGGCACGATGAAGACGGAAATGGCGCACAGCGCCGCGGCCATCAGCGTCACGAAGGTCGCGATCGGTGACGTGACCTTCTTCAGTTTTCCTTCGGGTACGATCAAATCCACAACAGCGAGTCCATAGAAGAGCGACTGCGCCGCAATCATCATATCGGCCCACGGTGCGGGAAGCCCGAAGGTCGCAATCAGGATACCGAGCATGGCGAAAGGCAACAGCAACCGCCCCAGTTTGTACGAGAGGAAGTGGAAGAGCATCCTGTTGCGGCGGGTGAGAATTGCCGGATACCACCGCATGATCTGGTAATTACCGGCCAGAGTGCGCACCTTCCGGCGGAACTCCGATTTGAGGCCGACCGGGTGATCGAACATGCGGGCGCGCGGGTCCACGACAAGCCGGTAGCCACGGAAGAACGCGGCGAGAGGCAGGTACATGTCATCAAGGAGAGCATCGCGCGGGATCGGGACGGCGAGTTCGCGACGGAGTCCGTAATAGGCGCCCGTCGCGCCAAAGATGGAGTCGATGGCGCTGAGTTTAAGCCGGATGGCGATCTCGTATTTCCAGTAGAGTCCGGTCTGGGCCTCCGCCTCGGTCGCGCCTTCTCTAATGATCAGTTCGCCGCTGGCGGCTCCGACCTGGGGATCGGCGAAGTTCTGCATCAGCAGCGCGAGGCTCTCGCGGGCAAGTTCCTGCCTGACATCCGTGAGGACGAGGATTTCGCCCGAGGCCGCAGCGATCCCGGCGTTCAGCGCCGCGCTCTTGCCGCCCGCGGGTGCGCGCAGAAGGCGAACGCCTTCGCCGGAAAAGGAGCTCGCAATTTCATCGGTTCGGTCGACCGATCCGTCGGATACGACGATGATCTGCGTCAGATGGCGCGGATAGTCGAGCGTCAGAATGCTTTCGAGCTTCTCGCGGATATAGCGCTCGCCATCTCTGACCGCGATGACGATCGAAACGGACGGACGAAAGGATGCCTGGCGGACGGGGCGCGCGCGGCGTTTTGCAAGAAAGCCCAGAATCAGCGGATACACGAACAGGACGTAAAGAATGAAAGCGCCGAGCGCAAGGACGGCCGCGATGCTCGCCGTTGCCATCGCGATTTAATGTCCTGTCGCGCGAAGGACGGAGGCACTCCTCGATTGCTCGCGCAGAAGCGGAATCATGGCAAGGGACAGACCCGCAAGAGTCGGGAAGTAAATCGAGTAAGCAAGCGAGAGGAAAAACGCGCTCGAACAGAAAAGGACAAAGGAAATCGCGAGCGCATAGGCGGCAGCGGATAAGCCTTTCATGCCGAGGCGGGACGCTTGCCGGCGCGTCTTGATGGACAATCGAAAGCTTGCGGCCAGAGCGGCGACCAGAAGCAACAGCCCCGGGATGCCGGTTTCGCTCGATACCTGGGTGTACGTGTTGTGGGGCGCCATCCAGCGGCCTGTCAGGCCGCCCGCGCGCGTAGAACCCTCCGAGACGGCAAAATCCGCGACGCCGACGCCGAAAAGGGGATGTTGAAGAGTCAATTCGACGCCCCGGCGAAGGAGGTATTTGCGTCCGTCCGCGGAGGCAACGGCTTCGTCGGCAGCGGCGCCGGAAGAGACGGCGGTTTGATCGTCGGGCGAAAGGATGGTGGCGAAGCGCTTCGTCAGTTCGCCGGGGAGGACCGCGAAATACATCGCCGCGATCACGGGAATCGCCAAGGCAAAGAGCAGACGCGATGCTCCCCTTCCGGTGATTACGATCACGACGTAAGTAAGCGCCAGGGCAAGAACCGCGCCGCGTGACCCGGTCCGCAGCGCGAACGAGAGCGCGAACAAAGTCGTAGGCAGCATCAGGAGCCTGAGAATCTTCGGGTACTCCTTCGACAGACCGACAAAGACCACGAAAGGCAAAAGCATAAGCAGGTGGGCGGCGAAATCGTTGGCATTGCCGATCGTTACGATGCCAGTCAGTTCCAGTCTTCCGCCCACGTTCCGGCTCAGATACTCAGCCGTCAATTCGTTGCATATGCCGGCGCACGCGAGAGAGCCGATGATCAGTTTCAGGTCGCTCCAACTGCGGGTAAGCCCGCCGATCATGAGGACAATCGGAAGGTTGGCCTCGATGTAAGTGAAGACCGCCTGCGCCGAGTTTCCCGGCCAGGAACTGAAAGGCACCGTAACGATCAGCCAACCGCCGAACAACAGCCACAAATAGACCGCCTTCAAACGCAGAACGCGCTGAATGCCTCCGCCCAGGATGACTCCGATCAGGGCGGGAACTCCGAAAAGGGGCGGCAAATAAGAGTGAAGCCCCAGGGTAAGCGCGAGGATTTCGTGGAGAAACGTGAACCGGACGAATAAAAAACATACGGTGGAATAAAGGGCGATGCGGCGCAGGCCAGAGTCGGGTTCCCAAACGGGTCGCGAGGCCCGAACCGGATAACGCGCGCCCGGACTGAGAGAGGCTGGGAGAGCCGTTTGCGCGACTGCGGGAGCCAACGCGCTGTTGCGGAAACCGACCCTCGGCGTAGCCGCGGAGGGCTTGAACCGGCTCACGGGACCGCCGTTTGAAGCTCAGGGCGGCTGGCTGAGGTCATGCTTTTTAGAATAGCCCAGGTGGGAAATGGCCTATGGCCCTGGAAATACGGCGTCTTAAGGAAATCATTGTTGATGCGCAAGCATCGCTGGATTACGGCGATCCCGACCTGGATATGATTTCGGAAGTCCGGAGAATAAAACTGACTGCGAGGGATTTATGACAAAACAGGAAATTCTGCTCGCGCAAAAAGAGTTTCTCTTCCCAGCGGTATTCCACTATTTTAAGGAACCGCTGGTCGTTTCGCATGCGAAGGATCAGTATGTTTGGGACGCGGACGGCAATCAATACCTCGATTTCTTCGGCGGCATTGTCACTGTAAGCGTCGGGCACTGTAACGAACAGGTGAATCGGAAGGTCCACGCGCAGATCGACAAGCTCGAGCACGTGTCAACGGTGTTTTCGAATGAACCCCAGGTCGCGCTGGCGCAGAAACTCGCTCAGATTACGCCCGGTGGCGCGTTGGAGAAATCGTTTTTTACGAACAGCGGTTCGGAAGCGAATGAGACGGCGATCGTAGCGGCGCGATGTTTCACCGGCAGCAGCGAGATCATCGCGCTGCGGCATTCGTATCACGGCCGCACCTGGGGAACAATGGGACTCACGGGGCATGCGAACTGGAGACTGGGCCCTCCGCAGGCGGGCGTTGTTCATGCGGTGAACGCGTACTGCTATCGTTGTCCGTTCGGTTTGGAATATCCGTCGTGCGAATTGAAGTGCGCGCGCGACATGGAGGAGGTCATTCGTACCTCGACTTCGGGGCATGTCGCCGCACTGATTGCGGAACCGATTCAGGGCGTCGGCGGATTTATTACGCCGCCGAAGGAGTATTTCCCGATCGTGGCCGAGATCGTGCGCAGGTATGGCGGCATTTTCATTTCGGATGAAGTGCAGACGGCGTGGGGACGCACGGGCGGAAAGTGGTTCGGCATCGAGCAATGGGGAGTACAGCCCGACATCATCACGAGCGCGAAAGGGCTCGGCAATGGGCTTCCCATCGGCGTGACGATCGCACGACCCGAAATCGCGGACGCGATGAAAGGCGCGACGATATCGACGTTTGGCGGAAATCCGATCGTGACGACAGCGGCCAAAGCGGTACTCGACTACATCGAGGAACAGAATCTGCTGCGGAACACGGAGGAAGTAGGCGCCTGTCTCCGGAGCCGGCTACTTGAACTGAAGGAGAAGCATCAGATTATTGGAGACGTGCGCGGGATGGGACTCCTGCAGGCCGTGGAACTGGTGGAAGACCGACGCACAAAAGCGCCCGCGACGGCGCTGACGCTCCAGGTGATGGAGGCCGCGCGGGAGAACCGGATTATGATCGGCCGCGGGGGACTCGATGGCAATGTGCTGCGGATTTCTCCGCCGATGAATATTAGCCGCGCGGATGTGGACGAATTCGCCCTTCGGCTGGACGCGAGTCTGGCTCGCTGCGAGGCTGCGCGGTACGCCGGCGCGGGCAGGTGATGGTAAGCGGCAGAGTTTCGAAACGATTCGTTCAAACGGGCTGAAGATCCTGCGGCCCTGACCGGTGATATACAGGTAAGCGCCCATGAATCGACGCGAATTTCTCGCCGCTACAACCGCGCTCGCGGGTGGATCGAGAATCGTATCCGCACAGGACGCAATCCTCGGCCGGATTAAACCACTGACGTTTCCGAAACGCGATTTCGATATTACGAAGTACGGGGCGGCCAGTGGAGGTGAGAAGGACTGTACCGAGGCGATCCGTAAAGCGATTGCGGCTTGCGCGGCGGCAGGCGGTGGACGCGTAGTGATTCCGGCTGGCGTCTTCCTGACGGGCGCGGTTCATCTCGATAACAACGTCGAGCTTCATGTGTCCGAAGGCGGGACGCTCAGGTTCAGCCGCGAGCCGAAGCAGTATCTACCCGTCGTGCTGACGCGATGGGAAGGCACCGAGTGCATGAACTATTCGCCTTTCATCTATGCCCTCGAGAAGACAAATATTGCGATCACCGGCGCAGGCACGCTTGACGGACAGGCTGACAGTACGCACTGGTGGGACTTTCGGCGTAACCATGACAACGACCGCAAGGCGTTGATGTCCATGGGCGACAAAGGCGTTCGGTGAAGGATCGCGTCTTCGGCGATGGCCACTATCTGCGGCCCAATTTCGTCCAGCCGTACCGCTGCACGAATGTGCTCATCGAAGGCGTGAAGGTGATCAATTCCCCGATGTGGGAACTGAATCCGGTGCTATGCCGGAACATTACGGTGCGGAACGTCCACATCGACACGCACGGGCCGAACAACGATGGCTGCGATCCGGATTCCTGCGCGGACATGCTGATTGAAAAGTGCACTTTCAGTACGGGCGACGACTGCATCGCGATCAAGTCCGGACGGAACGCCGATGGGCGGCGGATCAATGTGCCCACATCGAATCTGCTGATTCGCGACTGCGAGATGCAGGACGGGCATGGCGGAGTTTCGATCGGCAGCGAGGCGTCGGGCGGGATCAACAACGTCATCGTCGAGAACTGCCGGATGAGCAGCCCCCATCTTCAGCGCGCGCTCCGGATCAAGACGAATTCGTACCGGGGCGGCACGATCGAGAACATCACGTTCCGCAACGTACAGGTGGGTGAAGTCGCCGAAGCGGTGATCGAGATCGACTTTTTTTATGAGGAAGGCGAAGGCGGACCGTTTCAGCCGATCGTGCGCAACGTGGTGGTTTCAGACGTGACCTCGAAGAGGAGCAAGTACGGGCTCTACCTGCACGGCTATAAGGACGACCCAATCCGCGGCCTCACGGTCACGAATTGCCACTTCGAAAACGCGTCGAAGGGCGATTTCAAAGAGAACGTGGCGTAGTGAACGATCGAAAGACCGCTCCCTCGCGGTCGCGGCTCGGAATGAAAGCGCCGTTCTGAGCCGCGACCGAAAGGGAGCGGTTCCTCCAATCTCTACTCTGAAACGATCGGCTCGGGAATCTCTTCCGAGCGCGGAACGACGTCGGGGTGGCTGGTGAGAAATCGAACGCAGGTGTTCCAGCGCAACACCGCATCGTCGTTGCCCGGCGAATGGAGCTTTTCTGCTTTTTCGAAGTGTTCCAGCGCGCGGACCATCCAATCATGAACGGAATGCCGCGTACCGCGTCCGTTATTTTCGTGCGACGCCTTCGCCCGCCGCTCCCACGCGATGCCGGAATAATAGGCCCGCTCGTACTCGCCGGAAAGCCGCGATGCAGCGGAAAGAGCGGCCTGAAACGCTTTGGGCTCGCCAGGCAACCGGTCGGTAAGGGCCAGGAAATAACAAATCAGCGCTTGCTGATTGTCCGGCTCAATTCCGAGAATGTCGAGGCAGATGCTTTCTGCCTCGGTGGGCTCGTTGAGCAGGCGGTATCGCTCCGCCTTGGCAAGAGCGCTTTCCACGCCCTCGTGCGAAAGTGCTTTGAGCGCGAACATACAGCCTCCTGGTTTCAGAGTATCCGGAAAATTTTCTTCAGCGGGTCGAAGTAACGGTCGACTACGCGCTCCTTCAACGGAATAATCGCGTTCTCAGTGATCGTGATCGACTCTGGGCAGACCTGCCGGCAGCAGGTGGTGATGTTGCAGTATCCGATGCTGTGTTTTTTCCGCAGATCCTGGATTCGGTCCGCCGTATCGAGCGGATGCATTTCGAGCGCAGCTGCGTAAACGAAGAATCTGGGTCCGATGAATTCATCGTGCTTGTGGTGGTCGCGCAGGACGTGGCAAACGTCCTGGCAAAGGAAACATTCGATGCACTTCCGGAATTCCTGAACGCGATCGACGTCCGCCTGCTGCATATTCCAGGTGCCGTCCGGATTGTCTGGCTTGCGTGGCTGGAACTTCTGGATGGTTTTCTTGACGCGGAAATTCCACGAGACGTCGGTGACCAGGTCGCGGATGGACGGGAACGCGTGCATCGGCTCGAGGATCACCGGCATGTCGAGGTTCAGTTCGCTGAGCCGAGTCATGCACATGAGCTTCGGCATCCCGTTGATTTCAGCCGAACACGATCCGCACTTCCCCGCCTTGCAGTTCCAGCGCACGGCCAGATCCTGCGCCTGTTCCGCCTGAATCCGATGGACGGCATCCAGCACGACCATTCCCGGATCGATCTTCGTCTTATAGTCCTGAAAGCCGCCGCCGCTCGCGTCTCCACGCCAGATACGAAAGAGAGCCTGGTCGCTCATCTATTTCATCTCCTCAATGACCGCCTTCAGTTCGGGCGGAACCGGCTTGACCGGACGTGACTCAACGATCATGCCGCCATCGTCGCCGCGACGGACAATGTTGTTGTATTTGCCCCATTCGGGGTCTTTCCCGGGATAGTCGTCGCGAAACTGAGCGCCGCGGCTTTCCTTCCGCACCAGCGCGGCGCGCGTGACGGCTTCGGAGACCAGCAGAAGGTTCCTGAGATCCATCGCAGTGTGCCAGCCGTTGTTGTACTGGCGGTTGCCGCCCACGCCCGCCTTCGCTTCGCGCTTCCAGTATTGCCCGATGGTGGCCAACGCCCGAGACATTTCGCCCTCGGTGCGCACGATTCCGACCAGGTCCTGCATCGTGTCCTGAAGTTCGTGCTGGATGGCGTAAGGATTCTCGCCGGTGGCGCCTCGCTCGAAAGGAGCAAGGGCCTCATTAACCGCACTCTGAATCTGGCCCTCATCTACCGCCGCAGCGCCATTACTCTTCGCGAAGTTAGCAGCGTATTCACCGGCGCGCTTTCCGAACACCAGAAGGTCCGAGAGCGAATTACCGCCCAAGCGGTTCGCCCCGTGCAGACCCGCCGCGACTTCGCCGGCCGCGAACAGACCCGGCAGCGTAGACATCTGAGAATCGCCATCCACCAGAACCCCGCCCATCATGTAATGAGTCGTGGGTCCGACCTCCATCGCTTCTTTGGTGATGTCGATGTCCGCCAGCTGCTTGAACTGGTGGTACATGCTCGGCAGTTTGCGCTTGATATGCGCAGGCGAATCGGAGATGTGCTGCTTGATCCACGCGATATCAAGAAACACGCCGCCATGCGGACTTCCCCGCCCTGCCTTCACTTCGCGATTGATACATCGCGCGACGTGGTCGCGTGTGAGCAGTTCCGGCGGGCGGCGCGCGTTCTTATCGCCCTGCGTGTAACGCCAGCCTTCGTCCTCGCTATCGGCGGTCTGGGTTTTATAGAGGTCGGGGATGTCGTCGAACATGAAGCGCTTGCCTTCGCTGTTCCGCAACACGCCGCCTTCACCACGCACTCCCTCGGTCACAAGAATTCCGCGCACGCTGATGGGCCACACCATGCCCGTGGGATGGAACTGCACGAACTCCATATCAAGGAGCTCGGCGCCGGCGCGATAAGCGAGAGCATGCCCATCGCCCGTATATTCCCAACTGTTGCTCGTGACCTTATAAGCGCGCCCGATACCGCCGGTCGCAAGCACCACCGCCTTCGCGGGCCAGAGAATGAAGTGTCCCTTTTCGCGGTCGTATCCGAAAGCGCCTGCCACGCGGCCGGAATCCACGAGCAAGCTAAGGACGGTGCACTCCATGTGCACCTCCATGCCGGAATGGATGCCGTGATCCTGCAGGGTGCGGATCATTTCCAGGCCCGTGCGATCGCCGACGTGCGCCAGCCGCGGATAGCGGTGCCCGCCAAAGTTGCGCTGAAGGATGCGGCCGTCTTTCGTACGGTCGAACAGCGCGCCCCAGGCCTCAAGCTCTCGCACCCGCTCGGGGGCTTCCTTCGCGTGAAGCTCAGCCATTCGCCAGTTGTTAAGGTATTGGCCCCCTCGCATCGTGTCGGAGAAGTGAACGCGCCAGTTATCGCGATCGTCCACATTCGCCAGGGCAGCGGCGACGCCGCCTTCCGCCATCACGGTGTGAGCTTTTCCCAGGAGAGACTTACAAACAACCCCGGTCTTTAGCCCTGTGGAAGCTGCCTGAATCGCGGCGCGCAAACCGGCGCCGCCTGCCCCAATGACCAGTACGTCATAGGGGTAGGTCTGATATTCCGCCATCTTAGAAGATTCTCCAGTCGTGCCAAACGCCCATCGCGCAGAGCCGAACGTAGACATCCGCGAAGGCGACGGAAAACAGGCTTGCCCAGGCCCATTTCTTATGGTTGCCGTTCAGGCAGGTCACGCAGTCATAGAGTTTGTGACGCGCGGGGTGCTCGGACATTCGGTCGAGCGTGCCCCCGATCAGATGGCGAAACGCGTGGCAACCGAAGATATACCCGCCGATCAGAACGACATTGACGAGCAACACCAGCGTGCCCAGCCCCATTCCGAAGTGTCCGTCGAAATCGAACGCCTTAATGACGTCCCACGCGAGGAAGCCCCACACGATGTAGGAAAGTCTCAGAAACTGCCGGTGGGAGTTTTGCAGAATCAGCGGCAGACTCTTTTCACCCCAATACGTCTTGCGAGGCTCACCAACCGCGCACGCGGGCGGGTCGGCCCAAAAGGCTTTGTAGTAAGCGCCGCGGTAGTAGTAACAGGTGAATCGGAAAAGACCGGGAATCCAGAGAATGAAGAGCGCCGGCGAGAACGGGATAAAAGCGGGAAACCAGGAAGGCTTCGGCCCAATCAGCGCATGTGGCGAACTTCCCCACAACTCGGGTGAGTAGAACGGCGAGATATACGGCCCGACGACGTAGTCCTTGTTCTGAAAGGCGGCCCAGGTCGCATACACGATGAATCCGCTGAACCCCAGGAAAATCAGCAGCGGCGAGAGCCACCAGGTGTCGCGCCGTGTAGTCTGGCCAAAGCGTCCGTTCCGCCAGACCACATCCGGTGAGGAAGATGCCATCGCGAGCCGAAACCCCTTTTCTTTTTTAAGCGTGTCCACGATATCACAGAGGTCATTTTTGGCGATTCCGTAAGCGTGCGCCGTGTGCCTGCAAAGCCGCGCCGCGATAATAAAGCCAGTGCACGCCAACCGACTCGCCCACGAAAAAAGTCCTTATCTTCTACAGCACGCGCATAACCCAGTTGATTGGTATCCGTGGGGCGAGGAAGCGTTTGAGACGGCGCGGCGAGAGGATAAACCGATCTTTCTTTCGATCGGATATTCGACATGCCATTGGTGTCACGTGATGGAGCGCGAATCCTTCGAGAACGATCACATCGCAGATCTGATGAACCGTTGGTTCGTGTCGATCAAGGTGGACCGCGAAGAGCGCCCCGATATCGACAGCATTTATATGGCGTACGTGCAGGCGACGACCGGCGGCGGCGGATGGCCGATGTCCGTGTGGCTCACACCGGACCTGAAACCGTTCGTGGGCGGGACGTATTTTCCTCCCGAAGACCGTTACGGACGGGCAGGCTTTCCGCTCATTCTGGAGCGTGTGGCCGACGCGTGGAAGAACGACCGAAATCGCATTATCGAATCGAGCGAAGAGATTCTGGCGCAGCTTAAACGCAATGCCGGGGCGTCATCGCGTCCCGGTGGCGGAGTGGACACAGCGACGATGGACCACGCTTACCAACAGTTCCGGCGCTCGTTCGATTCGCGGCTCGGCGGTTTTGGAGGCGCGCCGAAATTCCCTCGGCCCTCGGTTCATAACTTTCTGTTGCGTTACTGGAAACGCACGGGAGATGAAGAAGCCCTCGAAATGGTGGAGCAGACGTTGCTGTCGATGGATCGCGGTGGCATGAACGATCAGCTTGGCGGAGGATTTCATCGTTACTCGGTCGACGAACGCTGGTTCGTTCCGCATTTCGAAAAGATGCTCTACGATCAGGCGCAGCTTGCGATCTCCTATATCGAGACGTTTCAGATCACCGAGAATGAGGCGCTGGAACTTGCCGCGCGCCGCACGCTCGATTATGTGATGCGGGACATGACATCGCCCGAAGGCGCCTTCTGGTCGGCTGAAGACGCCGATAGCGCCCCTGACGCGACGAAACCGCGTGAAAAGAGCGAGGGGTTTTTCTACATCTGGTCGATGGGTGAGGCGGCGGAACTACTCGGCGAGGAACGCGCACAGTGGTTCGCATACCGCTACGGGATGCAGCCCTCCGGCAATGTGGCGAACGATCCGCACCAGGAATTCACGGGACTCAACATTTTGTATCGCGCTCATACGCTCGACGACACGGCGCGTCACTTTAGGCGAGAACCGGGAGAAATGGCTGCCGAGCTCGCGGACGCGGAACGGATCCTGCTGCAAGCGCGCGCGAAGCGCCCGCGGCCCCATCTGGACGACAAGATCCTGACGGCATGGAATGGGCTCATGATTTCGGCGTTCGCACGCGCGGCCGCGGCGCTGGACGAAAAAAAGTACCGCGATGCGGCGGAGCGAGCCGCGAATTTCATTCTGAGTTCGATGCGCGCTGCCGACGGCGCGCTGTTGCGGCGCTATCGCGCCGGCGATGCCGGAATCGCGGGCATGCTTGATGATTATGCGTTCTTCACGCAGGCGCTGCTCGATCTCTACGAGACCACTTTCGATTTCGCGCGCATCGATCAGGCAATCGCGTTGATGGATCGCGCGTTGGACCTTCTCGAAGACAAAGAGGGCGGCGGCTTCTTCTCCTCAGCCGAACCCGACGCGCTGCGCCTGATGCCGATGAAGGACGACTACGATGGCGCGGAGCCGTCGGGCAATTCCGTTTCGCTGATGAACCTGCTGCGGTTGTCCCGAATTACGGGGCAGGACCGGTATGAAACAGCGGCGAACCGGCTGATTGCGGCCTTTTCGGAGAAAGCGCAGAGCAGTTCTTACGGGCTCCCGCAGATGCTGTCCGCATGGGAATTCGCCGCCGCGCCGAACCGTGAGGTAGTGATCGCGGGTGACCTGCCGACCGAGATGACCCGATTACTGCGAAGAAAATTCGATCCGAATCGGGTGCTACTGGCGGCCGGACCGGAACTTGTGCAATATCATCCGGCCTCGGCGGAAATGCGCGGACCGGCAGTCTACATCTGCGAGAACTTTACCTGTCAGTCGCCCGTCACTAACAAAGAAGAGCTCTCGCGGTTGCTAGAATGAGGTCTTTCGGCATTTCGTCCCCCCAAATCGCTAAGGAGGCTGTGAAGACAATCATGGATCGCGCTGGAGCCACGACGATGAGAGGCAATCCCCTGACGCTGGTAGGGCCTGAACTGAAAGCAGGCGAAAAAGCGCCGGATTTTTCGGTGGTTGACAGTTCGCTGAAGCCGGTCCATCTTAAAGACACGTCCGGCAAGACGCGAATCTTCAGCGTTCTGCCTTCCCTAGATACGCCCGTGTGCGATGCGCAGACGAAACGCTTCAATGAGGAAGCGGGCAAGCTGAAGGACGTCGATTTCTACACCGTGAGCATGGATCTTCCGTTCGCGCAGAAGCGTTTCTGCAATTCCTTCGCCCTGGATAACGTGAAGATGCTCTCCGACCACAAGGACGGATCGTTCGGCTCTTCGTACGGCACGCTCATCAAAGAGCTGCGCATTCTCAGCCGCGCGATTTTCGTCGTCGGTCCCGACGACAGGCTGAAGTACGTCGAATACGTTCCCGAAGTGGCGGACCATCCGAATTACGACGCCGCGCTCGCTGCCCTGAGCGAGACGACGATGCATCGCACCTAAAAGAGCAGGTATCTGATCGCCTACGCTGCCAAAACAATCGGGAAACTTCGCCAGAGCGGCCTGGTTCGAGGCAGTTTCGTGGTGGGGGCGGGCATCCTGCTCGGCAACGTTACCGGCTTCTTCCGCGTCGCCGTAACGGCGTATCTCGTGGGTACTCATGCGCGCGCGGACGCGCTGGCGGTCGCGATCGGTCCCATCGACACGCTGAACCAGGCGGTCATCAATACGATGCTCGTGTCGCTCGTGCCGATGCTGATGCTGCGGCCTGAGAGCGACCGCGCGGCGATCTTCGCGCGCGCCGGCAGAGCTTTCACGGGAATTCTGATCGGAATCGGCATTCTGGTGGCGATCCTCGCTCCGCAGATTATTTCGCTCCTCGGGCCTGGCCTGGATCGGGACCGGCATGACGAAGCGGTCACGCTACTTCGGTTGCTGGCTCCCGCGACGGTTTTCGGCGGCGGCTCGGCCATCTTCGCCGCGTTGCTCTACACGGGTCGCCGTTTTGTGGCGCCTTCCCTTTATCAGGCGTGCCTCAACGGCGGCACCATCGTCGCTGCGCTGACGTTGTGGAAATGGCTCGGGCTGAACAGCTTCGCGATTGGTTATGTAGCGGGGTCATGTGTGCAGCTCTTCGCTACCTGGTGGCTCAGCCGTGATCTCCGCAAGTCCGACCGCAGCCGCGCGCCCATCGCCTGGAAACAGATCTTCGCAACGCCCGGACTCTACCTGCTCTATGCGGCGATGATCTCGGCCAACATCATGGCGACGCGGGCATTCGCGACTCATGCGGGCACCGGCATGGCCGCTGCGTTCGATTATTGCCTGAAGTGCATCAGTGTCCTGGTCGCGTATCTGCTCTATCCGCTGGCGAATAGTTTGTTGCCGGAAATCGCCCGGCTGCGCGGAATCGGCAAGATGGGGCAAGCGTACCGGCTGATCGATAAGAGCCTGGCGCTTATGGGGGTACTCTCGGTGGCCGCCTGCGTCGTTGGCGTGCTGCTGCGCACTCGGGCTATCTCGCTGCTATTCGAGCGCGGAAGCTTCACAGGCGAATCGACTCTGCTTGTCTCGAATGTCTTTCTCGGATTCGCTCCCGCCATCATCGGTTGGTCGATGCTGGATCTGATGTCGCGGTGTTTCTTTGCGCTCGATCGGCCCCGACTTCCGGTAATCGCGTCCTTCCTGCCGGTTACCGTAAACCTGGCGATTATGCTGCTGCTCGCGCACTCCCACAAACCTCAATTCCTGGCGGCGGGAGCGTCGGCGGGCGTCACTGTCGCCTGCGCTTATCTGTTCTTCGCTTCCGGTCTCAACCGTAAAACTGCCGTGACGATCGATGACGAGGCTGCGCGGGATTTCAGCCTGATTTCTTCAGGTACCAAAACCGCGCGATAAACAACGCCGTCAACAGATAGACCATCCAGTTCACCTCGCGAAAGCGGCCGCGCGCGAGTTTCAGGAGCGTCCAGGCGCAGAATCCGAATGCCAGTCCGTTCGCGATGTTGAACGTCAGGGGGATGGCGATCATGGTGAGGAACGCCGGGACGGCGATTTCGGGGTCTTTCCACGCGATTTCGGTCACGACCGTCATCATCATGCTGCCGACGACGATGAGAGCGGGGGCTGTAGCGGATGTGGGAATCGAGCCCGCGAGCGGCGCGATAA
>Ga0206900_1033_pt1 | contig 36513 bp, 28 predicted proteins | sample Alteio_BWOrgHeat_46_FD_153235 | JGI IMG/M metagenome (GOLD analysis project Ga0206900, IMG submission 153235) | Enriched cells from forest soil in Barre Woods Harvard Forest LTER site, Petersham, Massachusetts, United States -... | ecosystem: Environmental > Terrestrial > Soil > Temperate forest >... | reverse complement strand
ACGCCGCGGTGGCGCGGATGTCGGCGGTTCATCGCTCAGTCGCGCAGGTGTCCAGTTGGCCCGAGTTAACCATGATGGCCAACGAGAGCGGATTTAACACGCTGCGATTCGACGTGTCGGTCACCGCTGGACTGATCCTGGCCATCGATTCCTACATCTCGGGCGTAGACGAGTTTTCAGCAATAGCGCAGAAGGCTCTTGTGCAGCGCCCGGCCGATTTGGTCGCCCTTCTCGGCGAAGATCGAGACATCCTGAAGTCCGCGGGCATTTCCCGGCAGCAGCAGGAATACGCGAATGCGGCGATGATGGACGTCAATCGGCGGATGCTGGATGTCCGTGCGTCGATCGACAAAGAAGTCGGGGAGTTAAAGGAGCAAGTTAACACGTTGCTGAATCGGCTGCGAACGTTGCGTTCCGAACTCGATTCGTTCCAGGCCCTGCTCCCGGACACACCCCGAAATCGGGATAATGCGTCGAAAGCGTCGCTGACTCTCATAGCAGTATCGGGCAACCTGCTTTCGGGCGGAACGGAACTGGGAACCTTAAACACGGACTCAATGAATAAGCTTTTGAAATTTCGAGAACGGATGAAGAAGGTGCGCACAAATAAGGAGATGATTCGGGCGTTCGAGGAGGAGCAGAACATCATCGGCGAGATGGGGACGCATAACGAGCCGCAGGTGACGCGCATCGTAACCTCCTTCCGCCAAATCGGTGACGTGGCCGAGTCATTGCTGAATTCCGATCTCAAAGCGCCCTCCGCTCAATGAAAAAAGACCGGCCCGCCCTCGAACGAGCGCGGACCGGCATCTCATCACTTGCAGAACGTCAGGTACGTCGTGGCGCCGGAATCGTCGGTTTCTCCGTCCGTCAGGCTCTTGCGAGTTGTAAGGCTCACCAGATACGAGCAGGACGGCCATGTGCTCACATCCAGGTGCTGCGTACCGACTCCGCCACGTGGGCCGGTTCCACTCGGAAGCACGGGGGGCGGGAATGCCGCGTGGCTGGAGATTCCCACACTCCAAGCCGCCATAAGTTCATGGTCCGCCGTGTACTGGATATCGAGATTGTTGGTGATCTCCGAGCACGATGTGGCGCCCACCGAATGGAACTCGGTGAGGTCCAGTTCCGATACCTGCGTCCAGTTGTTGATGTGGATATTCGACAAAGAGTTCGAGAACGTCGCGGGCGAGCCCACGGGCCCCGCCTCGAAGATGATGCTGATGCTGGTCCCGTTCTCGGGGATCGCTGGCGCTACACCGGCGCCGCTGCCCGGCGCGACTCCTCCGGGGACCACGGTGTCGGACATGAAACGCAGCAGCGGACCGTAGAAGCCGCTATCGAGCCCGTTCTGATCCACCAGAATCCAGCCATTGGCGTCGGGAACGATCACGTGCGGTGGAGGCGCGCCCCAGGGCGTGCCCGGAGGCAGCACGGGCGTCGGAGTGGGATCAGGCGTGGCGCCGGAGCCCTGAACGTAGATATCCTGGAACGTCCAGATCAGGCCGGAGCCGAAAACATCCCACTGAATGAGTCGCGCGCCCACATTGACTGGATAGACTTTGTCGGGGCCGATTGGCTGGGGTGTCGTGATGGTCGGCGTCGTGTACAGGAACCGGTAGCGCATAGGATCCGGCGAGCCGATGGGCGATGTCTTCGGGCAGAATCCCTTCAGCTTCAGATAGCCGAAGAAGCCGTAGTTGGGCCCGCCGTGGCCAAGAACCACTTTGTTGGTCAGACCGTTCACAGAGCTGATATCGCCGTAGATATCGAAGTCCCCCACGTTGGTAAACCACGGATTGTTGAAGGGCGGGGTAGGATTCGTGTTGACGCAGAGATCCACGCAGAAGCACGGTCCAGCATTCTGGCGGCCTTGCTGCCGCCCGGCGGATGAAGGCTCCTGCAGGAGAACAGTCCCGCCGCTGTCTTCCACTTTGAAATAAAGATCAGGGCCGCCGAACAATTCAATATTGATGAAGGGCGAGAACGGGGTCTTCTGAAAATCCTCCCGCGTGTAGTCGATACGAAAATGTCCGGAGGCGTCGGTAAAGGCGGATCCGAGATTGTCGTCCTGGAGCCAGTCTGTGTCGAACGCGGTGACTTTGACGTTCGCGATCGCTGCGCCCGTTTGGCATGCGGTCACGTTGCCGCAGATGACCCACGCATCGAAGAGCCCGCGGAAATAGCACCAGAATCGATACGGAATGCAATAATCCCATCCGGCGACGAAGCCCGCATCGGTTCGCTTCCAGACAGGCTGCAGGGTTGTGATGGTGGCCTGGCGAGCCAGCATGTCTTTATGCGGTTTGCGATGCGGCACTGTGCCGCAATAGATATCGATCTCGAAGGCTTCGCCGTTATAGGCAGGATCGTTGATGGTGATCGTGAACGCTCCCTGAGCGTCGGTGTTTCCTTCCGCGAGAAGCGAGGATTGCTTGGCCTTAACAGCGTCGTCCTTGAGAACAGCGAAAGTGCTTTTCGGATTGGCAACCGCGAGAGCGGTTACGTTCTGATCCGGCTGGTGGCGATAGAGTCGAACGGTGACGTCCGACAGCGGTTCGGAGCACTCGGCGCAGAAGTAGCCGCAGAGCCTCCCTCTGAACACGTATGGCATGGGTGGTCCTTTCAGCGCTTACGAAGTAAGCGAGGCGGCGAAAGAATTCGTCCGCTCTTTTCGTTTACTTAATGCGTCGCTCGCGGAGAGCGTATCAGCGCGCAGTACTGCGGTTCGCGCGCCTCATGCATACGATGGTGAAGTGACCGACTACCCGCGGCGGATCGCTTGCCTCACCGAGGAGACCACGGAGACGCTCTACCTTCTCGGGGAACAGGACCGCATTGTGGGCATTTCGGGATATACGGTTCGCCCTCCCGAGGCTCGACTGAAACCGAAGATTTCCGCGTTCACGTCGGCGAAGTTCGAGAAGATCATGGCGGTCGAGCCCGATCTTGTTCTGGCCTTTTCAGACCTCCAGGCGGATATCGTGAGCGAACTGCTCAAACGCGGCGTGACTGTGTTCGCCTTCAATCAGCGCAGCATCGACGAGATTTTCGACATGATCTTCACGCTCGCGCGGATTGTTGGCGTGCCGGAAAAGGGCGCGGCGCTGGCGGCGGATCTTCGTCAGGGCCTCGCGGAGATTCAGGACGCCGCGCGCCTGTTGCCGCGCCGTCCGCGCGTTTTTTTCGAGGAGTGGAAGGATCCGCTGATCTCCGGGATTCGGTGGGTTGAGGAGCTGCTCGAAATCGCGGGCGGCGAGCCTGTTTTTCCCGAACTCCGCCGATGCCAGTCGGCGAAAGATCGAATTGTCGATCCGGCGTCGGTGATCCCGCGCGATCCGGAAATCGTGATCGCATCGTGGTGCGGAATGAAGGTCAACAAAGATTTCATCCGCGCGCGCCCCGGTTGGGACCGCATCTCCGCCGTTCGGGGCGATCAGATCCACGAAATCAAATCGACGTACATCCTTCAGCCGGGACCGGCTTCACTTACCGAAGGCGTGAGTCAACTCCACGCGATCATCTCGGCCGCAGCCGGGCGTTGATTTCGTAACCGCCATCGTCCAAACGCGATGACTTTTCCGAGCCGCGACCGCGAGGGAGCGGTGTTTCGACTAGCCGCGGCCCACGAACGGCATCGTATTCGCCATGACGGTCATGAACAAAACGTTCGTCGCGAGCGGCAATCCCGCCATGTAGAGCACGGCATCCGCAACGTTGTTCACATCCATTCGCGGCTCGGGCGCGAGAACGCCGTTCGCCTGCAACACGCCCGACGCCATCCGCTGCGTCATCTCTGTCGCCGCATTGCCGATATCGATCTGACCGCAGCAGATATCGAACTGCCTGCAGTCGAGCGAGATGGATTTCGTCAGCCCAGTGATGGCATGCTTGGTCGCCGTGTAGGGCGCGGAATGCGGGCGCGGCGTATGCGCCGAAATCGATCCGTTATTTATGATGCGGCCGCCACGTGGATTCTGCGCCTTCATGATGCGGATCGCCTCCTGCGCGCAGAGAAACGCCCCCGTGAGATTGACCGCTACGGTGGCGCTCCACTGCTCGTAGGTAAGATCCTCCATTGGGATCGGTGGCGTGCCCGCGCCCGCGTTGTTGAAGAGCAAATCGAGCCTGCCGAGCTCTCCCTTGACGCGCGCGAAGAGGGCTTTCACGGCCTCGGGCTTGCCGATATCCGTGGGGACGGCCAGCATCTTTCCGCCATTCGGATGAGCCGCGGCGGCGGTCTGTTCGAGTTGTTCGGCGCGCCGTCCCGCGAGCGTGACAGAATAGCCTGCGCCTTGCAAGGCAAGGCTGACGACGCGTCCGATGCCGCTTCCAGCGCCGGTTACAAGAGCGATTTTCGATTCATTCATGGTTTTGTTCGGATCTGCTGTTCCAGAAATTTTGCGACCTGCAACGTGAGCGCGCGCGGATGCTCAGTACGCACCATCGCGAGCGCTTGCTGACGCACGATTTTCCGCCCGGGCACGCGGAACACCCGCAGCTTTTCCGGCTGATCGCGCAGGGCGAATTCGGGAAGGATGGAATAACCGAATCCCGATTCTACGAGGCGCCGGATGGCCGCGGTATCGTCCGCCTCCATAATGACGCGCGGCCGTTGACCGATCTCCGCAAAAAAGCCGTCGATGATCGAGCGCATGTTGCTGCGCTTCGGATAGAGCAGGAAGGGGGCATCCTGAAGTTGCGCGGGTTTGATGTTGTCCACGCGCCAGCGCCCCATCGGATGATCCGAACGCTGTACGATCAGCAGTTCTTCATCGAAGAGCTGCGTTACGACCAAATCGTCGACCGGAAACGGCAGCGTGATCAGCGCCAGATCGAAACGGCGGCTTAGGAGCCCGGCGACCATCTCCTCGGTGGCCGAAACGGTGATGTGAATCGGGGTGTCCGGATAACGTTCCCTCAATAGCTGAAGCGGCTCGCCCAAGCGGTGAATGAGCGTCGTTGCTCCGGTGGCGAAATGAAAAAGTCGGGAGTCCGTTACGGGATTACTGTCGAACTCGAACTCGATATCCCGCATCTGCCGCGTGACGACGCGCGCGTGTTCGGCAAGCCGGAGCGCGGCCGGCGTCGGTACCAGATGCTTGCCGGAACGGACAAAGAGATCGGTGTGAAGTTCGCTCGCAAGACTGCGCAACTGCATGCTGATTGCTCCCGGCGACACGCAGGCCTTCTCTGCGGCGCGCGTCACGCTGTTGCAGTCGATGACCGCGAGGAACAGTTCCAGTTGCCGTATTTCCATGCGTATGTGCGCTGTAAGCCCTTACGAGAGCCTCTCCAATGTGATATCTCTCAATATCGACTATATGATCTCCCGCCGTCAGTTCGCCTCCGTTCTTGCTGCAACACCTTACCTTCTGCGTGCGCAGCCCAAAGCGCTTCAGGCGCGCATCAAGATCGATCCGGATCGCCGCATTGGCGACATCGATCCCAAAATCTACGGCAACTTCGCGGAGCACCTCGGGCGATGCATCGAGGGCGGTTTGTTCGACGAAGGTTCGTCTCTCTCCGATCAGAACGGATACCGCAAGGACGTGATGAAGGCGGTGAAAGATCTGGACGTGACGCTGCTGCGTTGGCCAGGCGGCAATTTCTCTTCGAATTACAACTGGAGGGACGGAATCGGCCCGCGCGATCAAAGACCGCCTCGGCTCGAGATGGCGTGGGGAACCATCGAGAGCAACCGGTTCGGAACGCATGAGTTTCTCAACTACACCGAAGAGCTTGGAATCGAGCCTTACGTCTGCGCGAACCTCGGCACCGGCACGTGGACGGACGCGCAACAGTGGGTGGAATATTGCAACGTCGCGGAAGGAACGGCTATGGCCAAACTGCGGCAGCAGAACGGCCGCCAGAAGCCGTGGAAGGTTCGTTACTGGGGCCTCGGAAACGAAATGGACGGTCCCTGGCAGATGGGCCACAGGACGGCCGAAGACTACGGCAAGTTCGCGCTCGAAGCGGCCAAGCTGATGAAGTGGACCGATCCCGACGTTCAGTTAATCGCGGCGGGTTCTTCAAACTTCGGCGCGAATGCCGATTGGGTGGGTTGGAACCGGGAAGTTCTCGCGTATCTGAAAGACCATATCGAGTACCTGTCTCTGCACACTTATGTGGGCAATGCGGATAACAACTACTACGACTTTCTGGCTGTTTCGAATCAGCTGGACGACCGCATCAAGACCGCGGCGGGCATCATCCGCGCCGCTCAGGGCGGACAGACGGCGAAGCCGATCTACATCGCGTTCGATGAATGGAATGTCTGGTATCGGGCGCGAGGGAACTCGCAGCGCGGCCGGCGGATTCTGGAAGAACACTACAACCTGGAAGACGCGCTCGTCGTGGCTGCGATGCTGAATACGTTCGTGAACAACGCCAATGTCGTGAAGATCGCGAATATGGCGCAGATCGTGAACGTGATCGCCCCGATCTTCACAAACGAGAAAGGGATGTTCCTGCAGACGATCTACTATCCCCTGCAGTTATTCGCCGCGAACACGCGTGGCTCGGCGCTCGAAACTTTCGTGGAGTCGCCCGGATATGAGAGCAAGCGATTCGGCAAGGCTGGTTATCTCGACGTATCGAGTTCGCTGAACAACGGGGTAGTGACGATCAACGTCGTGAACCGGCATCTCGATCAGGACGTCGAAGCGGAGATCGAGGCGCAGGGCAGCGGCTTTAAAGGAACATTCGAGGCGCAGGTGGTCACCGGGCCGGATATCAAAGCCGAGAACGATTTTGGAAAAACGACGGTGAAGGCGGAGAAAGTCGGCGTCAGTGTAAGCGGCAGCAAGCTGCGCCACCGCTTTCCACCGCGCTCCTACACGATGCTAAAGGGCAGCCTCGCCTAGTTATTCGTCGCGGATCGCGCTCACAGGATCGAGCATCGCCGCGCGGCGCGCCGGCAGCCAACACGCGAACAGGCCGACCGCGCTCAGGACAAAAGCTACGGCGCCGATCAGTACTGAGTCTGAGGCGCCGCCGACAAACTGCAGCTTCGAGAGGACTCGCGACGCCGGAATCGCGACGCCGACCCCGATCGCAAGTCCCATAAGGAGCTGCAGTACGCCGCGCTTCAGGACGAGTCCCAGTATGCTGCCCGATGTTGCGCCGAGCGCCATCCGCACACCGATCTCCTGGGTCCGGCTGCCCGCCGCCTGCGCCATCACGGCATAGATGCCAACCGACGAAATCACGAGCGAGATCCCTGCAAACACCAGGAACACCATTCCGAACAGCTTCAGAAACCAGATCTGATGCTGCCTAAACTCTTCGAACGTCGAAATGTCGGATAAAGGAAGATCCTGATCGAGATCCTGCACCGCGGAGCGGAGGGCCGAAATCGCCGAGCGAGGATTCGCGGTGCGGATCATCAGCGCCATCGATTGATACGGCTCCTGGCGATACGGCAGAAAAAGGAGAGGATCGCTGTCTGGATCGAACGGTCGCTGATCGATGTCGGCGGAAACGCCCGCAACGGAAATCCATTCTGTGATTTTCTTCGGATCGGAAAGTCGGAACCGTTTACCGATGGGATCCTGAGTCCCCCAGAATCGCTCGGCAAATTCGCGGGTTACGACCGCGTATTGACGTCCGGGCGATCCGTCGAGTTCCTGAAATCCCCGTCCGCGAATGATGGCCAGGCCAATGGACCTGAAGTACGCCGGAGTCAGGGTGATCACGCTGGCCAAAGGACGCCGCCGCTTGTCCGCAGTCGGCGCGTTTTCGATCTCAAGCGTACGCCTGCCCGAGCCCTCTCCTGGCAGGTCGCTTACCGCCAGGGCATCTGTAACGCCTGGAATCGCAGCCATCCGAGTAATCAGCGACTGGAAAAATCGTATGCGGCTATCCGGGTCTTTGTAGCGTTCTTCGGGCAGCGTGACACGCCCAGTCAGAAGTTGCTTCGAAGGAATCCAGCGATTAATGGACTGCTGATCGGCAAAGCTTCGCATGAAGACGCCGGCGCCGAGCAGCAGCACGAGTGTCAGGCTGAATTGAAATACGACGAGGGCGCTCGATAATCTCCCCCCGCGCAGCGAACCCGCTGAGCGCGAGCCGTCTTTCATAGCTTCGAAAAGGTGCGCGCTGGATCGCAACGCCGGAAGAAGCCCGAAAATCAGCGCGCTCGCGACACACACGGCGGCGAAGTAGAAGAACACGCGGTAGTCCATGCGGAACAACACCCAGTACGGCTTACCGACATCCTGAGTCCCAAGATCGAACGCGTGAATTCCCAGCGCCGCAAGCGCGAGCCCTGCAACGCCGCCCAGCACACTCAGCACGAGAGATTCAACGAGAAGCTGCCGAACAATCCGCCCGCGCGAAGCTCCCAACGAGGCGCGGATCGACATCTCGCGGCGCCGCGAGAGCGCCCTCCCCAGCAGCATATTCGCCACGTTGGCGCAGGCGATCAGCAGCACCAGCCCGACCGCCGCCATCATGAGCAGAAAGACGAACTGGATCTGATCCCCGTTATACCGTTCATGAAACGTCTGGACCAGCGGCGCGACGCGCTTGTCCTCCTTCGGATATTCTGCGGCGAGCCGCCGCGAAATCACGGTCATATCCGCGGAAGCCTGTTCGATGGAGACGCCGGGTTTCAGCAAACCAATGAGCTGCAGTTGACGGTTAGCGCGATCGGCCACCTCCGCGTTAGCCTGCAACGGAACCCAGACATCCTCCAGATTGGGGAAGCGGAAGCCCTCGGGCATGACGCCTATGATCTGGGTAGGCATGGAATTGAGCCGCACGATCCGGCCGATGACGTCGCGCCCGCCGTACCGTTCCTGCCAGATGCGGTACCCGATCAGCGCGACAGCAGCAGCGCCCGCTTTGCCATCCGTCGCGTTGAAATCGCGGCCGCGCACCGGAGGAATGTGCAGCATTCCAAAGAAGCCAGGCGACACGCGAAACATGTTGTAGCGCTGCGGCGCCACGTCCTTTTCACTAATGGTCGCGCCGTCGCCCGTACCCGCTTCCAGGGCTTCAAAAGACGAAGTTTGCGCGCGATAGTCGTTGAAATCCGGATATGAGAACGGCATCCGCGCCCGCGGCGGCCCTTCTCTATCGCGCGCAATCACGGAAATGAGCCGCTCTCCTCCGGGCACAGGTACCGGCTTAAACAGAGCGGCATCGATCAGGGTGAACACCATGGTGTTCATCCCGATACCGAAGGCTAAGGTCGCGATCACCGCCGCGGAGAACCAGCGGTGGGTCAGGATCATGCGCCACGCGAACCGGATATCCTGCCTCATACCCGCTCATTACGCGCGGATCAGGTCAAAGGTTCGCGGAAATTCTTTTGGATCAGTCGAGGGATTCGGGTCTAAGCTCGATATTCTTCTCGCCCGCGCCCTTCTTTTCCCAATACTTCTTCAGCCAGGCTTCCCAGCTTTTGCCCGCCGCGGTGTCGCGTCCCGTGAAGGCAAGACCTGCGATTTCGGAATAGGGAATCGTAACTTTATCGGGATCGTTCTTCGGAAACAGGCGCACACAGGAGTCCGCCAGCGTGCTGCCCGCGCGCCGGTCGAAGATGTAGCCCTCGACTGTCTCGCCGTTCTTCAGCCGAATCGAGACATCGCCACGGTAATCGAACGCTTTTTCGAGCCCATCACGCAGTTCGGCTTCATTAGCGGTCTCCCAGACTTTGCCCTGGAGATTCTCGTGTTCGAAGCCCGGTACGATCTCAAGTTCGTCGATCTTCACGCCCCGACCTTCTCGTTCATGTTGAGCTGCACAAGGCCCGCGGGCGCATGCACCGGCTTGATCGGCTCATCCAGAAGCCGCAGCGCTTCCGGATCGGGATACTTGGCGAACTGTCCCCTGACGGTGGCGAGAAAACCCTTCAGACTGCTGAACTGATCGTGCACCGCGGTGGCTTCATAGCCGCTATGCACCATGCAATTCGCGCATTTTGGGTTTCCTGATTCGGCGCCGTATTCATGCCACTGCGTCGATTCCATCAGTTCGGCGAACGTATCGGCGTAACCGTCCTGCAACAGATAACAGGGCTTCTGCCACCCGAACAGGTTGTACGTCGGCATCCCCCAGGGCGTGCACGTGTAATTACGCTTGCCCATCAGGAACTCGAGAAACAGCGGCGACATATTGAAGCGCCAGTTAGACTTACGGTTGGAAAGAATCGAACGGAACATGCGGCGCGTGCGAGCGCGTCCGAGGAAGTGCCTCTGGTCCGGCGCTTTGTCATATGAATAGCCGGGGGAGAGCATCATCCCCTCCACCCCGAGGCTCATCATCTCATCGAAAAACGCCCGAACGCTCTTGGGATCGGCGCCATCGAACAGCGTCGTGTTCGTCGTCACGCGGAACCCGCGCTTCACGGCTTCCTTTATCCCGTCGATCGCCAGCGCATATCCGCCTTCCTTACAGACGGAGAAATCGTGGTGCTCGGCCTGTCCATCGACGTGCACTGAAAAGCTGAGGTACTTGCTGGGCTTGAAAAGATGGATCTTCTCCTTGAGCAGCAGCGCATTCGTGCAAAGGTAGATGTATTTCTTCCGCGCGACCAGCCCTTCGACGATCTTGTCGATCTCGGGATGCATCAGCGGCTCGCCGCCGGGTATAGACACCATCGGGGCGCCGCATTCTTCCACGGCCTTGAAGCACTGCTCCGGCGACAGGTTCATCTTCAGAACATGCGCCGGATACTGGATTTTCCCGCAGCCGGCGCAGGCCAGATTACAGCGGAACAGCGGCTCCAGCATCAGCACCAGAGGATAGCGGTCCCGCCCGCTCATGCGCTGTTTCAGCACATAGCTCACGACGGTCCACATCTGGGAGACGGGAATACCCATATTTGTACTATTGTCTCATTGCGTTGGCCTGGGTTCGCACCTCGCTCAGGGTGGTGTGGGAAAAAGGCCCGTGAAAGCGCCAGCGCACTTCCCCGTTCGGGTCGACCAGAATGAGGTAGGCGTCATCCGGGGCTTCAAATCCAGCGGCCTCCTTTAATTCCTTTTCGCCCGAGTAAACCACCAGAAAGCGGTCGCGTTTCTCCTTCGGAGTATCCGATTTCATGGAGTGCGTGACGGCTGGTCGAACCAAGCGTGGAACGTCCTCCAGAACCGCTACGGAATAGAAATTCACCAGGTCGCTCGGGATCTTTTTCGACCAATAGGTGGTCTGATCCTTCGCCGCGTGCGTGAATCCGATCACAAACAAGGTGGGCATGCCCTGAGCAACTCCGGGCATTGCAACATGTTTACCCGACAGGGTTTCCGCTTGTACTTCCGGGAACCTGGCCGCCCACGCGGCGGCTGTGAAGGCCAGGGCCAACGCTACTCCAGTTAACCCTTTGACGGTTTGCCGCATCGAAGTATTGGAGAGATTCGTATGAATTGGCGTTTCGTCCTTCCTTTATATTTTGCGCTGGCGGCGGTGGCATTTGGGCAAAGTCGCACCGTGGTCACGGCAGAAGGGCGCCACGGCGCCGCACCTGGGGCTGTTGCGAAAGACGACGTCGAAGTCCGCGTGGACCGGAAGCCAGTGGCAGTAAACGATTGGGTTCCTCTGCGCGGCGCGGAAGGCGCTCTGCAACTTTACATCGTCATTGACGACGGCGAAGACAGCGATCTCGCGAACCAGTATTCGGTCTTACGCGACTTCATGAATCAACAGCCGTCCGACGCGCACATCGGACTGGCTTATCTGCAAAACGGCGCCGCACGAATCGCCGTGCCGGTGACTGCCGATCGGGACCACCTCTCAAAGGCGTTGCGCACGCCGCTCGCGGAGCCGGGAATTTCTGCTAGTCCCTATATGGGCGTTTCCGACCTGATCAAAAAGTGGCCCGCCGTCAACGCGCGCACTACCTCGGGACGGATCTGGAGATGCCGGGGAAATCCTGCTGATCACGAGCGGAATCGACCCGTGGTCGTCACCGGATCCCGAGAATCCCTATCTTCAAAAGGCCGTTGCTGACGCGCAGCGCGCCGGCGTAATCGTTCACACGATCTACTTCCCCGAAGCCGGTCATCTGGGACACAGCCTCTGGCGGACGAACTGGGGACAGAACTACCTTTCCGAACTGTCAGACCAGACCGGCGGTGAATTCTATTGGCAGGGACTGGCGACTCCGGTTTCTCTTGCGCCCTATCTGAAGGACCTGACGCAGCGGCTGGACAATCAGTACCTGTTGACGACCACTCAACTCGCAAGCGGAACGCGGAGTAAAGAAGATCTCGAGCCGCTGCACGTTTCCTCCACGCTGTCCGGCGTGTCGCTGGAAAGCGCGGCGCGCATCGAAGTAAGTCGTTAGGGCGCTATTCTGTTCCGATGCGGAGATTCGCCCTCGTCGGAATACTGATCGCCACCAGACTGCTCGGCCAGTCCCTGACACGGGAACAATCGCGAATCCTGGACGCGGTGAATGCGGACGCGGCAAACTCCGTCGCGCTACTGGAACAACTGGTGAACATCAACAGCGGAACGCTGAATCCCCCTGGCGTGCGGCGCGTGGCGGACGTCCTTGGGCCGCGCTTCGAAGAGTTGGGCTTCGCATGCCGCTTCATTCCCATGGACCCGGTGCAGCGTGCGGGTCATCTCGTCTGCGAACGGAAAGGCAGCCATGGCAAGCGCGTGCTGATCATCGGCCACATGGATACGGTTTTCGAACCCGACAGCCCGTTCCAGAAGTTCGTGCGCAGTGGCGATACAGCGACCGGCCCTGGCGTCGCCGATATGAAAGGCGGTTTGGTCATCATCCTCAGTGCGCTGAAAGCGCTGCGTGACGCCGGCGCGCTCGACGATACAGCCATCACGGCGTTCCTCACGGGCGACGAAGAGCGCCATGGCAGCCCCGTGTCCGTCGCACGCGGAGATCTGATCGAAGCGGCGAAACACAGTGACGCGGCGCTGGAATTCGAAGGCGGAGTGCGCGCGCAGGGCCACGATGCCGCCACCATCGCGCGCCGTAGTTCGTACTCATGGGTTTTGAAAACTGCTGGTCGAGAGGCTCATTCCAGCGGCATCTTTGGCGGGGCGGGGTTCGGAGCGATTTATGAACTCGCGCGAATTCTGGACCGGTTCCGCCAGGAACTGCGTGAAGACGGTCTGACCTACAACGTTGGGTTGGTTGCCGGTGGATCGTCGGTAACCGAGCAGTCCGGCGCGTCGCTCACTGCGACGGGCAAGAACAATATCATTCCGGCGGCGGCGCAGGCGAGTGGCGACGTTCGGACCGTAACGGAAGAACAGTATGAGCGGGTGAAGAAGAGGATGGAAACGATCGTGGCCGAGCATCTTCCGGGGACGACCGCGGAGATTGAATTCGGCGAGGGCTATCCCTCGATGCCTCCCACCGAAGGCAACAAGGATCTGCTTCGCACGCTGAATCAGGTGAACCGCTCGCTTGGACTGGCCAATATGGAGCCCTTCGATCCGGCGCTGCGAGGGGCGGGAAATCTGTCGTTCGCGGCGCCCTATGTGGCAAGTATCTCGGGCCTCGGCGCTTACGGCAGTGGCTCGCACGCTCCGGGAGAGGCGATCGAACTGAAGTCGCAGACGTATCAGACGCGGCGCGTCGCCCTGTACCTGTATGAGTTGACCCACGGAACAGGTGTACGATGACGGCAAGGAGTTCGTGAGATGCGCTTTGCGACTGCGGCATTCTTAACGCTGGCGTTTTTGTCCGCCGGCGCCCCGGCGCAGAAGTCACGTTACACAAGCCCGTCGGCGCGGAGCACCGTGACCATCGCGGGCAAAGAGCTTTCAGTAGACTACTATGCGCCATCGATGCATGGACGCAAAGTCATGGGGGGCCTGGTCCCGTACGGCGAGGTATGGTGCACGGGCGCGAACATCGCGACGGGCTTCACGACCCCCGCCGATCTGCAGATTGGAAGCCTTAGGCTGCCGAAAGGAACCTACAGCATCTGGACGATCCCCAACGAGAAAGAATGGACGCTCATCATCAACAAGGAAAGCGGCCAGTTCCATCTCAACTACAATTCGGGCCTGGATTTCGGACGCACGAAGATGAATGTGAAGACGCTGCCGGAGCCGGTGGAAACGTTCCGCGTCGACCTGCGGAACGACGGCGGGAATAAGGGAACACTTGCCTTGGTCTGGGAGCGGACCGAGGCGTCGATTCCGTTCACAATCCTGCAGTAGGTTTCAGGGGGCCGGGACCAACAGCGTCTTGCCCGCGAAAGTTGACATTCCGTCCAGTCCGTCCAGATAGCTTGCAGTAACCAGCGGCGCGTTCTTCAAAAGCCACAAGACCTCGGCATTGTTCCATGCTTGCTCGCGCGCCGCGCTGGTTCCCCATGCGGCGATGGTGTCCTCCAGATGAGAAACCAGCGGAAGCGCATCGCCGAGAAGTCTGACGTGGAGGGTTTGCTTCGCCGTCTCGATGAGGCCATCGAGCGGCGCATTGACGGACGTATAGTCGCTGTACTGAGGCGTTCCGTGGCTCGGAACCGCGCCCGTCGCCGTGCATGTCGCGACAATCGCGATGCACAGGTCGTGGTTGATATGCGCGTTGATGCCAGCCATCGCGAACTGAATTCGCGCGATTCGGGCGTCGGCCCGAACTGCAAACATCGCCTTCCAACAATTGGGGCAGTAGCCGCCGGCCAGAAATCCGTTCAGCGCCGAAAGATAAAGTCGCCCAAACTGGACGGAGAGCTCCGCAAGCCACTCGGGGTCGTGGAATCCCCCGCCGTTGATCATATTCTCGACCGTCTGCGTGACCTGAAGGTAAAGCCAGTTGAACCACTTCAACCCGTCACCGTCGACGCACGTCGCATTGATGGTCTGCATGACCTGCAACACTTCGCTCACCGACTGAGGCGGCGTTTGCGTCAACGCAACGAGTTGAGGATCGTAGGCGAACATGCGCAGTGAAGATTTTAGCCAATGACGAACGATCTCAAGGGCGCGGCGCGACTGCCGCAGCCGACATCAGAAATGACGAGAGCCGTGTTCCCAGGAATCGCCAAATCGTAAAGACCTGTCTTCGGCTATTCGTGCCGCAACGCCGACATCGGGTCGAGTTGCGCGGCGCGCCATGCCGGAGCGAAGCAGGCCACTGACGCGACAAACGTCAGCACGACAACGACCCCGGCGACTGCCAAAGGATCGGTGCTCGGCGCCTGAAAGACCTCGCTGCGCAGGAATCGGGCAAGAGCAAAGCTGCCGGCGAGACCCACGACGAGCCCAACGAGCAGCAGGCGGCCAGCCATTCGAAGCATCAGGTGGAGCACGTCGCGGGGAACTGCGCCGAGTGCCATCCGAATCCCGATCTCCTGCGTCTTACGCGCCACAACATAGGAAAGCATGCTGTAAATTCCGATCGCCGCCAGAGCCAGACCGAGAAATCCGAAGAAACTGAAGAGCGCCATATTGAAGCGCGGCTGCACCGTATCAAAGCCCATTACCTCTTCGAGCGTAATCGGGCGTCCAAGAGGCTGTCGCGGGTCGATTGCCTGTACTCGCTCCCGTACGGCATTCAGAAACTGCATGGGCTGCCGGGACTGGGTCCGAAGCGCGATGGTTCGAGCCGGTGGTGCGACCAGGGTATAGGGCGCATACACGACGGGTAGCACCGGCCTTCGCAATCCATCGTTGCGTATGTCAGCCATCACTCCGACAATCGTGAGCATCGGCGTACTCCGGGGCGGGGCTGGCACATCAGGCTTGTCGAGGAGATCGAGATGAATCCGCGATCCGATGGGACTGACTCCCGCCGGCCACAGCTTGCTCGCGGTTTCATTGATCAGCGCGACCGGATCCGCATGATCGATTTCCTGCCGGATAAAATCGCGGCCGGAGCGCAACGGGATACCGAGCGTTTGACCGTAGCCCGAGCTGATCAGATTCAGACCAATCTGGCGCGCGTCATCCTTGGGCTGTCCCTCGATGGAAAAACCGGTGCGCCCACCCGAATAGGGCAGGCCACCGTTGCCAACGGCAACCGATTGCACCCCCGGAATCGTGGCGAGCGCCTCTTGCAGCCGTTCGGTAAAGCGAATGCGCTCCGCATATGTGACGTATCGCTTGGGAGGAAACTGCAGACCGGTCATCAATACACGGTCCGGCTGAAAACCGGGGTCGACGCTGAGTAGATTCTGAAAGCCCCGAATCGTGAGGCTCGCGCCCATGAGCAGGATCACCGAAAGCGCGATCTCCGCAACGACCAGAATCTCGCGCGTCCGCCCGCCGGAACTGCTGCCGGAAGTGCGGCCAGCTTCTTTCAGGGCATCTACCAAGTCTGGGCGGGAGCTCCTGATCGCGGGGAACAGGCCGAAAAGTATCCCCGTCAGCATCGATACGCCAGCCGAAAACATGAGGACGTACACATTCACCGTAACGCGGGCTTCGTTCGGCACATAAGAGGGCGGCATCAGGGCGGCAACAGCCCTTGTGAGGCCAATCGCGACAAGCACGCCCGCGACTCCGCCTGCGAGCGAGAGAACCATGCTTTCCGTAAGCAGTTGCCGGAACAGACGCCACCTCGCGGCGCCAATCGAAAGCCGGACCGAGATTTCGTGCGCCCGCCCGCTGGAACGCGCGAGTTGCAGATTGGCGACATTGGCGCACGCGATCAGCAACAGAAAACTCACCGCGCCAAAAAGCAACCGAAGGCTGGAATTCATCTCGCCCGAAGCCGCGGTGATGTCGAGGTAATTGTGGAGTCTGGTGGTGAAGCCCTTCTTCGGAAAATCGTCGGGATGAGCGTGCGCAAGCTGAACATGGAGCGCCTGCAACTGCTGCTCGGCCACGCGCGCCGATACGCCCGGCTTCAATCGGAAAATCGCCGCCACGGTGCGGTTGTCGGCGGAGCTTTCCGGCAACGCCAGCCAGCCCCCGTCGTCGGTCCACCAGCCAAATCGCGACGGCATGACTCCAACTACCGTGAACGGCTCGTCATTGAGAACCAGCTTTTCGCCCAGCGCATCCGGACTGCTGTTGAACAACCGATTCCAGGCCTTGAAACTCAGAACGATGACTGGCTCCGGATTGCCGTTGGGAGCGACATCCGATGGCTGGATGGTTCGGCCCAGAACCGGCGGCACGCCAAGAAACTGAAATGCGTTCGCGGTCACAGACACGGCCCGGAAGTTTTCAGGCGCATGATCCCCCGTAAGCAGCCGGCTTTCGGGCAGTGTCGCCATCGAATCGGCGAATGCATGTAGCTTCTTCAGTTCGATGTAATCGCGGACGTGATGAAAGTCGAATGCCCGGTTGGGATTTTTTGCGTCGAGGATCGCCGGCGCCCAGATTTCGCCGGCCTTCGCGTAGGGATACGGCGAGATGAGTACGCCATAAATCACACTGAAAATCGCAGTGGTGGCGCCGATCCCGAGAGCCAGAGACAACAGCGCCACGAGCGTGGAGCCGGGACTCTTTCTCAGGACGCGAAATGCGTACCGAATGTCCTGCCAGAGCGTTTCCATAAAAACCAGGCTATTCATCGTGTAAATCTCCTCCCGGATCAGGAACTGATTCCCGAGTTTTCTGTTCGCCGCCTCTCGCGCTTGCGACTGGTTCATTCCGCGGGCCAGGTTGTCCACCGTCTCGTGTTCGATGTAGCTGGCGAGTTCGCGCGCCCGCTCCTCATCCCATCGTTTTCGGCGGAGGAGACGGAGCCAGCGCATTGCGACGTTATCCCTCAGTGGGACGAATGACGCGATTGACGGCCCGCACCAGCCGGTCCCAGTTGTTGGTCTGGGTTTCCAGTTGTTTGCGGCCGAGAGTCGTCAATCGGTAGTACCGCGCTTTGCGGTTATTTTCGGAAGTGCCCCAGAATGACGCAATCCACCCGCGGTTCTCCAGACGATGCAGGGCGGGATACAGAGAGCCGTGCTCGACCTGTAGAACGTCTTCCGAGCCTTGCTCAATCGCGTGAGCGATCGTGTGCCCGTGCGCCGGGCCCTGCTTGAGCGTTTTCAAAACCAATAGATCCAGTGTTCCCTGCAGCATCTCGCCCTGCAAGGGGTGGTCGTGTCGCGGCGGCATGAATCGATGTTAATCCCATAGACGATCGACCGAAGAAAGAGTTAACACGGTCCGGCGGACTTCTTACTGGATCGCGATTGTGACCAGATTCCCCCTGAATATTGGCAGAAAAGGGGGATGCCCGCATTGGGAAGTTGGGAAGTCCGAACGGAGCAAGCGAAGCCGGGTTCACCGCCCCCCTGATGGAGTGACTCCGTGGATTGGAACTGCAACCCGGACAGGACGAGTCGTCGAAAAATTGGGATTGAAGATGAAAAAAGCCCAGCTTTATCAGCTGGGCTTTCTGAATTAACCGGGCGGCTTCCTAGTCTCCCACACACTCGCGCGTGCAGTACAATCGGGGCTGAAGGGCTTAACTTCCGTGTTCGGGATGGGAACGGGTGGAACCCCTTCGCTACGACCACCCAGAACCTGTCGACGCTGAAATCAGCGTCAGAACCTGTTTCGGGCTTTGAGCCTGAATATCTGACGGGCCACTGTAAATCTCAACGTAAATCGCGGAACAACATCCACACAACTTGTGTGAGAAGTAAATTTTATGGTCAAGCCGAACGAGCAATTAGTAACAGTAAGCTCAACGCATTACTGCGCTTACACATCTGTCCTATCAAACTGGTCGTCTTCCAGTGCTCTTCAAACTTTCGTTGGGAAATCTCATCTTGGGGAAGGTTTCGCGCTTATATGCTTTCAGCGCTTATCCTGACCGAATTTCGCTACCCAGCTATGCCACTGGTGTGACAACTGGAACACAAGAGATTCGTCCACCCCGGTCCTCTCGTACTAAGGGCAGGCCCCCTCAAATTTCCTACGCCCACCACAGATAGGGACCGAACTGTCTCGCGACGTTCTGAACCCAGCTCACGTACCGCTTTAATAGGCGAACAGCCTAACCCTTGGGAACTTCTACACCCCCAGGATGCGATGAGCCGACATCGAGGTGCCAAACCGGAGCGTCGATGTGAACTCTTGACTCCGATCAGCCTGTTATCCCCGGCGTACCTTTTATCCGTTGAGCGATGGCCCTTCCATACAGAACCACCGGATCACTAAGGCCTGCTTTCGCATCTGCTCGACTTGTTGGTCTTACAGTTAACCTGGTTTATGCCTTTGCACTCGTCGGCTGATTTCCAAACAGCCTGAACCAAGCTTCGCGCGCCTCCGTTACAATTTAGGAGGCGACCGCCCCAGTCAAACTACCCGTCTTCCATTGTCCTTCCTCCAGATAATGGAGGTAAGTTAGACCCACAGAACCATCAGGGTGGTATCTCACCGTTGGCTCCTCCGAGTCCGAGAACCCGGAATCAAAGCCTCCCACCTATCCTGCGCAGATGGCCCCATAGGTCAATGAAAAAGTATAGTAAAGGTGCACGGGGTCTTTCCGTCTAGTGGCGGGCACCCGGCGTCTTCACCGGGACCACAAGTTCGCCGGGCGGCATGTTAAGACAGTTCTCAGATCGTTACGCCATTCGTGCAGGTCGGAACTTACCCGACAAGGAATTTCGCTACCTTAGGACCGTTATAGTTACGGCCGCCGTTCACCGGGGCTTCAGTTCAAAGCTTCGCTTGCGCTGACCTCTCCCTTTAACCTTCCGGCACCGGGCAGGCGTCAGCCCCTATACGTCGTTTTCGACTTAGCAGAGACCTGTGTTTTTGTTAAACAGTCGCCTGAGACTATTCACTGCGACCCACTTGCGTGGGCACTCCTTCTCCCGAAGTTACGGAGCTAATGTGCCTAGTTCCTGAACATACCATCACCCGAGCGCCTTAGAATATTCATCTCGTCCACCTGTGTCGGTTTGTGGTACGGTTACCTAACTCTCCTTAGAGGATTTTCCTGGCAGACGACCCGGCGGATTTGCCTCTCCGGATCTCCCTCCACCATGCCGCTTAAACCATTACACGGCCGGCTTACGGTCTGCGTCCCCCCATCGGTCTTTATCGAGTTTCGGTAGGTCTGGAATGTTAACCAGATGTCCATCGGTTACGCCTGTCGGCCTCACCTTAGGCACCGCCTAACCCTGAGCGGATTAACCTTTCTCAGGAACCCTTAGACTTACGGCGACCAGGGTTCTCACCTGGTTTTTCGCTACTTATGCTGGCAGAGTCTCTTCCGAATCCTCCAGCGGTCCTTTCGGTCCGCCTTCAATGAATTCAGAATGCTTTCCTACCGTATCATTGCTGATACCCGTAACTTCGGTATCGTGCTTGAGCCCCGTTATATTGTCGGCGCCGGGCGACTCGACCAGTGAGCTGTTACGCTTTCTTTAAAGGATGGCTGCTTCTAAGCCAACCTCCTGGCTGTCTGAGTCTCCCGACTTCCTTTCCCACTGAGCACGAATTAGGGACCTTAGTTGACGGTCTGGGCTGTTTCCCTCTCGACTATGAAGCTTAGCCCCCACAGTCTGACTCCCGCGTTACACGTTCATGGCATTCGAAGTTTGGTTGGATTCGGTAACCTGGGAAGGCCCCTAGTCCATTCAGTTCTCTACCACCACGACGGACCACGCGAGGCTAGCCCTAAAGCTATTTCGGAAAGAACGAGCTATCACGGAATTTGATTAGCCTTTCACCCCTACCCTCAGCTCATCCAAGCTGTTTTCAACCAACACTGGTTCGGACCTCCAGTCGCTGTTACACGACCTTCATCCTGGCCAAGGGTAGATCATCCCGCTTCGCGTCTAATCCCAGCGACTGTAACGCCCTATTCAGACTCGCTTTCGCTACGGCTCGGTTACCCTTAACCTTGCCACTGAGATTAACTAGCCAGCTCATTATGCAATAGGCACGAGGTCAGGCTTTGCCTTGCGGCCATAGCCCTCCCACTGCTTGTAAGCGCGCGGTTTCAGGTACTATTTCACTCCCCTCGCAGGGGTTCTTTTCACCTTTCCCTCACGGTACTGGTTCACTATCGGTCGCAAACAAGTATTTAGCCTTACCGGATGGTCCCGGTAGATTCCCGCAGGGTTCCACGTGTCCCGCGGTACTTAGGAGCCACTTGAAAGAGGATTGCATTTTCACTTACGGGGCTGTCACCCTCTATGGCCGGCCATTCCAGACCGTTCAATTAACACTTTCCTATCCCTCGTTGTAACCACCGAAATTCACGACCTTCTTTCGAAGCCCGCGCCTTTCGATGATTATTGTGGTCCTGCAACCCCGCACTCTCCTTTCGAATCGCACGGTTTAGGCTGATCCGATTTCGCTCGCCACTACTCTCGGAATCACGGTTGTTTTCTTTTCCTTCAGGTACTGAGATGGTTCACTTCCCTGAGTTCGCTCGATCACCCTATGTATTCAGATGAACGTAACCGATGTTCGCATCGGTTGGGTTTCCCCATTCGGAAATCCCCGGATCACAGACTGTTAGCGTCTACCCGAGGCTTATCGCAGCTGACCACGTCCTTCATCGCCTGTTTGCGCCAAGGCATCCACACGCGCGCCCTTAGTAGCTTGACCATAAAATCTACTTCAGACACAAATTAATTAAGATGTCATTCTTGCGCTTGGCCTCCGCACAACAGTTATACGAACCTGTCGTCCGGAAGCTGCATTACTTGTGATTTACAAAATAATGCCCGTCAGATATTCAATTGTCAAAGATCGGACTTCTTCAAAGTTTCGGCATCGCAAGCGATGCCTACGCTTGTTGCTGAAGACGTCGAAAATCATCTTTCCGTGTTGACCGGAAAAACCACCTTCGAATTCTTCGCTGTTACTCCCCACCGGGATATTGGTGGGCCTGGGTAGACTCGAACTACCGACCTCACCCTTATCAGGGGTGCGCTCTAGCCACCTGAGCTACAGGCCCGGCCCGGGGAACTGGTGGAGCTGGTCGGGATCGAACCGGCGGCCTCCTGAATGCAAATCAGGCGCTCTCCCAGCTGAGCTACAGCCCCTTAGAAGAAAATCTAATCGAGGCCGATTGGATGCAGGGCAAGCAGCATAAAGCCGCCGACCACGCTAATAAACATCGAGAACTTTAAGCAAAGAGTCCGGGACGGATTTCCGATCCTCAACCTAAGGGCTTACGCCCCGAAGCTTCGGACCGGGTTGGACTGGAACGGCTGTTTCGCGTACACTCAGCGAAACTCCAGCCACGGTCTCTTTAGAAAGGAGGTGATCCAGCCGCAGGTTCTCCTACGGCTACCTTGTTACGACTTCACCCCAATCATGAGTCATACCTTGGGCCGCTGCCTCCTTGCGGTTAGCGCGCGGACTTCTAGTACAACCCACTTTCGTGATGTGACGGGCGGTGTGTACAAGGCCCGGGAACGTATTCACGGCGGCGTTCTGATCCGCCATTACTAGCGATTCCAGCTTCATGCAGGCGAGTTGCAGCCTGCAATCCGAACTGAGAACGGTTTTTTGGGATTGGCTCCCCCTCGCGGGTTGGCAGCCCATTGTACCGTCCATTGTAGCACGTGTGTAGCCCTGGACATAAAGGCCATGAGGACTTGACGTCATCCCCACCTTCCTCCAGGTTATCCCTGGCGGTCTCCTGCGAGTTCCACCTTTCGGTATGGCAACACAGGACAAGGGTTGCGCTCGTTGCGGGACTTAACCCAACATCTCACGACACGAGCTGACGACAGCCATGCAGCACCTATACTACGGTCCCTTGCGGGAAGGCCTGCTTTCACAGACTGGTCCGTAACATTTCGAGCCCAGGTAAGGTTCTTCGCGTTGCGTCGAATTAAACCACATGCTCCACCGCTTGTGCGGGCCCCCGTCAATTCCTTTGAGTTTCAGCCTTGCGACTGTACTCCCCAGGCGGCATATTTAACGCGTTAGCTCCGGCACGGACCAAATGAATGGCCCACACCAAATATGCATCGTTTAGGGCGTGGACTACCAGGGTATCTAATCCTGTTTGCTACCCACGCTTTCGTGCATCAGCGTCAGTTACGGTCCAGAAAGCCGTTTACACCACCGGTGTTCCTCCTGATATCTACGCATTTCACCGCTACACCAGGAATTCCACTTTCCTCTCCCGCACTCTAGCCTCTCAGTATTCGGCGCACCCTCCCAGTTGAGCCGGGAGATTTCACACCAAACTTAAAAAGCCGCCTACGCACCCTTTACGCCCAGTAACTCCGAACAACGCTTGCTGCCTACGTATTACCGCGGCTGCTGGCACGTAGTTAGCCGCAGCTGCTTCTGCAGGTACCGTCATAATCTTCCCTGCCGAAAGAGCTTTACACCCCGAAGGGCTTCATCGCTCACGCGGCGTCGCTGCATCAGAGTTTCCTCCATTGTGCAAGATTCCCCACTGCTGCCTCCCGTAGGAGTCTGGCCCGTGTTTCAGTGCCAGTGTGGCCGTGTGCCCTCTCAGGCCGGCTATCGATCACAGTCTTGGTAGGCTTTTACCCTGCCAACTAACTAATCGACCGCGGACTCCTCCTCCAGCGCATTGCTGCTTTCCTCTTTCGAGCTTATGCGGTATTGTCGCCGGTTTCCCAGCGGTATTCCCCACTAGAGGGTAGATGATCCACGTGTTACTCACCCGTACGCCACTTTACTCATGGATTGCTCCACTTTCTCGTTCGACTTGCATGTGTTAGGCGCGCCGCCAGCGTTGATTCTGAGCCGGGATCAAACTCTCATTTGTAAAATGTGAGATGATATCGCCCCGGTTGAACTCAAAGTTCTGACGAAGTTATTAGTGCATCCAACCAGATTGTCAAAGATCTGTATCGGCAATCCGCTACCTCCGAAGACGTAACGAACGCCAACAGGCCTCGAAACTCGCCAGCCTGATTCCCGTTGGGGACAAGGGCTTTTTACAACCCAATCAGACCGATTAAAATTTCGTTTCTTGAAAGAACTACGAGGAAGGCTGTTACCACCGCGAGTCAGGACTGACCCGATCCAGCTTGTTACCTACCTTAGAGAGTCTTCTAATATCTAACCATTTTCGCCCGCGTCTTGCAACCGAAGTTCGTTCGGCAGCCCGCGCTGCTCAATGTTTCAGACTCGTTTACTTGTCTTTCGCTACCTTACCACAACCGATTTGGCGTTTGCAAGCTGCCTTCGCATTTCTCGCAAAGCCGCGCCATCCGATTTGATTCTCTGACGGGCTCTCGGCGCGTCGCAAACGTCGGACCGAGCGATCCGAGTTGCTTTCGCTTTTCGGGTACTTTTGAAGTCTAGCATTCCTCTTATCGCGACGCAACAGGAGGCGTAAAATAACCGGCAACTAGCTAATAATAAGTGTTTTATGCGATTTCTTTACCTGCACGGTTTTGCCTCCGGGCCGCAATCCCGAAAAGCCCGCGAATTTCAGAACGCGCTCGCCGTTTCTCCCGGTTTTCCCTCCCTTGAAATCCCGCAACTGGACGACGGCGATTTCGAGCGCCTCACGGTTTTAGGTCAGCTTGACGTAATCGAGCGAACGCTGCAGGGCGAGCCAGCCTGCCTGATCGGATCATCGCTCGGTGGATACCTCGCCGCCCTCTACGCAAGCCGCAACCCGGAGATCGACCGGCTGGTCCTCCTTGCGCCTGCCTTCGGATTTTCCTCACGCTGGAACGAGCTGACTGGTCCCGAAAAGATGCGCTCATGGCGCGAGACTGGCTGGCTGGAGGTCTTCCACTACGCCGCCGGCGCGCCGCGGCGGGTGCACTTCGGACTTTACGAGGACGCGAACCGATTCCCGCCCGAACCCGGCTTCACCCAACCCGCTCTCATCTTCCACGGTCTGCGTGACGACGTCGTGCCCGTCGAATGTTCTCGTCGCTTCGCGGCATCACACCGCAACGTGAACCTGATCGAACTCGATTCCGATCACGAACTGACCAGCGCTATGGGCGAAATTACCGCCGCCGCCGTTCCGTTCCTTCGCCTCGGATTGAATCAGGCCTGAGACGCGATCTCGCTACCGCTATTTCGCTGCCGTGATTTCGTTACCGATGGATGGCGCCGTGCGGAATTGCCACAGGCCGCGGCCCGCTGATCCCCGGTCGTGGAAATGAAATCCCGCCGCCCGGCGGCATTCCGATCCGTCCGCCAATCGGCCGCGGCGTGAAACCTCCGAGCCTTCCCGGCGTTCCTGGCGAAATGTACCCCGGCATGATTCCGATCGATGAGCCGGGCACAAGCCCCGTATAACCGAGCGTGGGATGAAATCCGGCGTAAGTCGGGTTGGTCCGCCCGTACATCAGGCTGCGGTAAATCAAGCCGCCGTAAATCGGGCCATAGATAGCAGAAGAGATCATGGCCGGGTAATACCAGCCGTAGCCCGGCAGCGCCGTCGTATAGGAACCCGTCATGGGCAGAACCGTGGCGGGCGGAATGTACCCCACCCAAGCGCCCGGATCCGCGCTGGCAACCGCGCCATAATCTCCGCTATAGCTGTCAAAGCTCGGGTCGGTACCGGGATCGCTGATCGAACGATTGCTCGCCAGACCCAGAAAGATCATTCGATTGCGCTGCTGCGACCAAAGATCGAGGGCGTCGTCGGATACATCGGTCGTGCGCCGTGCCACCGAGGCGCCGGACAGGCTGACCATCTGATCCTGCCCCACCTTTGACTTCGATCCCTCACGCTGGAGAACCGCCTCGCCCTTCTCCACGTGCACTTGCGCGGCATCGGAATCAATCCGCACGCGACTCGGCTTTTCGATCCGGAGCGTCGCGCCGCTCGCACCCAGCGTGATCGGCGGTCCCGGAGCCGCATTTCCCGAATCGAAAATCACGGATCCGCTCAGAATATCGATGCGCGTATTCTCGAACCCGCTCGATACCATGCGGACTCCGCTGTCCACGCCGACTCGCAAATAGGCGTCGGGCGTGAGCAGAATCTCCGCGCGCCCGTCGTGAGTCAGCAGATCCGACCCTTCATGCAACACCGGATACTTGCCCGGCTTCTGCCCGACAAGTTGATTGTCCACAAACACCGCGCCCTCGGAGTAGTTGATAACTCCGGACCGAACCGACACCACGGACTGCGCCTGAATCGAAGCCGCGGCCACCAGAAGTAAAACTGCCTGCCGCCTAAGCATGGGGAACTCTCAGCAATAAGCATGGGCGCGAATCTCGCCCTTGTCAATCGGGGCGGCGGCATTCCCTTACACTGAAAACGCGATGTGGTGGAAGGAGAACATTTCACGCCGCGAGTCAATCGCAGCGCTGGCGGCGGCATGGGCGAAAGCCGCGCTAGCAGCCGCGCCTGGCTCGCTTCCCATTGGGGTTCAGCTCTATGCCGTCCGGGGCCTGCTGCGGAAGGACGCCGACACGACCCTCCAGTCGCTGGCCGCCGCGGGATTTAAGGATCTCGAAGGCTACGCCCGCGGTCAGTCGTTGGCGCTTGCGCCAAAGGCTGCGCAACAAGGTCTGAAGATCCGCGCCTGCCCGGCGGAGACTCCGCTGATCACGAACAACTGGGATCCCTACCCCGATCTGAGACCCGTGACCCTGCCGGCGGCGATCGACAGCGTTGCCGCCGCGGGCATCGAATACCTCACGATGGGCTACGTCGATCCCGGCGCACGTGGCGACGGCGACGACTTCTATCGCCGCACGGCCGACCGCATGAATGCCGTCGCCGAGCTGTGCAGGAAATCCGGCGTTAAGTTCGCATTTCCAAATCATGCGTTCGAATTCGCCGGGCGGCCCGGGGCGAGGCCGATCGATATCTATCGCGAGCGGCTCGATCCGAAACTCGTCCCGCTGGAACTCGATGTCTTCTGGGCCAGCGTGGCGGGCGAAGACCCATTGCGGATCCTTAAAGACTGGAAGAATCGCGTCGCCCTTCTGCGACTGAACGACAAGTCAAAAGACACGCCGCGTCAGTTCGAGGAGCGGATCGGCCAGGGAGCTTACGTCGAGATCGGATCGGGCGATATCGACTTTGCTGCCATTCTGAAAGCCGCAGCCGCAGCCGGGGCCAAACTCTGCTTTGTCGGGCAGGACGGCAATACGGATGATCCGATTGCCAGCCTCCGCCATGGTCTCGCGGCGTTAAGCAGCCACGCGCGTTAGAGCCCTGTCGTCCGATATCCTCGATATGTGAGTCTTCGAAGCGGGCTTTCTGTTTTCCTGCTCGCGCTGCCCGGCGCAATCGCAGCGACGCCGACGTGGTCGCATGATGTGGCTCCGATCGTTTATATGCACTGCGCCGAGTGCCATCATGCGAATGACATCGCGCCCATGTCGCTTCTGTCTTATAGCGAAGCGAAACCCTGGGCCGCGGCGATCCGGGAGGCGGTCGTCCTGCGGAAGATGCCGCCGTGGAAGGCGGACCCGAAAGTGGGGCACTGGTCGAACGATCCGAGCCTGACCGAAGCCGAAATCGCGACCATCAAAGCCTGGGTGGACGGCGGAAAGCCAGAGGGGGACCCGAGGGAAGCTCCCAAACAGCCCGTCTTCACCGACGGATGGCGCGCCGGTAAACCGGACGCGATCATTACGATTCCGAAGTACGAACTTGGTCCGAAAGGCGCGGATGAATACGCCTACATCACCGTGCCGACGAACTTCACGGAAGACCGATGGGTGATCTCGGCCGAACTTCGTCCGGGCAATCGCAAGGTCGTGCATCATGCCCATGCATTTGTCATCGATGCGGAACCCGCGGCAAAACCGCAAGGCGCGACGACAGTAAAGCCCGATCCGGCGAAGGAATACGCTGAATGGCTCACCGTTAAGGAAGGCTCCCTTTCCTGGATTCGCCCCGAAGCGCCCGTGATCGACGACGGCTGCGCCCGCGACGACAACGGTCTGCTGCCCGGAAGCAAGCAGGGCGATCTCGCGAACCTGCTCGCGTCCTATCTTCCCGGCCGCGCGCCGGACGTCTATCCCGAAGGAACAGCTCGTCTCGTGAAGGCCGGCTCGAAGATCAACTTCCAGATTCACTACTCGCGTTCCGGAAAGGTCGAATATGACGAGACGTCTGTCGGCCTGATCTTCGCCAAAACTCCACCAGGAACCGTTGCGCGCCGCATCGATCTCGGCAATCACCTGTTCATGATTCCGGCGGGTGATGCGTCTCATGAGGTCACCGAGTGCCACACGCTCACGAAAGACCTCTACATCACGAGCCTCACTCCGCACATGCACCTGCGCGGAAAATCCATGAAGATCCAGGCGACATATCCAGACGGACACGTCGAAACGCTTCTCAACGTGCCCGATTACAACTTCAACTGGCAGATCACGTATCGCGTCCGCGACCCGATCTTTATTCCAAAGGGCACGCGCATCAAGATTGACGGCGTCTTCGATAATTCGGCGAATAATCCGTTGAACCCGGACCCGAAGAAGCAGGTGCGGTGGGGCGCGGCGAGTGAAACCGAAATGATGGATGGCTGGATCGAATACGTAGACGCCGAGCGCTGAGCCTCCTTACAACTCCACCGGCTCGAGAGCGACATCTTCTTCCGTGGCGACTACGTTGTCCTCGCGCCCGAAGACGAACGTCCCCATAACGCCGGCCATGACCAGTGACGCAGCCGCCATTATGAACGCGTAGGAATAGCCAAATCGGGCCGAGACCCCGCCTGCCGCAAACGAACTCACTCCGACGAACAGGTCGTAAAACGCGCTGAGGACACCCACGACGGTGCCGTGCTCACGCACCGGGGTTCGCTTAAGAACCGACGACGCGATGGACGACCACGGGAATGAGAAACCGAAGCCCAGCAGCCCGGCCGCGGCAATCGCGATCACCGGCGGGGGACCTGAGGCCAACAGCACAAGCGCGGCTGCCATCGCGGAGATACCGAAATAGAACGTGATGCGCGGATGCATGCGGTCGGGCAGGCTTCCCAGGAAGAAGCGTGACATCAGAATGAATCCTGCGTACGCGGAGAACGCGGCGCCACCGGAGTTGCCGTGGCTCGCGAGGTGCAGGATGAGAAACCCCGTGATCACCGGGTAGTGCACATTGACGAATCCGATGGCGAGTCCCGGCTTGATGAGGCTTTTCGGAAACCAGTGTGGCTTTCCACCGTGCGGCTCGGGCCGATAGTGCTCAGGAACGAGAGTCAGGAGCGCAAACGCTAGGCTCGCGGCGATAAGCTGCATAGCCGCCGCGCGGGGAAATGTACCCAGCCAGTGTCCGACCACCGGTCCCGCCGAAATACCGCCCCATATTCCGCTGCTGACGTAGCCGAGCGCCTGGGAACTGCGATGCACACCACCGAGTTCCACCGCCCATGCCGCAGCGCCGGTGTAGAGGCACGCTTCCCCGAAGCCCTGAAAAATACGGCCAAGATACGCGCCCGTAATACCAAGGGGCAGCAGATAAGCGCCGCCGGCAAGCGCGCAGCTCAGCAGTCCGGTAAGAAACGCCGTCTTGCGACCCCGGTTATCCGCCAGCGGGCCCGAAAAGAAACGGCTGCCGAGCGCGACGAACGAGAAAATTCCGATGACAAAACCGACGGTCTGATCCGACCCTCCGAGGTCATGCCGGATATGCGGAGCAAGCGCGGGCAAAACCGTGCCCATCCCGAGAAATCCTAGGAAAGTCGCGCCGATCAGGGACCAGAACCGGTACCCGAAATCCTTTGGCGATGTCCCCATCCAATTAGTTTAAAGGAGGGGTCAAAAAAGTCGGCGCGTCGAAGGCCGAGCTTGTCCGGAGCGGCCTGTTGGCGTAACTTGAGAAACATGGAAGTCCATTTCACACCGGAACAGGAAGCGCAGCTTTCTCAAATCGCCATGCGGGCCGGTATTGATACCGAGCAGTTAGTGAAAGACACTGCATTGCGCCTGCTTGGTGAGGAAGCCCGCTTCCGCGCCGCCGTCCGCGAAGGCATCGCGCAGGCGGACCGCGGCGAGTTCATCGAAGAGGAAGAGATGGACGCTCGCTTCGAAGCCTTGCTGCGCTCATAGAGCATGCGCATCCGCTGGACGCCCACCGCCGCAGCGGACATGGAAAGCATCAGCGATTACCTCAAGAAAAGCCATCCGCCTTACCGCGAATTAACTATGCAAACTGTATAGCGTAATCCGTGACTTGAAGCGGTGGCCCTGGCGTGGCCGCCCAGGTCTCGAAGAAGGTACCCGCGAGATTCTGTTTCGCCCGACGCCCTATATCGCCGTCTATCGACAAAGGGACCAGACGATCGAAATACTCCACATTTATCATGGCGCGCAGGACCGGTCTTGAGTCCGAAGCCTACAGCCGGTACAGCATCAGATACACAATCACGCCCGTCACGCTGACATACAACCAGATCGGCAGCGTCCAGCGCGCAATCGCGCGATGGCGATCGAACCGGCCCTTCAACCCCCGACTCAGAGTAATAACCGCGAGCACCGGCACCGCCGCGGCGAGCGGCGTGTGAGTCCACAGAATCCACAGGTACACCGTCCGGATGAAACCGGTCCGCTGGAAGTACACGATCTTCGCGTGCGCGTGGTAAATCAGATAACTCGCAAGGAACGCGATCGACACGCAGAAAGCCGTGATCATCACCTTCCGGTGCAGATCGATCTTCCGCTTGCGGATCAGAATGAACCCCGTCACGAGTAGGATCGAAGCCGTCGCGTTTAGAATCGCGTTAACCGTCGGCAACGATTCATAAATGTTCAAGCGGGCTCTTCCTCGAGCCGCGCGGCGTCGCGCGAGATCTTCGCCACCGGATCGCCTTCCGCGATACCGTAATAGCCGCGAATGCGCCCCTTTTTATCCACCAACACAAAGCGCGTGCTGTGGTCCATTCCTGCTCCGATTGTCCCGAGTTTGAACGCATCGCGGTCCAGCGAGTTCAGGGTGTCTTTGCTTCCCGTAAGCAAAGCCCAGCGCGAGTCATCCGCACCAAACCGCTTGCCGTATGCATCCAGCACCGGCGGCGTATCGTTATCGGGATCGACCGTGAACGAAACCAGCCGCACATCGCCCGGAGTGGCATTCTGCAGCGCATGCATCCGCGAACTCATTCGCGGACACGGCCCCTGGCAGGTCGTATAAACGAAATCCGCGACCCACACGTGCCCGTCGAGGGAAGCGCGCGTGAAAGTCCGGCCCTTCTGATCCGTCAACTGAAAATCGGGAACGTCGCCGAGCACCTCAAGAGGCGGACGCCGGACGCACCCGGCGAGCAAAATCAGGGAAACCAGGAGAAAACGCATCAGAGCGAAGGTCGATCGAACACCATCAGGCCGTAAATCACCGGCAGATAAATCACCGAGGCCAGCAGCACCTGCCGCGCCCGCACATTCGTGCGCTCGAACGCGACCCGCACGCCGGTATAGAGAAACCAAAAACCCAGCGCGAGCGACCCAATCAGATAGATTTTCCCTGACATTCCCAACAGCGCCGGAAACAGGCTCACCGGAATCAGAGTCGAGGCGTAGAGAACGATCTGTCGCGACGTCGACATCCCGTCGGGCTCAACCACCGGAAGCATGCGAATTCCAGCGCGCGCGTAATCGTCGCGGTACATCCACGCGATCGCGAGGAAGTGCGGGAATTGCCAGACGAACAAGATCGCGAACAGCGCCCAGGCTTCGCCCGTCAGGCTGCCGTACGATGCCGCGTAACCCATCAGGGGCGGTACCGCGCCGGGCAGCGCGCCAATCACGGTCGAAAGATGAGATCGCTGCTTTAGCGGCGTGTAGAGAAACAGATACGACCCCAGCGTGATCGCCCCGAGCAACCCGGTAAGCGGATTCACCCCAAAATACAGCTCGAGAAAACCTGCCATGGCCAAGGCCGCCCCGAACCACAGCGCACGCGCCGCTGTCAGTTGCCCCGAAGGAATCGGACGTCCCGCCGTGCGCCGCATCAGTGCGTCCGCCTTGCGCTCGTACCACTGATTCAATGCGGCGGTGCCGGACGCGATCAACCCCGTCCCGACCAAAGTATTTAGCAGCAGCAACCAGTCCGCGCGTCCGTCCCACGGGTGTTTGAGCCCGAAGAAATACCCCACCCCCGTGCTCATCAGAATGAGCCAGGTAATCCGAGGTTTCGTAAGCGCGATGTATTCCCGCATCAGACCTTCATCGCGAAAGCGCGGCGGCGCGCGCCGGAGAATACGCAAACGAACGCGAGACCACGTTGCGCCAAGTCAAAATCGCCAGTACGACAGTGGAAGCCATGGTCAACGCACCGACCGCAACGTGCAGAACCGTGAAAGTGACCATGATCGGCATCGGCTGAACCGCATCCGCATACGCAATGCGGCTCATGTAAGCCGCGATGCCGAGAAACACCTGAGTCAGCGAGATCGTGATCACCGTAAGCGCAGCCAGCCGCAGTTCCCTGTTCCGCGTATAGTGCAGCAGAATCCGCAGCGACACCCACATAATCACCGCCGTCACGATCGGCGCTCCGGAAATGTGGTAGATACTGCCGATCGCCTTATGCCTCGCCGCCGCGCCTAACGCAAGCTGCCCGAGCACGCATAATGGCGCGGCAAGTGATAGTCCGCGAATCGGATATTTCGAATCCTCATCGATTGGCGAACTCCCCTGGAGCCACCAGTCTGAAGTAAAAATCGCCATCGCGACGGTCGTCGAGAAGAAAAGCTGCGCGAGACATGCGTGCGACGACGAGATCCACCACGGCAGCAGGTAAATCACCGTCAATCCACCGAGCATACCCTGCGCAATCACAGCGCCCAGCGCCGCGACGCTCAGCCACCGCATCCAGCGCCGCTTCTCAACGCGCAGCAGCCACACCATCGACACAATCGTCATCAGCCCTACGGTAGTCGCAACCATGCGGTGGCCGTGCTCGTAGAGAATGCCGCCCTCCATCGGAGGCATCAGTTGCCCATAAGAGAGAGGCCAATCCGGAACCGAGAGCCCCGCGTCGCGGCTCGTCACCAGCCCACCCGCCGCAACCAGCAGCAGCGTGCAGAAGGCCAGCAGAATCGACCACCGATGCAATCCCTGGCGGTATTCAACTTCCATACGCGAAATCAATCGTGGCCGCGCCGCTCGCAGCCAGCGTCAGCGTTCCTTCCTTGCGGCCGTACTTCTCGTGTACCGCCTCAATAGTGTACGTTCCCGGCGGCACGCCTTTGATGGTAAACGTACCGTCGTCGCCCGTCACCGCGAAAAACGGATGCGGCGAAACGCCGATGTACGCGCGCATCCAGGGATGCACGCTGCACGTCACCGGAAACAGCACTTCTTCCTGATCGAAGCGCTTGATCTTATGCTCCGCTCGCGGCGGCTGCGATTCGTTCCACGCGGGGTTCTTCTGGGCTTCGGCGTGGACGTTGTGGTTCACAGGATCGCTGTTGACGATGTCCAGATCCTGACCTTCCACGATGCCCTGCACGTGAGGCTCGTAAATGCAGGCGTGCTGATCGAGGCGCGCAGGAGTCGCCGGAGGCGTCCACCGCTCGTTCGGCAACCCGCTTTTGATCCACACGAACACGTTCCTCAGCGTGCCGTTCGAATTCACGATCACCGTCTCCGCCTTCGCGGGAGCCTTGTGCTGCCGTTCGCACTGCGGGTTCGACGACATGTCGATTTCCGGCATCACGGGCGCCTGCCCCTGGAAAGTCACGCGCCCGGATATCGTGCCTGCCGTCGCCGCGTCCACTTTCGCGACAGGCAAATGGCTGTCGACCTTTGTTTCAGACGGGGGACCGCTCCCGCACGCCGCGACAAGCAACGCGGGTACAAGAACCAGAGGCTGTTTCAAAGTCTTATTTTGCCATGCCATGCCGAACAGAGGCTCGGGCGATATCCTGATAAGGTTGATGTCAGCCGCCGCGCTCGACCTCGCTTCGCCTGAGGTTATTGCGAAATATGAAGCCGTTATCGGGCTGGAAGTGCACGTCCAGCTTTCAACGCGCACTAAGATTTTTTGTGGATGCCCCACGAGTTTCGGAGCCCAGCCGAATACGAACGTGTGCCCGGTTTGTCTGGGTCTGCCCGGCGCGCTTCCGGTCCTCAGCCGCGAGGCCGTCGAACTCGCGATCCGCGGCGCGCTCGCGCTGAACTGCGAAATTCGGCCGGTCTCACGCTTCGCCCGTAAAAACTATTTCTATCCCGACCTGCCGAAGGGCTACCAAATCTCTCAGTACGATGAACCGTTCGCCGAACGTGGCTTCGTCGATATCGTCGTCGATTCCGCTCCTCGCCGCATCGGCGTCACGCGCGTCCACATGGAAGACGACGCGGGCAAGAGCCAACACGAAGGCTTTCGCGATTCCGACAAATACACTTACGTCGACCTGAACCGCAGCGGCACGCCGCTTATCGAGATCGTTAGTGAGCCGGACATGCGCAGTTCGGACGAAGCCTTCGCCTATCTGACCGAACTCAAGCAGAACATTCAGTTCGTTCAGGCGTCCACCTGCGACATGGAAAAAGGCCATCTGCGGTGCGACGCCAACGTGTCCGTCCGTCCCCGCGGCCAGCAGGAACTCGGAACCAAGGTCGAGATTAAAAACCTGAACTCCTTCCGCTTCCTGAAGCAGGCGATCGATTTCGAAATCGCGCGACAGGTGGGCGTGATCGAAGGCGGCGGCCGCATTCATCAGGAGACGCGACTTTACAACTCCGATAGCGGTGAGACCGTGGGGATGCGCAGCAAAGAACAGGCGCATGATTACCGCTACTTCCCTGAGCCCGACCTCGTTCCCCTGCGCATCGGCGATGCCTGGCTCGCCGAGGTCCGCCAGGCAATGCCGGAATTGCCTGGCGCTCGTCGGAACCGTTTCATTTCCCAATACGGTCTTCGCGATTACGACGCCGGCGTGCTGACCGCAAGCCGAGCCCTCGCCGAGTACTTCGAAGAAACGGCAAGCGTAGCGGGTGATCCCCGTCTTGCCGCGAACTGGGTCATGGGGGACCTCACCGGTCTCCTGAAGGCTTCGGGGCGTGAGATCGAGGACTCGCCGGTCGCCGCGAAGCACCTCGGCGAACTCATCGGGCTTCTCACCAAAGGCGAACTGACCGGCAAGCTCGCGAAGGATGTCCTCGCCCGGATGTTCGAAACCGGCGATGCTCCAGGCGTGATTGTCGAACGCGAAGGCATCCGTGCGATGGGTGATTCCGGCGCTCTCGAAAAGATGATCGACGACGTGCTCGCGGCCAATCCCAAGCAAGTCGAGCAGTACCGCGCGGGTAAAACGACACTGATCGGATTCTTCGTCGGTCAGATCATGAAGGCGTCGCGGGGCCAGGCCGATCCCGCGGCACTCAACGAATTACTGAAATCCAGGCTGGGCTAAGAAGGAGCAGTCATGCTGAAAGAAGGGGATAAAGCCCCCGTGTTCAAGGTTCTGACAGATAGCGGGGAAGACTTCGACCTCGCCCAACATCAGAACGAAAAGATCGTCCTTTACTTCTACCCGCGCGCCGACACGCCCGGCTGCACGATCGAGGCCTGTGAGTTCCGTGATACGGCGAAGAAATTCACGACGAAAGGCGTGACCGTTCTCGGCGTTTCGCCCGACACGACGAAAGCCCAGGCGAAATTCAAGGAAAAGTTCGACCTGAATTTCACTCTCCTCGCCGACGATGGCAAAGAAATCGCCGAGAAGTACGGCGTGATGAAGGAAAAAAATATGTACGGCAAAAAGGTGATGGGCGTCGCCCGTACCACCTTCATCATCGAAAACGGAAAGATCGTCAAGATCTTCAACAACGTCAAGGCGGAGGGGCACGCCGAACAGGTCCTGGCCGCGCTGTAGATGCCTCAACAGGTGGCAATGCTGATGACATTGAGCACCGGGAGTAGCGAAAACAGCGGGAGCCGCTTTCTCAGAAGAATCCCAATGACAACAGAAACTGGATAAGTCCACAGGGACCATACGAAGCGATAGGCGGTCGCGGTAGCTCCTCCATCAAAAACCATTCCGGATAGCGAGACGAACGGGAACCAGAGGATCAATAGGACCAACCAGAAGCCCAGAATTCCGTTAACGACGGGGGTTGGCAGCATTCTCAATTCATCGAACTCCACCGGTCCGCAGACGGATCAGCGCGATAAGTTCGGTCCGGTTCTCGATCTCAACCCCAATCTCGAGCCAGTAAAGGTGTAAGGGTCGAATCTGTGGTTCGTATTCCGTGCCCAGGTTCACCGAATCCTTCGCCGTCGTGACAAGCGTATCGATTCCATGATCCATGGCATACCGCGCCAATCTCCGCAGTTCCGAGGGCCCATAACGATGGTGGTCCCGAAAGTCGAACCGGTGTTCCGTATCGACGCCCAAGCGGTCCAGCGTTCGCCAGAACGACCGCGGATTTCCCAGCCCGCAGAACCCGATGCACCGGCGCTCACGGAAGGCCGCCGGCTCAAACATTTCTCCCTGCGAATTAACCCATCGCCGCGGCGTAACACGCGAACGAAAGATCGCCGCCGAGGGATTGTACGAGCGCAATACTGACTCGATCGCAGCCACGTTCGGCGCATCATCCGATCGCGTGATCACAAACGCCTCCGCACGCCCGAGGCCCTCCAGCGGCTCACGCAACCGCCCCTGCGGCAGCAAATAACCGCCGCCGAACGGATGCAGCGCGTCGATTAACACCACGTCGAAGTTCCGCCTCAGCCGGAGATGCTGAAAACCATCATCCAAAAAGCACAGCCGCACCGTCGCGGCGGCAAGC
>Ga0206900_1032_pt1 | contig 36550 bp, 42 predicted proteins | sample Alteio_BWOrgHeat_46_FD_153235 | JGI IMG/M metagenome (GOLD analysis project Ga0206900, IMG submission 153235) | Enriched cells from forest soil in Barre Woods Harvard Forest LTER site, Petersham, Massachusetts, United States -... | ecosystem: Environmental > Terrestrial > Soil > Temperate forest >... | reverse complement strand
TTTTTTTCTTTTCCAACAATGTGATCCCCGTCGCCAACCTCAAGTTCCATTCACTGCTATGGGATATCCAGCATGAGCGGCCGGCATTGGATATACGCGAAGGGACCTTTTATGGAGGAATTGATAACTACAGCATACGCATCAACAAAAAAGACAAAAACTCCCAAAAAATAGAGGGGGTTACCATTTATGACCATACCCATTCAGACGGGGACGATGTGATGATGGTGGCCAAATCTGGCGAAATGAAGACCACGCCCGACCAAAGATGGCTCGTGATCAAATTGTTTGACGGCACCCGGTATGAAGACATGCGGGCCACCAACTCCAAAGACAAAACCAGCCATCCTTTCAGCATACTCAACTTCAAGTCATACGAGCTAAAATTCGACCTCTCCATATTCAGCCTATCACGTACCAAGGAAGAACTGTTCAAAGAAAATTCCGTGATGCTGAACGTGGGCCAGTTGCAATATTATGTGGATTCACTACACAAAATACAAACCCGAAAAATCGTTGCCTTTAATGATTATACCAAGCCATACCTGTATTCGTTGCGCGACCCCACCGTCTTGAAAAAATCCAATACGGCCAAGTCATTTGTCCCCCATCTCAGTGATAATACCGCTTTGATAAAAGCAATACCCAATGTAGACAAGAAAATGACCTTGGAGCGGGCTGTAGGATCTGCACGGGCATTGCACGATATATTCCAATCACAAGGGGGGGAGCTTGAAAACCTGGAAAAAGAAACGATCAAGTACCAGATAGAACTGCACCGCAAATTTTCTTTGTCCATGGCTTGTCTTACCTTGTTCTTTATTGGTGCCCCGCTAGGGGCTATCATCAGGAAAGGAGGGATAGGCTACCCAACGGTAGTGGCCATCATCATGTTCCTGATCTATTATGTCATTTCCATTATCGGTGAACGGGCTGCCAAAGAAAACGCCATTGATGTGGTGCTGGGTATGTGGGTATCCAATATTGTATTGATGCCCATTGGCTTATACCTCACCTACCGGGCCAACCGAGATTCCATCAGCACTGGTTTCATTCTTGGATTCAAATCTTTTTTCGGGAATTTGATGCTAAACAGAAGAAACCGAAGACCTATGTCTGATGATGAGATAAAAGACATAGAACACGATATGGAAACCATCTGATGCGCATCCTACAGATATGCAACCGAATTCCTTATCCTCCCCATGACGGGGGCGCGATAGCCATGCTGAACATGACGAAAGGGTTTTCAAAGTTGGGCGTGGAGCTGCACTTGCTTTGCCTGAATACCAAAAAGCACTATTTTGACCCTAATTCGCTTCCTGCCTTGTTTCAAGACCTGGCTTCGTTCGAAACAGTGGAGATAGATACGGATGTAAAGCCTGTACAAGCGGCTATGAACCTGCTATTTACCCGGAAATCCTATAATATCTCCCGATTTTATAGCAAGCAATTCGAAAAGGAATTGATAAAGACCTTAAAGGCCAATACTTTTGATATCGTGCATCTGGAAGGGTTGCACATCTGCGTGTACCTCAATGCCATCCGGAAACACGGCGGCGGTGCAAAGATTTGCCTCCGTGCTCATAACCTGGAATATGTTATTTGGGAGCGACTGGCAGAAAACGAAACAAACCCGTTGAAACGATTTTATCTGAAAAGCTTAGCCAAGCGGCTTTTTGATTTTGAGGTAAAGACAGCCAAAAATGTGGATGCTTTGGTACCCATCACGGAAACAGATGCCGAAATTTTTAGGGAAATGAGTCCTAATATCCCTGTTTTTGTATCCCCTGCCGGGTTGGACCTCGAAGCATATACCATCAACGCGACCAAACAAGAATGGCCTGGCATTTTCCACTTGGGTGCCCTGAACTGGATGCCCAATATAGAAGCCCTGCAATGGTTCCTGAAAGAGGTTTGGCCTAGGCTTCACAAAGAGTATCCCAAACTGAAATTTCATGTGGCTGGCAGGAACATGCCCGCTTGGCTAAATGATTTGAAGACCGTTGGTGTGGAAGCCCACGGAGAAGTAGCCAATGCCATTGATTTTATGAACAGCAAAACCATCATGATTGCACCCTTGCTATCTGGTAGTGGCATGCGCATCAAAATCATTGAAGGCATGGCCTTGGGCAAAACCATTGTATCCACTACCATAGGGGCAGAGGGCATCCCATATGAAGACCAGAAGAACATCTTGATCGCAGATACTCCCGATGCCTTCTATCTTGCCTTAAAAAAATGCATCCAGAACCAAGAATCCGCCAAAAAGATCGGCAAGAACGCCCGAAAATTTGCCGAAGAGAATTTCAGCAATGAAGTACTTGTAGGGAAATTGGTGGGGTTTTATGAGAGGATTAGTGCGTGACTTATACCACCTTTTTTTTATTAGCCACTGCAGTTGTATGTAATGGGTTTAATTGTGATTTCAGTTTGTATAGCCGATTGAAAATATCTTGAGAAACCATGAAATGTTGTGATAATCCACGGATTATCTCTTTTGAAAGTCCCTTTTTGTAGTTAAGGATATCAGAAACAAGGCCTTTGCTAACGTTTAAAACTAAAGCTAAGTCTTTGGCCTTCAATTGGTGTTCTTCCATGAGATAATGAAGGGATTCAATAGGATCGAGTTCTTTCAAGGTGCTATGTTCTTCGTCCCATTTTTCTATCAATAGTGTAAGAAGTTCTATTTCATCCTCAATATCTTGGGTTGTATTTCCCTTTGTTAATTCTTCTAGAATGTTGCAGTAACTGAAGTATTGCTCTCTGCTTTTTATAAGGGTATATTTCATTGTATTTTATTTTCAATAAGAGCTAACCGTATATTGTTCATTTTTCTCACAAAGCTTGGTATACTCAGAATGCGTTCCTATCCATTTTATATAACAATGTACCATAGCTTGGCCGAATACATAGGCACAGATCATTCTATAGCTGTTACCGGCAATATTGAATACGACCCGGTTGCTTCCGTTCCCCAACAAATCTGCTGAAGGAAATGTCCTCTTTATATCTCTATATCTCTTCTGGCACGTTCCAAGTAGACCTATTTGCAACCCAAACCCAATTTTTAAATGAGGCCCTGCTGTCTGCATGTCTTTCTACAAACATTTCAATTGATTCTTTCCGTATTAAATGAATTCTCATAAAATAGTACGCAAATATATATTGAAAAGTTCACGAAACGTGAACAAATATTGATGTGCAATATCAAGCACTTTCGAAACTGTTGGTTTTCAACTAAGAAAGGAATCCAGAATTGATAAGAAGGAATCCTACTAAAACACGTTACTCCCGCGATGCTCCCTGATGTTACCTGCCTCGGAACGCCATTTGTCGAGCAATTCGTCCACTTTGGCCTCGGTGAGGTGTTCATAGTAGTATTCGCCTACTTGCATCATGGGTGCAGTACCACAAGAGGCAAGACACTCCACTGTTTTAAGGGTAAATAGGCCGTCTTCAGTGGTCTGGCCCACTTTTATATTGAGCTTGTTTTCGATGTATTTGATGATCTTTTCTGCACCCACCAGGCAACAAGGACCTGTCTGGCAAAACTCCATCACATATTTACCCACGGGTTTCATGTGATACATACTATAGAAAGTGGCAACCTCATATACTTCAATGGGCTGCAGTTTCAATAGACCGGCCACATAGTCCATACTTTCCACGCTCAGCCAGCCAAACTCTTCCTGAGCCATGTGCAATATCGGCAACAGGGCTGATTTGTGCTTTCCTTCTGGATAGCGGCCCATGATTTCCTGTACCTTGGCCAGTTGCTCTGCGCTGAATTTTATCTCTGATGTTGCTGTTGTAGACACGGTTATGACTATTATTTGTTGAGGTCGGTGTTATTATTCTTTACATTTAGGCATCCAGTTCCCCGGCAATCACATTCATGGAGCTGAGGGTAAGGATGGCATCGCTGAGCAGGCTGCCCTTGCTCATTTCAGGGTATGCTTGGTAGTAGATAAAACAAGGACGACGGAAATGCAACCGGAACGGGGCACGGCCACCGTCGCTCACCAGGTAAAAACCCAGCTCGCCATTGCCGCCCTCTACTGCATGATAAACTTCGCCCTTGGGTACCTCTATTTCACCCATCACTATTTTGAAATGGTAGATCAAGGCTTCCATGTTATTATACACTTCTTCTTTTGGAGGGAGATAAAATTCAGGCACATCTGCTTTGAAATCGCCTTCCGGCAAGTTGGCAAGGGCATCCTTTATCAGTTTAAAACTCTGCCATACCTCTGCATTGCGCACCATGAACCTGTCATAGGTATCGCCCTTTGTGCCTATGGGTATTTCAAATTCAAAATCATCATAAGAACAATAAGGTGTCATGACACGAACATCATAATCCACCCCCGCTGCACGCAGGTTGGGACCGGTAAAGCCATAGTTCAAAGCCCTTTCCGCAGATATAGGGCCACAATCCACGGTACGGTCCATAAAGATCCTGTTACGGTTGAAAAGCCTTTCGAACTCGTCATATACTTTCGGAAAACCTTTGATGAACTCGTTCAGTTTGCGGAAAGCGGTAGGCGTAAAATCACGTTCAAAACCACCGATTCTGCCAATATTGGTTGTGAGCCTGGCCCCACAAACCTCTTCGAATATCTCGTATATTTTCTCCCGTTCTTGAAAAACGTATAAAAACCCGGAAAATGCGCCTGTATCTACCCCAATCACACTGTTGCACACCAGGTGGTCAGCGATCCGTGAGAGTTCCATGATGATGATGCGCAGATAATCCACACGCTTTGGAGTTTGCACGCCCAGCAGTTTTTCCACTGTCATATGCCAGCCCATATTGTTGATAGGGGAGGAACAGTAGTTCAAACGGTCTGTCAACGGTGTGATCTGGTAAAAGGGCCTATGTTCTGCTATTTTTTCAAATGCCCTATGGATATATCCTATGGTCGTATCCGCACTTTGGATGCGTTCCCCGTCCATTTGTAGTATGTTTTGGAACACCCCATGTGTGGCAGGGTGGGTAGGTCCCAAGTTTAGGGTATAAAACTCTGGCGGTGCCGGTATTACATCCTTTGTGGTTTCGTTTGTCATATTACTGCTTGTTAGCGGCCAAACATTTTATCGTTCTTGTCTTCCCGGGTGGCATCTTCCAATGGGTATTGCTTCAACATAGGGAAATAGCCTAGGTCATCCACATTCAAAATCCTTCTTAGGTCTGGATGGCCTTCAAAGATGATCCCGTAAAAATCATATGTTTCCCGTTCCATCCAGTTTGCTGCCGACCACAAGGGTGTCATGGACGCGACAGAAGGGTTTTCTGAAGAGAAAAAGGTTTCCACCCTAAGGCGTTTGTTGGTCATGAAGTTGTGGAGATGGTACACCACCCCGATCTCTTGGCCTGCATTGTCAGGGTAATGAATGCCGCAAAGATCAGTGAGAAAATGATAATTGAGCTCCGGGTCTTCTTTCAAAAACTTCATGGCTTCAAAAATCCGGTTATGGTCAATGACCAGGGTGGTCATCCCATAGCTTTCGTAGGCGTTGGTCAGTTCATCGCCAAACTGGTTTTGCAGCTTTTCTACCAGCGGGTTGCTGGTTTGTGCCTCCGTTGTGTTTTCGTTCTTTTCTCCCTGTTCCTCACTCATATTGTTTATTGCTTTGGGGCGAGCCCAATTTTCAATTTCAATCCATCAATTATACGATCCCGTGTTCAGCAAGCAGCCTGCGGTATTCTTCAGAGTGCCTGCGGGTGCCTTTTTCGGTTTCAGCAAGGTGTTGTACACGCATCAGCCCATCAATGATCTGTTCTGGCCGAGGTGGGCAACCTGGCACATACACGTCAACAGGGATCACTTTGTCTATTCCTTGCAACACACTATAGGTATCGAATATGCCCCCACTGCTGGCGCAGGCTCCTACGGCCATTACCCATCGTGGTTCGGCCATTTGCTCATATACTTGCCTTAATACGGGTCCCATTTTTTTGGCAATAGTGCCCATCACCATCAGCACATCTGCCTGACGTGGGGAAAAACTTGGCCTTTCTGACCCGAAACGGGCAAAATCATAATGCGAGCCCATGGTGGCCATAAATTCTATCCCGCAGCATGAGGTGGCAAATGGCAAAGGCCAGAGTGAGTTTTTGCGGGCCATACCCACTACTTTTTCCAGGTTGGTAAGAAAATATCCCGGACCTTCTGAACCCTCTGGGGCGTCTACTATTTTTACTTCACTCATTTTTATTGAATTGCGTATTGTGTATGGAGAATTGCGTTTTCTATCCGCATTTTTACAACAACTTTTTTAGTTCAAGCATTCCATCTTATCTAGATGAAATCAAAATTTACTCAATCTTACTATTCCCATTTCAGCGCGCCTTTCTTCACGATATAAAAGAAGCCCATAAGGAAAACACCCAAAAACACGATCATGGAAAGAAAGCCTTGCACCCCAAAATCCCTGAAATTCACGGCCCAAGGATACATAAATATAACTTCCACGTCAAACAGCACAAACAATATGGCTGTCAAAAAATACTTGACGGAGAGAGGCATCCGCGCATTGCCCACTGAATGGATACCTGATTCGAAACTCTCAAGTTTATGCTTGGTGTTCCTTTTTGGCCCCAATGTGTGCGAGGCTACCATGGCAAAAACCACGAAACCCACAGCGACAACACCTTGTATGAGGATGGGAATATATTGGGATAAAACGCTTTGCTCTTGCATATCTGCCATATTTGGCCGGCAATCACCGGTTATCAGGCGCGAAGTTACAATGAACTGTTATGCATTGTGTGGCAGCCAAGGTTTTTTTTGGTGTATCAATTCCCGTTCTTGATTTTCAAAAGCAGTTCCTTGCTGGCACTGGCGTTGGCATTTTCTTTTTGTGCCTGGTCTATCGCCTCGGTGGCTGCGGTTTCTGCTTCTTTGTTTTTGCCCATTTTATACAGGATGTGAGCATAATTGTCGAGCGAGGAATATGATTTTTTCAGTTTGATGCTTTGCTCTTCCCAGGCAAGGGCACTTTTGAGGGAGTTCTTGTCTGAAATGCCGTTGGCTACTTCAAAGGCGATATTGTTAAGTTCTTCGGCATTGTTCTTGGCATATTTGTCCACATACTTTTCTGCGAGTTTGTTCATGGTTTTATAGTCTGCCGTGCTTTTGTAGTACAGCATTTCACCGATGGCAGCAAACTTCTGTATCTCTGCCACATTTGAACTATCGAGGATCATTTTGGCTTTTCTCATCAGGTTTTCATCCTTTATTTCCGCCGCGCGCTGAATACTGTACGCAGCCTTTTCGAACAAGGCTTTGTCTACCACTTCTTGCCCGTACTTTTGCTCAAATGCCTTTTTGTTCTGTTGTACATATTCAAATTGAATAGAATTAACATTATTGTCAAGCTCCTTAAACCTAAGCCAGTTATAGGGCGAATTCCTGTCGATGCCTTGGGCTTGCTTCCAAAATGCTGCAATGGCATCTTCCAGTATTTTGTCATCCACGTTTCGCTCCATGATAGCAAGTTTCATAAGGAACGATGTATCTTTTTCCCCGGCATAGAATCGTTTTATGAGTCCGGCCAGGCAGTTTTCCGGGTCCAATGCTGCTTTTCCCTCTTCCAGGAAATCGGCCGCGGGTAGGTATCCTCCCAAGCGGTGCATCATGGTACCATCGGGGTTCAGGTACAGTAGGGTTGGGTAAAAGCGCACATTGAAGGACTGCGCTATTTTGGGGCCTTCCCCCTTTTCCATGTCCATGGAATAGCATACAAAATTGGCATTGTAGAAATCACCCACGCTTTTTTGTGGGAATGTTTTGTTGGCCATCATTTTGCAGGGGCCGCACCAACTGGTGTAGCAATCCACGAAAATGGGTTTGTGTTGTTTTTGTGCTTCTGCCTTTAGCTGGTCCCAAGTTCCTTCAAAAAAAGCCATCCCCTGAGCCCGGGCATTTTGATGGGCGAAAGCCACCAACACCAGTATAAGCGTGAAAACACTGGATATATGCTTGCGAATCATTGTTTGTAGATTAATGATGCAAGATAGCCAAAAAACGAATCTGTCCATTACACAGCGCTGAAAAACCCATGCCCCTTTGCAGCCAACCTCCTATCACCGATGCGTATTTTTCCTAACTTTGTGGCCTAAAACAGCACGAACATGAGAAATCAATCCAGGCTTATCCTTGCTTTTATTGCCGGCGCAGCAGCCGGGGCTGCAGTAGCATATTTGGTGACATCAGATAAGGGGGAAGAGATCATTGGTGAGATCAAAAACCTCGCAAGCAAAATCCGCGACAACGTGAATGAACGGATGAACAAGCCCGATGCCAAAACTGCCGAAGAGATGGAAGCGGAAGAGATGATGGGCGTCTGATTTTTTACGGCAATAGCGTCGGTGGTTCCTTGCTTTGGCCATATCTTAAAGAAGAATCCACTTTTGGCCCAGCCTTTGCAATGGAGTAAAAAACATACTATTTTTGTGCGCAACACCATTACTGCCCCTAAGACGGGTATAGAAACATTGAATTTGATATCATTATGAAAAACCTCATCCTGTTCACATCCATATTGGCCACTACTTGTTGGTCAAGCAATTTATTGCCTTCTTATACCCATGAAACCGCCGGGGATATTTCTTTATCTAGCTATAAGTCCATGGCCGACAGGAAGGGCGTGATCCCTAGCGAAGAAGAAATGGTGAGCGGGCTGAAGGAAGCCTTGCAGGTGGGTTCTACCAATGCCGCCAATATCTTGCATCAGCCTGGAGGATACCTGAACAACCCCATACTGAAGATCCCTTTCCCGCCTGAAGAACAAAAGGTTGCTGATAAACTTCGTGCCATTGGCTTGGGTTCTCAGGTTGATAAATTCATCGAATCCATGAACCGAGGGGCAGAAGATGCCGCCATTAAAGCAGCACCCATCTTTGGTAATGCCATTACCACCATGAACCTGAACGATGCCAAGAACATCCTTCTTGGTGCTGACAATTCTGCCACAATGTATTTCAAAGGAAAGACCTCTGGTGCGCTTGCCACCGCTTTTTCCCCGGTTATCAAAACCTCGCTAGACAAAGTGAATGCCACCAAATACTGGACACAAATAACCACCACTTACAACAGGCTTCCTTTTGTGAAACATGTGGAAACGGACTTGGTGAAATATACCACTGACAAGGCACTTGATGGTTTGTTTATCAAGGTAGCCGAGGAAGAAAAGACCATCCGCAAAAACCTTGGGGCTGGGTCAAATACCAGTGAAACCCTTAAAAAGGTGTTCACGTGGGCATCGGGAATGTTGAAGTAGGGACAGATCAGATCCTGAATCTTATTGGCTTATTGCAGTTTCCATCCGGTAGCTATTGAAGGGTTGTTGGCAAATATTATTTAACTGACTGATCGTTATAAAATTTTGTCGATAATATAATTGGGCCTTTGTTTCACTTCATCAAAGATCCGCCAAATATACTCCCCTAAAATACCCAACATAAGCATGATCAACCCCCCAATAATGAGCAACATAATCATTATAGGTGCCCAGCCCACAAAAGGGGTGCCGTTATGGAAGTATGCATAGATAATAGCCAAGGCATACAGAAAGCCTGCGATAGAAAAAACAAAGCCTAATAAGGACATGAACCGCAAAGGGAGATAGCTGACATTGACAAAAGCAAATGCAAAGGCACCGAGCCGCTTCACAAAGTTATATTGGCTTTTGCCTATGGTGCGCTCTTGCTTTTGGTAAGGGATGAATTTTATGACAAATCCTATGGATAGTATGTCATAATGATAAAACCTGTTTTTGGCCTTGAGGTTCACAATCACATCCAATGCTTTTCTTCCCAATAGTACAAAGTCAAAGCCCCCCGGAGGCGAATCGGGCAGCAAAAGCTTGAAAAATATCCTGGATGTGATTTTATTTATAGGCGAAGTACCATGCGATTGCCGGTAGGATATCACTATTTCATTGCCATTTTCCCACTCTTTTATCATGGGCACACATTGCTCGGGAGGGTCCTGCAAATCAGCCGCGAGATTTATAACAGCGTCTCCCTGAGAATATTTCCAACCTGCCAATATCGCAGCGGTTTGGCCAAAGTTCCTGGAAAACGAAATGATTTTTATCCGGCTATCGCCACTTTCCCGTTTTATTTCAATCAGTTCGTTTAACGAATTGTCTTTTGAACCATCGTTGACAAAGATGAATTCAAAGTCATGATGGGGGAAATTGCTGTCCATTGCTGCTACGGTTCTGTCATACAGCATTTTTAGAGCACCTTCATTTTGATATACCGGGAAACATAAGGATATCAAACTCATGGTCAGTAGATTTTAAATTGGTTTATTGTGAAACCATATTGAAATAGGCGGTTCTTTACTGGTTTGTAAAGCTCTTGGGTGTCAGTTCCAATTTTATTTTCCATTATTTAGCTCAGCTTCTTTTACGGCATACCCAAAACCTTCCTTGCCAAACGAGTTTCCATTATACAGCATATATTCAAAGTTTTGGTGCCTAAAAACATGACAATATCCAATCATTTGGCTGTCCCACCCCTCACTTGAAAGGGATATTCCTGTTTTTTCATATTCCTTGGTCCAGATTTTGCCATCAATGGATTCGGCCAACCCTATTTTGTAACCATGAAATGGAGATTCCCGATAATTTTCTATATCCCTGTACGAAAAGTACATTCGCAGCTTATCCCCATTCCTAATGACGGAAGGCCGTCCGAATGCTTTGGCACGATCATCATAATCAAGGCATACCTCTCCGATTCGGTGCCAATGTATGCCATCTTCAGATTCAGCATATTTTATATGATATGAGGGTTCCGGATGGTTTTCAATCATTTGCCAACCCGTGCATGAAACATACCACATTTTCCATAGGTTATCATCAAGCATAACAAAGGGGGCCGTATTAAAATATGGCTCTTCCATGCACCTGTCACATATGGGGCCTTGAGAATATCTGGAAAACGATGATCCATTGTCTGTACTTACAGCGAGGCCAATGGATAACCTGTATGAAACGGTGGTTTGGGGGTTCCACCCAATATAATACATGAAAATTTTGTCTCCCATCTTCCCAAAACAACTAGGCATTATACCGCTATCATCAAAAGTGCCCAGTTGGCCCAGCTCCATCAGCGGTCCTTTGGTTTCGCCAATAAGCTGGATTTTGCCCTCTCTGACCAAAGCATCAATATAATACGGATAGGATTTGCTATATTTATCCCTCGAACTAAAATAAATCCTGAACGTATCATTTTTGATAGGGTAGGCAAATGGAATAGAAGCATGAGACCGGATTTGGTCAATGTTCACCGTGCCAACATCATATAACAATCCCTTTTTCTCCCACATGGTTATTGTTCCTTGGTTGATCGGTCAGACTTCACCGCTGGATTCCCCTTGTACATGCTCCAAGGTTCGGTATCTTTAACGATACTTGTTGCCATGCCTACAAAGGTTCCTTCAGCGATAGTCAATCCGTCACGTATTGTTGCATTGACTCCAAATGTACAATAATTTTCGACCAGGGTATGGCCAGACAATACTACATGGGAGGTAAACATCACATGATCAAGTATTTTACTATGGTGTCCGATATGGTTGCCGCTCCAAAGTATACAATTATTCCCAATGCTTGCAAAGGGCTGAATAGTGTTGTTTTCCAGGATAAAGCAATTGTCACCAATAACATTGTTGAAAATTGTGGCTTTGCTGCTTATGTAACTGATGCATTCATATTCTTTGGCCTTTATTTTGTGATAAATCTCTTCCCGAACCCGGTTCATGCTTTTAGGGGATATGGGAGCAAAAAACTTGAATTCTGATGGAGAGTGCGTCTTTTCAATGTCTTCAAAGGCAATGATGGGCAAATCGTGGAAAACCTTGTCCTTTGGTAGGTAAGCAGCATTTACACAAAATGCAACAACTTCGTGCTCAGTGTCATGCCGGAGATAGTAGTGTGCCAACTCAGCGAAATCCTTGATCCCGAATATTATTACTTTTGCCATTTTTTATCTTTTATATACATACACGGTATATTCATACAATCCATAATCATTTCGAATGATGAAATCCCGTGTGATTTTCTCGCACAAAAACCCACTCAATAAATCAAGCGAAACATGGAACAGGTCTTCCCGTTCCCAATCTACGTTTTTCGACATAAGATTAAATGCGATTCCCTTGTTGCATTTAGCAAAAACGACGCTCAACATGGAAGTGAAATACTGCCACATTTCCTCGAACGACAACTCACGTTTTTCCGTAAAAACACCGTTCATAACTATGTAGTCAAAGTTTGGCAGCGGTTCACCATTTTCTAGTATATCAATACAATAAAAGGGGATATCAGGATATTTGCTTGCTGCGATGTTCACAAATTTTTGAGAAATGTCCGAGCCTGAATAAACGATCTTTTCATATCCCCTTCTTCCAATAAAATCAAAAAGATGCGCCGTGCCACAGCCGAAATCCAAAAGGGTAATCCTGTCGTTTCCGGTATCAAATAAGTTTATGATATCCAACATCACCTGGTACCTGGTATCCACATCCTCCAGTTTTGGCCAATCCACGCCCAAATGATTGTCCCCATGCTTATCCAGGCAATCCTCATAGTGGGCTATTATACTGTCATATTTCTTTTTCATAGAAGTTCGTACCTATTGAGGTAATCTTGTATCGTTTCGATGTCATTGAACATCATTACATCTATGATGGAAAGCCCTGGAATAAAATCGAGGTTGAATTGCGGATAGGCAATAGCACCAGTTTTTAGGAAATACAGTTCGAGGTTTTTATCCGCAAAAGTTTGCCTGTCATACAGTTCCGTGCCACCTATGGGGTTGATGTAGGTAGAAGCTTTTTCTTTCAGGCAAATATCAATTATCCTGCTTTGGGCTTTCAAGTCCCTGTTGTCATATTTTGATGAGGAAGATATGATTTTGGTATCCAAGCCTATATATTCACCCAGCTTTAGCAAAGCATAGTGATTGAGACTTGATATCTGGGGGTTGTCGCTGTTGATTATATCCTGGATCAAGGGAAACACTTGATGATAAAAAGGTGCCTTTTTATAGCTTTGTTCAATGGTCCTCAAGAAATTCGTTCTCCACTTCATCTTATCCGCCACATATATTTCATTGATGCGTTTGTTCTGGCTCGCTTCTTCTAGGGGAATAGTAAATAAATAAGCACTCTGGTTTACCAGTATATTGTTTCGGTTTATCCAGCCTTTGTTGATGTAATTCACATCATCCAAAATCACAAAAGTATCCACAGCATGTACCAGCTGAAAATAGCCAATATATGGGAAAATATAAGGCTGCATGATGGCTATTTTCATCCTTAATTGTTTTGAGCCCTCAATAATAGCCGGCAGATAAGATCTATTTCTTCCATGGAAAGGTCATAATATAAAGGCAAACAAAGAACCCTGGCACTGATGTCCTCGCTGATGGGGGCCTTTTGATCTCCCGTATAGTCAAGCAGGTTGAGCGAAGGGTAAAAATATCTCCTTGCAGTGATTTGATGGCCTTGTAGTACATCATGTGCTTTAAGCAGTGCTTGTTCACTCCCGAAAACAATCGGGTAATAGGAATAATTGTAATCTGCTTTGTCATTAAGCTTTATGTGCTGCACCCGAAGCCCTTTGAGTTTTTCGGTGTACCGGTCGCTTTGGGTTTTGCACGAGGTAAGGATTTTATCCATATAAGGCATGATTGCCAAACCCATGGCAGCATGGAACTCAGAGTTTTTCCCATTGATACCCATACCTTCGAATGCTTCCGGACCATTGAAACCAAAATTCCTTAGCTGAGACAGTTTTTTCAAAAGTTCAGGTTTCTGGGTAAATACAGCCCCCCCTTCTACCGTATGGAACAGCTTAGTGGCATGGAAACTTGCCGTTGAGATATCGCCATAAGAGAACACACTCTTCCCTTTGTATTTCGTGCCGAAGCAATGTGCGGCATCATAGATCACTTTGAGGCCATGTTTATGGGCAATGGCAGCTATGGCATCTATATCACAAGGGTTTCCATACACATGTGTGGCCAATATGGCTTGGGTCTGGTCTGTAATGGCGGCCTCTATTTTTGCGGCATCTATGTTCAGGGTATGTGCATTAATATCAACAAAAACGGGCTTGCAGCCTTCCCAAGAAATAGTGCTGGTAGTGGCCACAAATGAAAACGGTGTAGTGATTATCTCACCTGTTAACCCCAATGCCTTTATGGCTATTTGCAGGGCAACTGTACCATTGCTCAAGAAAAGCATATGGGGGGTGTCCAGGTACTCTTTCAGTTGTAGCTCAAGTTGGTTTACCAGAGGGCCATTGTTGGTAAGCCAATTTCTTTTCCAAATACCTGATATGTATTCCTGATACTCTTCAATCGGGGGCAGAAATGGCTTAATCACTTGAATCATTTATCTTCTCGTTTAAGAATTGACAGTTGGATTGTCTTTTCTCTTCAACAAATTGCAAACACTGGAATCCGAATGGCTCAATGCAAGATGATTGTCATGCAAAATAAAGCATTTTATTTTAGCACACTCAATCCACGCTTTTCATGAAGTCGCCCTTGGCAAAATATTTTTCAATGAGACAGTATAACAGGATAAAGAAGTACCGGCTGCCCATTTCCTTGATTTTCAGTTTGGATTCGCCGCTTTTGCGGTTGGTCCATGAGTTGGGCACCACGGCATAGCTATAGCCACGCACGATGGCTTTCAGCGGCAGTTCAATGGTAAGATTGAAATGGGGGGCCAAAAACGGCTTCAATCCATGAATGGTTTCTTTTTTGTAGAGTTTGAATGCGTTGGTGGTATCGTTGTATTTCATTCGGATGGTTATACGCACGATGAAATTGGCTATTCGGTTGATGAACAGCTTGGTTCGGGGATAGTCTATCACCTTGCCCCCTTTGCTGAAACGGCTGCCGAACACACAATCATAGTTGCCCTCCACCATTTTGTTGTAAAACTTTACCAAGTCTTCGGGATCATCTGAAAGATCGGCCATCATTACAGCAACGCAGTCGCCCGTAAACCGATCCAAACCGTATCTCACTGCAAAACCAAACCCATTTGGCCCAGTGTTGTTGAAATACACCAAGGTGGGAATGCTTTTCTGCAAATGTTGCAATACCTGCTCGGTATGGTCTTTGGAGTTATCGTTGGTCACCAATATTTCATGGTCGATATTATGCCGGGCAAGGGTATCGTATAGCGAGTTAAGGGTCTCTGCGATTGAGCCTTCTTCATTATAGGCGGGTATTACTACACTTAGTTTCATTTCGTATGATCCCTGTTTTTAAGAGGTGCCCCCAAGTATCATTTTAATGGGAGTCATGAGAAAATTGAGGATGAGCACAATCAGAAGCAGGTTCCGGAGGCTCATGATATTCTCAGGGTTACGCCCACGGGCATATAACAATATGATAACCAATGGGAACATATAGGCCACACTGCGCAAATGGTCGTATACGATTGCTGATGAAAAGGTGAGCACAGCGGCAATAGCTAGCAACACCAACGCCAAAAAATAGTTTTTGTCCTTCATAAGCCATGCGAAACCTAGCACGATCACCACCCAAAACCACCGCAGACCCGCGAACAAACCCAAGATGACATGGAATTTGTGCGCACGCAACACCTCGCTGGAAAACATGCCGTCGGATTGGGTTTTGAGACCATAGTGGGTAGTGAGGAAATAACGGCCGCCAATATACAATGCCCAGGCTAACAATACGGCGATGGACTGTTTGCTCAAACGCAACAAACCACCAAGGCTAAGCTTCTCGCCCCTGTTCACGACCTGCCACCATACCAATACCAAAGAGGAGGTAAGCAGCCCGCGCTCATCGGTCCAACTGCAAAGGAAGACAAAAGCAAAAACGAGGAGCGGGTTCCTGAAATACATGGCGCAGGCCAGGCAAAAATAGGCCAAACCATCATAGTAGGGTATATTATCAGCAAAAAAGCCAGAACTAAAGTACACGAAAGCAAAGCCGAGGGTGCCCAGCAATGCCGCGACTTTGTCGTTGGTGGCCCTTAAAATAAGCAGGATGAGCAGGGCAAAGAAAAACACCCCCAGTACACCCTGCAGATATAAAAGTTGGGCATAGTTCAAATGCAGGAAATGGCCGATAACGGGCATAGCAAGCCTGAACTGCATTTTACCCGGATGCGAGGTGAGCTGGTTTCCTCCGTAATCAGGCAATACCGTCAACGGATGCGCTATCTGCATTTTCATCACCCTTCTCTCTGCGCTTATGGTGTCCATTCCTGGCCCTTCCAGTTTTTTCCCTCGGGTCACTTTGGGCAAAACATAGGCAAAGGAAAATATGGAAATGATGATGGTAGCCATCAATACCCAATATTTGGCCTGACTAAACTTTTCCAACCCATTATATATCCATGCCGCAATTTTGGCCACAAAAGAGTTTTTCATAGTGTCTTCAGCTTTTTTGGATTTTAGTTCAATATGTTTTTCAAGGCATCCTCGTTGTTTTTGATCCAATCATATATGTCCTGCACAATCTGTCTGGGGTTTGTTTTTGGCACCCATCCCGTTGCCGCTGTCACTTTGCTGTTGTCTGTTATGTACAGTTTGATGTCAGCCGGTCGGTTTTCAACGATTTTATGGATATTGATATGGTTTCCGGTCACTTCTTCGCACAATTGGGTCAGTTCTTTTAGCGAAAGGCTCACTTCCCTGCTTCCACCCACATTAAAGGTTTGCCCATTGAGCTTTTCGAAATTGTTGGATTGATGATCTACCAATTCGAACAGGTCATTGATATGCAATAGGTCCCGCACCTGTTTCCCTTCCCCACCATACCCAATATAGTTCAGATCCGATTTCCAAAAATGGCGGGCCACCCAAAGCACGATCACGCCTTGGTCCAGCTTGCCCATTTGCCAAGGGCCGGTAAGCACCCCGCAGCGGTTGACAATGGTTTTGATGCCATAGGTTTCTCCGTATTCTTTCACAAATAGCTCGGCTGCAAGCTTGGTGGCACCGTACAGGGATCTGCTGTTTTCCAAAGGGAATTTTTCAGAGATCCCTTTTTCGCTCATGCCTTGGATTTGTTGTTGGGCAGCTATCTCAAACCGATCCTCGGTTTCGTACGTGTCTATTTTTTCAATATCTGCTATGGGATATACCCGGCTGGTGGACAGGAACAGAAAATCTGATCCATGTTCGCGTGCCAGGTCCAGGCAATTGATGGTTCCATTCAGGTTGGAATGGATGAGGTAATCGGGCGAACCGTTAATGCCAGCCATTACTGAAGGCTCCGCGGCGGCATCAATCAATAGGTCCACTTTCGGCACAGCATTCAGGTCTTCTTTGTTCCTGATATCTCCATGTACAAATTGGATACCGGCGCTTTTAAGCCTAGGAATATTGAGCTCAGATCCTCTACGTTTCAGGTTATCCAGGGCAACGATTTCATATTCGGGATATTTGGTTTTGAAGCCCAAAGCAAGGCCAGAACCCACAAATCCGCATCCCCCTGTTATAAGTACCCTTTTTTTCATTTTTATAGCAGGCTTGCTGGCAATAACATATCAGGGTTTGTCACAAAACCCATAGGCAAGGATAAGATATTACTGTTTTTGGTGCAAAGCTAACGGCTTTTCAGTTGTAAACAATAGGATATGAATGGAGAAACGTTGCCTATTGGCCCCAGATATTTCCCTGGCAGACCACAAAAGAATTTAGTGTGAAAGACGTTTTTAGGAATTATGGAATGGTTGCCCTCTTTAATTATAAGCATCAAGGCCAAAGAAGTACTCTAGTGGAGTCATGGCAAAACAAAGCAAAGCCACCGCAAGCAAAACATGGCGGATGGAGCTTTTTTTTTCGGGGTACTGCCCCAGTACATATAAGAATATGATGATGATAGGGTACAGGTATGCTATGCTGCGAAGATGGTCTTTCACCATCGCTGAGGATAAAACAAGGGCTGAGGATATGGCAAAGAGGACAAGGGCCAAAAAATATTTTTTATGCTGCACAAGCCAGGCAAAGCCGAGAACAACAACCACCCAAAAAAATCGCAGCCCGGCAAAAATGCCCGCAACGGTCTGCATTGGGTGTTTGTTCCATTCTTCCAGGGAGAACAGGTCCTGCGTGGACATACGCAACCCATAGTGGCTCATAAGCAGGTACCTTGTTATAAAATATACCCCCCAAGCGCATACCACAGCCAATGATGGGCGGGCAAACTGGAAAAACCTGCGAACTGAAAAATCTCCCTCGCTCGTGATGGTTTGCCACCATACTATGACCAGAGCAGAGGCGATCAACGCACGCTCGTCTGTCCAGCAACACAATGTAACAAAAGAAAATACCAGCACCGGGCTTCGGTACATCATGGCACATGCCAAGAAGAAAAAGGCAAATCCATCATAATAAGGAACGGAGTCGGTAAAAAAATTGATGCCGACGTAGGTAAATGCGAACCCCAATGCAGCGAGAACGGCTGCAACCTTATCGCTGGTGCAGCGAATTGCCAACAGGATAAGTACCCAGAAAAACAACACCCCCAGTATGTACTGCAGGTATAGCAATTGCCTGTAGTTTAAATGAAAAAGATAGCCAATAGCGGGTACGGTGAGCCTGAACTGCATTTTGCCGGGATGGGCCGCACCATAATCGGGCAATGCGGTAAACGGTTTTTTTATTTGCGTTTTCATTACCCGCCGTTCCACACTTGCGGTATCATATCGGGGCTTCAAAAAAGTTGTTGCCACGTAGTACTTGGGGAAAAAATATACCCAACATGTGATGGCAATGATAATGGTGGCGCTAATAGTCCAGTATTTGCCCTTGGTAACCTTTTCCAGTCCATTTATGATCCATGACGCGATTTTTGAATGGAGCCGTTTTTGCATCTTGGTTTTGGGCCTGTTTGTACCGGTTATTTCATTTCCTGCAGCCAAGGGATGCTGTCGCGCATCATATGGGCCCGGTTGTCTTTATAAGATTGCATCATTTGTTCCCTTTCGGCGGGCAGGCGCACAAAATTGGTATCTGCTTCAAAAATATTGGCGGGCAGGATGGTATAGGATTTAGGCCTTACATATACCCAAGTCGGTTCAAAATTGGGCTTTTCAATGGATATGGCCTTGGTGAATTTGTTCTTTTTCACGGTGAACGAAAACATGATAGCCCCATCCTTATACCTGTCCCGTTGGGCGGAAACATAGTTCCCCAAGGAATACAAGACCAAACCCTTCCTGTCCACGGTATCCCCTTTTTTCCGGAATGCTTGCCAGAATGCAGGCTGTACCACATGGGGATGTGAACCAATTACCACATCAATACCCTGTTCCAAACAAAAACGGGCCAACTGCTTTTGTTCTTCGTTGGGCATGCGTTGGTACTCTATCCCCCAGTGGAACACCACGATAATGGCATCCGCCTTTAGCGTATGGGCCATTGCGATGTCCAATTTTATTTGGGTGGTATCTATATAGTTGATAATGGCAGGTGGTGGGACTTTTAATCCATTCGTGCCATAGGTATAGTTTAAAAAGGCGAACCGAATTCCCTTCTTTTCAATCATATAGGGAAATGTTTTTGCCCTGTCTGCAGAATCCTTGAAAGTTCCGGTATGTACCAACCCTGCGCGGTTCAGCCCATCTATGGTGCCAATGACCCCATGTTCGCCCCGGTCGGCTGCATGGTTGTTGGCTGTGACCATCAGGTTAAACCCCGCCCTTTTTAGGAACCAAGCCAGGGTATCTGGTGCTGAAAACTGCGGGTAGCCTTTATAGGGTTTCCCTCCAAAAGTCGTTTCGAGGTTGGCGACAGCGATATCAGCCTTTTTTACGATGGGGGCGATGTATTGGAAAAAGGGCGAAAAATCGAAACCATCCGCCGAATCAACTCTTGCCGCATTGATTTCTGGCAAATGCATCATTACATCTCCGGCAAATAGCAGGTTCACCTCGGTGAAACTGTCCTTTTTCTTGGGCAATTCTGCTTTGGAAGCTGTATTATGGCCAATGGAAGAGCTGCAACAGATGGCTAAAACAAAAACAAAGGCCATAAGCCCTAAATAAAGAAAGCCCTTGCCTAGCGTAGAAAATAGATGACCCTGCTTCATACCTCGCAAAGATAGGTCATTCAAAATTTCTATAGTCGGAGTGGCGAGACTCGAACTCGCGGCCCCCAGCACCCCATGCTGATACGCTACCAACTGCGCTACACCCCGATCTTAATGGTTGATCTTTTTTTTAGTCAATCCGTGCAAAAATAACAAATTGTTAAATTCAAGGTGCGAAACTTGGAAGTGGATTTTTTGACTGAGGATTGATCCCTTTGTGTGGTGGGTTGTATAAGGGGTAAATACAGCTTCTTTGCCTAATTTTGTGATTGATTTGGGCCGAAAGCTTTACTTCTATGCAATCAGACAATTATACCAGCACCCTTCAATATTGTGATAGCCTTACCGATTATGTACGCAGGCAATCCCAGATAGTGAACATAGGAGATGTGCCTCTTGGGGGGCATTTCCCGATAAGGCTTCAATCCATGACAACCACCGATACCATGGATACTGAGGGCACCATTGCCCAAAGCATCAGGATGATAGAGGCTGGATCTGAATATGTGCGTATCACGGCTCCGAGCATCAACGAGGCTCAAAACCTGAAAAACATCAAGGACGGCTTGCGGAATAAAGGGTACAGTACCCCTTTGATCGCTGATATCCATTTCACGCCCAACGCTGCCGAAATAGCCGCCCGCATCGTGGAAAAAGTAAGGGTGAATCCTGGAAACTATGTGGACAAGAAGAAATTCGAGATAAAGGAATATACTGACTTAGACTACGAGGCTGAACTGGAACGCATCAGGCTCAGGTTTACGCCATTGGTAAAAATTTGCAAAGAATATGGCACGGCCATGCGCATCGGCACCAATCATGGTTCGCTCTCAGACAGGATCATGAACCGCTATGGGGATACCCCTCTGGGGATGGTGGAATCAGCCATGGAGTTCATCAGGATATGCGAGGACCTGAATTATAAACAGATCGTGCTCTCTATGAAAGCATCCAATCCGCAGGTAATGATACAGGCATACCGGTTGTTGGTGGCAAAAATGAACGATGAAAACATGTATTACCCCCTCCATCTGGGTGTCACCGAGGCGGGTGAGGCAGAAGAAGGTCGCATAAAATCGGCTATGGGCATCGGGGCTTTGCTGGAAGACGGGTTGGGGGATACCGTGAGGGTTTCCCTTACAGAAGAACCAGAATATGAAATACCCGTGGCGAGGGATATAGTAACGCGATATGAAAAAAGGACGGCCGGAAAAAAAGATAAAACTTGGGAGCCCTCTTTCCCGAAAGCCTATTCCCCATTCAGCTATTCCAGAAGGGAGACGATGCCGATAGCCAATATGGGCGGGCATAATGTTCCTCGCGTGGTGGCTGACATGAGCCAGATCAATGATATAGACCCCTTCAGCCTACGTGCCATTGGATATGTGTATGATCCTGTAACTGATAAATGGAACATGGGAGAGCAGGGCAGCGATTATGTCTATTTTGGAAGCAAGAACCCAGGTTTCATGCTTCCTTCCGGGGTCAAGGGCATTTTTGATTCTGATACCTGGGCGACCTTGAGCGATCAGACCAATAATTTTCCCTTGTTCCAGGACAGTATCCCAGCCGGAGCCAAAAAGTCGGACACCCTGAATTTTTTAAAGCTAGATGCGGTAAAGGCCACAAAGGAGATCCTCAAGGGTATCGTAATTGATAAAACCATTGTCATTTGCCTATATAGTACTGTAGAAAACCAACTCCAATCATTGCGTAATGCATTTTTTGTTTTGGAACAGGAAGGGATACAAAACCTAGTGATCATTACGGGAGCATACGTGGAAATGTCTAAAAACGAGTTTTTGTTACAGAGCGCTGCCGATATGGGGGGGCTTTTTACTGATGGCTTTGGTGATGGGGTATTTGCCAGCTTTACACCAACAAGCGATGAAAACCCACTGATTTCCTTGCGTTTTGTGAATGAGACCTTGTTCTATATCCTACAGGCAAGCCGCACCCGGATATCCAAAACCGAATATATCTCTTGCCCATCTTGTGGGCGCACCTTGTTCGACCTCCAACTTACCACGGCCAAAATACGTGCCGAAACAGACCACTTGAAAGGGGTGAAAATAGCGATCATGGGTTGCATAGTGAATGGGCCGGGCGAAATGGCCGACGCAGACTATGGATATGTGGGCACTGGGCCTGGAAAAATAACCTTATATAGAGGCAAGGATGTGGTAAAACGCAATATAGCGGGCGAGAGTGCGCTAGACGAGCTGATAAACCTCATAAAAACAGACGGGTACTGGATTGAAAAAGACGTAATTGGTTGATTTTGCCAAAGACATTTGCACCGATATTAGTACTTAAATGTTTTAACACCGTTTGGCGGTTGTTTTATTTTTTGATGTACCTTTGTACTTACACATATTAATTATCTAATTTTCAAACAAGACCATTATGAGAAAAGTAGTACTCTGCATTTTATTTTCCTGTATAGGAATGTATGCAATGGGCCAATCTGGCATAAAGAGCGGGACCAACCTAATCCCTGTCCCTAAAGGTGCAATGAACGGCATCTCCGAAAAATTCAAAACAAACAATACCCCTTGGACCCATTGGTTCAACAACCGCGCCGAAGCCGTGACTACAGGTGCAGAAACCTATAACTGGTTCTTTGCCACGATTTTTTCCGACTCCACGGTAAAGGCATTGTATGGTGATGGGAACGGTGGTACCGTGCTAAACTATGTGGGTGTTTGTGGCATGGGCGAAGTATTCGACCCTAAGGCTGCCATCTACAATATTGCAGATTCTATCAATACTGCTGGTCAGCCGGTCAATTTTACCCGCTTCCAACCCTATAGCATTGATTCTTTTGCTTTCCCTTACCTATACAACTGGGTACAGGAAAAAAACCCCAGCCCTAAAGTGGGTGATAGCGATTCCTTTGCGCACGATACCTTAATATTCCAGTTCTATACCCAAGCAGGTTTGCAGGCGCTTTCTTTGAGCACCACTCCTCCTACTGCAGCGTATTCCATGAAATATGATCCTAAGAAAAACCTGGGGATTGGCCAGTATTCTACTGCTACCTATGTACTTGGCCAAAAAGACACCCAAAGTGTTGTTAACAATGTAATACAAGTGGCAACCAATGGTGCCAAAGGCATTTCATTGTCTCCTGGTCAATTGTTTGGCTTCACAGTCAGTTATCGCCCGGGTTTCAAACATGCTTTCGGCGATACCATTGATGAACAGACCTCACCACTCCCTAAAAACCTGCATAGCCATTTCAGATACTTGGTGGGCAACTCTTCTGCGAAAGACCAACCTTCTGATTTCGAACAAAGCGTGACCCTTACCCAAAAAACAAGGTACAATGCCAATATTGGCAACCAAGCTGGTTGGAACGGTCTGTATATCCCTGGGTTTGCATGGTTGGACTACAATGAAATCCTTTGGTCATTGTTTAAAGTGACTACGCCAAACCTGGCCGTAGAAGGAGCCGGAGACCAAAAAGGATATGCTTTAGGTAATGTATATCCTAACCCTGCCCATGGTACTGCAAGGATCGATTTCTCGATTCCACGTTCACAAAATGTTACCATCAAGGTGTATGACATTTTGGGCCACGAAGTAGCTACCTTGGCAGATGGTCAGTTCGCAAATGGCAGCCACAGCATAGATTTCAATACTTCTGAGCTGAAAGCCGGTTTGTACCTGTACAGTTTTACAGCAGGTACCTTCAGCAAAACTCTTAAATTCACAGTAAACGAATAAGGGATTGGCCTTTTTGGCTGATTTTCTTAACCTATAAAAAAAGCCTCTCTATTATTTAGAGAGGCTTTTTCATGTATATCAAACGATTTACACTAAGGCATGCCATTTCGAGTACTACACTATCTGTATAACATTATAAAGGTAAGGGCCTATTTTTGAACCGGTATGTATTATTTAATCCTGCCCTTTATTTATCTGCTATCCCTGTTGCCCTTCAGGGTACTGTATGCCGTTTCCGATTTTATGTTCTTTATCGTTTACCATGTGCTCAAGTATCGTAGAGGCGTAGTGGAAACAAATCTGAGTAATGCCTTTCCCCAGAAAACGGGAGCAGAAATACAATCCATAAGCCGCAAATATTACAGCTACTTATGCGACTTGACCCTCGAGACATTCAAGACGCTAACGATATCGCCCAAGAAGGCTTTGAAGCACTGCTATTTACAGGATCCTGGTTTTTTGAAAAAGCTACATGAAGAACACAAAAGCATTATTGTAGTCCTTGGGCATTTTGGTAACTGGGAATGGGCCGGCAACACCGTGAGCCTTGGCTCTCCCTATCAACTCTATGTGATATACCATCCGCTTACCAACAAAAACTTTGATAGGCTGATTTATAATATGCGCACCCGTTTTGGCACCAAGCTGATCCCCATGAAAAACACCCTGCGCGACATGGTGAAAAACAAGGACGAGGTAAATGCCACAGCCTTTATTGCAGACCAAACCCCCCACCCGGAACATGCCTATTGGACAACATTTCTAAACCAAGATACCCCCGTATATGAAGGCACGGACAAGATAGCCCGGATGATGAAATATCCGGTGGTATATGGCAAAGTGAAACGAGTGAAAAGGGGCTATTATGAAATAGAACTGGAAATGTTGGTTGAAAAGCCCCAAGAAACCTCATATGGAGAGATCAGCGAGCGTTTCACACGCAGGTTGGAAGAGGATATCATAGATGCCCCAGAGACATGGCTATGGTCGCACAGGAGATGGAAACACAAAAGGCCGATAAAATGAATTATATTAGCAGGTTTATACACACGTAGTAGCAATGAGGACTGGAAAAGAACTAATACTGGCCACCAAAGAATATGTAAAGGAGGACAAAGCGAAAAGCTGGTTCCATATTGTCGTCACGCTCATTATGATGGGGGGATTTCTGACGCTTACTACCTTGCCTATCAATATATTCATCAGGATAGGGGCGAGCATTTTTGCAGGTTTTTCCATTGTGCGCATGTTTATCATCTACCATGATTTCCTGCACAAAAACATCTTGCACAAAAACTTGTTGGCCACCATCATCATGAAAACATACGGTATCCTGGTGCTCACCCCTCCTAGTATCTGGAAAAGGACGCACGATTATCATCACAAGCACAACTCAAAGCTTTTTTCTGCCAGCGTAGGTTCGTACCCAGTAATGACCAAAAACAAGTTCTTGCAGGCTACACCTCGCGAAAAATTTGAATACTTAGCCGTCCGCCATCCTTTGACTATTCTATTCGGGTATATTACGATGTTTGTCTATGGCATGTGCATACAGTCTTTTATGGCTGATAGGAAAAAGCACTGGGATGCCCTTATTGCCCTTTCCCTTCATGCTGTATTCATCGGCTTAGCATTGTATCTCAGTGGTTGGGTCACCCTAGTCTTGGCTATCTTGCTGCCTTCCTTTGTTTCCTCCGCTATAGGCTCCTACCTGTTCTATGCCCAGCACAATTTTCCGGGCGCTATATATAACAGCAATGAGGATTGGAACTACCTGGATGCCGCCCTTGGGTCTTCCAGCTATATGGTGATGCCGCCGGTGGTACAATGGTTCACCTGCAACATAGGCCTCCACCATATCCACCATGTCAATGCCCATATCCCCTTCTACAGGTTACCCGAAGTGATGAAAAAGTTTCCTGAATTTCAACATCCCCATACCACCTCGCTATCACCTGCAGAAATTTGGCGCTGCCTGAGGTTGAAACTTTGGGATGTGGAAAAACACCGGATGGTGGGACTGGCATAGAGAATCCATTTCTAAATATGAAGATCCTAAACATCTGTTCGATTCCAAACGTTGTTGGTAATATCTTGACAAAACATTAACATATGAAAAACCCAGCATCCGATCCCCAAAGCGAACCCAATACCCCTAAAAAAACAAACGAAGAAAAACAATTCCCAGGCTATCCCCTATATCCGGCTGACGAAGATATCTATACCCATAACAAAAAAGCCGATGGCCTAAATATTGATGAAGCCGACGATAGTGCACCGGGTATGAAGCCTTGGGAACGCAATGAAAAAGACTTTAACGAAGACCCAACGGGTGAAGACCTCGACATCCCCGGCTCTGAACTGGACGACGACATGGAGGAGATAGGCAGCGAAGACGAGGAAAACAACTACTATAGCCTCGGAGGTGACGACCATAACGACCTGGAAGAAGATGGAGGGGATGAATAGGCGTTTATCGCGATAATATGTTGGCAGCCAATATAAATTGACTGGCTTATGTTTGGAAAATGGCTGAATCGGTCGGTTTTCCTTAAATTCGCCCCATGGCAGCACAAAAAAGCTTTTACAAGGGGTTTACCTTGGGTATTCTTGGGGGCGGGCAATTGGGCAGGATGCTCATACAGCCCTGTATCAACTACAATATCAAGACCGCAGTGCTGGACCCAGACCCAGAAGCTCCATGCAACGGCGTTTGCACCTATTTTACAGAGGGTTCATTCAAGGATTATGATACGGTGATGCGTTTTGGCCAGGATGTTGACATGCTCACCATTGAGATAGAACATGTGAACACGGATGCCTTGGAAGCACTGGAAAAACAAGGCAAAACCATATACCCGCAACCTGCTGTGATCCGCTTGGTGCAGGACAAGGGCCTACAAAAACAATTTTATAAAGAAAACGGGATCCCCACTTCCGATTTCGTACTGCTGGACCATAGTGACGAGCTGGAAAACCATGTGCATTTCCTTCCGGCTTTTCAAAAAACGAGGACCGCCGGCTATGATGGTCGCGGTGTGAAGGGACTGTTTGTACCCGAGGACTTTGAGGAGGCACTCGAAGGACCATCATTGTTGGAAAAAAAGGTGGACTACGACAAAGAAATAGCCGTGATCGTGGCCCGAAGTGCCACCGGGGAAGTTTCAACGTTCCCCATTGTGGAGCTGGTGTTCCATCCCGAAAAAAACCTGCTGAACTACCTGGCTTCTCCGGCTGCCCTCAGCGATAATGTCACCGAACGCGCGAAGTCTATTGCCAAGGACATTATCGAAAAACTGGACATGGTGGGCATCCTTGCCGTGGAAATGTTTGTGACCCCAGACGAAGAAGTGTTGGTGAACGAGATCGCCCCACGCCCGCACAACAGCGGCCACCAAACCATAGAGGCCAATATCACTTCCCAATATGAGCAGCACCTGCGGGCCATCCTAGGGCTTCCGCTAGGCGCCACCGATACGCGATACCCTAGCGTGATGATCAACCTGCTTGGCGAGTCTGGCTACGAGGGCGAGGCAATCTATGAAGGTCTGGACGAGGCTTTGGCCATCCGGGGGGTTTATATACATTTGTATGGCAAAACCATCACCAAGCCTTTCCGGAAAATGGGACATGCCACAATTACAGGCGCTGATTGGAACAGTGTGCACAACAAGGTAAAACACGTACAGCAAGTACTAAAAATCATAGCATGAGCAACCCTATTGTCGGCATTATCATGGGCAGCAGTTCTGACCTCCGTATCATGAACGATGCTGCGGACATCTTAAAAGAACTGCAGGTGCCTTACGAGATCACCATCGTATCCGCGCACCGTACCCCCAAACGCATGTTCGACTATGCCCAAAGTGCCCGTGATCGCGGCCTGAAGGTAATCATAGCTGGGGCGGGCGGAGCAGCTCACTTGCCCGGTATGGTGGCCTCACTTACCACATTGCCCGTAATCGGAGTGCCCGTAAAGTCCAGCAACTCCATTGATGGCTGGGACTCCATCCTGTCCATCCTGCAAATGCCCGGCGGCGTTCCCGTGGCTACCGTGGCCCTTGATGGGGCCAAGAACGCTGGCATCCTGGCGGCTCAGATCATCGGTGCCTTTGATGCAGATCTCGCAATCCGGTTGGCGAAATATAAAGATGGGTTGCGTGAAAAAGTGGAGAAGGACGTGGAAGGGATGAAATAGGAGTAAAGAAAATGAATTGGGTTATCAAAGGTTAAACGAAGATTGTCGAAACGAATTTCAGGTTGACTTTGTATATTTGAATACAGAACAACATCGCAAACATGAATCTGAATTGGCGTTCACATATTTCTTCTGACCCCAAAGTGCTTTTTGGCAAGCCCACCATTGTCAATACGCGAGTTCCTGTCGACCTAGTTCTCGAAAAATTGGCATCCGGTGATAAAGTCGAAGACATTCTGAATGCATATCCTTCGTTGACAGAGGAAGACATCAGTGCTTGCCTTTTATTTGCGGCAGAAACCATAAAAAACGAAGTGGTTTACGCTAAAGCTTCATGATATGAAGCTGGTTGCTGATGAAAGTGTTGATTTCTCCATCGTGAAAAACCTTAGAACATTAGGTTTTGATGTGCTTTCAATTTCAGAAAGTCATTCCGGAATCAGTGATGCAATGGTATTACAACTTGCATTCGAGAAACAACAACTCCTTATAACAGAAGACAAGGATTTTGGAGAGCTTGCCCATCGAATGAAAATGGAACATGCTGGTATATTGCTTATTAGGATGAACGATTTACCAAGAAGTGAGCGAATACTTAAAATCACTACCGCAATTGAAACCTATTATCCAATCTTACTCAACAAATTTTCAGTCCTTAGTGCCAATGGGTTAAGATTGAGAGAGGCCTAGCCCAAGCTGAAGGACTCAATTTGAAACAGTACTGGTAAGGAATCAAAACATCCACTTATGCGTATATATTACAATCATGCGCATATTTGCTATATGAAGACCAGATTAAACCTCACCATTGACGAAGAAGTGCTCCATAAAATGAAGTACTTCGCCCAAAAGAACCATACCAGCGTTTCTGAGTTGGTTGAAGAATATTTCAAAACAGTCACTAAGCCTAAGCAAGGCAAGTCATTTATGGATCTTGTGGCAGAATTGCCCAAACCCAAAATTGACGACAATATTGACTTAAAAGCAATGTACTACGAAGACAAAGCCAAAAAATATGGCTTATAAAGTATTTCTGGATGCTAACGTTATCCTAGATTCATCGCTTCAGCGACATTCTTTTGAACATTCAAAAAAAGTATTTGACCAAATTAGAGAGGGCACCATTTCGGGCTTCACTATGCCATCGATATTACAGATTTCAAGTTATTTGATGGCCAAAGAATTAGGCCATGTCAAAACAAAGCAATTATTATTGGCACTCCTTGCAAATGTCATCTCAATTGATTGTCCCCATGAGATTGTCCTATTGGCTCTCAACTCGCGGATCCATGATATTGAAGATGCTATACAATACTACAAGGCCATGCACCATAAAATGGATTATTTTATTTCTTTGGACAAAAAACTCGTAAAAGAAGCCATCCCTTCCCTGCCCGTCCTCACACCCATGGATTTTATCGCCATATTGTAGATTTATCAACTTTTTATAAGTTGTCAGATTTCTGAATAATGCATTCCAATTCTCACTCCCCCTTCACACATTAAATATATTATACTCCAGCCGCAAAAAAAGCAGGTTCTTGTATCCTCTGTCCATATTGCCTGCCAATTGCATCCGCCAAGCGAGATCTATCCGGGCGCGGGACTGTATGATGAACTGTACACCGGGTGAGGCATCCAGATAAAAGGACGCTACACGGTTTCCATCTGATACCGCTTCCTGGTTTTTGCCCAAGAATTCCAGATAGAGGTTCATATTGGTCTGCTTATAGTTGTTATAGGTTTTTGGCAACAACAAGTATCCAGCAGATAAGCTATAGCCTAGGGCTTCACCTTGGCTTAGGGGGGCTTGTTTGTTGGCCAATAGGCTGGTACCGGTCACCGTGGCAGATAGCGCCAGTTTGTGCAGTAATTGGGTAGCCACCAGCCCAATGTTCGCCCCGGTATAGGCACCTTCAATGGTCACTTCTTTACCCAGCCCCTGTCCGAAAGTTTCGGAAATACGTCCAAATACTGCCATCCTGAAATGTTTTTGTAAGGCATCCCGGGATAGGAATCGGTATTTGGCATAGACATTCACACCTCCGAACCGATAATCCTGGGTGTATTCATTGGTAAGGAACGCCGAGGCATGCAACATCCATATGCTGGAAGCACCATACATGAGTTCCGGGCTATATTGGGTCTTGAAACCATTACCTGCCAGAAACGCCTCATTGTTGAGGCGAATGCCCAAGGAATGGGTGGCCATATTGCTGGCAGGCTCTGTTTGTATAAAAAGCTCCTGCCCTTGTGCCGCTTTTTGCATGAAAAAGCAACACACGACAACGAATATCCACTTTTTCATATCGTGACGTGGTACACTCGTTGGTTGCCTGCTTTTATATTGGCCAGACCTTTGTATTGAGCTTCTTTCAGCATTTTCTGGTAGTCCGTATCCGCCACAAAGCCTTTGTCCAGAAATGTGATCCGCACATCCCCCTTCAGTGTCTTGTCAGGCACGTTCATAAAATGATAGGATTCCCCATTGTAGCTGAAATCATATCCGTTTTTCACATTCACATTATCGAAGTTGAACACCGTGACTAGCTTAAACACCGAAAACCCTGCCCCCTTCACCTTGGCCTGTATCTGGTCTATGGATACCTTGCTGCCGCTCTTAAAGGTAAGGGCAAAGACATTGGTGTTCAGGTCAGGTTTTACGTCCTCGATAAAATCAAGGGTGCGCAAGGCTTTCTCGGTGGCAAATGAGCACATGGAGCAGGTAAGCCCACTCACAGATAACTCGGCGGATTTGAACTGGGCTTTGGCCTGGCTAGCCCCAAGAAAAATAATGATTAAGAATATATAGTATTTGATCGTTTTCATTGGAAAATGGACATAATAAGCGTTAAAAATAAGAAAATCTTTGGAAAAAGAATGGGTAACTGCTTATTAAACTCAGATACGCAGGTTATTGTATGCTAGGTACAATCCATCTTGGGCGATGGGTGGGCCCGAATCCTGCTCAATTTCATGGCCAACACTGGCATATTCATGCGCTACAGTGTAAACAACCACTTGGGCTAATTTGCCCATTTCTTTCGCCCCATCTGGTTTGGCAACTGCAGAAGGGGTGTGGTCATTTTGAAGTTTTACCAACGTGACCTCATCATGGCAACAAGGCTTTTTTGATGTTTTCGAACAGCAGGGGTTCTTTGGAGAACAACTCGCATAAAAACTGATGCCCGACCGCTTGTTGCAGCAATAGTGCACACCGATAACGATGCCCGTGGATAGGGAAAGGTATATCAAACCGAGGACTATGGCAGAGAGCTTACGCATTGTGTATAAGAGAACAAATATAAGGCCAAATGATTCCGTTGCACAATCTTAATATTGCCAGCCCAACCATTATCCGTATTTTTGCTCGTTACAAGAAAGCTGACCATGAAAAAATTTTTGATTTTTCAGTTGGGTATCTTGTTTGCTTTTACTGCTTTAGCGAACAACAAAATGCCCCAGGTAGGGCTGGCCTCCTATTATGGTGCAAGTGTCAACCACCACCGTGTAGCCTGTGGGGAGCGGTATTGTAAGGACAGCTTCACGGCGGCGCACCGGTCCTTGCCTTTTGGCACATTCCTCAAGGTTACCAACCTCAAAAACCATAAAACCGTCATCGTTCGGGTCAATGACCGAGGACCGCACCGTAGGCACCGCATCATAGACCTTTCCTACGCCGCGGCATCAGAGTTGGATTTCGTGAAGTCTGGTCTTACCAAAGTAAAAGTGGAACTCGCATCGCTGGATGAAATCGCCGCATCACACTCCAAATGCTTTGATTCCATACCGAATGATACCCTCGTACGCAATTCCGCCATCAAGGCATTGGCTGATACGATCTATACAGACAAATACATGATACAGGGAGGGGCGTATGGGGCGTTGAAATATGCGGTATTTATAAAAAAGATGTTGGTAGATAGCGGTATTGGAACGGTGTCCATTTTTACCAAAAAAACTGGGCGAAGGCACCATCGGTCACATATCATTTATAAAGTAGTCATCGGACCGCTCAACCGGCCCCAAAAAGACAAGGCTTTGGGCATATTAAGAAAAAAGAATATCAATGGATGGGTGCGTGCCATTTGAGCTATTTCAATTATCCTTAACTTTCAGGCTTTATATTTAGGATCGCAATTGGATGAAAAGGGTATTTACATTGGGTGTGCTGGTTATTATTTTGCTTTCGGGGTGCAGGGCAGACATCAAAGATGACCGTGTGCGGCAAGAATCGGAAAGGTCATTGGAAATAGCCCTCGATTATATCAAGCAACAGCGCGAATTGCATGAGTTTGACCTGACCCGCAAAATACGGATGGCCAATGATAAGATAAAGCGGCGGCAGGGGCAGATAGGCATCGGGAACAAAACAGATGCCGCACTTCTGGAACTGCAGTATGAAAAAGCCAACTTGGAAAAGAAATTGAACGTGTTGATTGCCAATACCGATGCATCCACCAAGCACATCAAAGAAAAATGGGGCAAATACAACCAAAGCCTTGATGCGATGCTGGGAAACATGGAAGACTATCTGAAAGGCATTCCCATAGATACCGATACCCTGCCCAAAAAGGATAGCCTTCCAGCAAAGTAAGGCCCCAAAAACAATTTGCCCTATATTTGCGTCTCCTCAAAATAAACAAATACAATATGGCACTCAAACCAGGCGATAAAGCACCAGATTTTACCTTATACAGTTCTGACAAAAAACAGGTTTCCCTCAGCGATTACCGTGGCAAAAACGTGGTGATCCTGTTTTTTCCGTTGGCATTCACCGCTACTTGCACCAAAGAGCTATGTGGCATCCGCGACAGGGTATATAATTTTGACGGACTGAATGCCGAAGTGATAGCCATATCTGTTGATTCCCCACAAACCCTGGCCAAATGGAAAGAATTGGAGCATTATGACTTCACCATGCTTTCCGATTTCAATAAAGCCGTATCCAGGGCTTATGATAGTATTTATGAGTTGTTTTCGTTGGACATGCATGGGGTATCCAAACGTTCTGCCTTTTTGGTGGATGGCGATGGAATCATCCAATATGCAGAAGTACTTGAAAATGCCACTGAAATACCTAATATGGATGCCATAAAGGAAAAGCTGCAATCATTGGCTGTTGCCTGATCTGCGTGATTTTTTCATGGCACGTTTTATTTTCCGCCGCTTTATGTTCAGGGCTTCCACCCCGAATGCAAACGCCATAGCAACGTATAGATAGCTTCTTGGTACTTCCACGTCAAATCCATCCACTACAAGAAGGAATCCAATAACCAGCAAAAATGCCAGGGCGAGCATTTTGATGGAAGGATGTTTGTCAAATACTTTATTGAGTTTCGCTGAGCTGGCCAGCATGATGAACATGGCAATGACCACCGCGGCGATCATTACGGCTATGTTTTTAGCTATCCCTATCGCCGTGAGAATCGAATCAAAAGAAAAAACAATATCAATGACTATGATTTGAAATATGGCAGAGCTAAGGGTAGGACGGGCATTGTGCTTTTTGGTTTCCTTGGGCACTGCGAGTTTTTCATGGATTTCAGTCGTGCTCTTGTATATGAGAAAACCACCACCGAGCACCATGATCACGGTATGTGCGGTAATGGTATGCCCAAATACCTCGAACAGCGGCTGCATCAAGTGGGCCAATGACGCGATAAGGAACAATAACCCTACCCGCAGCAGCATGGCAATGGATAATCCGGTGATACGGGCTTTTGACTGAACATTTTGTGGCAGCTTGCCCACAATTATGGCCACAAAAAGCACATTATCAATGCCCAACACTATTTCCATCACGGTAAGCGTAAGGAGGCTCAAAAGATTGTCAACGGTGAATATATTGTCCATACCTATAGCCATATTGGCTAATAAGGGGGAAAATTAGATAAATTTTCCTTCAAGGCTTGCTAATGGCCCGGTTTTCAAGTGCAAGTCAGTGCTGATGCACCATTTTGGCCCGGGGAACAATATTTGCGAATGTATGCGTCTCGAAGGCATCGTAAAGCACATTGGCGATGAAGCGATGGCAATCTGCACTGAAATGAACCTTGTCTTTGGCGAAGTGTTCCTCGCCAAGATGTATGATGTTCACATAATGGATGTCCTGTTTGGCGCACTGTTCCTCAATATAATAAGAAGTCTTTTTGCAGGCGATGTTCCCCATGAGGGAAGTGAGGAACTGCTGGGTGGACAATACTATCAGTTGCACGTTTTTTCGCGCGCACAGGTCAGCCACTTTCACAAGCTCTTGCATCACATAGGCTGGAGCCCAACGGTACAGCCCCATGAGTTTTCCGGCCAATAAATTGAGGTCACGCAGCCCGAAACGGCTCTTTTTCTTATATACATATTCGTTCAGGGTATGGTATTCGGTGAGTTTTTTGCTCCATTGCAGCTTTCTTTGCCACAATGCTGGGTGCAGGGCCCAACTCACGCCGCCTTGCTGGTTTTCATACTTTATAAATGGCTTGTGCAAAGGCATGAGGGGAAACTGCCTGATGACCAGGAAAAGCATGTCCAAATTGTTTTTATCCATAAACCTTTCTGCCTTTTCCACCATGGTATCAAAGGTCAGGTATATGCTTACGGCTTGGTGGTGGGGCCTGTCTTGCAACAGCATAGAAAAGACTTCATAGTAAAATTCGTCCTTGGCAATTCCTTTCTGGTTGTTGATGCATCCACCAAGGAAACCGATATGGATGGGGTCTTCCATATTCAAATATAATGTTCAAATAGCAAATGCTTAAAATTGCTGTAGAAATCTTTATTGGCTATTTGATCCTTTGATAGGTATCCTCCATGTTGTCCTGTACCACATGGGCTTCTCCATTATCCAGTGTTTTCAATACCAAGTCTTCATCAAGCGTTACAATCCGGTAAGTCCATCCCACGGGTAGTTTCAATCGGGTCCCCATATGATCCAATGCGGCTTCGTTCATGCTGGTATCCAATATTTTGGCATAGCTCTGCATGATATAGGTATGTTCTGGGCTGGTGAGTTGATAGGTCTTTTTCCCTTTTTCAAAGATATACTCCGTAGAGCGGCGGATGGTATTTTCCTGATAGGGTTTTGATTTTCCGTTCATTACAGTTTTGAGTGGAATGGGCAGGGTGGCCCGTTCCACCATCTCCAGGCCATGCATTTTTACTTTTGGCGGAGCCTCGTTGCTTTGCCCGATAAAATCCATCATAAACACACGTGGCCCATTCATCAACACCGCTTTGGCACCCAAAGAATCCTTGATCTGCTTTGCATCTATGGCATTCCAGGTTTCGGCTGGGCAGTGGTTGCAACCGAGGGTATTATATACCGTGGCGGTGAGGTGGCGGGCAGTGCCTTTCACTACCAATATTTCGCAATAACGTTGCCCCCGAACATGGTCTGCACCGTGAATCTTATTGTCTTTTTGGATGGACAAAGAATTACCACCGGCCCAAGCAATTAATCCTAGGGACGATATTACGGCTATTACTGTATTTCTCATAGTGTGATGTTTTGGGTTATGTGGTGCAAATTATTGAATTATTCTTATCGAGTTTTTGATTGGCCCTAATTGACATATAAATTAAAATGCCTATATTTGATTTATGTCTGCCAAAGATACCAAGCATATCCATCTGGCCATGAGCCACCCATGTAGCAAAGACTGGGGAGATATGCTGCCCGATGCCGAAGGAAGGTTTTGTACGTTTTGTCAACATAAAGTGATTGATTTTACCGGCAAAAGCGATGCCTTTATCTTTGATACCTATGCCAAAAGCACGGAAAAGGTTTGTGGGCTTTTCTCCGATGTACAGTTGAACCGGAATTATTATGCCCCGGCAATTTCAGTATCCTCATTCAGGAGGCATGGACTTATTGCGGCTGCCGTAGTTTGCCTGGCAGTTGGAAATTATGCCAGGACCGATGCGCATTTTGCCATACAAAATGTTCCATACATATCTAATCCGTTTAAACTTAAAGGCCCGGAATCATTGAAATTGAATCCAGCCAACGATTCTATAACAGTAACGGGGGTCGTTGAATCCAAGAAAAACGGTGTTCGGTTGGATGATGTGCGCATTTATCTAAAATCATCCCGGGATATCCAGACTATATCAAGTGGAGGAGGACACTATGAATTGAAAATCCCAAAGTCCTTATTGGCTAAGGATTCTTCCATTGTTTTCAAATTGACGGGCTGGCATAAAAATACCTTGGTCATAAAACCCAATGAAAACACCTACCAAAACACTGTTTTACTAAAGCGGAAAATGCATTATTGGCCAGATAAAGACAAACCCACCCACCGTATCTGGTATAAAATCGGGTGCCCGGATAATTTTGGTGGGAAATAGAAGGATCAAGTTATCTATTCAATCTTCTTGATAAAAGCCACTATGATCCCCGCCTCTGCAAAACCAGCTTTTTTATGAAATTCACGGCTTTGCATATTGTCAACATAAGCATCTGAGCCCATTTCCTGGCAGCCTTGGCTCTTTGCCCATGTCTCTCCATGTTT
>Ga0206900_1031_pt1 | contig 38887 bp, 30 predicted proteins | sample Alteio_BWOrgHeat_46_FD_153235 | JGI IMG/M metagenome (GOLD analysis project Ga0206900, IMG submission 153235) | Enriched cells from forest soil in Barre Woods Harvard Forest LTER site, Petersham, Massachusetts, United States -... | ecosystem: Environmental > Terrestrial > Soil > Temperate forest >... | reverse complement strand
TGGGGTTTTGGATGATCCCGTAAAACGGGTTCGGCACGTTGGTCAGGAGGTTGCTTCCCAACGCCAGATACGAATCGGGCAACTGGTTGTAGGTCATACTGCTCTCGCCGTCCGGAAGGTGCTGCCCTTTGCTCCCGAGATACCCGGCCTGCACAATCCAGCTTCCGGTAATCTGCTGCTGGATGTTCAGGTTCCACTGCTGAATGACCGGGTTCACGTAGTCGATGAAGAAGCTGTCGCCGATAGATCCTCCGATATCGGTGAGCGTTCCGCTGATGGGCCCGTTCTGCGCGCCCAGAGGCTTGACAATACCGCTCGGGAACGGGTTGCTCAGCGATGCGATGAAGGTGGTGCCGTTGTCCAGCGAGGTATTCAGCGCCGTGCCGCCGGTAAAGCCTTCGGTACCCGAACTTCCCGACGTCCCCGCCGCCTGTAGCACCGACGGCGCGTAGAGGATACCGTAAGCGCCGCGGATTACCGTGTTCTTCAAAACGTTATAGGCAAAGCCAACTCGCGGCGCCCAGTTGTTGAGGTCGGTGGGCGTCTGGTGACGTCCGTAGGCCGAGTTCGGAGTGCCGACGAACATCATCGCGCCTTTGAGATTGCCGCAGTTGGGGCAGGTGGCGCCGGCTTGAACCATGCCCTGCAGAGGCGACGGCGCGTTTATGTCGAAATAACTGAGCCGGTTGTAGCGTTCCGTGCGTGGCGTATCCACGTCGTAGCGGACACCCAAATTCAGAGTCAGCTTCGGTGAAACCTTCCAGTCGTCCTGGAAATAGCCGCCGGAATATGTGCTGGCGGTCGCGGCGGAGTAGCTGAACTGAATGTCGCTGCCGTTGTTGCTGGGAAGCCCCAGCAGGAACGTGGCGAGACCCAAACCCTGCGTTGTCGAAGTGCCCGCTGAAGCGTTCTGCTGCGTGTAGCCGCTGCCGAAGCTGAATTGCCCGTCCGGGCTACCGAGTTGCGTGAAGTTGACGAAGAGCTTCTCCCACGTGCCGCCCATTTTCAGAGTGTGCTTGCCAAGAATCTTTGTGACATCGCCGCGGAAAACATGCGAGTAGGGAAAGTCATAAAGAGTTGTGTACGATGCCTGCCCCAGCGAGTACGACGACGTGTTTCCGCTGATGGAGACCTGAGGGAACTCGCAGTTATCGACAACGGCGTCCAGGCTGGCTGGCAGGCCAATGGCCGACGGGCAGGTTCCCTGCGAAAACGGCTTACGCACCGAGTAATCGCGCGCGAAGCCGTAGTTGAAGTTCAGAATCGTGGTCGGGTTGAAAGTATAGATGAAATTCGCTGTGATGTTGCGGCTCCACCCGGTACTCGGACCGTCTCCGGTACCCGTTGGAGTTCCGGCATTCCCGAAGGCGTTGAACTGAGAACTGTAGCTCGACGCGTTCGATCCCCGCGCGAACATGCGGAACTTGTCGGAAAAATTGTGATCGATGCGAGCGTCGATCTGATCGGCGGGGCTCGTCGAAGATCCGATCGTGTGCCAGTTGTTGGTTTGCAGCGCCGCATTGGTAATCGTTCCGGGACTGTTGGGCTCCGGGAAGAACGTCAGGAGCTTGGCCGCCACGGGGTCGATGCGGCTCGCAGGGATCGAATTGTTCGGGAACGGCGCGCGCCAGCAGATCGGCTGCGAAGCGGGGCAGGCCGCATTGGCCGCGACGTTCATCGGGTCGTAAATCGTCACGGCGGCTCCGGCCCCGCCGCCCGCTCCGTTGGTGACTCCGGAGAAGTTACCTTGACGCCACGGATCGGTTGGCACGCTGAACGTTGGCGTTGAGGTTCCCGGCTGGCGCGTGCTCTGTTCCGCGAAGAAAAAGAACGTTTTCGACTTGCCGTTGTAGACGTGCGGGATCACGACCGGGCCGCCCACGGTTCCGCCGAACTGGTTGAACCGCACCACGTTTCGCGGGGCATTGGCGCGGATATTCGTGTTGCTGTTCGCGTTGAAGATATTGTTGCGGTTGAACTCGAACAGCGTGAAATGGAGTTCATTGCTTCCGCTCTTCGTGGACATGTTGATCGTGCCTCCGCCGGTGCGTCCGTATTCGGGCGCGAGTGAGTTCGTCACCACCGAAAGCTCCGACACGCTGTCCTGAATCGGCAGGTAGCCGATCTGAAGGTGGCTCACGTTGTTCTCGGGGACGATCACCGACGTGCCGTCGATGGTCACATCGTTGTAGTCGTTACGGCCGCCGCTGATCCAGGGGCTGTTGGACCCGCCGCTCGGTATGACACCAGGAACCAGCGTCACCAGCGACATCGGACTGCGGCCTTGGATCGGCAGATCGACCACGGACTTCGAGCCGATGGTTGTGGTGACAGTGGAACTTTCAGTCGAAAGCTGAGCCGTATTCGCGGTGATCTCAATCGCCGTCGCGACATCGCCGACTTTCATTGGGATAGACAAGGTGATTGTCTGCTCGATATCGAGCTGAACGCCGGACTGAACGTATCTGTCGAACCCGACTTTCTCAACCGAGACAGAATAAACGCCCGGCAGCAGGTAGCGTTGGTAGAAGCGCCCTTCGGCGTTCGTCGGAGTTGTGAGTTTCACGTTCGTGGCGGTATTCTCGATCGTCACGATGGCGCCGGGAACCGCGGCGCCTGAGGCGTCGGTGACGTGCCCATCGATCGTACCGGTGGCGTTCTGTGCGAAGCCGTACGAGGCCACAACAATCAAGGCAATGACAAGGGCCAGACATCGTTTCATCGGAGACTCTCCTTAAGGACCGGAAAAGCGGCTGTTGGTTGGGTTAGAGGGTTTGACGCCCCTGAGCAAGCTGAACTTATACCCGCCGGAGGGCAAGTGGAACGGAATACACGGTGTCACACCGTGTATTCCGCACAATAATAAAACCTTATTTGTCTGAACTTGCGTTTTGTTACGCCGTAGTATCAGAATGATTGCACTGGTCTCGGGGTTCAGATGACAAAGTCGGCCACGCCCGCCGCTGAGGAAACCGGGCGCGGAGCCCGGCCCGCGCACGGCGAAGTTACGGCGCAGCTTCGCATAATTCTCGCTAGTCCTGTATTTAACGGCAGTAAACGATGCCAGCAGTTTCTCGAATATGTATGCGAGAAATCGTTGTCGGGCGAGGCGGGGGCTCTTAAGGAAAGATCCCTGGCCATTGATGTCTTCGGCCGCAGACCGGACGCCGCGGGGCACGGAGACGACACCATTGTCCGCGTGGGGGCGCGCGAAGTTCGAAAGCGCCTGGCGCAATACTACGTGACGCCCGACGGCGCATCCAGTCCCGTTGTAATCGGTCTTGCTCCCGGGTCCTATGTTCCCGAGTTCCGTTATGCATCTTCGACCCTGGCGCACCGGGCTGCGCCGGCCGAAATCTCTGGGCTCGCCCCGACGAAACTAAAGGACTACCGGAAAACCGTCCGATCGAGAGGTCTGATCATCGCCGCAGTCAGCCTGGCGGTGATCGTGATCGCCGGTTTGGCGCTCGCTCGGCGGCCGATTTTTGACGGCAAGACGGCTGATTTCCAGAAATTCTGGGCTCCTGTCTTTAATTCAAGCGAACCCCTGTTGATTGGCGTTGGACATCCGATAGTTTATCTGCCCTCGCGCCGGATTTCACTCCTGAATGCCCAGCGTCAGCCGCAATCCCCATGGCCCATTCAGCGGAAGATTGAGTTGCCTGCCGATGCGCTCAATGGCGACGACATGGTGCCGGCGATGAATCAGTTCGTGGGCTTCGGCGATTTGGTGGCCGCTAACGAAGTCAGCCGCATGCTGGCGAAAAGGTCGCGCGATGTCCGGATCATGATGGCGAGCAGTATTCCTTTCGCCGACCTCCGGCAGTCGCAGGCGTATCTCATCGGTTCCTTCACCAATCAGTGGACATCGGAGTTAAGCCATACCTGGCGATTCCAGTTTCGCTGGAATGCGCGACAGGATCCTGTGTTCGTGGATACGCAGGTTCGGCCGCCGCGCGAATGGTCGATTCCCGCGGAAGACGACGGATCGACGCCCGAAGACTATAGCCTGATCTGCCGCCTGCGCAAATCGCCGACCGGGGCACTCGTGATCGTGTCGGCAGGCATCAAACAGTTCGGTACGGATGCGGCGGGTCGATTACTGGCCGATCCGGCGGAGTTCGGTCTGATTCTGAGCCAGCTTCCCAAGGGCTGGGAGGATCAGGACGTTCAGATCCTTCTTCATATGAAAGTCATTGGAAATACGCCCGCTCAGCCCGAACTCGTAGCCTGGCACGTGTGGTAGCCGTCAGCCCTTCAGATCCCGGAAAGCTTCCGCGATTTCCCGTTGAGTCCCGACTGCCGGCGCGGTGAACGGCAAGCGCGGCGGTCCTCCATAGTAGCCATTAAGATCCATAGCGTGTTTCAGACCAGGGACGCCGTGGAATTCCGTAACCAGGAGCGAAGGATGCGCGATGCGGGCTTGCCAGTCGATTCCCGCTTCTTCTTCGCGTGTTCGGAACGCTTCCCAGATCGCGATCGTGGAATAAGGCGCTGCGCTTGCGAACGGCAATACAGCGCCGGTCGCGCCGGTCTTCAGCGCGTCCCAGAGCCGCGACTCGGTTCCGCAGAGCACGTTGAACTCTTTCGGAAGAGCGGAGCGCAACTGGACGATGCGTCCCGACGAACCATTGTCTTCGACCACGCCCTGAATATTCGGATGCGCGGCCAGTTGCGCCACGTCATCGGGAGCGAGGTCCACGCCCGTGATGCGCGGCGCGTTGTGAACGATCACGGGGACGGAAGACCGGTCGGCGAGCGCCCGAAAATACTGTAAGCGGACCTCACGCGCGCCGCCCACATTTCGGTACGCGTAAGGGGCGAGGCTGATCACCGCATGAGCGCCCGCCTCGGCCGCTTTCAACGCCAGGTTCGCCGCGCACTGGGCGCCCTCGGAGCTGACGTCGAGAATCAGCGTGCGACCCGCGGGTACCACCGGGACCGCCAGGCGAAGCACTTCGGTCTTCTCCTGCGCGTCGAGCAGGGGCCCCTCACCCGCGGGTCCGCATACGACGAAGCCCGCCAGCGAAGTGCGGCGCCACTTATCGAAGTTATGCTGGACTTTGGCGCGGTAGACAGCGCCGGTATGATCGAACGGCGTCGCCACCGCGGCGAATATTCCCTGTAATTTCATTTGAACCTACTATGTTCTCAATCGACCTGGAGTGCCGGCAGAGCGCAAAGGAAATGACCATCGCGGACCTTTGGGAAGCGGGATGCTCCGGCATCATCGAGGTCGAGGATCGCGAAGACGCTGCGCGGCTCCGCGTGTTCTTCGATGACGACTCGCGTCAACCGGAGCTGCTGCGCCGGTTCGGCGGCGAAGCTTCTCCGGCGGACACGCGCGATTGGGTCGCGTTCGCGCGCGAACACCTGAAGCCGATGGAGATCGGCGAAAAGATTTTCGTTGTTCCCGAATGGCGCGACGAGCGAACGCCCGAAGGCCGTATTCGAATCGTTGTGAACGCCGGCCTTGCGTTCGGCACGGGCGCGCACGAAACCACCAGAATGTGCCTCGAGGCGATCGAGCGGCGGGTAAAGCCCGGCATGACTATTGTGGATGTCGGCACGGGTTCCGGAATCCTCTCGGAAGCCGCCATAAAGCTCGGCGCCGCACGCGCCATCGCATGCGATACCGACCGCGAAGCGGCGCTGGTGGCCCGCGAGAATCTCGAGCGCGCACGCGTCTCGGTTCCCGTGTTTATCGGTTCCGCAGACGCTGTGGGGTCGGACGTCGCCGACATTATCGTGGCGAATATCAGTCCCGCGTGGGCAGCTGATCTGTCGCACGAATGGACGCGAATCCTCAAGACGGGCGGGGTGGCGATCCTCAGCGGCTTTGAATCCGCCGATGTCGCCGGCGTGATCGCTGCGTTGACAAATGCGGGCGGGCGAGTCATCGCCGAATACGGCGAAAAAGAATGGCGAATGCTGGAAATCGTTAGCGGCGCATCTTAACGTATTCGCCTTGCGCCGAGTACTACCGCGAGGCCAGGCAGCAGTACAGTACGCGACACGGGTAATACGCACACACAAAAAATTAATGCCGTTGACATATGTGTCTCACGGAGCGAATATGTGGGCAGGAGCGGCTCAGGAGATTCCGCTCCCTGGTCGATAAGGCGCAATTCCTGCGCAGGCTGGTGGAAATTGCGCGTCCTTTTAAGCCGTTTGTCGTTTGGACGGCGGGAGGTGACTTATAGAACCGGACAACGAAGAGGGCGGCGGCTAACCGGACTTCGTGGGCAGGCAGCACGGAGGCTGGAGCGCTCCGAGGTGGCGTGTGCACGTATGCGCCCGCGCTCATGCGCGAAATGTATCGGAGACTCCCGTTTCTTAGTTCACAATCCGGGAGGGCGTCGCCCTTCCTATCCAGCGCGTGATGATGGCGTGAGATACTAAGCGATTCCGCCGTTTTCACCGTATGCCGGACCAGACCCCCACTGAAATCGTGAGCGCCCATAGCCCGGACTCCGATGATGCGTTCATGTTTTATGGCCTCGCGACAAAAAAGATTCGTTCGAATCGCATCGCATTCCGTCACGTCCTTTCAGATATCGAAACTCTCAACCGCAAAGCTATGGATGGCGTGTACGACTTAAGCGCCATCTCGTATCATGCCTATCCCTACGTCGCCGACAAATATGTGCTCATGGCCAGCGGTTCGAGCATTGGCGATGGGTACGGCCCGATGGTCGTCGCCACGCACCCGATGGAGCCCGAGGATATCAAGGGAAAGAAGATCGCCATTCCAGGAACGCTGACCAGCGCTTATCTCGCGCTGAAGATCTTCGAGCCGGACTTTATCCCGGTAGTGACGCCCTTCGACAAAATCCTCGATGCCGTTCAGAACGGAGCCGCGGACGCCGGACTTATCATCCACGAAGCGCAGCTGACCTACAATAAGGTCGGGTTCCACCGCGCCATTGACATGGGCAAATGGTGGAAGGACACGTACGGTTTGCCCCTGCCTCTTGGCGGCAACGTTCTTCTGCGAACGCTGCCCGCGGACGTGAAAAGCGAGTGCTGCCGCCTGATGCGTGAAAGCATTCAGTACGCCCTCGATAATCACGCCGAGGCGCTCGAATACGCCATGCAGTTCGCGCGTGACATGGAACCGCGCCTCGCCGAAAAATTCATCGGCATGTACGTGAACCACTACACTGTCGACGCTGGTGAAACGATTCCGAAAGCGGTTCAGTTGCTCCTCGATAAGGGGCACGAGGTCGGGCTCATTCCGAATCGCGTTCACGTCGAATTCGTTCGCTGAGACGCGCTTCCGGCCGTCACCGGTTTTCGGAACGAAAGCGAACTTCGCGGCATAATCGTCTTTAGATGATCCGTTCGGGAATGATTCTCGTTGTCGCGGGCCTGTCGGCATTGGCGCAGACCCCGAAAGATGTACGCGCCGTCGCCAAACAGGGGCCACAATCGATACCCACGGTTGCGCAGTATCTGAACAGCGCCAGCGTCGATACGCGCGTGGAAGCCGTGAAGCAACTCATCGCGCTTGGCGGCCGCGATACTATAGCGCCCCTGATTCGCGCGACCCGCGACAATGACGCAGAAGTCCTGATTCGCGCCACCGACGGATTAGTCAACTACTATCTGCCGGGCTATGTGAAGCAGGGAATCACGTCGTCATTGGTTCGCGCGGGTTCCGCCGTTCGCGCGAAGTTCAGTGACACGAACGATCAGGTCCTCGACGCGTACGTTATGGTCAACCCCGATGTGATCGTCGCCCTGGGGCAACTCGCGCGCGGCGGATCGAGTCTCGATTCGCGCGCCAACGCGTGCCGGGCTGTGGGAATTCTCAGGGGCGACGCTGCTGTTCCGGATCTGATCGAAGCGCTGCGCACCAAAGACAATCGCGTCATGTACGAAGCGCTCATCGCGCTGGAGAAAATCCGCGATCCCGCGGCGGGTCCTCGAGTCGGTTATCTGGTTCGCGATCTGGACGACAAGGTGCAGTCCGCCGCGATTGATACGGTCGGGATCCTGCGGGCCAAAGACGCGTTGCCGGCGCTGCGCGACATCGTGAAAAGCCCCCGCAACAATAAGGCGGAGCGTTCCGCGCTGAATGCGATTGCGCTGATGCCGGAATCCGTCGATCACTCGGTGTTCCGCGGCTATCTGACTTCCAAGGACGACAAATTGCGCGCCGCGGCGGCGGAAGGTCTGGGCCGGCTGAACGAGCCGGCGGACAAGTCTGTGCTCGAGGAGATGTGGAAAGACGAGGGTAAAATCGCGCCGCGTTTGGCGGCCGCTTTTGCCCTGGTGAACGAAGGAGACCTGAGCGTCGGCGAGGAAGCGCCTCTTCGTTACCTCATCAACACGCTGAACTCGTCGGCTTATAAGGACGTCGCTTCCGCGTATCTGATCGAAGGCGCAAGAAATGCGAACGTACGAAACGCGCTTTACACGCCCATGGAGCAGGGAACTCGCGACGAAAAAATCGGGCTTTCGCGCGTATTCGCCGCAAGCGGCGATGGCGCTGCGATTCCTTATCTGGAGAAACTGAGCCGGGACCAGGACAACGAAGTTGCGCAGGAAGGATTGCGGGCCCTGAGATCGCTCAGAGCCCGCCTGAAAGTCTGAACTACTTCTTCTTGACCTGTTTCTGCTGACCGACGCGGACCTTGCTCATTGCCGCCTTCGCCTCGGAGAAAGCTTTGTGGTCGTGACGAGCCACGGCGTCGGTGAGGAATGAGCCAACATTCGCCTCGCGCGGCAGCACGGCCATCAACGTGAAGTTGTCGTTGCAGGTAGGGCAGTACGGCCGGAACCGCTTTACGTTGGGAATTGCCATAACAAAGTTATTTTAACAAACGCGGGTCTGACTATCGGCGAGCTACTGAATGGTGCTGACGTTTTCGCGCCCAAACGAAGCATTGGGAATATTATGGTTGATGTGCTTGTCGAGATCGATTACGCAGGTGTCCCGATCGTCGATCAGGACCGGCGAATGCGTAGCGCAGACGATCCGGAAACCTCTCTGATCCACGAGTTCCTTCAGCATTTTCAACATGCGCCGCTGATTGGAAACGGAGAGCGCCATCTCGGGCTCATCAAGCAGAAGAGTAGTGCCCCGTTCGAGCGACGGGAAGTTCTGCTGAAAGAGCGTCAGCATCACCTGCCCGTGGCTGGCGAGCTGCAGGAACTCGACCATCTCTGGCTGATCTTTGAAGAGCTCCATCTGCATACGCGGATTGTGGCGCTCCGCGTCAAAGAGAAAAACCTTGCCGGGTTTAACGCCGCCGCGATCCAGGCGATAGAGATAACCGTCCGCCTGTTCCCCGCGCAGCGCGTAATGAATCGAGTGCAGCAGTGTGGATTTGCCCGAGCCATTTTCGCCGGTGAGCATCGTCAGCGGATGCGAGAGATCCACAATCATCGGCATGTGGAAATTCAGGTTGACGAAGACCGGATGCGAAAGGATCTTCAGAAACATCGCAAATATTCAGCATACAACTCGTTCAGATCAGGCCGGAACGGACGAGGAGAGCGTTGGGATTCGGATCGCGTCCCATGAATCTCTTATACAGCTCCGCAGGATCTTCGCTGTCGCCCTTGGAGAGGATGTGCTCGAGGAAGTCGGCGCCGACCTCCTCACTGAAAATGCCTTCGTCGCGAAACCGCGTGAAGGCATCGGCGTCCAGAACCTCCGCCCACTTATAGGAATAGTAGGCAGCGCCGTATCCGACCGGGCTGGCGAACAGGTGGGTAAATCCGGCGATCATCGCGTAATTATCGGGAAGGTTTGCCGGCGTGAAGGGCTGCAGCATGCGCCGGGTGTACTCCATCACGTCGCCGTCCTTAGCGGGATCGTATTCGCGGTGCAGCTTGAGATCCACAAAGCCGAAGCCCAACTGCCGCATCTGCACGTTCGCGCCGCGGTACGAGCGCGCCCGGACCATCTTCTGAAACAGCTCTTCCGGAATCGGCTCGCCAGTCCGATAATGGCGTGCGAACAGATCCAGCGCTTGCCGTTCCCAACACCAGTTCTCCATGATCTGGCTGGGGAGTTCCACGAAATCCCAGGCGACAGCGGTGCCCGCCAGGCTCTTCACTTCGACACGGCTCAATACATGATGCAGCAGATGACCGAACTCGTGAAAGATCGTCTCTACTTCCCTATGGGTCAACAGCGCTGGATTGTCTCCGAGCGGCGGCGTGAGATTGCCGCAGACGCAACCCGCGTGCGGTTCGAACCGGCCGGGAGCGTCCACGCCGGTGATGAATCCCTCCATCCAGGCGCCGTCGCGCTTGGTCTCGCGCGGAAACCAGTCGGCGTAAAAAGCGCCGATCGTCACCCCTCCACGTTCTCGGACTTCGTAATAGCGAACGTCGGGATGCCATACCGGAACATTGTCGCGCTGCCTGACCTGAATTCCGTAGAGCCGCTCCGCGATCTGAAACATGCCATGGACGACGCTTTCGGCCGGGAAGTAGGGGCGAAGCTGCTCTTCGTCGAAAGCGTAGAGAGCCTGGCGCTGCTTGTCGGCGTAGTAGGAGATGTCCCATGGATGCGGCTTCCGGCCGGCGAACTTCTCGAGCGCAGCGTTTTCCTTCTCGTAGAAAGGATCTGTCTTGGCTTTCAGATCATCGAGAAATGCCATAGCGCGCGCGCCGCTGTGGGCCATGCGGTCATGCAGAATAAAGTCCGCGAAATCCTGGAAGCCGAGAAGGCGCGCCTTTTCGCGGCGCAACTCCAGAATCCGAACGATAATGGGCCGATTGTCGCGCGGGGCCTCGGTCGCGCGAGCCGAATATACCCGGTACATCTTTTCGCGGATACCGGCATCATCGAGATAAGTGAGCACGGGAGTGTAGCTTGGCGCCTGGAGAGTAAACCGCCAGCCGTCGAGACCTTTGGACTCGGCGCTCAGCTTCGCCGCGGCGACCGCGCTCGGTGGCAGACCGGCCAACTGCGATTCATCCGTCACCAACAGATCGAACGCCTTGGTGGAATCGAGAACGTTCTCCGAGAACTTCGTCGTTTGCTTCGTCAGTTCGACGTCGATCTCCGCAAGGCGATTCTTGCCCGCTTCGTCGAGATCGGCGCCATGCCGGCGGAACGAGTCGAGAGTTTTTTCGAGAAAGCGCTTCCGCGCGCCGGTCAGCTTCTTCGCTTCTTCCGTCTTTCCGAAGCGCTTCAGTTGCCTCCAGAGTCCGGCGTTCAGTGGAATACCTGAATAAAAAGCGCTTGCCTCAGGTTCGACGGCGTTCCAGGCGGCGCGCAGCTCCGGTGTAGTGGCGACTGATTCCAGGTGCCGCACCACGCCCAATGCATAGTCGAGATTCTCAGTCGCGCTTTCGAGCGCCAGCATTGTGTTCCCGAAGGTACGGTCTGATTCATCCGCCACCAGAGTGTCAATTTGCCGCTGAGACGTTGCAATCAGCTCGCGAATTCCCGGCTCGACATGCTCAGGCCGTACGCGGTCAAAGGGAATCTGGAACTGTATTGTGAGAAGCGGATTGTCTGACATTTACCAATTGAGGGAATTAGTAGTAACCAATATAACGCGCATTAACGAACTCCTATCCTCCTCAGGCCCACTGTTTCCAATTGCTTAGAAAACTTTAATCAGCCAGATGGACAGCAACTAAGTTCAATCTTCGCCAGATTGATAGTCGCGCTTGCACGGCTGATCTTAGCGAATATTCTGAACAATTTGCCATGGGAAACCAGGGCTTATTTGACCCGGCGCTTTTCGCGTGATGCCGGCGCGGACCCATAAATCAAGGCATTAAACAGCTGTACGGCCCTGCCTCTCCCGAGGCTGTAGAATGGCCTTTGGAAGACGGCTGGCGTTTGAGTGTGGGCTACGAACGGTCGCACATTCGATGCGCGCGTAATTGAGATTTAGTAAGTTATTATTCCAAAGCCCGGGTGGCGAAATCGGCAGACGCAACGGACTTAAAAACCTAAATAGCCTGTTTGCATGGACTTGCAGGACTTTGCAAGGGCACGCAAAGACCTCAATTTTACTCGGATTTCGATCGATCTCTGATCGCACCAATACGCAGCATCGCGCACCGATTTGAAAAACCAACTGACACCAAAACTGACACCAGAATTCACCCGGCACTGAAGCGCAGTCCTGCCTTCCCTAGGGAGAACAAACGGCGAAACTAGTGGTGCACTCCTCCTCGTGCAGTACCGCCGCAGCGTTGACCTTCTCAAAGGGCTGGACGCGCCCTTGGCTGGTCGCGGCCCGCGCGGAAACCAGCCAAGGGGTCTCTCCCAGATTAGAAGTTCCGGGACTGTGTGAGCTGTCTACGACCTGGTGAGGTGGTTGCAAAACGCACACTTCGTTTAAAATGAGCACGATGGCAGGCCAAAGGGATTGGAATAAGTGCAGTTTCTTCGCTACCGTTGCCGTCGGCGCGTTGGCCGTCATAGCCTACCTGCGTCCGCCCGACCCGGCGCACCCGGTTAAGCTCGACTTCCTCTGGACCAGCGTTTCCCTATCGATGCCGCTGTGGCTCGCACTTCTGACGGCGGTTCTAGCTGTCGCCATCGTTGTTTACATCGTCAACCGCTATTGGCGCCGCGTGTCCCAAGCGGTTCCCGAAAACTCACAGGAAATCCAGCAGCGCAACCACGAAATCACCACCCTCAAGGCATCGATTGCCCGGCTCGAAGGCAGAAAGCCAGCGCCACGCGCTGCGGCTTCCGCCGCCCCCGAAATTCATGCGGCTAACGGCGAACTGATCCTTAATTCGCCCGACGATATCGCGGTCAAAGTCACGCCGAACGAATGGCAGCACCTGAAGGGCTACATTATCTCCGTCGTCAATCACCGCCTTGGAGCCATCAACCGCGTCAAATTCACGGTCTACAGCGCCCAGAGCTTCGACACGCGCCACAACGCCTACCGTGACGGCAGGGATTTCAACGCCTTCGCGCGAATCGAGCCCGACCCTATCGATGCCTCGCATTCAGGTAGGGGTCTGTGGTTTGTGCGCAAGGATCGCGGCCTGCCGCTCCTCGTCGGCGACGATTCGGACCACCCGCTGCGATGGCCGGACGCCGATCCGGCAACCGTCCAACGGTGGCGGCTCACGATCGCCATCGATTCGCAAACAGTTCCCATGAAAGAGTCGGATGCCATTGTTCTCCTCAGGCAAGTCAAAATGACGCTCATCCTCACGTGGGACAAGGAGAAGAACGAATTCGGAATCGCGGAGGAAGTACAGGCACAGAACGATGGCGCGGCGAAAAACGCTCCAGAACTCGCAGCCACCGACCCGCGCCTCTCCATAACCGTCATCGAGAACGCGAACAACGGCCTCTTCCGTTCAGGCGCGGCCATCACTGTTAAGAACGTCGGCGGTTCCGAGGTTCACAGTCTCGTCCTGCAAGACCTCATAGCCGGCACCCACACCATTTCCTTCCCCGGTAATATCGGCGTTCTGAATGCTGGTGATTCGACGCCGCCCATACACGGACGAGTGCAGGACTACGGCCCGTTGCAGCAACACGACATCGCCAACGCGATGCTGAACGCCTGGAACGATCTCCGGGATACAAAAATCGAGCACATGAGTTTCCCGGCAACCGCTACGTACACCGACTATCAGGGCCATCAATTCATGGCGTCATGGACTTACGAGTTCCTGCCCATCAAATGCCACGTAAACCAGCTCCACCGTGACAAGAAAGAGATCACGGGCGAACCTTACGACCCCTACCTATCGGTTTCAGCGATCAAAACAGAGCGCTTGTCGCAATCGTGAAATGTGGGCACCCGACGACGATGAAACACGGCCGCAACGATCCGTGCCCATGCGGCAGCGGAAAGAAATACAAGAAATGCCATCTTGACCGGTGGCCACAGAGTATGCCTCCGTCGAAGACGTATCCCACACCGGCTCCGATTTCATCGGCGGTTCAGTTCGCGGGCAGCCTCAAAATCCCGCAGCTCTACCACTATCAGGATTTCGACCTTAACAGCAGCGACGACCATGCCGGGCGCCTGATCGACATTCTTCAGAACAACCGCATCTATTGCTCGAACCCGGCCAGCTTCAACGATCCCTGGGATTGCAAACCGTTTTTCGATCGAGCACTCCTCGATGACCCAGCACGCGCCCGAGCCACAGCAGAAGCGTTGATATCCACTAGCGTTGGTGGGCCGGAACTGGCGCGTACTGACGCCCGACTGCTACGCAGCTCCACTTTCCTCAAATCCGTCTTCCCACAGTTTTCGGCGACCTTTGCCGACTTCATCACGAAGCGATGGGGCGTCTATTGCCTGACTCCTGACCCGTGCTCGACGCTCATGTGGTCGCATTACGGGCGCAACCACAAGGGCATCTGCCTTGAGTTCGCGGCCCACGACAACAAGTTTTCGCATGCGACCCAGATCCTGTACCAGAAGGACTATCCACCATTTCTGCTAAACGATCCAAGCACGACGAACATCATGCTCATCGTGAAGTCGGATGAATGGACCTACGAAAAGGAATTCCGCCTCATCTGCCCGCGCTTCTCGGATGTCCGATCGCTTCCTCTCATGATGGACGGCAACTATCTGAGAATCGGCCCTAATGACCTGACCTCAATCATCCTCGGATGTCAGATCGATGACGATTCCGTAAAGGCTATCGAGGAGATGGTCAGCGTCCATACTCCGAAAGTGAAAGTGCGACGCGCCGTCCGCGCGCCGAACAGGTATCGCCTCGTAATCGAGTAGTGTATGAACCTAAGCGCCGTGGCCGTCTCTCCGTCGGCGCTTATTCTGCGGAGCACTGAAAATCTTACTTAGCACTTCGGCCTCACCACCGTGATGGATCGAACGCTTGATAATCCGAAGCGGCTGGCCTTGGGCGAGAAGGAAATGCGCGAGACCAGGATCGTAAGGCCGCTGATCGACTTTCATGTAGGCAATAAATCCCGCGAGATAGAACCGAACATGATTTACTCCATTCATCCGTTCCGTGTGAGGATCGAAAAACGCTTGCCCCACTGGTTCCACAAAGCGGGCAATCACCACGCCAAAATCATGCGCGCCGCCTGCACGCCCCTCCATCAACATCAGGCGGGCTTGCTCTTCGAACTTGCTCCCTATGCTTATGCCTGAATAAAACGGATGCGTGGTAATCGACGCGCGCCAGACGAGCGAAATGAAGAACAGCTTCAGCAGTTCGTAGTTGTAATCGGGTCGTTCCCAACCGCCAATATTCTGGCCGTCAGCAATGGGCGTGAAGGCCAACATGTCCGTTGGCAAGGCTTCCTGGGCATACTGATCCCACTTCCCGATGATGTTGTCGCACGGTCCGCAGAGTATGCCCTTGTCGTAAATCCCCTGCGGGCTCCGTTTCGGATAGTCCGATTCATTCACCAGAATGTTCGCTTCGTCGGTCCGAATGCGCTCGAAGAAACCCTTCGGGATGATGTGGGCCTCGATCAACGGGCGTTGTTCAAGGCAGAATCGGCAAAGACCTATTGCCACGCGCTCAATCCCGCACGACAGCAACCCGCTTGCATTCGATCATGTCGCGAGTCCTTGCCCAAATCCGTGGCGGATACGAATCGATCTTGCCGTTGTTCCGAAGATCGTTAAATCGGTTCGTTACCGAGTCCACATACGAAAGCAGAGCTGATCCGTCCGGGCCAACCAGATTTACCGAAAACTCCCGGCTATCGCCTCCGCGCCCTCCGATGCCACAGCCGTTCGCCGTCCATTCGTCGCCCGCTTCATTTATGACGCATTGACGGCAGTGCCAGAAACGCTGGTCATCATAGACCCTAAACACCCAGAGCGTGTAACCGGTGGGCGGCTTCTTTTTGATCGTGCCACGCACATCGACGCTGGTGACGCGATCTCCTCTTTGAGGCTGAAGGATCACTACACCGAAGTCCTTCGCGTTGGGTAGACGTGTACCAGGCGAGCTGCGCATCAAATAGAGGCCCAGAACCACAACCGCAAGTCCGAATACGCCAAGGATGCATCTCGGAGCGATATCTATCGGCGGTATCAAAGTCTTATAGGCGACACCGCCTAAAATCGCGATAAGAACAATGGCGATTCCGAGGATCGTGACGATGATATGAAACGACTCCAGCAATTTCGCGATCACCGTCCATTTCGATTCCGACTCGGCCATAACGGTTCACCATTAGAACACACGCCAGCCGCCTGACACTCCTGGGTGCCGCACTACTCAGGGCGAATAAAAGGCGAGCACCGTAATATGCTCGTCTCTAACGATTCATGGGTAACATCCGCGTCTGCACGGTCAAGGGAAGGGATTTCAGGGGCTACCAGCCCAAGCCGCCCGCGTCGAGGCATACAGCGTCTACGAAGCCGCCGCACGCGGCCTGCACGAACCTCACGAACGATCTGGCATGGTTTCGGATATCGAGGTATAAACGGCGGATCAATAATTGACCACGAAGCGCCGCGTGAGCGGCGTTTTGTGGCGGTCGTTCCGGTAGGGAGCATAGCCACCAATCTGAGCCACGCTGCGTCAAGATCTGTTAAGGGATATACACTCTGGGTAGAGGATCGAAGCGGAACGCCGGAAGTCCTTGGCGTATCCCATTGACGCGGCCCGAAGCGGAAAGATCGGAGAGAAACAGGGCATTTGGAGCATTTCGACGAAGCGATGATCCGCTATAGTGTTGCGGCGGGAAAGGCCGAAGATCTCATTCAATCAGGCGATCTTGCCGAGGCACGAACAGAACTCGCTTCATGCGAACCCGGAGCGTATCACCCGGTTCCCCGAGGAGGGCAGCAGAAATCCGACTTCCTCGTTTACCGTCTTTGGTGCTGCCTTCTCCCCTTCTCCCTCAGCCGCTTAATTTGATACGTTGTGATGGTCTCTTCATTGACATCAACCAGCATGGTTTCGCCAATGCTGCCGATGATGTGCTTGATTTATATTCCTCAAAAATGGCTGAACGCGGGTTCTTCACCCGATACTCTTCGAGGTAAGCGTCCCGACCTGTTTAATGCTCCTGACCATCGGCCCGAGATCCGTGTGTGAAATCAGGGTTGATAGCGCGATCCGGCGTCCAATCCGGTTCTAAAGCCGACCTTGCGAGTTACGGTGCCGGGATACCGGGGCTTGACTCGCTTGAGGAAACTATCATTCCACGAGTCCTCCTCGATGAATTCAATCTCGCTATGAGATAAGCCCAACGAAACACCCACAATCATGTTCAATTGATGGATAACCTGACGTTGCCTTGTCACCAGCCGCACAGGAGAATTTTGCTGGACGGCTGAATCCCAGGCTTGGAATTCCTCCGCCGAAACGGGAATCGGCAACGCTAAGATCGCCCCTTTTCCCTTTGTCGAGCCATTATGGATTTCGAGTGCCTTTAGCAGTCCTTGCGCAATATCGGCGCGGTTAACCTCGACCCAATCTAGAGGATCGTCAGACAGCTCCAAACGGATGCTGTCTTCGGAGTCACTCACCGAAATGTAGGGGCCAGAAATTTCACTTTCATATCCTGCACTTTCGAAATTGTCTCCAAAAGTGATTTTGGCTGCCTTGTCCGCTTTCAGGCGCTCCTTCAGGCTCGCGTATCCGAGATCGCTGATATTACGAATCAGAGCCTCAAATGCGTTCGCCGCGTCGCGGCAGGCTGTCACAAGTGCCTCTCTATGAGCCTCAATATCCCCCGCCGAATCGATGAGCGCTTCAGCCCAAGGAAGCAAGGCAACATTGATTGGGTATATGTGGCTTCGACATGTCCTCAATACGCCCATGCGTGCGGCCAAGGAGTAGAACCAAACATAAACGTCTGACAGGAACAACAGATCAAATGGCACCATATCAGCACGTTCGGCCGGGATAAAGATGGTCGCGGTATTTGTAAAAGCGACCATAGCGGGATCGAATCTGACAGCGTTGGGGCAGTGAGCCATCTGCGCAATAGCATAGGCGATGTGGGGGAGAATGCTCGCGTACTGCCAAATATATGGGGCTTCCGCTAATGAGGGATCACACGCCCGGATTGAGGGTTCACCTTGCAATTCCGCCGCAATGATGTTTTCTCCCTTGTAAATATCATGGGTGCCGCTCCCGTTGGCAGCCGAGCGCGTTGCACGAAAGGCTATGCCTGTCGAGATTAGCTGACGTCGTTCCCATTCGAGGCTGAGGCTGTGAGAGGGATCTGTCGTCCACTCGACCACTTTCGATCCCTGTTTCCGTACCCAATACGGCTTTGCAACGTCGGTCAATGTCTTCTGCGCCCATAGCTTCCGCAAAATCTCTGACCTCCGATTAGTGAGTCTTGTCAGAATCCGCCCGTCCGGTGTAAACACATCGGCATAAGGTATCGTCTCCTCCGGCAGACTCTCAAACGTGAAGTCGGGCATTGAACCATCATCGCCGGGTATAACGCAGTCTCTAGAGGCGATTCTTATCGAGACGGTGTCCGATGCAACTGCGGAGCAATTGTCGCAGATTATGATCACCGGTAGCACGTCCGCGTCAAATACGTGTCTGTATATGAGTTCGAGATCAATTACTTCGCGAATCGACCAGCGCGCTCCAATGGCGAATAGGCTTCGGAGCTCCCGCGTCTCTTTTGAGTCGAAAAGTGAAACAGGCACAATGAAGCCAAGACGACCCGGTGAATCTGTTGGTGTTCCGGGTCGGCACCACGAGTTGAGGGCCTTATAAACGAAAAGAGCAAAAACGTTCAATTTCGAAGAGATGCCGTGGAACCCTGCACGTTCCCTCTGGAACTCTATCTCGGTGCGTCGGTCTAGATCCTGCGCACTTCTTTCTTTCCTGACATAGGGAGGATTTCCCACTACCGCCTTGTACTCAGGAACATCGAGTTCCCCAAAACGATCCAGAGCTCCAACTTGGTCTGGAACAACCAACGAGTTTACCTTGCTCGCGATTGGAAGGTCAGGAAACCCCTCAATTTCAATCTCTGATTTGAAGGTCAGTATCTGCCAGAGCAATTGAATCTGACAGAGTACGGCACTGAAAGTGTTGATATCGTTCCCACAAAGATTCGATAGAGTATTGGTTACATCGTGAAATTCTGCGACGCCACGGTCCACATCATTTCCAACCAATGCACGATATGCTTCTATTAAAAATGTACCGCTTCCGCAGGCGGGGTCTAACACTTTATCTCCAGGCGCGATGCCGATTCGTTTGATAATGTATCTGGCGACAGATGGTGGAGTGTAAAACTCACCTAGCTCTTTTCTTTTATCACGATCCATGAAGCGGTCGTATACCCCGGTAAGCAAGTCTCCTTTGATTGTCGTGAAGTCGTAGCGTGAAAATTGAAATAGAGCCCATTCAATACTCCTTGACAGGCCTGCGTCGCTCGATCCAAAAACCCAATCGAGCTCGGTCTCGTCAAACGCCGCAGCATACAGCCTACTTGCCTGCTTATAGGCGTGTTCCAGAAGCTGAGTGTACCCGACGGCAAAATACTCGCGCATCTTCTGAAATGCTTCAACACCGCCATTGCAAACATAACGACGAACACCGAAAAAGCCGTGATCTTCAAAGAAGCGAAGCAACAAGATGCGGGCTAGTATTAAATTGGCTGTTTCCACTGCAAATAGATCGTTTACCTTCGCCTCGTCCGCACCAGTGCGACTCTGAAAAGCAGGGAGGCCCTCCAGTGCGAGTCTTGCAATATGCGGAGCCTTAGAAAACCGTCTCCGCAGCACACGAGCCTCTCTGTCGTGTGATCTCGATTCCTCGGGACCTTTCGGCTTTGCTGTCAAAGTCAGTGTCCCAGAATCAAAGTGGCATGCATCAACACCGCCGTACTTCTCAGCAAACAAGTCTCGCAATTGACGCATGCCTTCGACCTCCGGCATGAGTTCAGCTAGGGCATGTCGGCATGCATCTTGCAGATACTCGGTAGATTCTCGTAGATTAGAGTAGAAGCGCTTACGAACGATTCGGCACCGCGAGGCAACCTCAGGAGAAACATTAGCGGGATCGAGTGGTGCCAGTTTTTCGCTTCCAATGAGTTCTATATCACCCTCCCGGAAGCGCTTAAGTTGTTCCGGTACACCTGCGAACTCTGATTTGAGTCGTGTCAGCGCGGCCTCAAATGGTTCTCGATCGGCAAGCTGATCGAGGTGTATCGTGATGTCGGATTGCGCCTTCCCGCCAACCTGCCGAGCTATCATCACGGCGGGATCAACCATGACAAACCAGCCCGTATTCGGGCCGATGTATTTTGACTTCTGCCCGAATATGCGCTCCCGATGTACGGCGTCCGCGAATACTCCAGGCTCATCTTTGGCTTCGAGGACAATCCACGCAATCTTAACTGCCTTGCCACTCTGATCCACAAGGCCGGATGGAGCTCTGACTGTGAGATCGGGCCGTCCTCCGTCACCTGTAGTATCGATATCTACGTCAGAGGCAGGGTAGCCCAAAATTTGAATGAATAGATCGCGAAGAGGGCCATACATACTAGCCTCTTTCCCTTTGCCAGTTGAACGCAGTTTGGCAATGCAGTCAGAGAACGAAAACGCTACGTTGATCAATTGTGCGTGCTCTCCACGGTTGGCCTTCTTGCCGTTGAAGGAATTCTGTCTGTGCTCGCAGGATGCATGTGAAGTGAGGATTCTACCAATGGTTACCTCTAAGAACAAATTGACGAGAATCGTGTTGTGGTCAATAATGGTGTGTCAGAACCGCTACAGGCCGAGCCTGCCCGCGCTGTTATCCCTGAACAAACTACCATCCCGAATATAGCGCCGAACCATCTGAACAGAGCGGTGTCCCGTTTGGTTCATAATCGACCGTTCTGAGGCACCCGCGATTGCTGCGCTCGTGGCATGTCCGGCTCGTAGTGAATGTCCGGCATATCTCGCCGAATCCAGTCCGGCGCGGCCCGCCAGCTTCTTGACCACTCGCGCCACGTCGATACCGGACAAGCCGCCAGTCTGGCATCGCCCGTGGCGGTCGATTGAGCAAAAGAGAAGGCCGACCGAGATCCCGGCCTGACCGATCCAGTCACTGACGTTCCGAACCGGGCACGTCGTGGGGTTCGACCCGTACGGTATCCCGATCTTCCGGCCCGCCCCTGTCTGATCCGTTTTCGACCGGCGCAGCGTGATCGTCAAACCGTCTTTGCTGAACACGCAATCGTTTACTGTCAGCCCCACGAGTTCCGACCGGCGGAACGCCCCGGCGAACCCGAGCAGGATCAGCGCACGGTCCCGTAGACCGATCAATCCAGCGTCCGTGGCGTCCACCATCGCCCGGATGTCATCGATAAGCGTAGCGGCCTTCTGCGTTGGCGCAGTGCCCTTGGTCCGGCGGATTCCCTTCATGGTGTTCGCCACAATAGCGCGGTGCGTCGGCGATTCCAGCCCCAGCGCTTTGTGTGCTTCCGCGATCGCGTTCAATCTCCGCTGAATGCTGCCGACCTTGAGCGTGGCCGCACAGTGCGCAGCGAACGCGGCAACCGTCTCGGGCGCGGCGGGCACGGGTGATAGATTCTGTGATTCGCACCATTCGCAGAATGCCCGCCAATCGCTGTGATAGCCCCTTAGCGTGTTCTCTGCCTTGGAGGCGCGAATGTACTCGCGGACTTGATCGAGGGATGGGGACGGAACCAAGTCCGCCCCCTTGTCCTCTGATGCGGGAATAATGGCCGTCGCCTCTGGGATCATGCCGCCACCTCCGAGACGCGGGCCGAAACTCCGGCCCTTCCGATCAGATAATCGGCTGCCTGCTGAGCTTTGGACGCGGCGGTAAAGATCGCGCGTTTATCGGCCCGCAGAACCTTAAGCCACGATTGGATATATTGCGCGTGGTCTTCGCGTGGTTCCGTGCTCAGTCCGATATGCGCGCAGACAAATGCCGCCCCCAGTTCAGCTATCAGTTCCTCAGCCGCATAGGCCGAATCGCCGAAACGCTTTCCAAGCTGACGGTCGCACCGTTCAGATTTCGCGGTCCAGTGTGTGTGCTCGTGTGCCAGCGTCGAATAATACGAGACGTTCTCATCGAACGCGGCAAACGGGGGCATTTGAATATGATCCGTGCCAGGCGCATAGTACGCCCTGTTACCGCCGTTGCGCACGTCAGCCGCTATCGACTGGAACCACGAATCCGCGCGTTCGATCCGTTCCGGCATCGATACTGCCGGTTCAGCTTTGGGCGTGTACCCGTCCACTTGGGCGGCATTGAACACGGCATAGCCGCGCGTGAACAGCAGCCGCGAATCCGTTGACGGCTGATTATCGTCGCCGTCCTGATTCTCAGCCGTGCCGTTTGCGAACTTCCAGAACACTACCGTTGTGCTCTTCTCCCCCTTGCGGACTTGCGCGCCCCGTTCCTGCCATTGCGTGTACGTGGCCCATTCGCCCGAGTCGTAACCCTTTGCTTCGGCAGCAGCCCAAAGGCACACCGTATTGATACCCCGATACGCTTTCCTGCTTGTGGCGTTGATCGGCGATGAGGCGAACCGGCCCGAAGTATGCCACGGCATACGCCAGTTCCCTACACCCTGTTCGATTGCGTTGACGATTTGAGACGTGACGCGCGCGTACACGTCCGCTTTTTCTGTAGCGGTATTCTCGTTTGTAGACATCGAAGCTCCATCCCAGCTTTGGTGTTTAGGGATCGTGCCGGATTGCCCGTCCGACGCGGTCCCGTTTCTGTCTGATGTTCGATTCGTTTGAATAATCGAACATCAGAACTAACTCAGCATTGCACCTTACACCCCTATGATGCAAGCGGAATTTGCACAAATCAAAAGAAATCTTACGGGCGTTAGGTGTAACATCGTGGGCATGGCGAAGCGAATGCCTCCTGAGGTCCTTGAATATCTCCAAAGCATGGGGAAAGCGTACGGCAAGCAGGGCGGGAAGACGGCTGCTAAGAATATGACGCCTGAGGAACGCTCAGCCAGGGCCAAGAAGGCTTCAGACGCCGCAGCTAAGAAACGAACTGAGCAGCGCCTGGCCAAGACCGCGAAGAACGAAAGGAGTTCTTAGTACCTGGTCGATGCTATAGATCGAAGTCATGGCAGGGGTTAGACCCGAGTTGGAACCAAGCGCCGGTGCCTCACAAATTTTATAGCTGCAGCCAATCGAGTCAAGCGATTAAACCCACATCAAGGCCAATGCTGGCGACACGATCAGCCTCGGTTCTGCGAACGAAAGAAGGTTAACCATGAAGTCGACACAGTGGTTTCTCATTGCGGCAGGTGTAGCACTGGTTGTGCTGTTGGCCATAATATTCCCCAACAGAATTGCCTCAGTGAGTCTTGGCATTTTCCACCTAATCACTAGGCCGCAGCCTCCGGGCCCAGGCCCAACTCCGGGCCCAGGCCCAACTCCGGGCCCAACCACGGAGTGCACTCTGCGAGTTGGGGCTGCATTGGGAAATGGAGAAGAGACGGAGACGCTTGTGTGTCCGAATATGCCGCCTGGTAAAGTAGCCAGGGCAGAGTTTCGCGGATCATGGGCAGCTGAGAAACAGCAGGGACCTCGGCGGTGGATCGACATTGGTCTTCATGCGGTCGGTCAAACGTGCATTCCGAATACGAGCTGCTGGAATCGTTTGATGGACCAAGAGCCGCCAACTAACCCGGACGTAAGCGCATCAGCACCGGTGCCACCCAGCGGGAAGTCCGAGTGGAAGTTCAAAATGCTTCATTGCGAGCGGGAGGTGAGTACGCCCGCCATTTGTAGCACCATTGGAAATGCGACGTTGCATGTGTTCATCACTAACTGACCTTAAAAAAAAGTTGTACCGAAGTCTCCGTATTGTCCAAATGGCCGTTGACAATATCAGGCTACCCTTGCCAATGGCCTCGCATAGGCAACCTGTCGCTGGGTAAGACCGATCCTGCCAACCTCGAACCACCTGGAACCTAATACCTTCCGGCGGAGGGTCGAATCCGAAGTAAATCGACCCGGATTTGCGCTTCCCTCGAACTTCCAGGTAAGAGGATGCTCCTTTTGATAATAAAGCAGTTATGGCTCGGCAGTGGCTTGGGGACGTTCCGCGTAGCGAGTGCCTCGCCCAAAAGATGGGACGAATCGCCGGAAGCTAGCCTGTTGGCGAACTGGGAACCTTCTCGGCAAGTGGCGATCGGACAGCGATAAGTCAGGTGCGTTTAATGCCTTGAGTGCGGATATCTGTATCCGATTCCACGGGCCTGCAAGCTGTGCCGCCGAGCGAATCTGCGACCCCGGCGCTTGGTCACCGCGCGGGGAAAGGTGGCACATTCGTGATCGAAGCCAAAGACTAGCGATTATCTTCTCCTCGCGTCACGTCTCGCCCAGTAACGGGCTAGGACAACGAGGTCGTGTCGGTGTTCTGGGCTGAGCACTCGCCATATCTTCTCAATCGGGTTGACGAGGTCTTCATCTCCTGCGAGGGCCAGTAGTTCACTATACCGGACGTCCTTTCTGTCGGCGGCGGCCAACCGCGACAACTCTGCTGCATCCGCGCCGAGAGCATCGGTGATTTTCGCGAGAATTTCGGGTGAGGGGAATCGCAGTCCCCTAACCATCTGGCGAACGTATTCATAGGTAGTCCCGAGCATCGAGGCGAGGTCTTTTATCGAGACGTTTCGCGTCTCCATGAGAGCGGACAGCCGCCCCCCAAATCTGTTTGCCGACTGAAGTCTCTCTGGCATCGTTATCTGCGGTTAGCGTAACACAGCACGGTATTGTTGCAACTTTTTAAAATTATGTTGCATCAATTGAGTAGGGAAACATACGAGAATGCATTACGCTGCTTTGGGTTTCCCGTTCATTCAAGGAGCTAAAATCTACGAAACGCTATGAAACAAAACAAGATAATTCCAATTAACTCGATCCATGGCCCGTTCCGGGCCGCAGAAGTGCGCACGGGACATAAATCTGGAGTCACGGCAATCCGTGTCGGCATCGGTGGCCGGGAAATGCTGACCAGTCTGGCCGCAGACTATGCGGACGATCCCGAATTCACGCCGCAATGCATTTTTGGTATTGACGGCTACCCTTACCTGATCTTTCGTCATCCCGATTTCGATATCGACGAGGCGTTTGAGGCTCTGCCCGGGGTCGCCGTAATGAGGGATGGCATGGTAATCGTGCCTCCCGCTGCCGACGAAGCTGGATGTCTATCGATGCTGAACGACCCTGACCGCCCTTTACCGAAGCTGCCCCCAAAGCTACTGATTCTTTTTCAGGAGCGCCTGGGACTTGGGAGGGCTGCATGACAAAGCTTTCGGCAGCGGTAGAGAAAGAAATCAATAGAAGACAAAGATCCAGCAAACTCGGAGAAAAAAGCATGCACAACATCGAAAATAACCCCCTGTTCACGCCCAGGGTCACAGTCCAGGAGGGGAAGATATGAAGGGAATCCCCAGCGTCACACGTCGTCTGGAGATCGTCCCGATTTCTGACGTTACCGCCGAGGAGGTTGACTACCTGATAGCGCCATATATCCCAATTGGCGCAATCACTGTTCTTGAAGGCGACCCTGAATCAGGAAAAACGTATACAGCCCTTGACATAGCAGCCCGCGTAACGACGGGGAAGCCTGCACCCTGGCTCATCCCGGTCGTAGGCGAGCAGGTTACTCCTCCGGCCAGCGTTCTCTATGCGACCGGGGAAGATCACGTCGCGGGAACGCTAAAGCCCCGCCTCGTGAACTGCGGCGGAGATCCGCGACGATTCTACTCTTTGAAGGGAGTGATAGACGAATCTGATGACGGAGAGATCAGGCAAATGGCTTTCAACCTTGGCGATAAGGGGCTTCTGGACAAAGCATTTGAGGAATGCCAGCCGAAGCTCTTCGTGATTGACCCGCTCCAGGCCTTTCTCGGTGCTGGAGTAGACATGCACAAGGCTAACGAGGTTCGCCCCGTATTGTCCGGTATCGCTGAACTGGCAGAGAAACATCGCTGCGCAGTCCTGATCATCAGGCATCTTAACAAGTCCTCGCAACAGAGGGCCGCCTACCGAGGCATGGGCAGCATTGACATCACTGGTGCTGCACGTTCTGTGTTGCTGGCGGGGAAGCACCCACATGACCCCAACCGCTTTGCACTCGTGCACACCAAGACCAACCTCGGTCGCAAGGGAAAGGCGCTGACGTACTCAATCGATGACGATGGCCTCCACTGGCACGGTCGGGAAGACGTGACGGCAGATGACGTGCTCCAGCCGCCGATGGCTGTCACAGACCGGCTTACGGCAGCCAAGCAGTTTCTGGAGAACGTACTGGCGGACGGACCTAAGCCCTCTACCGAGGTTACGGAGGCTGCGCGGCGGGCTGGTATCTCAGGCCGGGCGCTCAACCTAGCCAAAGAAGAACTGGGGGTCATGCAGCGGCCTGCCGGATTCCAAAAAGGATGGATCTGGTGCCTGCGGTCGATACCGGACACTAAGGAGGGGTTCGGGCCTGAGAATTCCGAGAGTCCTGCGATTACATCCGGCCTGCCAGAGTGTGAAAGTCTGGCAGCTTAAGTCTAAAAAAAAGATAGACTTCAACCCTCGGGTAACTAATAACTAACTGTATAAGTGTGAAAGTCTGGAAGACTAACTGAAGAGAGTTTATACGATTAATTCTCTTAAGATTTTTCCTGCCATTTGATCTCCAGACTTACCAGATTTCTACAGTCTGACAGCAGCAGAAGTGTGTTCGAAAGCCTCAGGTCTTGAGTCTATCCCGAATCTTATTTGAAAGGAGGTGAATGGTCATTATGGCATATGACGACGGCAGCAGTAAGGTAACTATCTTCCGGCCCGTTACCGGACAATATTCGGGGCCCGCAGTTAGTGGCCATCAGCAGCTCAATCCGCTGTTCAATGAAGATACCGCCGCAACATTTTTGAACTGCTCGGTAGCCTTCCTGCGGCGCTGCCGACTGCATCGAAGTGGGCCAGCTTATGTGAAGGTCGGTCGGCTCGCGCGGTACCGGCCTGAAGATTTGCAGGCGTATATCTCTGCCAGGACTGAGCGACTGGAGACATGAAGAGAGCACGGATCTTCGGTCGAGCGCCGCCCAAGGCAACTTCCGTTTTGTCAGTTGTCACCAGACCCAAACCACAACACAGACGAAACCCGCGCAATGTCTCCTTGCAGTCCGCGCGGACGAGAAAGGACTCACCGCTATGAAAACGAATGATTTCAAACAGACGAAAGCTGACCAGGATCAACTATTGACGGAAAAGCAGGCCGCATACGTGTTTAATTGCTCTGTGGCATTGCTTCGCGAGCGTCGGCAACAGGCCGCGTTACCCATTTACGTGAAGATGGGCAAAATGGTTCGGTATCGCAGGCAGGATCTTCAGGACCACATCGACGCGAGCGTGTTTCCAGTCGCCGTCGCGGTCTGGAGGGAAGTGAAACCCTCTTGAACGCGAACATTGAATCTCAAGCCCTGCCCGATGCAATGGCTGCTGCCGAATGTCTGGGTGTTGAGGACCGCCCTGAGAGGCTGTTATTCACGCGGAACGACGCCGCATACGCGCTGTCCGTCAGCGTCCGCACGATAGATAATCTGATCGCGGATAAAGAACTGCCATGCGTCAAGATTGGTCGGCGGGTGCTGATACACCGAAATGTCTTGCACGCCTACGCGAAAGGCCGAAAGGTTAAGGTGAACTGAGTGGCCAAAGGAGTCTATGAAAAGGAACCGGGGTCCGGCGTCTGGTGGATTCGCTATGCCGATGCCAACGGGCATATCCGCCGAGAGAAGGCAGGCACCAAGAGCAATGCGACGAGGCTGCGCCACAAACGTAAGCAGGAAGCACTGGAAGGCAAACTGCCGGAATTGCGGAAGCGCCGAATCACTTTCGGCCAGATCGCAGAGGCAGCGCTGGCGCACTCACTCAAACACAAAAGCAGCCACAAGGACGACAAATCGCGCATGGCGCTTCTCCTCGAATGGTTCGGAGACAGGCCCGCAGAGACGATTACGCCCGCCGAGATCGATGCAAAGCTCTCGGCTGAGGCCCGGGCGCGTGACTGGCGACCAGCGACCAGCAATCGTTACCGTGCCCTCTTATCCCTGACATTCAGGCTGGCTGTCCAGAATGGCCAGGTGAAGTCAAACCCTGCACGCAACGTCAGAAGTCTTGACGAGAAAAACGCACGAATTCGTTACCTGACGCCTGGGGAAGAGGCGCGGCTGACGGCAACGATTGAGCGCGATTATCCTGACCGTTTGCCAGAGTTCATAATTGGCCTGTATACCGGGATGCGTGCCAGCGAACAGTTCGGTCTAACGTGGGATTGCGTGAATATGGAGCAGGGCGTCGCATCGATCTGGCAGAGCAAGAGTGGCAGGCCCCGCCACGTAAGCCTCTCTTCCAAAGTCCTGAAGGCGTTTGAGGAGCTTCGGAAGCGGGCACAGAATGGGCCGGTGTTCCGACACCCTGATGGCAGGCCATACAAGAAGCCTGCCCGCGAATGGTTTGAGGCGGCCCTGCGCAAAAGCGAGATCCCGGATTTTACATGGCATTGCCTGCGACATACATTCGCCTCTCGTCTTGTGACGGCAGGTGTAAGCCTGAGGGCCGTGCAGGATCTTTTGGGTCATCAAGGCATCGCAATGACCCTGCGTTACAGCCATTTGGCCCCGGAAGTCGGACGATCCGCCGTTGAACAGCTGTCACAATGGTCCGAAGAGAAGCTCTCGAAGGTCGAAGATGCAACTGGCACCAAAACTGACACTCAACCAAAAACAGCCCGCAGACGCGATGCGGCGGTACTCCAGTATAGTGCTGATGAAAAGCAAGTTATATGAAATGCCCGGGTGGCGAAATCGGCAGACGCAACGGACTTAAAATCCGTTCTTCCGCAAGGAGGGTGCGGGTTCAATTCCCGCCCCGGGCACCAGTTGCCGCGGCCATTCGCTCCGACCGTCGCGTGATGGAAGCTTTCTCACAACCAGAATTGCGCTGAAAGGCTTTAGTCTCTAGTATCCGATTAAAATGCGGCAAGGATCTAACGCGTGTTTCTCAGCACTGGTAGTCGCACTCGCGGGCTCGATTTCAAACGCTCAGACAGTCGGTATTCAGCCCGAAATTTCGCTCAACCCGGTCGATATTTTTACTCAGTTTCAGTTGCCCCCTTACGGGGACTCCCCACAAACGCGCGTCGGTGATCTTGCCGCCACTCTTCGAGTGGCCCGACGTGCGCGTTTTCTCGGTCTTACGGAGCAATCCGCAATCGCGGCATGGAACGGAGCCGGCATGCTGTCGATCGCGCCATCTGACGACGTCGCATCCAAGTCCTCCTCGCCGGTTCTCGATTTCACTGGTTCGACAGCTTCAGCTCTGAACCAGGTGATTGCGCAAACCGGCGTCTCAGCCATAAGGATTGTCTCGCAGTCGCTCATGATCGACACGCCCATCCGCATTCAGCGGTCCGGCATAACGCTCAATCTGGGTCACACTGAACTGATTGGCGCGAACGCGCAGCCTTATATGCTGCGCGTTGAGAACGTCTCAACCGTGACCGTGACCGGCGGGCGCTTCGAATCCGGCGATAGCGCGATTCTGGTAAGCGCTTCCTACGGAGTAGTAATCGACGACGCGGCGATTACCGGTCTGCGCGGCGCGGGCATCATCGTTACGGATTCCATTCACGTTGCCGTGCAAAATAACCATGTCTCCGGAGCCGGACTTTGTGGAATCATGATCCACCGCGGTACTTCGCAAGCGGTGGTTCGCAACAACACCGTCTCCGCCGGTAAGGGATTTTCCAACATGATGGCCGGAATTGTGGTTACGGACCGCGAAGTGGACCTGACCGCTAATCCGCGCGCGATTCTCGGGCCTGACGGGTACGGCGTCGTTCAGCAGGACATAACGCAACTCATTCATCCTCCGCGCGACATCCTGCTTCTTGCGAATCGCGTGATCGATGGAGTCAGCTCGGGAATCTATCTTGATGGGCCCGTGCGAACCGTCGTCTACGCCAACATCATTCAGGGCAACGCAAAAGAGGGACTGTGTCTGGACAACGGCGCCACAGCGGTTGTCGTCGCGTCAAATACCGTAATGAACAACGGGCAGCGATGGGGTCAGCCCGACGCGATTCTCGCACTCGATTTCGTGCTTGATGGCGGACGGCTTCCCGATGGCACGGCCGCCGAGAAGTTGCCCGGCGTCTCCATCGATAACGGAATCTACAACATCGTGTTTGAGAACAACGTGGCGCACAACTACGGCGGCGGAGTTAAGCTGGTCCGCACGGCCTATTTCAATGCCGTGGGCCTCAATACGATATATAGCGACAATGACGGCGCGAGCGACAACTTCCACTTTTTCGGCATTGAACTTGGCGCCGCGCCGGGAAACGATCCGACTCTCGACTTCACGCCGAGCCGCGGCAACGTAATTTTCTGTAACGCTCTGCGAGGCAGTCACTACTCCGGGATTTTCTTCGGGACCGATTCCGACGGAAATAACGTCATGGATAACACGATCCTGGATGCCATAGCGTGGGGGATTGAATCAGTCAAACCGATGCCGAATAATTCGGTAAACAATCTCACGAATCTTCCGTCGCGGAATATCGGCTCTGGTCTTGAATCCAACCTAATTATGATCGGTCAGCCCGTTTACGATCCGCTGATGTAGCCAACGAAACACTAAAGCGCATAAGCACTACTGTTTACCGGGTCTCAGAGCACATTCTAAGGCGTTCTTCTCAGCCTTCTGGCGTGTTCCACATTGCGATTGATTCCGAGTTATTTCGATACTTGGAACAAAGCCCTTGTGACTTATTCTATTCTGCTGAGCTCGCACAAGCTCGTGAAGGCGCTGGCATACCTTGCCGCTTTCGCAGCGCTTGTGGCGATCACTCAACCTAGGTTGGGGCGCGGATTTTACTTGATGTTCGAGCGCGCGTTTCGAAAAGCGGCGTCGAATCGACGAAGAGCGATGCTCGCCGCCGCAGCCGTTCCGTTACTCGCCCGCGCCGCGATGCTGTCCTGGTATCCTCCTCCTCCGCCGCAGATACACGATGAGTTCAGCTATCTGCTCCAGAGCGACACCTTCGCTCACGGTCGCGTAGCGAATCCTACGCCGCCTTTCTGGGAGCACTTCGAAACCGAATATACGCTGTTCAAACCCGTTTACGCCTCGCAGTATCAGCCGGCGCAGGGGATCATTCTTGCGGCAGGCGAAATTGTCTTCGGCAATCCCTGGTTCGGAGTCTGGCTCAGCATGGGAGCGATGTGCGCTGCCCTTTGCTGGGGTTTGAGCTATGTCCTCCCGCTGCGGTGGGCGCTGTTCGGCTCGCTCATCGCGGCCCTGCAGTTCGGCATTTTCGGTCTCTGGATGAACAGCTATTTCGGCGGGGCTGTCGCCGGCGCGGCGGGTGCGTTGATCATGGGATCGCTCGTTCGCATGAGCATTCCCGCCAAGGCTCGCTCCTCAGCCGCCCTCTGCGCGACGGGGTTGATTCTTCTGTTCGCCTCTCGTCCTTTTGAGGGCGCCTTATGGTTCGCCGTGGCGACTGTCTGGGTTCTATTCCGTACAACACGGGCCGCGCCGCGGCCGAACTGGCTTACGCTCGCGCCACCTTTTCTCGCTGTTTTCGGAATGGGAGCGCTTGCCCTCGCCTGGTATAACTGGCGGATTACAGGCAGCCCCTGGGATCCTCCCTATTTAGAGTATCGGCGCATCTATGGAACGCCTCAGCCTTTTTGGTGGCAAGGACCGGTACAAATAGGCTGGTTTCGTTTTCCTGAATTGAGAAATAACTATCTCAATCAACTTCATCTGTATCAGCAACGTTCTTCCTTATGGGGCATACTGGCAGCAGAAGGGCAGCGCCTTAAGGATTTCTGGGAGTTCTTCATAGGACCGCTGCTAACCCCCGCATTATTATTTGTAGGTTATATAGCGCGAAACAAAAAGCTTCGTCCCTGGATCTGGGTATCGATTCCTTTCATTCTGGATAAGGCGACTTATCATGCATGGTTCCCTGCCCAAAACGCTCCCGAGACGGTTCTCATCATCTTGCTCCTGGTTCAATGCTGGCGGCATATGATGAGTTGGCGCCGCAATCGTGGATTCGGCGTCGCGCTCTCCCGTCAGTTGGTCGCCGCCTGTTGCCTGGCGATCGTGCTCGGCGGCATAGGACGAGCGATGGAACCCGTTCTCCCGCGTTCTTTCCGGCATTTTCCGCCCATATGGGAGTCGCTCTATCCCGCGCGCCGGTTGCGCGACGATGTGAGCGCCAGGCTGGAAAAGATTCCAGGCAAACATCTTCTCTTTGTTGTTTATTCCCCGGACCACTGCTTCTGCGAAGAATGGGTGTTCAACGGCGCCGATCTCAGCAGCCAGAAAATTGTGTACGCGCGATCGCTCTCGGCAGCCAGTGACGCTGGCCTTGCCAATTATCTCTACGATCACGACGTTTGGGTAGTGGAACCGGATGCCCGACCCTACACGCTCTCGCGCATGGATGACTCGGTGACAGAAAAAACAGCGCGCCTGGAAACGGATTCCGTGGCCGCCAGGAATTGACGCCGGGAAACGATATCCGAAAATGACCTATTCGATCTTCCACAGCACGAGGGTACTGCAGATTTTTCTTGAAGTGATTGCAGTGGCGTCGGTCATGGTAGCCCTGATGTTCCCGCGACTGGGGCGTGAGTTTTTTCGGCGGATCGAAGGCGTGTTCGACTCGCTGGCCGAGACGCCTCGCCGCGCCATCCTGGCGGCTGCGCTGTTTCCTCTCATTGTGCGCGCGCTATTGTTGCCTGTGCTTCCGATCCCATTCCCTCGCGTGCACGACGAGTTCAGTTATCTCTTGCTCGGCGACACCCTGGCTCGGGGGCGGGCCGCGAATCCCACGCCGCCCTATGCCGAACACTTCGAGACGGAATATGAGCTAGTGCGCCCATCGTATGCGTCGCAGTATCAGCCTGCCCAGGGAATCGCGCTGGCGGCGGGCAAACTGGCGGCGGGGAACGCTTGGTTCGGCGTATGGCTCACCACCGGACTCATGTTCGGCGCGCTGTGCTGGGCGCTCGCCGGGCTCATGCCTTGGCGCTGGGCGCTCTTCGGATCCTGTCTGGCGGCTCTGCAGTTCGGGATATTCGGCTTCTGGATGAACAGCTATTTCGGCGGCTCTGTGCCAGCGATTGGAGGAGCCCTGGCCCTTGGTTCCCTGGCGAGGCGATTCAACCCGCGTACCGCAGTCGCCTGCGCCGGAGGCTTGCTCATCCTTTTCGCCAGTCGGCCGGTTGAAGCTTTGATATGGTTCGCCGTCGCATTGGCATTTCTTTTCAAGAGCAACCGGCGGAACTTCGACAAAAAGGCCATTGCCGCTTTCGCGACGGTGCTGATTTCCGGCGCCGCTCTGCTCGCGCTCTACAACACGCGCGTTACAGGCGATCCCGGAAAGCTCCCGTATTTCGTTTACCGCCAGTCGTATGGGACGCCGCAGTCTTACTGGTGGCAACCCGCGGTAGTCGTTCGGAGCTTCAGTAATCCGGAACTGAAGGCAAACTATAACGACCAGATGCGCTATTGGCAGCGCCGATATTCGCCCGCGGCTATATGGGATTCCACATGGCGCCGCCTTCGGGACTTCTGGCGCTTCTTCGCGGGGCCATTTTTGACGCCCGCGCTTCTGCTCGGAGCTTTCGCCGTTCGAAGAAGGAAACTGCGGCCGTGGATTTGGGTTTCACTGCTGTTTATTTTCGATCACGCCACATATCATGCCTGGTACCCGCAGCAAAGCGCATCAGAGACTGCGTTGATATTCGTCTTCGTGGTGGAGGGCTGGCGCGTATTGCGGCTATGGCGACGCCGGGAACGTCTGGGTATCGCGGCGGCGCGCAATCTCGCCGCAGGGTTCGCTATGGCCACAATGATCCTGGCTCTGGGGCTCGCAGCAGGACCGATGCTGCCCTCGAACTGGTCTTTAGCCGGCCGTGTTCTTGCCGGCCTGAAATCGTCGCCTGGTCCGCGCGATCTTGCGGTTGCATGGCTCCAGCGAATTCCCGGAAAGCATCTGGTATTTGTCCAATATGGAACCCAGCACAATTGGTACGACGAGTGGGTCTTTAACGAGGCGGATCTGAATTCATCGAAAATCGTATTCGCTCGAATGTGTACTCCCGAGTCGGACGCTTCCCTTGCGGCGGCGATGCCTGACCGCCTCGTCTGGGTCGCCGATCCATCGAGGCGGTTCCTTTCGCGAACAACGATTTCGGCCTTGATTAACGACCGTCTGGCGCGCCCCTAGCCTACGGTGAACTTCGCTCTCGGCCGACCGATGACTCAAAACAGAAGCCGGGCGCCGAGTTGGAATTGCCGTCGATCATAAGTGGATCCGGTGCAGCCGAAACACGCATCCACTGTGTTGCTCGATCCGACATCCGCGCTCGTGCCGATCACGTACAGATTCGCGTGGTTGAAGACATTGAACGCTTCACCGCGAAGTTGCAGCGTGAGGCGTTCCGTAAGCTTGGTGTCCTTAAAAACGGCGGCATCGAGATTCCAGAATCCCGGAGCCCGGAACGCGTCGCGTTGCGACATGTTAGCGGGCCACTGAGCGCCCGGAGTGAGTGGGTTCGGCTGCCTCAGAATCTCCGACTGCAGGAACGTGATGACGTGGAAGACATCTGGAACGGTAGAGGGCACGAAGGTGTTTCGTTTGGTTGGCGCGGAACTCGTAAACGAAGCGCGAGGCGCGCTGAGATCGAGCGTCTGCGTACTCGTGTCGAAGATGCTGAACGGCTGCCCGGACCGCGCGATGAAGATCGAGGTTACGCGCCATCCTTCAAGCGCCTTTGACATCCATCCGGAGCCGCGCTTGAAAGGAATGGTCCAGTCTCCCGAGAGCGCGACCCGGTGCCGGACGTCGAATTCCGCAGGCCCTTTATCCAGCGCGGGGCTGATAGGGATCGAGGAGCCCCGTATCGAAGTCTCCGTTATTGGTCGTGATATTGCGATTTCCGTATTGACCGGCTACGCCGCCCGTTTCGAAGAAGGTGGAACTGAGGTTGTCCGTCGCGTGCGACCACGTGTAGTTGACCCTGAACTGGATGCCCAGTTTCCAGATATTCCGAACAACGAGTCGATTATTAAGGCCGTAGTAAGTTGAGAAGCCCTGGTTGCCGCGATATCCCACATCCTCCCCGTAAGCGCCGTTCGGTTGCGACACGCAGTCGCCGTTCCCGGTGCAGGGATCTCCCAACACGAGGTTGCCCAAGCCGGACTGATTAGGGTACGAGATGCTGTAGAGATTCACGCCCTTCGATCCGCTGTACTCGAGGGTGTAGATCAGTTTCGTCGTGATCTCCCTTTGAGCCGAGGCGTTCCAGAAGCGCGCGTATGCTGTTTTGAGCCCTGGATCGATGATCCTGGCCCCGACCGGAGGCAACGCGACCGATCCGCTGCTCGCGCCCAGCGGTCCAAAGTTGTTGGTCGTGATCAGGCCGGGTACGTCCAGCACGGCGTAACCGGGAAGATTCTGGATCACGTTGAACGTGACGTTGCCGAAGTTCCGTTCATACGCGCTGCCGTAGCCGCCCCGGATCACAGTCTTGCCGGTTCCCGAGAGATCCCAGGCTACTCCCAGACGCGGAGCGAAATCCTTCCAGTCCGGTTTCCAAAGCGATCCGATCGGGCTATTGGGAACGGTCTGAAGCCCACCGGTACGCAGGTACGCTCCGAGGCCCTGATCCGCGAACGTGATTCCTGGCGCATACCAGTTCGAATCGAGACTCGAGTTGCTGTTGTGCTGAACGCCGTAGTGTTCCCATCGCAGACCAAGGCTGACCGAGATCCGCCGGGTGAGACGCCAGTAATCCTGCGCGTAAAGAGCGCCTTCGTTGAAACGGTTGCTGCGGCTGAAATCGGGTGAACTCGCCGGCAGCGTGATCGAGCAGGCGCTGGCGGGCGCTCCAGCGGCGCACGGAAGCTTGCCCTGAGGATTTACCGCCACCTCGATACTGGTGAACTGTCCGGAAAGGAGTCCGTTCAGAGCCGGCCCGACTCCCCCGCCGTTCGAGAGCGAATCCACCGCTGTCTGAAACGGGGCGTCGGTCCTGTTATCCCGGATGTAAAGGTACTCGCCTCCGAACCGGAATATATGGCGGCCTTTGGTCCAGCTTGTGTCGTGATAGATATCGAAGATATTCTGCGGCCCGCCGAATGCGCCGCCCGAACCGGGGCTCAACGGATTGTATCCGGGAAACGCAGTGGGGTCCGTCCCGATGAGAACGGGCGCCAGAGGATTGGCGTACATCGTGGGAACAACGCCGCGGCTGGTCAGTCCCTGCTGCTCGATCGTAAAGCGCGTAAAAGCGATTTTGGTTTGCGATAGCCATCGAGGATTCCATGCGTGTGTGGCGGAAACCAGAGCGCTGTTATCGAATTGGCGTTGCCCCAGATCGTAGTTGCTGTAAGGGCTGTTGGAGAGCCCGCCGGTGAAGTCGCTCTCGTGAGTCAACGCATAGTGGCCGTAGATCCACGTGCGGTCCGAAAGGTTGTAGTCGATCCGATTATAAGAATTCCATGTGTTCTGGGGAAGGCCCGCGCCGCCATCCACGGGCGCAGAATAGACCACGTGACTGAACAAGGGAAGCCCGGCTGGCAGCGTCGCGCACGCAAATCCGACGCACGGGTTTCTGCCATAGATGGCGGTGAGGTCGTTCAGATCGACGGTCCCGGTGGAATGCGCGTCGGATCGAAGCTGCCCCAGGGTTTGAAAGAAGTTCTGAGTTTCCAGCGCCGATGCCGCCAGGAGCTGGGACGTCGGAACCCACGCGCCGACTGTGGCATTCCCGCGCACCAGCGTGGCTTCGGTACTGCTGAAGAAGAAAAGCTTCCGCCGAAGGATCGGGCCGCCAAGAGCGTATCCGAACTGGTTCCGGTTGAAACCCGATGGGGTGATTCGGTTCGAGTTGTTCAGAAAGGAGTTCGAAGTGAGTTCGGAAACCCGGTTGAACTCGTAGGCGCTGCCCCGAAACAGTTCGGTTCCGCTTCTGCCGGCGACGCTTACGACGCCGCCGGATGCTCTGCCGTACTCCGCTGTGAAGCCGGTGGGGAAGACCACAAGATCCTGAACCGCGTCCAGCGGAACGCGCTGCCCGATCGCGCCGGAGAATTCGTTTCTGTTATCCGCGCCGTCAAGAAGGATGTTCGTGGAGGATTCGCGCTGCCCGTTGATCGCAAGCCCGACTCCGCGCGTTCCGACTCCGGCGTCGGATATATTGCCGGCGAGTTCCGTCAATTGGAATTCGTCACGGGTGAGAAGCGGCAACGCGCGGACCTCATCGCCGCTCAGAGCGCGACCGGCCGAGTCATCCGCTTGAACGGGACGCAGCGTGAGGTCTACCCGAATTCGGCCACCCTCCGACACCGCCACTCGGGCGGGGCGGCCATTCGAGCCCACGGCGACAACCGTGTAGTCTCCCGGAAGCAGCCCACTGACCTGATAATCACCGCCGTCGGACGTAACCACGTTCCGTACCTGCCCGGTTGATCCGGATGTAACCGCCACGGCCACGCCGTTGGCCGCATGTCCCGTAGCATCCGTGACAAATCCCGTGATCAGCGCGTTTTCCGTTTGAGCGAACATCAGGACAGGCGCGGTAAAAAGGAGCAGTGAGGGTCGAAACAAGCCTTCATCTTAGAAAGAACCGATCCCGCCCGCTGTCGGCAATCGTACAGAAATCGACTGATCATCAAGGCCCCGGATCACGTCGTCCATAAGCGCACAGTCGGCGTCGAAGTTCGTCGGAGCGCTCGGCTACAGTGGGTCTTAGATTCCATGGGTCTCGCCTATCGTTTCCTGCTTCCGTGCCTGCTCGGGTTCGGACTCGTGTCTTACGCCCAGCAGCAGCCCGTTACGTGGACCACTCAGTCGGTCGTGCTTGAATCAGATCCCTCGAGCTGGACGCGAATGGTACAGCTTCCGGATGGAAGCTGGTTGGCCGCCTATATGGTTACGACAACGCCGACCAGCATTCGGATCAAACGCAGTTTCGATCGAATGCGCACGTGGCAGCAGGTTTCGCAGGTCGCCGAGCCCGGGCGCGATCTCGACAATCCCACCCTTTGCATCCGCGCAGATGGTACGGTTCTGCTGGCGATGCGATCGGTCATAACCGGCCAGTCTTATTTCATCGAGACCTATCTGAGCACGGACAACGGAAGCACGTTTCAGTACCAAAGCCAAGTGGAGTGGGACCATCACCTCGGCGGGGTGTATGAGCCGTATCTCTATGTGCTGCCGGACGCAACGATCCTATGCTTTTACACGAGTGAGGTGCATCGGTTCGACAACCCGCCCTACAGCCAGATCCTTGGCGAAAAGGTGTCGCAGGACGGTGGATACACCTGGGGCCCGGAGATCTTCGCGATCGCGCAGCCCGGAGCCGCACGCCCCGGCGAGGCCAACATCGTTCCGCTCCCCGGTTCTGTCCTGGCTATGTTTTACGAGATCTGCGGTACCGAAAACTGCATCGGCCATGTGTCGTACTCGACCGACGGAGTCACGTGGCCGGGCATCGGCCCCGTCGTTCCGGATACCTTCCAGGACGTTCAGGCGGTCGGTCTTGGCAACGGCTTGATCTTTGCGACCTCGAACCTTCGGGACATCGTCATGAGCACGGATTACGGAAACACCTGGATCGACACCCGTCAGCACCCCTTTGCGTTCGGGGTGTGGCCCGGCGTCTATCAAACGGCCGCCAACGAGATCGCCGTGGTGATGACCGGAGCGGGCGATCAAGGGCAAGCCGGTGAATATATCCAATTCGGAACTGTAAACGTTACCCCTCTTCAGCCGGTGACTACCGTAACAACCTGCCGTCCGCCGACCCTTACCCGTCCTCAGAACTGTTTCTGAACGATTCCTCGCGATAGATTCCGCGCATGCAGATCATGCCGTGTTGGTTCCGCTGACCACTCAGGACCCGGAGCCGCTGAAAAGCGAGGAAATA
>Ga0206900_1029_pt1 | contig 39866 bp, 34 predicted proteins | sample Alteio_BWOrgHeat_46_FD_153235 | JGI IMG/M metagenome (GOLD analysis project Ga0206900, IMG submission 153235) | Enriched cells from forest soil in Barre Woods Harvard Forest LTER site, Petersham, Massachusetts, United States -... | ecosystem: Environmental > Terrestrial > Soil > Temperate forest >... | reverse complement strand
TAAGGTTTCGCCCGCACATTGCTTACCGTGGGCGACCAGCTAAAAGTTCCCGTGGGTTTTAGCGCACTGTCTACCTTGAAATGGGAACCGGCAATGGCACTGTCCCAGGTAAGGGTGAGGGTATCCTTAGCATCCGGGTCGGTGGTATATACCTTGAATGAAACCGTAGTCCCGGCGCAGGCAGTGAGGGAGGTGGAACTGGTACTGTCTATTCCCGTGATAAATGGTGGATTGTTGGTGCCGCAATCAATCACGTTGATCTCCGATTGCCGCGTTTCGGTGCCCACCAGTTTATATACGCCCGATGAGTTTTTATGGTATTGCTGCACCTGGTAGGCGATGACGGAAATGTCTGTTTTGATGGCCCTGAAATTCACTTCCCCAGTGATGGAATCGTAGTGGAACCCTTTGCAATTGGTGTTGTCCCAATGGGTATTTGGCGACCCGAAAGAACCCGTATAGGCAATGGGCTCGTTATAGGCATACGGAGTGGTATAAGAATAGGTAGTAGTCTGGCTGTTCATTGGGGAGACGAGTGAATATACCAACGAATCCTGATCGTCTGAAATGACGTTTTGGAACAGGCTGGTGCAACTTTTCAGGCAACCGAATAAGATGGGATGGTTTACGAATACAGGAAGGTCATGATATCCTATATTGCACACATTGAGGGTGGATTCCAACCAAAAATCACCCGGGCTAAGGGTGGTAATGCCATAGTTCAAACAACATTCTTCTTGCGCAAACGTATAATTGCACGAGGTTCCATCGGTCTTGAAACGTAGGGTCACAAAATATTGCTGATACCCGAACTGGAAAGATGAGCCAAGATAGGCGCAGCGGGATAGGGTACCCTTGGAAACCGGGGTAATGTCTTTCCCGCCGCTCAAAACCGGGCCAGTGGTGGTGATGGTTTTGCCGGCATCGTTGGTAACGGTAAGGTTGCTCCCTGATACCGCAATCCCGTTGCAGTCCCTGAATATCTCTGAAACCACCAAAAACGAATCGTTCCCGATATAATGGCAACTAATATCACCCCCCACGATATGGGTGGCGAAAGCAGCGTGGCTAACATACATACAGGCAATGATGGCAAAAAGCCTTATCCATGCAAAACAGGGGGTAGTTTTCATTTCAATATTTTAGGAAGATGACGCAAGTTAAGGAATTAGGGTGAAATGGTTAAATGGGTTGAGTGGGTTGAATGGGTTGAATGGGTGATTGGGTTGATTCGTTCTTTCTTTCGAACAAAACCTCCTTTTGTGCTCGAATCCTGGAAGCATGGAGGGGTGAGAGACCTATTCAGGGCGGTTGCCCAAACGCACCCGCTAGCCCATAATGCCTTTACATGCCTTTACACTTTTTTTGCTTCTTTTTGATGTAATATATTTATATTCAATGTAATAATGCTTTACACTTTGCAAAAATCCCTAAAAAGTGTAAAGGCACTTTTTTACCCATCCCATCCGTGTCCTCTGCGTTTTACCTCAGCATCTCTGTGGTAAAAAACAAACCGCAAAGACCCAGAGAGAAAACCGCAGAGATTGCCAAGGCACAACCAAGTAGGCAGAAATTTTTCCGGGCAGGGGTTCAAAATTTTGAACCCCTGCATGCGACAACTCTCTATGCCAACAAAATCTTACTCGCCGGCTCCCCGGCCTGTGGCACACAGGACGGAATTCGAAGCTCGGGAATACGTAGTCTGTGTGCCACAGACCACGGAACAGAAAACCGCAGGGATCACCAAGGCACAACCAATTAGGCAGAAATTTTTCCGAGTAGGGGTTCAAAATTTTGAACCCCTAAATGCACGACTCTCTATGCCGACAAAATCTTACTCGCCGGCTCCCCGGCCTGTGGCACACAGGACGGAATTCGAAGCTCGGGAATACGTAGTCTGTGTGCCACAGACCACGGAACAGAAAACCGCAGAGATCGCCAAGGCACAACCAATTAGGCAGAAATCTTTCCAGGTAGGGTTCAAAATTTTGAACTCCTACATGCCCGACTCTCTATGCCGACAAAATCTTACTCGCCTAAGCCCAATTTATTCCTCTTTGTTTTCCCCTAATAACAGGCGTTAAATTTTTTTTATAAATTATAATGAACTATTATACAGTATGTTGCACGCAACTCATTGACAAATAACCGGCGATAACAACAAAAAAACAGGCCAAAATGCGTGAGAACGCCATTTTTTACAACGCATTTGCTAAGCCAAGCCACAAAAAACCTGACGCGGTTAAGAACAAAAAACAAGAAATTAAAGAACAAAGCCCACAAAAATACGTATAATTTGTCAAATATCCAAATATGTAGTCATTTATTTGTATTGAGTATTGCGAATGGTGTATTGGGATTCGAATTCGAAGCCTCGACGTAGGATGTGCGTCTGCACGCTATGCGTCCATCCATCTTGCGCCAGCTTCTGATAAGTCCGCCCTAACCGCACATGCCTATCCTGCCCGTTTTCTTCTGTTCAATACCAAACGGCTGAGGAGATAATGTTCCACTACCTTTTCTATGGGTTTTAGCAGGATCACCACCAGGCCATTGGCCAGCAGGGTGAAAAAGAAATTTTCGTGCATATAGGGGCTGATGATGAAGTGCATAATAGCATCTTCTGTGATGAGCAGCGCGACAGCAATAAACAGCGTGATGGCCTTTGCCCGTCGGCTCACCTTGGTAATGGTCAGCTCGTCAATCGTATCCTGCAGTTGTATGTTTTTGTGCTCTATTTCCTGTTTTTGGGCTTTTATTATCGCATTTTCCTGTCGGGTCTTTTCGGCCTCAAAGGCCACCTGCTGGTTTTTCAGTTTCTTTTCAAAATCCTCATGGTCTACCTCCTCTCGTATGCTATGGTAGGTTGCCGGTCTGCATGTGTATACCCGCAATATCCAATAGGTTCGTCACGCTGCCGCCATCAATGTGCAGCCCCTTGCGTATGTTCAGCGCCTGCCGCTGCTCCTCTAGTGCCCTGCTCGTATTGCCTGTTTGCTGGTAGTACATGCCCAGAGAGGTATGCAGGCGGGCCATATTGGCCTGGTTTCCTATCTTTTCGCTCTCGGCCAATCCCTGCTCCAGGTACCCCAATGCCTTTTCAAATTCCTTCTTTTTCAAATAGATATTGCCTATGCCGTTATAGGCAAGGTTTATCAAGGTGTCAAACATGTGTATCCCCCTTTTTGCCAGCATTTTATCATACTGGGCCAATGCCTCGGTATACCGGCCGCCATCGGCAAATATTTCCCCAAGGTTGTAGCATGCGGCGATATATATAAACCCATCTTCCACACCATTTTCAAAGTGGCCAATGGCCTCCATCAGGTAGCGAATGGCCAGCTCTATTTCCCCCATTGCCCGGTAGATACTGCCTATCGTGGCGGAGGTTTGCGCCAAGGCATCCTCATCAGCGTCATCAGTAAACATTTGCCGGGCCTGCATGGTAGTTTCCAAGGCTTTATCAAACAGCTCACTATGGAAATACATAAGTCCGCGGGCAAATACGGCATGGTAGTAGGTGGATCTGTCCGTTTCCTGTTGGCCCTCGGCCCATTGCAAGACATCTTCTGCGAGCGCAAGCCGCTCCTCCTTCAGTAGCTGCCGCCCCGCGGCGATAAACTCCAAAATAAATTCCCTCGGGGCACGGGCATGTTTTTTTACTTCATCAAAATGCGAAAGGAGTGTTTCGTGGACGGACATTGGATATCTATTTCGGACGAAGATATGGCTTTGTGGAAAGAGAAAGAACTACCCAACCTCCTGTTATTGGTCTTGTGACCCATAAACCACAACGGCTCAAGGGGGGAATTTGTATTGCGTATTGCGAAGAGCGTATTGCGATTCTAATGCCAATTCCATAGACTGACCCTACAGTGGACTGATAGCCTTGCAACCCGCCGCCAAAGCGGTCAAACGTTTATAGATCAAATTTGCCACCCCCGTATGTCTGACCACGAAGTGGTCGAAGATGGGCAGTGGAGGCGGGGCAAATGCGGACATGCACCAACTATCCCCATCAGAGTCTCCCAACGTGAAATAGCGCAGCTTGTAATTTTGATAGCAGGTTGTTACTATGAGCACTCCCCTTGTTGATGTTTCTTGGGGACTCTGATGCGAAGGGGGGGCAAATGTTTATAGATCAAATGTGCCACATTCCCCATATTTCCGACCACGGAGTGGTCGAAGATTGAGAAAAATTGAACATGTAGCCGTCGGAGACGGAAAATACCGAGGCACGAATCCCACACGTTAAGAATGCGCCAGCCGGGGCGAACCGGAAGCAACGAATGGGTAAGCGCTGGGCTGGCGCATGTAGGGGTTCAAAATTTTGAACCCCTACCAAGTAGGCGACCTTGTACCCGAAGCGACACCCAATCCCAAAATTAGCACCAAAAGGGATAAAAAATCGATGTTCCCCGACCGCCAAAGCGGTCAAACGTTTATAGATCAAATTTGCCACCATCTTATATTACCGACCACGGAGTGGTCGAACAGCGGCAATTGAGGTGCGACAAATGCGAACAAGTACCAACGATTCCCATCAGAGTCTCCCAATGTGAAATAACGCAGCTTGTAATTTTGAAAGCAGACCATTACTATGGGCACTACCCTTGCTGATATTTCTTGGGGACTCTGATGCGAACGGGGGGCGTAATTATGAAGAGGCGGGGTTCCGTGCCAATTTGGAGGGCGGAGCGCATCAGAGTCCCCAAGCGGGTTTGACACCTGCAATGCTCTTTAGGATCCTTACTTAATCATTTTCCATTTTTACGTATTGGGATGGTTGGGAGACTCTGATGGGAAGCGGTAAGAACAACCAATCTTTTTTCAGATGTTCCACTTTTTCAAAAAGTGGAACATCTAAAGCAACCGTATATTAATCATGAGAATCCTTACATCCTGGCTATACTGCCTGTTCCGGTACTGCGGGAATTCAGATAATTTTTGGGCATTTCAGTTTCTTCGCAGGCTCAGAATGACATCGGGGGAGTTGACGGCGGTGAGCGATTTCAGATGTTCCACTTTTTTAAAAAGGGGAATGTCTATGGAGGGTCGGGGCTTAGACGCTTTTGCATCAACGATTCGCATCAGAGTCCCCAAGTGGGTGAGACATCTGCAATGCTCTTTAGGATCTTTCCTTGATCATTTTCCATTTTTACGTATTGGAATGGTTGGGAGACTCTGGTGAGAATGGGTAAAGAGTTTCAGAACCTTCTTTGCTATATTTGCCACAATGAACATTGCTAAAAAACAAAGGATATATGTGGACACTTCCGTTATTGGCGGATATTTCGACAGGGAATTTGAAAATGACAGCCAATTGCTTTTTGAAAAATTCAACAGTGGTGAATGGATACTTGTATATTCAGAAGTGACTGAACAGGAACTGTTTGACGCACCAATGAAAGTGAGAAACCTGCTTCAATCCGTTCCAAAAGCGCATGTTGAATACTGCCAACTTAGTCCAGAGGCCAACCAACTGGCGGAAAGATATATTTTCGAGGATGTAGTAGGTAAAACAAGCTTAGCAGACTGTATGCATATTGCCATTGCTACCATTGCAAAAGTGGATATCCTCGTTAGCTGGAACTTTAAGCACATTGTAAACATTAACAGAATTAGGGGTTACAACGGCGTGAATATAATACTGGGCTATCCGGTAGTTGAGATCAGGTCGCCCAAAGAAATTTTGAATTATGAAGAATAAAGAAACTCCTGTATTATCGCCCGACAAGGAAAACAGCATTGATGCTGTTAAACTCATGAGGGATATTCGAGATAAGATGAGCAAGGAAATGGACGGCATGTCTTTAGCCGAAATCCAAGCCTATTTCAATAAAAGGAAGCAAAATTTTTTGGCAAAGTCGGTTGTCAAAAATAAGACAGCCAAAGCCGCAAATCAATAGGCATCTTCCCCTCAAGCATTCGCCGAATCCTGGCTATGGTGCAGGGGGCGGAACATGGGCGCTTTGTTGGGGTCTTCAGGTTTTTTGTCGGTTTTGGAATGGCAGGCTGCCATACACTGTAGCGAAGACAATATCAGGGCAAAAATGAGGGCGCGAAACGGTTTCATGACCCGAAAATAGGCAATAATCCCGATAGAAATGATAAATTGTCGGTGGGCTTGTCTGGGCGTTGTTATAAATTTGTGCGTTGCCATATTGAAAGATAGTTACAGTTATGAAAAGGATTTACGTTTTTGGGTGCGTGCTTGTTCTATCAGCCATGCTTTCGTCCCTCACGGGTTGCCATCCGAAAAAGGTCGTAGTGAATAAAGACCTGACCGACTCTTTGGAACGAATCACGGACCCCACGTCCAGGATTATGCGGTTGGACAAGCTCATCAAGGACAACCCAGAAAATGCCAACCTATACATGATGCGCTCCAAAGCATACGACGAGGCGGGCAACCTGGACCTGTCTTTGGAAAATGCCAAAAAAGCAATTGAAAGGGATACCACCCATGCCGATTGGTATTTTTATATGGCAGATCTGTTCATGAAAAAACCATCCGTGAAGAATGCCATCGGTACCATGGAGCGGTTTACTTTGGGTCGGCCCAATGATAAAATGGCCTGGGTGAAACTGGGCGAACTATACCTGAAAAGCGGCATATTCAACGAAAAGGAAGAAAACGGCAACAACAAGAAAAGCCTGGAAAGCCTGGACAAGGCCATCAAGCTGGACCATAACCTGCCGGAGGCGTATTTCTGGATCGGATATAACTACCGGGACATGAAAAAGGACGATAAAGCCATCGCAGCGTTCCAAAAAGCCATTGAGCTAAAACCCGATTATGAGGATGCCTATGTGATACTCGGCTTACTATATGAGGCCAAAAAGGACCCCAAGGCCGAAGAGTATTTTAGTTCTGCCATCCGGATCAACCCAAAAGACTCCATAGCCCTGTACGACCGCGGCAAATACAACCAAGACAGGGACAGTTTTGACCGAGCGATTGTGGATTACCAGAAAATCCTGGAACTGGACCCCAATAAAAGAAGCGCCAACTATGCCATTGGGTATTGCCTGTATCAAGAAAAGAAATACAATGATGCCCTGGGCTATTTTTCTAAAGTACTGCTGAACAACCCCAAGGATGCCGCAGCCCATGACGGGCGCAGCCTTTGCTATCGTGGCTTGGGCGAAACCGAAAAGGCGAACAAGGAGAAAGAGATTGCTGAGCGGTTGTATAACAAGTAGTTCATCGCCAAGCCCCTGACCCCTAAAGGGGAACTATCCGAACATAAAGCGAGATGTCGCCATGTTGTAGTTGATCCAGAGAAATATCTTGCGCAAGCATAAGGCTATGATTCCCCTTCAGGGGGCAGGGGCGGACACTTGCAACCTGCATAAAGCTAGAAGATTAGGTTATTATTGATCCCGAAAGGTCCAATTTCCAATTTCGAACTTCCAATTTCTTTGTCCTACTTACTTTTTGCCGTATCCACCGCATATGGAGCTGGGGATTTGTTGGTTTTGCCCAGCGGTGCCAGGTATTTCCTGGGGTTGTTTTTCAGGTCGAAGATGAATTGGTCGAAATGACGGGTGGCTGATACCAGGTCATAATACAGTTTATCGTCTTTCAGCAATTTGCCGATGGTGCCATTGCCGTTTTTCACATTGGTCAGGATTTCATTGATAGAAGCAATGGAATTGTTGGCATCGGTTATGGTCTTCTTGAAATTGAGGGCGCGTACGGTATCGGTCATCCCGGCAAGGTTGTCAATGATCCGCGTGATGGGTCCATTGTAGCTGTTCACGTTTTGGGAGATTTTGTCCAGGTTCACTATAATATCCCGAAACCGGCCTTCTTCAGAAGTCATGAACGAACTGATGCCTGCCGTGGTGTTTTCAATGTTTTTGATGGTGGGACCAATGGAGGAAAACGCCCTTTTCAGGTCTTTCTTGGTCTGGTCATTGAAAATATCGTTCAAGGAGTTCACCACGGTATCAATGGAGCTTACCAAGGTTTCCACTTTATCTTTGATGGGGCTCACGGTTTTGGACAAGGCTTCGGGCAGTGAAAGCTCTACGGCACCTTTGAGCGTATCAGATTTTGCAGCCAGCATTTTCGAATTGCCGGGGACTATTTCCAAGGTTTTGGACCCTAAAAGCTCACTATTGATCTTGGCTATGGAGTTTGCCGGGAAATGAACATCGCCATCCACATGGAACCGAACTTCTACCCGGACGCTGAGCTTATCCACCCGGTTCTTGATATCGTTCATCAATCTGTTCAGGGAATCTTTTTGAGATTGGGATGTTGCCCCACGGAATTGCTTGCCCAGTTCCTTCACATCGGCATCCATCTTTAGGAGCACCATGGTGTCCTGCAGGCCGATATTGATAAAATTGAGCCCATCTACCTGCCCGATCTTCACCCCATAGAGCATAACAGGGTTGGAAGCCGATAACCCACCTACATCCTTGAATTTCGCATAGTATGTCACGCTTTTGGAGAACAGGTTATTCCCCCTTAAAAAGTTGACGCCCAAAACTACTATGACAATGGCAAAAGTGGCCAGGATGCCGACTTTTGTTTCGTTTGATATCTTCACTTGTTGTATCCGGATTTGCGGGTAAATTTACTAACTCTAAACGGAATTCTCATTCAGAAGTTGCTTCCATCTCATCTTTATATTTTTTGAAAGCATCGTAAATCCCTGTAGCTAATTGGGTTTGCCCGGCAGGTGAGGTCAGGTATTTTCTTTCGGTGGTATTGCTCAAAAAACCGGTTTCCACCAACACGCTCGGCATGGCGGTCTTCCAGAGTACCAGGAACCCAGCTTGCTTCACGCCACGGTCGGTGCGTTCGGCCTTCGTCTTCACTTCTTTTTCGATAATGGAAGCCAAGTGCAGGCTTTGGGAAACAAAAGCATTCTGGTACAGGGTAAAGATGATATTCCCTTCCGGCGAGTTGGGATCAAACCCATCATAATTGTCATTATAATTGTCCTCCAGCAGCACCACGGCGTTTTCCCGCTTGGCCACTTCCAGGTTGCCGTCGGTTTTGTGAAGGCCCATGGTATAGGTTTCCGTGCCAAATACGGTGGTCTTGGGGTTGGCATTGCAATGGATGGAAATAAAGACATTGGCCTTGTTGCGGTTGGCGATGGCCGTGCGCTCCACCAGTTCCACGAACACATCGGTATCGCGGGTGTAGATAACTTTTACGTCCTTGTATTTTTGTTTGATGATCTTGCCCAGTTTCAGCGCAATGGCGAGGGTCACATCCTTTTCTTTGGTGCCCCCGTATTGGCAACCCGGGTCGTGGCCGCCATGTCCGGCATCTATCACCACTATTTTTATGGTGTTTTTTGTGCCTGACGTTTTGGCCTTTTCAAACGTCTTAAAGGACGTAAACAGAAAAATAGCGCAAAGAATGCCCAGTGTTAGGCTAAACTGCATCATTTTTGCACCTGATTTCAATTCTCTCATAAACTGCTTATTGCAAAATTAAGGCTATTAACGTGCAAGCCCTTCTTAAGTTATCAACGGAAAAGTGCATATACATGATATGTTGCCTGGCCTTTTTGTGCATTACTACCCAGAGTTTTGGGCAGGCAGACAAAAAACAGACTGCGACGAAGGAAAGTGCCAAGGATACCTCCAAGGCCAAAAAAGACAGCCTAGCCTCAAAAAACAAAAAAGATTCCCTTTCCCTGCATACCAGCCCATCGGCACTGCCATCAGAGGTAAAGTACAAGGCAAAGGACTCGGTGGTATTCGACCTGGAAAACAAAAAAGTGTATATGTTTGGCAAACAGGGCAAAGAACCCAAGGCCCATGTGGACTATACCGATGTGAAGCTGGATGCAGCCTACATACAGATAGACTATACCAAAAACGTCATTTTTGCCAAGCCGCTGCCCGATTCGGCTGGCAAAATGGTGGGCAAACCAGTATTTGCCCAAGGCAAGGATATCACACACTCGGATAGCATGGCCTATAATTTCAAATCGAAGAAGGGCAAGATATACAATCTGTTTACCAGTGAAGGGGAAGGGTACATCCATATTGGCGAGGCAAAAACCCTCAAAGACACGGTGAACAAAAAGGATGTGGTTTTCGCATCCCATGGCAAGTACACCACGTGCAACCTGCCCGAAGATCCGCATTTCTACATAGAATCCAACAAAATGAAGCTGATGCCGAATGACAAGATCGTCACCGGCCCGGCATGGATTGTGGTAGAAGGGGTACCGCTGCCGATAATACTGCCATTTGGTTTTTTCCCGGCACACAACCAAAAATCAACGGGCATCATCCTGCCATCCTATGGGGAATCTGCCACCCAGGGTTTTTCTTTGAAGGGCGGGGGATTTTACTGGGGCGGGAACGACCATTATGACGCAGCCATCAAAGGCGATATATATACCGCGGGCGGGTACAGACTAGAGTTTGAAAGCCGGTACAAGACCCTGTACAAATACTCAGGTGATTTTGACATCAGCTATGCGAGGAACACCAATGGTGTCGCTGAAACGCCAAGTTTCAGTGTCACCGAAAACTATGCCGTGCGCTGGACCCATGTGGAAGACGTAAAAGCCGACCCGGGTTCTACCTTCAATGCCTCGGTGAATGCAGCATCCCCGGGATTTTTCGAGAAGAACTCCTATAATCCCACGGAATTGGTCAACCAGTCGATGAGTTCCAGCATCAACTATTCCAAGCGCTTTGCCAATTCACCATTCAACCTCAACATCAGTTTGCGGCATGACCAAGACCTGGGCCTGCACACCATCAATTTCGACCTTCCTTCGGCCGTGCTTTCCATGAACCGGATATATCCTTTCAAAAACCAAAACGATACCAAGAAACATTGGTGGGACGAGATTGGCATCACCTATACAGCTACGCTCACCAACCACCTGTCCTCCTACGATTCTACCCTGAAATCTGATATCGTGAACATCAATAAGTTCAGGACCTATCTCGATCAGGAAATTCCTATCAGCGCTACCTTCAAGGTGCTTAAGTATTTCAGCCTCACGCCTTCCATCAACAACAGTATCTATGTATATACCAAAAAGTTCGTGACGGAAAACGTGAAAACGGTATATAACCCCCTTACAGGCACCAATCAGAATGTCAACCCGGTGGATACTTTCTCTGGCATCTACCTGGCGCATGTACATAGTGCGAACCTGGCCTTGGGGACTACGATATATGGCATGTACAAGTTCAAAAAGGGCAAGGTTACCGCTTTCAGGCATGTGCTCACCCCCACCATCACGGGCGTGTTTTCCCCAGACTATAGTGCGCCCCAATACGGCTATTATGGGTCTTCGGTGGTGGATGCTTTTGGTACGGTGCGCAAGTTTTCTTATTTCAGCGATGCCGCGGGCAATATCTCCGGACCAGCTTCAGGGAGGCAGGGCAGCCTCAATTTCAGCCTCGGCAATACCTTTGAAATGAAGGTAAAAAACCCAAAAGATACCGTGAACCCCACCAAGAAAGTGAAAATACTGGACTATCTCAATTTCAATGGGGGGTATAATTTCTTGTTGGACAGTGACAAGCTAGCCCCGATAAACATTTCCACGGCCACCACGCTGTTCAATAAGCTGTCCATTTCAGGAAATGCCTTGTTTGATGCCTATCACCATGACAAAACAGGGACCATGACCCGTTTCTATGATTGGGACGTGGAACATAAAATAGGCGAAATCACCACTGCCGGTGTCACGGCGGGCCTTTCGCTCAATGAAAAAGCCAAAAACACGGGGCACAATATCCAGCAGATCAAAAATCCGTTTGTGTACTATAATTACCCGGAAACCTACGCCAGTTTTGATGTGCCTTGGGACCTAAGGATCAACTACAGTGCCAACTACGATGCGCTTCATCCGGTGTACAACACGCAGTTTGGCACCTATACCACTACAAAGCAACTCACACACTCTGGAACCGTGAGCGGCAATATCAACCTTACCAAAAACTGGAAGGTAATGGTAACCTCGGGGTATGATTTTACCACCCATGAACTGAACCTTACCAAGATCAATATCTATCGCGACCTGCATTGCTGGACCATGAGCTTCGAATGGATACCCTTCGGCACCTACAAATCCTATTTCTTCAATATACACATCAAGGCATCCACCCTGCAGGACCTGAAACTGGAAAAAAGAAAGGAATATATTGACTATCAATAGGGGATGGGTTGTCAAAAGATATGTTGCTAAGCAATAGGGTTATAGCAAGCCAAAACGATCCAGTCATCAGCCAAATTGCCATAGACCCTCGGGTACTTGTTGTGAAATAAGGCAAAAAAGATTGAACATTTCCCTCTAAAAAAAGTTATCATCCAAAGACCACATCACAAAAAAAATGGTTAACTTTGGGCTAACCTATTAACCTATCTACATTATGGATCCAATTGATTTTACAAAGACCGTTACCAAGTACGCGTACTCTTTGCGTCCATTTGCCCTATCGCTCACCCGCGATATGGAAGATGCCCATGATCTTATTCAGGAAACGCTGTTGCGTGCCTTGGTGAGCGAGGAAAAATTCGCTGATGGCACCAACCTGAAAGCATGGTTGTACACCATCATGAAAAACATCTTCATCAATAACTACAGGCGCAACAAGAAGCGCAATACTATTATTGATACCACGGAGGACATGTACGTCATCAACTCCAACAGTGCGCTTATCTCCAACCAAGGAGAGTCGAACATGGAGCTGGAAACGGTCACCCATGCCGTGAACGGCTTGAACGATGAGTTCAGGGTGCCTTTCATGATGCACTACAACGGGTTCAAGTACCATGAAATTGCAGACAAACTGGTGTTGCCCATCGGTACGGTAAAAAGCCGGATACACTTTGCCCGCAAGGAACTCAAAAAACAATTGAACCGGTATTGATCCCCTAAGAGATCAGGCCTCCATGGCATCCATGTTTCGTTTTATCTGGGCTATATGGCCGCTCACATGCTTTGCGTAGATGTCAAGCCAACTATCCAGGTTCACCATTCCATATTGTGGATGGCTGTATTGGTTTTGCCATTTTTCTTCGGGCAGGTCCTTCACTAGGTCATGGTTCAGTTTGCGCAGCAGCCGGAAGAGTTCCAGGTGTTCAGCCATATCCAGCCCGGCATAGTTCAGCTCCTTCACCCATATATCCTGCTCGTAAGGCATCACTGTTCCGCCCGGTTCGGCCACCGCGCGCCGCACCCTCACATAGGAATTTGCCTCCGCATCGGCGATATGCACCATGATTTCGTGGGCACTCCACTTATCAGGCCCCGGCTTATAAGCGATCTGCTCCTTTGACAGCGTTTTGAGAAAAGCAGCCAATTCCGCATAATCATTGGCGTACTGGACAAGTTTTTCCTGACGTGAGATATTTTGCATGAGGATGTGAGGTTTTTGTGTGATGGCAAATGTAGGAAAAAATCAAATTGAACTTCAGGAGGGTTTTGACAAGATGGCTCTGAATGGCATTTGGTAAAGCGGTGCTTTATAGGTATATTGCCTTCATATCCCTTCATCCCCTCCCGATATGAGGTGCAAAACAACCATCATTTTATTATTGGCACTCTCTTTGGGGCTGCAATCCATTGCCCAAGTGCGTATATCAGGACTCAAAAAGATAAGCAGCACTTCCGGCAACCTTGGCACCATCCTACCGGCGTATGATTTTTTTGGCTATCAAATGGCAAATATCGGGGATCTGGATGGGGATGGCGTTCAGGATATTGCAGTTTCCTCCCCGGGTGACAATGACGGTGGGTCAAGGCACGGAGCCATATATGTATTGTTCATGAAAAATGACGGTACCGTAAAAAGCACGCATAAAATAAGCCAGACAAGCGGGAATCTGGGTATTGGTTTGGCAGATGGGGAACAGTTTGGGCAATCGGTGACCAATATTGGCGACTTGGACGGTGATGGGGTACAAGACCTGGCGGTGGGGGCGGTTGACCACTTGGGTGCCTTCATCGGTGGGGTATATATTTTGTTCATGAAAAGGGACGGTACCGTGAAGCGGACTACAATCATAGACCAGCATACGGCCAACTTTTCTTCCACGGCCACTGGGCATTTTGGTTGGAACATGGTTTCACCGGGTGATGTGGACGGGGACGGTATCCCAGACCTTGCCGTGGGTGCCCCGCAGGACAATGATGGGGGAAACAACCGTGGCGCCGTTTATATTATATTTTTAAAGAAGGATGGGACCGTAAAGAGATACCAAAAGATCAGCAGTATCTCAGGTGGGTTTAACGGGCACTTTGAGGACGGGTGCAGCTTTGGGTATGCCATGGCAAAATTGGGAGATATAGATGGTGATGGGATCCCTGACATGGCCGTGAGTGCCGTGAATTATCCCAGCCAGCCAAGCATTGTTTTTATCCTGAAGCTCAACACAAACGGAACCGTAAAAACCTATTCTCAAATTGACAACGGGCCCAATGGCATGAATGGCGTATTGTCTGTTACAGAGACTTTTGGCAGCGGCATCACCATGATAAACGATATAAACGGCGACGGGACAAAGGATATGGTAGTGGGGGCTTGCCATAACAACGATGGAGGCGCACAACGGGGAGCGGTGTATGTTTTGTATTTAACCGAGGATTTTCAAGTAAAGGATTACGATAAATTTAGTGGCTATATTACTGATTCATTGAAAAATGTGGTCCAGGATGGGTCTTTTTGGGGATCTTCTGTAATACCGTTGAATAATTTTAACAGAATGTATCCCAACACAATTGGAGTAGCAGCTGTCAGAGACCATGATGGGAACATACAGGCTGGCGCATTTTTTGTTCTTTTTTTGAAACCCTTAATAAGCAATCATTTAAATCCATTCTATAAGCCATCAGGTGTTTATCCCCTTGTCGATACATCAAATTCAACTAAAACAATTGAAGATCAATGTATTGACTACAAACTCTTCCCTAACCCCAGCGATGGATTGCTTAATATTGATTTTCCTTGTGTTCAGGAAAGATCATTTATTGTCTTTGATGCCATGGGGAGGCGGATAGTTGCTTTTTATGATATCAGTGAGGAGAAATACAAATTCAACTTTTCGGATTTTGCTTCGGGGATATACTTCGTAAGGATAATTACAGATGGTCATATTTCAACGGAGAAGTGGGTAAAACAATCATTATGACCCCCAATGTCTTTCAATAGCCGATGTAAAACCTTATCCCAAAAAAACTATCTTTGCCCCTTAAAAATGAAGTCAACCCCGAGATAGGCTTATGCTGTTCAACTCGTTCGAATTTTTCCTCTTCTTCCCGGTTGTCACCATCATTTATTTCTTGTTGGCCCATAAATACCGTTGGATGTGGTTGCTTGCTGCAAGCTGCTATTTCTATATGGCTTTTGTGCCCGTGTATATCCTTATCCTTGGCGGCACCATCGTTATTGACTATTTTGCCGGGATTTGGATACAAAATGCCTCTGGGCAGCGGCGAAAGTTGTTCTTGGTACTTAGCTTGGTTTCCAATATTGGCGTGCTTGCCTTCTTCAAGTATTTCAACTTCCTGAACGAAAACCTCACCTTCATGTTGCATGGGGTGGGTTTTCAAAATCCCGTTCCCTATCTCGGCATTTTGCTCCCCATAGGCCTGTCTTTCCATACGTTTCAGGCCATGAGCTATACTATCGAGGTGTATCGGGGCAACCAACCCGTGGAGAAACATTTTGGGATATATGCATTGTATGTCATGTTTTATCCGCAGCTAGTAGCAGGGCCTATAGAGAGGCCACAAAACATGTTGCATCAGTTTCATGAAAAGCATGATTTTAACTATGATCAGCTAAAAAGCGGTATTGGGCTCATTTTTTGGGGATTGTTCAAGAAAATGGTAATTGCGGATAGGCTGGGGATGTTTGTGGATCAGGTTTATGAGAACGCCCATCAGTACACGGGCATACCCCTTATTATTGCAACTGTATTTTTTGCATTTCAGATATATTGCGACTTTTCAGGCTATTCAGACATTGCATTGGGTGCCGCAAGAGCCATGGGCTTCAAACTGATGTTGAACTTTAATTATCCTTTTGTAAGTGTGACAGTGGGAGAATACTGGAGAAGATGGCATATCTCTTTGTCTACATGGTTCAATGATTATCTGTTTACTCCAATCACCGTAGCTAAGCGGGATTGGGGAATTAATGCTGTTTACTATGGTCTTTTCATAACTTTCTTCATAAGTGGTTTGTGGCATGGTGCAGCTTGGACTTTTGTGATTTGGGGCTGTTTGCATGGAATAGCATTGATCTACGAAATACGATTCAAAAAGTTCAGAAAGAAATTATCTAAGGCTATCAACCCTAAGATATACCTACCAGGAAGCAGGATACTTGTTTTTTTCTTCCTTTGCTTTGCTTGGATTTTCTTCAGGGCAAATTCAGTTTCAGATGCCTTTTATATCATCTCGCACATGTTCCAAAATATAGGCCAACAGATTGGACTAATATTTACTGATGTTTCTTTTCAAAAGGGTATGGTTTATCTTTCTCAAGGAAAAGCGGATTTTATATTCAGCATCTTTCTTGTTGTCTTGTTGGAGATCATACAGATTGTCTTGAGAAAGTATAATATTATGTTCTGGGTCTATAAACAACCTAAGTTACTGAGATATAGTATTTATTATTCATTGGTTCTATCCATTGTGTTTTTTGGAGTTTTTTCAAAGGCAAAATTTATTTATTTCCAGTTTTGAAAAAATATCTACCCAAAATATTCGCTTTTGTTCCGTTGGTATTGATAATAGCCAGTATTAGTTATTTTATCGATCCTGAGAACAAGTTTAACGGAGAGAAGTATGCAAAAGGCGTAGCAGATATACTTCTTGATGGGAAAAATGCAGCCAATACTTACAATTATGATTTGAGGCTTCTAGAGAAGTATTACATAGGGGGATTGAAAACCAACCCGGACAGAGTGATTTTGGGAGCGAGTAAAGAAATGCTCATCAATGGGTCTTTTTTTAAGGATTCCTCCCGGGTAATAAATAGTTGTGTGAATTCAGCAACCATTGAGGATGTAATGGCAATCTACGATATGTATATCCAAAAAGGATTACATCCAAAAAAGTTGGTGATTGGTATTGACCCCTATAATTTTAATGAAGGATCATACAAACCCCTATATGGTTCTGTTAGGGAATATTACTTTGATATGTGTTCTCGGCTTCATATAAATGTAAACCATGGAAGCGAAATCAAATTCAGGTATGGCAAATACACCGATTTGTTCTCCCCTGGCTATGTCCAAAAATCACTTTTGTTTCTTTTGAGCACCGGTAATAGTCATAGCTATTATGCAACAGATTCAACGCTAAATAATTCAGAGACTAAACTTGTCGATGGATCGATTACTTACGGCCTTACTTACCGAAAAAATGCGCAAGTAGATATCGACGAAAATGCAAGAAACTATCTGCCTGAGTTTATAACTCACTTCAAAAGCCCAAAAGATAAACTTTCGCAAAATCTTGAAAACCAATTTGAAAAATTTATAGATTTCGCTAAAGGTCAGGGCGAAGATATAAGTATATTATACTTGCCCTATCATCCAATTGTTTATTCAAAGATGAAAATGGAACCCAAATTCAATACGGCATTTTTATGTGAAAAGTATCTTAGAACTTTATCGCATTCCAAACATATTCATTTTTATGGTTCGCTTGATCCCTCAGTTTTCGGACTATCCTCGGCTGATTTTTATGATGGCCTGCATCTCAAGAAAGCTGGATTGATGAAGGTGCTTGAACAGGAAAGATAAAAAAAGCCCGCCGCGCTAGATCCGTAACGGGCTTCTCAGATGCCTTTGTCCTGAATGTCTATTGAACAATCACTTTTTGTACCACGGATGATTCATTGCCCAATAGTTTTATGAAGTAAATACCTTTGTTCATGGAATTGGTTTCCAATTCGATGATATCTTGTCGGTTGCTTATGTTAATTAAGGCAATAGATTTACCGTTCATGTCCACCATCTGCAGGGTTTGGAAATCTCCATGCGTGTTTGATAGGTCAATGTTAAGCAGTCCTTGTGTCGGATTGGGAAATATTGACACCGTATTTGCTGTTTTACCAGCATAACTGATACCCGTTACATCATAAGCGAAGGTGGCGGAGGTATTGGTGCACCCGTTGCTATCAGTTATAGTCACGCTAAAATGGCCAGTGTCGGTTACAGGCTTATAACTTTGGGAATTGGCACCCGATATTGGGTTGCCACCCATGTTCCATTGATAACCAGCGGACTTGGATGAGGTAAGTGCCCAACCTGTTTTGGATATGGTTGGCTGCGTTGGGATCGGGAATGCAGTGACTGTTATGGGCGTTGATGTGTCAGAACAAGTATTGGCATTGAACACAACAACTTTATAGCTTCCGCTGGAGGCTGCGGTATAGCTGGAAGAGGTGCCTGATAGGGTTATTTTGACATTGGTACGGAACCATTGGTAGGTATATCCAGTGCCAAGGTTTGCATCAAGCAATACCTGGCCACCATCGCAAAAGGAAGTCGTACCCTTTGCTTTGGCACTGGCACCTGGCGTGGATACTACCTGTACAGCTTTTGAAATCGTATCGGTACAGCCTTTATCGGATACGGCCGTGAGCTTTACAATATAGCTGCCTTCGTTTTTGTAGGTATAGCTTGGGTTGGTGCTTGTGCCCAATGCACTACCATCGCCAAAACTCCATTTGTAGCTCAATGTGCCGGGAGAAACCGTGGAGCTATTGGTGAAGGTGAAATTTTGATCATTGAAGCACTGCAGCGTATTGCTTGCTTTGAAACCCGCGAATACTTTCGGGTTTACCGTTATGGTCTGCTCGGCAGAATCGGTACAGCTTCCGTTGGAGGTCACCAATAATTTAAGGGAATAGGTACCAGAAGCTGTATAGGAATAGGTGCTGGGAGAAGCACTTGTCGAGGTATTGCCATCCCCATAGCTCCACTGGTATGCCAGCGTTCCATAACCTGAGGATTTGTTGGTGGCATCAAATGAGTTGCCATTGAAACACTCTGCTATGGAATTGACGGAAAAACCTGCAACGGCATTGTTCACGTTCACCGTTTGCTTGGCAGTATCTGCACATCCCACGATATTGGTCGCGGCGAGGCTCACATTATAAGTGCCGGGATTGGAATAGGTATATACAGGACTGGTGGCGGCAGAAGTATTGCCGTCTCCCATATTCCATGAATAAATAAAAGTACCGCTGCCGGTAGTGTTGTTGTTGAAATTGAAACTATTGTTTTTCAGGCATTGGCTGGTAGCGTTGACTTTTATCCCTGCGGTGGGCCGGGGTGCAATAGCAAGCACACTGGCACCTGGCTGGCTATTATAGGTGGAATTGGTGCTGTTGATGACGCGTACCCGATAATGCAAGCCATAGCTGCCGGATGGAATGGTGGCACTGATGGTGCCTGCATTGGTACTGCTCAAGGTACCAATATTAACCGGGTTGGTAAAATCCCCTGACGAATCAGAAAGCTGGGCCGTGAAAACATTACCGGCGCTAAAACTGATGCTTCCGGTAATAGTAAATGGAACATTGATGGAAATAGCTGAACTGGTACAAAAAGGACTTCCTGAAATGGAGGAAACGACAATTACAGCATTAGAAATTTCGGAACTTAGGGAAGTACTAGCATCTTTAGTAGCATAAACCCGCCCGCGAATCCAATCAAAAGTAACACTACCTACGCCCCAGTAAGAGATGCCTGCAGCTAAATGAATTGTACTCGAAACAGTTGTAGTGGAATTTGTTCCGTTTAAAGTACCACCTGGCCAACTACCCGTTTGTACACTCGATGATGGCCATGAAAGAGACCACATTCCCCCAACTGTACCAATGCTTGTGGTGTTTATGTAAGAATTAAATCCAAAAGTGCCCCCATTTGGGTAGGAATTGACAAGATACATAGCGCCTGCCGGTATCGAATAATTTCCATATGCCAAAATATATCCATAAAAGCTACCGGAATTCATTAGCGCAATGCTGGGATAATAACCAGTGAAAGAGGTTACCATTGCTTCTTCAATAAGATTATTAGAATATGTTGATGCAGATCTAATTACTGCAGAGTTCATGGAACCACTTTTGTTTGCAGTAACTGTCAATTGACCACTAGATACTGAAAAAGATCCACCAGATGAAGCAGTATAGGTATTCCATTTACTACTATTCAAAGAGCTGCCGTTAAAATCATCGAACAGAAGAAATGTATTGTCACCATCGCTTGCGGCAGCGGCAGATGAATTGCCATAGTACATACGGAGGGTTTTGCTGGAACTGCCACCCAAGCTAGGCACCTTCACCCAAATAACCGTGGAACTGGTGTTGATACCGCTTTCTATCCAATAGTATAAAGTATTGCAAGTGCTTGGGTCAACAAACCGGATATCGTCCCCCGTGCTGATCATCTTGCTGGCACTGATCAATGATGCCGTATTCACGGTCACTTTCACCTGATAATCGCTTAGGCTGCTCGAAACATTGTTGGTCACGGTCACCGGCATATAGTATTTCCAAGCTGTAAGACATTGGCTTTTTGCAGGTTGGGCAACTAAAAAGAAGATGGCAATGCATACCAAATGAAGAATGGGGGCTTTTTTCATCATAGTGTGTTTAAGATAATTAACTCTTTGTATTTTTTGACTCCAAAAACAAAGCTAAGAGATTTACGGCAATTGGCAATGGTTTTTTTTGATAGTGAAACAATTTTGCATCCGTTTCTTGTTGTGCTTACGGTGGTAGGTGAGGGTATTCACTTTGGTAGGTAAAAGGCGAGATGTTTTCTGCCTAACCAGTTTTTTCCGTACCTTTGCGCCACTTTTAAAAATGTAATGCTATGTTAACATCTGTTTTTCTTCTTGGTTTGCCCGGAGGCATGGAGTGGGTTTTGATTTTTGCGGTGGTGTTGCTGCTGTTTGGTGGCAAGAAGGTGCCTGAACTGATGAAAGGTATTGGCAAGGGACTCAGGGAGTTCAATGATGCCAAAGAAAAGGTGAAAGCCAACATAGAGGAAGGCATGAAGCCTGAGGAACCTAAAAAAGCAGAATAAAGCAGCCGCAGAAACGTGCAGCGCTATACCAGTTACATACCCTATCGGGAAGCTCTCGAAGGAAAAGGAATATCCTGCATAGAAGAGGTGCGTTATTTCCTATCCCGGATTGAAGACCACAAAAACCTTAACGCCTTTCTGGAAGTATATGGCGCCGAAGCCCTGGAAAGGGCCGAAGCCATAGATGCCAAAATCGCTAGCGGTACGGCAGGCAAACTGGCTGGGATGGTCATTGCCTTAAAGGACAATATCTGCCACCTGGGCCATAAAGTATCGGCTTCCTCCAAAATTTTGGAGGGTTTTGAATCCATCTATTCTTCCACGGCTACCGAACGGTTACTGGCTGAAGATGCCATCATCATCGGCAGGACCAACTGCGATGAGTTTGCCATGGGCTCTTCCAACGAAAACTCTGCTTATGGCCCCGTTTTGAATCCGTTGGATCATTCCAGGGTTCCTGGTGGGTCATCGGGAGGGTCTGCCGCAGCAGTAGCTGCCGGACTTTGCCATGTCGCACTGGGCTCAGATACAGGAGGCTCCATTCGCCAGCCTGCCTCGTTTTGTGGGGTGGTGGGTTTCAGGCCCACCTATGGTCGCATTTCCAGGCATGGTTTGTTGGCCTTTGCTTCCTCGTTTGATCAGATTGGCACCGTCACCAATAACATGGAAGATGCCGCGCTGATCATGGAAGTGATTTCAGGCAAAGACATTTACGATGCCACGGTCTCTTCCCGGCCTGTCCCAGAATATTCGAAACACCTAGAAACCGAGGAAAAATATAACCTCGTTTATCTGGATGAATGCGTGAACCACCCCGGGGTTGACCCTGAAATAAAGGCGCGGTTCAGTGAAATCCTGAATGATCTGCAGGGTTTGGGCCATCCCAATAAAAATGCTTCTTTCCCATACTTAGACCAGGTAATCCCCGTTTATTATGTGCTTGCCACCGCTGAGGCCTCATCCAATTTTTCCCGGTATGCGGGCATGACCTATGGGCACCGGAGCAAGGACGCAAAAACGTTGGAGGAGATTATTGTGAAATCGAGGAGCGAGGGGTTTGGGCCAGAAGTGAAGCGCCGTATCATGCTGGGTACATTTGTACTGAGCGAAGGCTACTATGATGCCTATTATAACAAGGCCCAAAAGGTACGCAGGCTCATCAGCGACCATACCAATAACCTGCTGAAAGAAAATGATTTTTTAATACTCCCCACCGCTCCGGCCACGGCTTTTGCATTGGGTGAGAACACGGCTGACCCTATAGCCATGTACCTGGCAGATATATTCACCATCCAGAGTGCGATTGCTGGTTTGCCATCCATTTCATTGCCCTTGGGTTGGCATAGCAACGGCATGCCCTTTGGCATACAGATCATCGGCCGAAGCTATGAAGAAGAAAAATTGCTTGCCTTTTCTAATTATTTAATGAATAAATTTGCAAAAAGGGGCAAATGATAAGACCGGCGCACATAGCATTTTTTTTGGCATTGCTATTGGGCAGTTCTGCCTTTGCGCAGACCACCCCTCCGCAACAGGACGTGAACAAGAGTGGCGATATCCTGCACACCCTTGATACCCTGATGACCTTGTGGTATATCAAAAATGCCACCCCGGCCAAAAACAAAAAAGCCATGAACATCTGCGGGTTCAAACCGGAAGATGTGCCTACCTATACCGATTCCATATATGCCCGGCGTATAAGGATGATAGAAAGTCCCCTGCCGCTCGCCTATAACGAAACGGTAAAAGCTTTTATCGAACTATATGCAGTGCGCAAACGCCAACAGGTGGAAAAAATGCTCGGCCTATCGGAAACCTATTTCCCCATGTTTGAGGAAATCCTGGACAAGCACAAGATGCCCCTGGAGCTCAAATATTTGTCCATTGTGGAATCCGCGTTGAACACCCGGGCTGAATCCAGGGTGCATGCCACGGGGCTTTGGCAGTTCATGTACACCACGGGCAAACTCTACAACTTGGAGACCAATTCTTATGTGGACGAAAGGAAAGACCCGGTAAAAGCTACCGAGGCCGCAGCTTTGCTGTTAAAAGATTTGCACAATATATTTGGGGATTGGTTCTTGGCCATAGCTGCCTATAACTGCGGGCCCGGCAATGTGAACAAAGCCATCCGTCGCTCGGGGGGTAAACGTACCTTTTGGGAAATATATCCCTATCTGCCCCAAGAGACACGTGGCTATGTACCGGCATTTATAGCGGCAGCCTATGTGTTCCAATACCACCAACAACATAATCTCTATCCCCAGGAAGTAGGCCTACCCAAAATGGTGGATACGGTGATCGTGACCAAAGAACTGGGTTTTGCACCCATCGCAAAGGTGCTGAACATGCCCGTAGATGAGTTGCGCGACCTGAACCCACAATATACCCGGGATATCATCCCCGCCAGGGATAAATCATATGCGCTTAGGCTTCCTGCGGCAAAGGCAGCGGCATTCGCACCGATGCGCGATTCCATCTATCATACCTATATCGCTTGGCTGAAGGCGGAATATCCCAACAAAAACCCGAACGATAGTAGTGGGATTGTGGAAATAGCTTTCCGGGGCCATGGCGGCAAAGGCTATGAATCCACGGAAAAAGTGAAATACACGGTAAAAGCCGGGGAGAACCTGAGCTATGTCGCAGATCTCTTTGATGTGAGCGTTTACAGCCTGAAACGTTGGAACCGCATCAGGACCAAAAGTGTGGCCGTGGGCAGGAAACTTACGGTCAACGTACCGGCAGACAAGGCCAAATACTATCGAAAGATAAATACGATGACCGCGCTCCAAAAGAAGAAGGAGGTCTTTGGTCGCCACTATACCGAGCCTGAAAAAGAGGCACCGAAAGAAGATACCCAAGCCAGTACTGATAAAGGCAAGCCAGCAGAGGAAGGCGCAAAGACCACTACTGCAGAACAGACAACACCCGAGCCTAAACAAGTCAATACGCCCCATGCCAAGTTCTATACCGTGCAAAAGGGCGATACCTTATGGAGCATTTCCCAGCGTTTCCCGGGTATAACGGTTGAGGATATCAAGAAGGCCAACAATATCACCAGCAACCATACCATCCATATCGGCCAGAAAATCAAGATCCAGAAGGGGTAGATTCCGTTATGAATTTATCAATTACATTTTTTCGTGCTTACTTGGCCATCTCTATAGTTGCCTCACCCACAAACCATTTCACGAAATCCCCGGCACTGCCAAGTTCCATGTGTGATCCATCGGCATATTGGTAGGCAGCGCAATCCGCTTTTTCCATCCACTTATATTCTGAAGCAGGTAAAGCGTCTGTTATTATCTTTTTGGGAACCGCATATCTTGGGGTAGCATAGAGGGCGCAGTTCATCGGTATTTCGTACAGTACCACTTTTATGCCTTGGGACTGTAGGCCATTGATATACGATTTCAATAACTTTAGGTTTATAGTCATATCGTCATTGGCTGGTACGGTTTGGTATTCCTTTATTCTTTCTTTCAGCAACATATTCCGGATATCCGCATCTGCAGTTGACGGCCCCGTGTTGGGGTTTTTCGGTGTTTTGCTCAGCAATGGGGTAATCAGGTTGGCCGGTTGGTTTTCTTCACGGAAAGAGGGGATGGTTTTCCTCAGTTTTTCCGAAAACGGGTCAAATACGTTGGCAATGGCGTCTTTGTCAAGATATTTATAGAAGATATTGGATTCGATGAAGAGATATTTGGGCTTTTTTGGTGTGTGCATGATCACTGATAAACCTTCATAAATGCTTCCCCCGGCAAGGGATAGGTTGTAGTACCCTTTGGGCAAGATGCTATTGTATAACCGCGCGCTTAAAGAGGTACCCACAATCACCACCGGGTCGCCTTGGTGATAATCCACATAATCCTGCATCAAGATGGTGTTTTTTTGCCATTGCTGCTGTCCGGGCCCGGGAACGGGGTGTGCATAGCGGAGGAACAGATTATATCCGACAAATAAAACGAGGGCAGCTATGAGGGTTTTGAGGATCGTTTTCATGTTAAAACTGGAAATAGATAAAACTGCCGCTGCGCCCGCTGTTCACGATAATGGCGAACAATAGGAACCCGTAAAAAACCGGCTGCAACCAACCCAGAAACCTGCCCACACGGGCTTCGGCCAAATGATAGAAATGGAACAGTGCCACGGGGATGGAGTACAATATGATGTATAGGATAATGGCATAGTTGGTCTGCCCGCTATGGGTATTGTTGAAAATGGCTTTTACATACAGCACCGCCTCATTAAAATTGGGCAGCTTAAAGAGGAGCCAGGCAAAGGTTACAAACAGGAACACCGATATCATTTGCAAGGCTTTAACGAAAGCATTTTCTTTGGGTTTGATATAGTTGCCAAAAAAGCGCTCCACGGCCAAGGCCAACCCATGAAACGAACCCCACACGGCATAGCTCCACGCGGCACCGTGCCAGAGCCCACCGAGGAACATGACAATCATAAGGTTCAAATAGGTACGGAGGTTGCCTTTTCTATTGCCACCGAGGGGGAAATAGAGATATTCGCGCAGCCAACTGGATAATGAGATATGCCAACGCGTCCAAAACTCGGAAAAGGTGCGGGAGATATAAGGGAAGTTGAAATTGACAGGCAAATGATAGCCAAACAATTCGGCAAGACCCATTGCGATCATGGAATATCCCGCAAAATCAGCGAATATCTGCATGGAGTATCCAAAGATCATGGCCAGCAGGGTAGGGGTGGAGTATGCCTCAAAAAAGGGATAACTGATCCAAAACGTCTGGTCTTTCAGGTTATCGGCAATCACCATTTTCATGAAATATCCGATTACCAGGTTCTTGAAGGCTACTTCCCATTGGATGTCCTTGAAAAACTTGTGGTGGATCTGCGGTAAAAACGCATAGGACTTGGTGATAGGCCCCGCAACCAACTGCGGGAAAAACGCGATGTAAAGCGAAGTGACCAGCCCATGTTTCCAGATGGATCTTTCGATGACATGGCCGTACAGTTCCAGGTTCTTTTTGCGATATACATCCACCAATAAGCTGATGCCATGAAAGGTGAAAAACGAAATGCCAATGGGCAAGGGGATACTGATGAGAAAGGAACCGATATCGCCATGGGTATCCAAAAAAGATCTGGCAATAAAAGGACTGTATTTAAAGAAGATAAGCAACAGCAGGTTGGCAATGACCCCGGATGTGGCCCAAAATTTCCGGTTCTTTTCTTCCCCAAAAAATACTTTGTAAGAGGTAATCGTATTGATAGCTACCGAAGCCAGCAACAGTGCCAGAAAGGGGAGATAGGAATAAGCATAAAAAGTAAAACTGGCCAATACCAGGATTAGGACCTGCAGCTTTCTCAATACGGGCAGATAATACAACCCGAAGGTGACGATAAGCAGAACAAGAAATGGTATGGTATTGAAAAGCATGTTTTATCCCGCTTACCTCAGCAGCCCCAAAAATACGGAGAAATAGCATTTGGAGTTGCAAAATGAAAAGGCCCCACTTTTGCGGGGCCTTCCATCTCAATAAACAAATCAATGAGCGTCGAGGCAGGTACCAAGAATACCCGCCTGCCTGCTTACATTTTACCTTTCTTGGCCATTTTCTTGTCGGCCTTTGGCATCATCACGGCATCTATAACATGGGTCACGCCATTTTTGTCGATGATGTTTGCGATGGTCACATTGGCCATATTGCCAGCTTCGTCTTGGATCATGGTTTTGCCATCTTTCATCATCACTTTCAGTTTGCCGCCTTGTACGGTGGTCAGTTCCTGGCCATCTTTCAGGTCTTCGGCTTTCAGAGCGCCTGGTACCACATGGTAGGTAAGGATTTTCACCAGTTCTGGTTTTTGGGCATCGGTCATCAAACCATCAAGGGTTTTCTTGTCTACTTTGCCAAAAGCCTCATTGGTTGGGGCAAATACCGTGAATGGGCCTGCGCCTTTCAGGGTTTCTACCAAACCGGCTTGTTTTACCGCAGCTACAAGGGTGGTATGGTCGGTAGAGTTTACCGCGTTGTCCACGATATCTTTGGATGCCACCATCATGGCCCCGCCTACCATTACGCCACCGCTATCCTTTTTGGTGGCAGCCATGGCTTTGTCGGCACTGTCTTTTTTCATCGCAGCAGCGGTTGAGTCAGCCTTCGCCTTGTCAGCATCTGCACTGGATGTGGATTTGTTGTTACAAGCCGAAGCCGTAATGAGTAACGCCGCCGCAGCAGCCATGATCGTTTTGAATTTCATCATTTTTAAATGTATTTAGGTTTTTGAGTTAATTGTTTTCAGTTCTTCCGTGTGTTCGAAAAGAGGGTAACAAAGTTTTTCCTAAATTGTTCACTGCATCTTTTGTGTTACAAAGCACACATACGTTGAGTTTGAGTTTTTGGATTTGGCCTACGCAAAAAAAGTTTACCAGCAGGGAGCGGCTTTTAACAAAACAGTTTTGAATGGCTCAAAGGTAAGTGAAGTCAGTCGGAAATAAAGTATTGTCAAGTTGCATGGATGTTGAGACAATGGCTTTCCGACTCAGGCATACTAAAATAATTGGTATTTCATGGCATGCTAATAGATTGTAATATATATATTTGCCTGAACACTAAACTGACAGACCAACATGACAAAGAACACCACCTGGCAAAGCTGTAGCACGGCGATTTTCTGGGGTGAAATAGCACCTCATGATCATTTGGTCCAGATTTATGAAAATGACGGCGTGTTTCTGGACACCTTGGAAGAATTTGTGAAGGATGGATTTAAGGCAAACGACTGTGTGGTACTCATTGCCACTGCGGTACATTTGAAGGCAATTGCCCAGCGCTTCAAGGGTAGTAAGTTTAATTTGGATGCTTTGATTGCCAAAAATAAGTACATCCCCTATGATGCAGAAAAAGCACTTGGGAAGTTCTTGGTAGACGGGTTACCTAACAAAGACTTGTTCATGGATTTTGTGATAGGAATCTTAAGCCCGGCCCGTGAAAATGATTATAAGGTGCGTGCCTTTGGGGAAATGGTAGCTCTTTTATGGGAGAAAGGGAATACCGAAGCAACCATGATGCTGGAGGGGCTATGGGATGAGTTTTGCAAATCCGAGGCATTTTGTTTGTTCTGTGCCTATCCTAAAAATGGATTCAAAGAAGATGTGAACAAATCCATGGAAAGTATTTACGCTACGCATAGCAAGATCATTAACGGGAGTATATCATCAAGCAACGAAATATTGTATTCCATGCATCTGGCGGGTATGTAACCAATGTTAACCCAGACAAGATTATTGCTGGGTGAGCACATTCAACGAAAGCCCCAACTTTGTCAAGAAATAAAATCCATTTCCATAATCTCCTGGGCCGGGCCTGATGCCCGTCTCAAAAGTATAGCTAAAACCGAGCTTGTCGTTTGCGATAAAAGTTTCGCCTATCCTAAAACCTAGATATGATTTTGCCGTGTGATCCTTTACATATACGACGGTTTCATAAGAGTCACTCAGCCTTGAGGGCACGAAATCAGTTCCAAGATTAATATTCGGGGCAACCATCATGTCGGCATATAGGTAACGATAGGTCCTATCATGTTTCTTTCCAAATTGTTTAAAATCCAGGTCCAGGTCACGGATCCTGGTAAAAGAGACCCCAAAGGATAAGATATCCATTTGCATGACGGAGGCAAAGGTTTCGGGACCGAAATCAATAAGTTCTTTTGAAGAACTACCTGTATAGTACCCTTTAATATCGACATCATTTGCAGCAAAAATGGAAGTGATGTGCTGGTAACCGACCCGAATACCCATCTTTTTTATCATTTGTGCGGGCACCCTTTTATGGAAAGCGGGGGTACTATCCGTTTTAAGGCGGATATCAGCCTTGTAACCCAATGTCTTTTGGCTCAAAAAATAATCTGCCCCGATCTCAAAAGAAGAAAATGGTTGGTAGATGGATGCGGGGTCGTTCCATGCCCTCTGCATATAATCATCCTTGCCTATTCCCTGAAACCATCCAATCCTATAGCTGCCACGTAGGTTAAGTTGTTCATTGGGTGAATAATAGATACTTGCATCAATACCTATGTTTAGGTCTAAATTATAAATATCAAAATAGGCAGGCGTGAAAATGAAGTGCAAGTTGCGGGCTTCGTCTGGGAAGTTTTGATCAATGGTATAAGCAACGGTATCCGCCATGGTTGGATTTGAGCGTATGAGTGCCTGACCAAAAACAGAGCCCGACCCTATCATGGTGAATAATAAAAAGAACCATCCCCAACATGATACATTCCCTTTCATCAGTTCGTCATTGTTGCAAATTGATTGACTAATGGGCAGCTCTAAAAACCACCATCTACCCTTCTCCAAATGGAGAAGGATTAAGGTTGAGGGAATAAAAGACGGGTTTTTAGAGATGCCCTTATGACAAATATAGCTTTTCTCAGGCTATTTCAAACAAAAAGGCAGGCTGAAAATCTCAACCTGCCTTTCTATAATCTGAGCCTTGTTATCTGCTATATAACTGTTAACTGCTCACTGTTATTTCTGGTCGCCGCTCACTTCTTCATAGTCCACATCGGTCACACCTTCGCTGCTGGTGTCATGGCCTTGTGGGCCTCCATGGGCTTGGCCTTCTCCGGCACCTGCCCCTGGTTGACCTTGTTGTGCACTGTACATATCGCTGCTGGCGGCTTGCCATGCGGCGTTCAGTTCCTCGGTGGCACTGTCTATCGTGGCGATATCCTGGTTTTTATGGGCTTCTTTCAGTTTGGCCAATGCCGTGTCAATAGCACCCCTTTTGTCCGCAGGTATTTTATCCCCATATTCTGTAAGTTGTTTCTCGGTAGAGAAGATCAACTGGTCAGCATGGTTGATTTTTTCAATGGTTTCCTTTGCCTTCTTGTCAGCATCGGCATTCACCTCAGCTTCGCGGCGCATCCTTTCTATATCTTCCTGGCTCAACCCACTCGATGCTTCGATGCGGATCTTTTGTTCCTTGCCCGTGGCTTTATCGCGGGCGGCTACATTTAATATACCGTTTGCGTCAATATCAAAGGTCACCTCAATTTGCGGGATGCCTCTTGGGGCGGGTGGTATGCCGTCCAGTACAAAGCGGCCGATGGTTTTGTTGTCTTTGGCCATTGACCTTTCTCCTTGCAATACATGTATCTCTACCGATGGTTGGCTGTCTGCCGCCGTAGAAAAGGTTTCGCTTTTCTTGGTAGGGATGGTGGTATTGGATTGGATCAATGTGGTGCTCACGCCGCCAAAGGTTTCGATGCCCAGGGAAAGCGGGGTCACGTCCAATAGAAGCACGTCCTTCACTTCACCGGTAAGCACACCGCCTTGTATGGCAGCACCAATGGCCACCACTTCGTCAGGGTTCACACCTTTGTGCGGCTCACGGCCAAAGAACTCCTGTACTTTTTCTTGTACTTTGGGGATACGGGTAGAACCGCCCACCAAGATCACTTCGTCAATATCGCTTACCTTGTACCCGGCATCTTTCAATGCCTGCTTGCATGGTTCGATGCTGCGTTGGATCAAACTATCAGCCAACTGCTCGAATTTGGCGCGGGTCAGCTTTTTCACCAAGTGTTTTGGGATATTGTCCACTGCCATTACATAGGGCAGGTTTATTTCTGTTTCCACCGAGCTGGAAAGCTCTATTTTTGCTTTTTCTGCCGCTTCCTTCAGCCTTTGCAGGGCCATTGGGTCTTTGCGGAGATCCACGTTTTCTTCTTTTTTGAACTCGTCGGCCAGCCAATCAATGATCACCTGGTCGAAATCGTCCCCGCCCAAGTGGGTATCGCCATTGGTGGATTTCACTTCAAATACCCCATCGCCCAAGTCGAGGATAGAGATATCGAAAGTACCGCCGCCCAAGTCATATACGGCTATTTTGTGTTCCTTGCCTTTTTTGTCAAGCCCATAAGCCAGTGCTGCCGCTGTAGGTTCGTTTATGATACGTTTTACCGTTAGCCCTGCTATTTCGCCTGCCTCTTTGGTGGCTTGGCGTTGGGCATCGTTGAAGTATGCGGGTACGGTGATTACGGCTTCAGTGGGTTCAGTACCCAGATAGTCCTTGGCCGTTTGTTTCATTTTTTGCAGGATCATAGCTGATAGCTCCTGCGGGGTATATACCTTATCACGGATTTTTACCCTTGCGGTATCGTTGGCGCCACTGGTCACTTCATAAGACACATACCTTTTTTCGGTATCTATCTCGTTGAATTTGCGGCCCATGAACCGTTTGATGGATGAAATGGTGTTTTTTGGGTTGATGACTGCCTGTCTTTTGGCAGGGTCGCCCACTTTTATTTCTCCGTTTTCCAAAAATGCCACTACCGATGGGGTTGTCCGTTTCCCTTCGCTATTGGCGATCACTACTGGTTGGTTACCTTCCATTACGGCAACGCAAGAGTTGGTGGTTCCTAAGTCAATTCCGATGATTTTTGCCATTCTATATAATTTATCTTTATGTCAGTTTTGTGCAGGCTATAACAAGGCAAATGCCAAAACTGTTATCTGGAACAAACCGTCACATTAAATGGGAAAGGGATACCTGTTTCTGACAAAAAGACAGTTACTTCACAATATTCAGGGACTTGAGGTTGTCAGTTGTCATCAAAATGGTGAACGAGTTGTCTGACAAACGGTTCCTGACATGGGTATGGGTTCGTGCAGAAAAGATGCCGATACCATTGGTGACATTGGTATAGTTGGTGTTTTTCTGCACGATGTCTGCAGAAGGGGCATTTACCTCGATATAATTGGTCAAGTCCGCACCGGCACCCAAGAAATCGAAATCCAGGCTGTCCAGTTTGCGGTACACATTGGGGTCTGGGGTAAGGCTGGTCCTCAGGAAACTGTAAAAATCCTGGCCCAAGACCGAGAAAATGATCTTGCCCTGTATCTGCGTAAAGCTTCTCAGGATATTAAAATCCAAAGTATCCCTCCGGATAAAGGAGGAGTCCTTTTTGCTGTATTGCAGCACGGGTATTTTTACATCGAGGTCATAGCTTGTGGCATTGTTTCCCGGGCCAAAGGTAATGGCGAAATAGGCACCATCGCTATTGGAAAAGTTAACGGTAGAATGGTATGCAGGGCGTTGGGGCGTAATGTCTCCTACCAGCACTGTTTTGGCAGTACTCACCACATTGGTTTTTGTATCTCGGAGTTTCAAGCCATAGGTATAGGTTGGGTTCAAGATAAAACCGTTTGGGGTGGCATACAAATATTGGCCCGGAGAGGCAAAAAGTCCCGTATCCTTGTGATTGTCAAAATACCGTGTCAAAACTGCTGACCGCAAGGTATCGTTGTTGTTTATTTCATATAAGGTTACCACCACGTTTTCCCCGGGGTATAGGCTGTCGATCTGTTTGGCACCTTGATAGGCTGTACTGGTGCTGCTGTTTTGAAAGAGCTTGGTTATTTTTATCACCTGCACGGGGCTATGAAGATCCAACAAGCCATAAACCACATATTGCTCCTTGTAAGGGGCGTTTACGTTAAAATCCGTTTTGCAAGACGAGGTCAACATCAAAGAAAACAGCAACAAAGCAACGGGATATAACAGTCTTTTAGGCATTTTTGTGTAAAATTTGCAGGCTATGAACTTCAGGACAGATAAACGAATGTGGATGAAAAAAATTGTTTTTGCGCCTATGTTGTTTTTGGCGGTTCAAATATACGGCCAGCAGCCTAAAGACGTTGATTTTAGCCAGAAAGTTTTTTATTCTGGGTTCACTTCGGCAGACAAAAACATTTGGCCCCAGGTGAACAACGAATTCTACTTTTTCCTCATCAAAGACAGCACCTATATCATTGAATGCTCGAACAGTGAAAAGAAAGCTTACCTATTGCCCAAGGGAAGCCCTAAGCTGGATTCCTTCAAGGCTGAAGCGGAAATAACCCTTCCTGACAATAAAAAGGGCGATGGTGGTGCCGTGGGCCTGGCCTTAGATATTCAGGATAAGCTGAGTGGGGGATATTTGGTGGAGATAAACAACAAACAACAGTTCAGGGTAGTGAGCATTGATGCCAACGGTGGTTTTTCAGCGCTGAGCAACAACGGTAAAAAAGACGGATGGGAAGCCTATTCGGTAGAGAACGAGGAGGCCCCGATTTTGATAAGTGCGGTACAGCTTGGCAGAAAAGTATCCATCAGCCTGGCAGGGGTGGAAGTATTCAACTTCAATAACACGATAAAGGTACTTGGCCAGAATGGGCTGTTCATATCCGGCAATTACAAAACGAAGGCAAGCAATTTTGCCGTATATGCCCCTGGGAAAAACCTTGGCTTGGCACAAAACAGCCACGATATCAGCACCATGAACAATTCCTTGATTGACTGCAAGAAGGAAAACAGGGAACTGGCCGATAAAAATGACCATGCCAACCAAGAACTGGCCGAAGCAAGGTATAAAAACAAAGAGCTGCAAACCTATATCAGCCAGAACCTGGATGTGAAGCTCCAGGAGGAACTTGCCAAGCAAAAAGAACGGGCAGATAAGCTGCAAGCCGAAAACGATCAACTCAAAAAGGAATCAGCCGACCTGAAAGAACTGAAAAAGACCATAGAACAAAACAAGGACGGGGACCTGGTGATGGTGCTTTCTGAAAACCTGAAAAAGGAAGAGGAAAAGAATGCCGCCCTGGAAAAGAAAATAAAACTATTAACGGCCAAAAAGCCAGCCAAAAAGAAATAAACATGGAAAAGCCTTATCGGAAAATAACCACACGCGTATTGCAGGAAATGAAGGAAAACGGCGAAAAAATCGCCATGATTACTGCTTATGATTATACCCTGGGACATATTGTGGACGGGGCAGGCATTGATGTGATCTTGGTGGGCGATTCGGCATCCAATGTGATGGCTGGCCACGAAACTACCCTGCCGATAACGCTGGACCAGATGATCTATCATGCATCGTCAGTGATCCGGGGCATATCCCATGCCCTGGTGATTGTTGACCTACCGTTTGGCTCCTATCAAGGGAACAGCAAGACGGCCCTGGACAGCACCATCCGCATCATGAAGGAATCGGGGGCCCATGCCGTGAAACTGGAAGGTGGAAGTGAGGTGAAAGAATCCGTAGAGCGAATCATTTCTGCAGGTGTGCCAGTGATGGGGCACTTGGGGCTTACCCCACAATCCATTTATAAATTCGGCACCTATAATGTACGTGCACGAGAAGAAGCCGAAGCAGAAAAGCTATTGAGTGATGCCATGGTGCTGCAGGAAGCCGGGGTATTCGGTTTGGTGCTGGAAAAAATCCCGGCAACATTGGCAGAACAGGTCACCAAGAGCCTAAGCATACCTACTATCGGCATAGGTGCCGGCCCGCATGTAGATGGGCAGGTATTGGTATTGCACGATATGTTGGGCCTCAACAATGAATTCCATCCCCGTTTCTTGCGCCGATATGCCAACCTGTTTGATGTGATCACGGGTGCGGTGGGCCAATATGTGGCAGATATCAAAAGCAAGGATTTCCCGAACGAGAAGGAGCAGTATTAGGAAGGGAATAAAAAGGTGTGGCAGAAAACCCGCGTTTGTCCCAAAATCTGTCTAATCCGCGATTCAGACAACAATTATAAACAAAAAGCCCCGGCTTTCGCCAGGGCTTTTTTGTATGATATATTTAAGATAATATCTTATTTACCGTTGGCTATGGTTTGTGCGCCGGTCAGGATATTTACGTGTCCTTCGGTTACAAATGCTACAACCCTGCAGTTGTCAATATTGTAAGCGCCAGGTACTACATAAGTGTAGGTTTTGGTGGTGCGGTTGCCAGTTTTGGTAGTTGTCAAGGTTTCACCCCATTGGCCAGTCATGTAGGTCCTAAGCATATCCATTTGATTGTATTTGTATACAATGTATGGAGAAGGAGTCCTGTAGTCTTCTTGAATGCCCACTACGTTATCTTCCAAAAGACCAACGTTCAGGTTGTTTGCAACAGTTTCATCTGCGGTATAATAAGTTTCAGCAGTTACGGTCAGTGTACGGCTGCTTGCATCAAAAGTTGATTTAAGACCGATGTTTACTGGGGAAGTTTCGCCCAAAACCGTGGTTCCGGCAGAATACCAGGTGTTTGAAGTCAGGGTATTAGCCATACCACCTGCCTGTTGTTGGCATGGGGTAGTGAATACGCGACGGTTGATGGCACCAGCAGGGTAACCTGCGATACCGCTCTGAGCATTGATAGCAGCACCGAATGAGGTGGTGTAATCAGGCCAGCCAGCCTCATACGTAGCATAAGGGCCAGAATGGGTAGAGATAAGAATCACCTTACCTGGATTGTTGTCAGAGAAAGTTTGTGCGATATCATGGCCAGTTGGGCAATAGCCGCAACGAACGCCAGTGAAATCTTCGATCACTACGCTTTTGGTCGTAGGTGTGCTTGATGCCAAGTAAACCGGAGCAGGTGCCGGAGTTGGCGTTTTGGTGGTTGTTTTGGAACATGCCCCGGCAAGCATTATTACGGCCGGAAGCATAAATAGTAAGATCCGTTTCATTTTTTGTTAAGTTTTAGAATGTTCGTGATAGGAAAATATAATGTTGTTTAATAGTCAATATGTTGTTTCAGGCTTTCTGGTGGGAGATGATTAGGGACAACATAGTAGGGGGAAACTTGTTGACTGCCTTCTTTTCTTCACACTTTACTTGAAAGTTGCCGTAAAATTATGAAAATATTTATAAAGTTGTGCATCTGCAAAATATTTTTACCTTAGGTTCAGGCGTATGGCCGGATAAAACCGAGTAAATGAATGGGGCTTTATTTGCCTTTACATACAAATCTAAAGCATTCCTGTCTCCCTGAAAAGTTAAAAAATACTAAATAATGTTTTTTACGTGCCGGCATCATTCAATTCGTATCACCGGCTGAACAAATACCTTATCGTCTACCAAGACTTTGATGAAATAAGCTGCGGCAGCTAAATGATATTTGTCCGCATCAAGTGTATATGTTTTGGCTCCCGCGGGTTGTTGCTCGTTCGCAATGGTGCCAATATCCTTGCCCAGGGCATCATAAACAACGATCTTTACCTGAGCCGTTTTGTCCAATTCTACCTTGATTTGCATACTTATCAAAAATGGGTTGGGATAAACCTTGATATGGGTGCCCGTGCTCACTACCTCAATCAGGGTATCGAATACCGAAGAGCAACCGAAAGCCGAACCCACTGTGAGCGATACCTTCACCATAGAATCATGCCCAAAGGCATAACTATGGGATACTGTGGATGAGTTTGCTTTGGCTCCGTCGCCAAAATCCCAAGAATAATATTGCTCTGAAGAGTCTGCAGCTTTAAATAGATAGTTCGGGCCTCCCGTCCAGTTAAAATGGGCATTTGGGTTTTGCCGAACCAGTACGGTTGTACCTGTTCGGTTTTGGCAGCCAAAGCCATTGGTTTCTGTTACCCAAATAGTGTCAATCCCAGCATCAAACTTCATAATAGGCATATTTGTGCCATCTCCAGACAAAAGAAACCCATTCTCAACGCTCCATTTCCAATCTGCGACCGAATCCTTGTTGGCTTGAAAAACACCGGTTGAATCCATCGCACATAACATGGGAGGCGTTGTTATGATGGGGTTTGGCGATGGGTTGATGTTTACGACGACAGTATCTGTGTTGGAGCAGCCAGTTGTGGGAATGGTTTCTGTTAATATATAAGTAGTCTGCGTTTTTGGACTGTCGGTGATGGAAGGGGTCTTGGCATGGAACCCAGAGGGTATGCTTGTCCACTGATAGGTATCACCAGTTGTACCAGTATAGCCCAATGACACTGTCCGATCGGGGCATATACCTTGGTCTGTTCCGGCACTTGGGGAGGGCAAGGGGTTCACCAAGATGGTCAGGGAATCAGAATGAGAACAGCCAAACAGGATGTTTTTTTCGGTGAGATAATAGGTAAGGGTAGCAGATGCCTTGACCGCCGGGTCAGAAATATTGGAACTGAAGCCAACTGGTTTTGAGGACCAAGTATAAGCATTGGCAGATACTGCCGCGGTGCCCAACTTGAGACTGTCGCCAAAACAGGCCATTGTTTTATTGCTGATGAATGCTTTTGGGGTAGGAATTACCGTGATCACGGCAGAATCAGTTTTATAGCATTGCGGGTTCAGCGAGGAAGTGAACAGGAAATAGGTAGTGGTGGCATTGGGCTTTACCACAGGGTTATGGACGGTACTGAAAATGCCTGATGATTTGGTGGACCAAAACGTGATATCCGCACTGCCAATACTGTTTCCCAAGGTCACATTGGTGCCTTGGCATACGGTATGGTTGCCCCCGACATTACCAGGGGTCACCGGATACAAACTGATCGTTGCTGAATCTGATTTGGAGCAACCCCCACCAGTTGAGGTCTCTGTAAGATAATAAGTGGTTTGCACGGCAGGGTTTACCAACGGGTTGCTGATATTGGAGGTAAATCCGGCTGGCCGTGAGGTCCATGAATAGCTGTACCCGGCTTCGGCAGAATCACCCAATGTTATTCTGCCCTGCGGACAGATGCTTTGGTTGCCACCTGTAAATGCCTTGGGGAAAGCAAAAACAGTATCAATGGCCATAGAACTGTCATTTTCAGGAACAGAATCTTTGAAGCCATCGGGGAGGGAGGTCCAGGCACGGAGGGTATCGGTTCCTTGATTAAAGGTATAGTTGCCCAACGATACAACTGCTATGCTGTCAGTAGGCAGTTTGCCATTCCAATTGTATTGGATCTGTTTTTTGTTATTGATAGACCAATTGATCTTTACCGAATCCAATTCCGAGGTTCCGTAGTTTTTCAGGTTGACTTTTATGGTTTGGCTGGACGGGCATAAATTGTGGCTTGGGTTTTGGAAGGATTTGATGCCCGCATTGTAGCGTGTTTTTTGTGCATTTGCACATAATGTTATACAACAAAGGACGCACGTCAACAGTGACTTAATAATGGAATGCTTCAATATAGTTTGATATATGTACGAATATAGGCTTTAACCTGTATAACGAAATCAAATGGGATTGAATATCTTACGGATTCGACAAGCATTCCCGCAGATATACATGCACGTTAAGCAGTTTTATCAAGTATTAGTCTGCGCCATTCCGCGCCTTTCTGCGGGATACTTTTTCTCAGAAGCAAATCTCCTGCAGATGCTCGCATAGACGCGCAGAATTTGATCTTGAATTTATTTATGCCTTTAAGCAGGAAACTTTTATCTTAAGAAATAGCTATTCCAATGCCCATTCTTTGAACCCCGGGAAATCCATGCCGCAGATATGCCAGTAATCAAACAGATAGTGCATATAGAAGATGCCCGGCCCTTTGAAGTTGGTGATGCTGCCGTCCAGCCCCATGGCATCATATTCCAGCCAGGTATGCACATGGCCCATTTGCTGCTCCAGGCTAAATTCAGGTTTCATAAAGCGTAGATCGGTCAGTGTAAAACTGATATGGTTGGCAAACCAAGCCTTTGCTTTTTCCACAAATTCCTCTTTAGACATGATCTGCCCAGTGGAAAAGACAAGTCCATCATCCAGTTCGCTATCCAGATATTCTTCCTTCCTATCAAACAACCTTTCTGCGAAGCTTTCACAATGCCTGATGATGTCCTTATAATGGTTTGGGTAGTATTCCTCGTATATTAAATGTGTCACCATTCCCGGTACGCCCGGCATACCCATACCAAAAGACCCAAAGGCATCCAGTTCCTTGTCCATCAGGTCCTCCATCAAGAACCGGTAAATTTCCTGAGGCGGCACATCGTCATCATGGTCTATGGCAATGTTATGGGTTCCCAACAGGCCCAAGAGCTTTTCCAATTCTCCTTCTACGTTTTCGGGCGATATTTGCTCAAGAGGGGTCAATACAGGGTTGCCCAAGGTTTCGCGCATGGTTTGTATGGGGGTCTTGGCATAATTTTCTTCAAAGGCACGAACGTTTTTCAGCCATTCTGCCTCGATCTCAGGCGGTAGGCCTTCGCTCGCCGTAAAGAATGTTGCGCCAAATTCCCCTTGAATTTTCAATCGTTCCAATTCGTTTTCGAAGGATAGTTCATCGTTTTCTTCTGGTTCCATGTAGATGTTCTTTTTTGAGACCAAGATAAGAAATTCTTTGAAATTGGATTTCAGCAACTTGTTTTTTGTCTTTCTTTTGATAATTACAAATGTTCAGCTGTTAAATTTTTCTTCTTTGGACCATAGGGTGGACAATGTGTTGTTATCATGCATTTTGCGCCGTTTTGCCCCGACCCCTGAAGGGAGACTACAGCCATAGGCTTGTGCAAGAAACTTTGCTGAATCAACTACGGCACGGCAGAATCTCGCGATAGCTTGTTCGGGTACTCGCCCTTAGGGGTCAGGGGCAATTCCTTTTTCCTCTTTTTCTACTACCTTTTTCCTATTTTTGCGCCCTATGAGTATCAATATCACATTCCCTGACGGCAGGAAAGTAGAATTTCCTGAAGGGGTTACCGGACTGGAAGTAGCTGCGAGTATCAGCCCGCGCTTGGCCAAAGAGGCCTTGGGCATTGTTGTAAATGGAGAAACCCGTGACCTGACCAGGTCCATTAATACGGATGCCAAAATACAACTGTTGCTTTGGGATGATGAGGAAGGCAAGAAAGTAATGTGGCACTCTTCTGCACACTTGATGGCAGAAGCCCTGGAAGAGTTGTACCCCGGGGTGAAGTTTGGTATCGGTCCTCCGGTAGCCAATGGCTATTATTATGATGTGGACCTGGGCGAACACGAAATCACCGCTGCCGAACTGGCCATGATCGAAAAAATGATGCTGGACCTCGCGCGTCGGGATAGCAAATACGTTCGCAAAGAAGTGAGC
>Ga0206900_1028_pt1 | contig 40131 bp, 39 predicted proteins | sample Alteio_BWOrgHeat_46_FD_153235 | JGI IMG/M metagenome (GOLD analysis project Ga0206900, IMG submission 153235) | Enriched cells from forest soil in Barre Woods Harvard Forest LTER site, Petersham, Massachusetts, United States -... | ecosystem: Environmental > Terrestrial > Soil > Temperate forest >... | reverse complement strand
TTATAGTAACGGCAATTTTATTAGTAAAAGTAGTGCCCACATTTAGAACTATGTTTGAAGGCTTCGGGGCAAAATTGCCGGCTTTTACATTGCTAGTATTAAACATATCGGATACGATCCGTGCTAATGGTGTTAAAGTAGTATTCACCATAGGTGTTTCGGCTTGGTTTATTGCGCGCATGTATCGTAACCAACCCACTTTCAGAAATTTTATTCAACGTTTGTTATTAAAATTACCAGTATTCGGTTCGATATTACAGAAAGCTGCAGTAGCAAGATTCGCCAGAACGCTATCTACAACATTTGCAGCAGGTGTACCACTCCCAGATGCGTTGTTACTTGTTGCAAAATCAAGTGGCAATATTAAATATCATGATGCGATCATAAAAATTCGTGATGAAGTATCAGTTGGGAAGCGCATTAACGTATCAATGCAAGCTACACATGTATTTCCACATATGGTGGTGCAAATGGTGGCTATCGGTGAAGAAACAGGTTCTCTAGATAGCATGTTACAAAAAGTTGCTGCTATATATGAGGAAGAAGTAGATTTAGCAGTGGATGGTTTGGCTACATTGTTAGAACCAATTATTATGGTTGTACTTGGCGTAATAGTTGGCGGACTCGTAATAGCTATGTACCTGCCGATATTTAAACTAGGATCGGTAATATAATATTATGCAAGATTTAATAGAGTTATTTAACAAATATACAATACTATTTGTTTCCGCTGTAGGATTTATAACACTACTATTTGGAAGCTTTTTAAACGTGGTAATTTCAAGATTGCCAGCGGCACTACAAAAAGAGTGGCGTAGACAATGCGAAGATTTTTTAGCAGAAGATAGTTATGAAGAGCATGAATCATTTACTTTGCTGGGGTTATTTACGCCATGCTCGCATTGCCCACACTGTAAAACACCGATAAAACCTTATGATAATATTCCGTTACTAAGTTATATTATATTACGTGGCAAGTGCCGATCGTGTCATACACATATATCACTACAATACCCAATAATAGAGGCATTAACCGCTGTACTTTGTATGATTGTGGCCTGGAATTTTGGTGTCACATGGCAAACCGTAGCAGGTTGTTTTTTGACATGTGTGCTCATAGTACAGTCCGGTATAGATTTAGAACATAAAATCATTCCTGATGAAATTACTCTACCGACGCTATGGTTAGGAATTATCATTAGCATATGGGGCATCTATGCAACTAGTACAGCTGCGATAATCGGTGCTGTAGCTGGTTATACAATTTTATGGGTGATTTATTGGGTTTTCTATTGGATAACTAAAAAAGAAGGCATGGGTTATGGTGACTTCAAGCTATTAGCAATGCTTGGAGCATGGTTAGGTTGGCAGGCATTGCCATTAATAGTTTTATTTTCCTCCATTATGGGTTCCATTATCGGCGTATGTACCTTGCTTTTACTACATAAAAAACGTAATTTCAGAATTCCGTTTGGTCCATTTTTGGCTCTAGCCGGATGGATTGCTTTACTATGGGGGCCAGCTATTAATAATTGGTATGCTCATTACGCTGGTATATTTTAATGATAGTTGGTTTAACGGGAGGCATAGGTGCTGGTAAATCCACCGTTGCAAACTTATTTAAAAATCTTGGCGTTCCCATCTTTAGTGCCGATGAAATTGTTCGTAAAATATTAGCAACAAATAAAATAGTACAACAAACTATAGTAAAAAAATTCGGCAGCCAATGCTTAAAAACTAATAATACTATCGATCGTCATGTGCTTGGAAAAATAATTTTTGCAGACCAACCTAGCAGGATCTGGTTAGAAACCCTATTACACCCCATAGTTGCTCGTGAATTTATTACTAGCGCCAACAACATCACATATCCTTATTGCGTTGTAGAAATTCCTTTACTTATCGAAGCCGGAATGCAAAATAAAGTAGATCGCATCCTGACTGTGGATTGCACTGAAGAACAACAATTAACACAGGCTTTAGCGCGAGGACATCATAACGAGTCAGAAATAAAAGCAAGGATAGCTAACCAAATAACTCGTGAGCAACGCTTAGCAGCTTCAAACGATATTATAGAAAACGTTTATGATCTCGCGTCCCTGCAAACTCGCGTCAAAGAACTCCATAACCTTTATTTGTCCTTAGCACCCAACCAAAACCGCTAAAAATGCCATAAAATGTGCTATAGTCGGAATTTGCGGACGATAATTAGCATTAATGAGATAGAGTACTAAAAAATGCATCAACCTACACTGTACGAATTTCCTCTAAATGAGAAAATGCGCAACTTAATGCGCATAGAACACCAGTTTGCCCAACTTGAACACTTTGCTACCCGTACCTCAATTTGGGATAGCCAGGCTAGCCTAATGGTATTTCTTGAAATTGTTAACAGTATCGAAAAAAATGATATAAAAAATGAAATAACCAAAGAGCTAGAACGCAATATTGGAATCTTAAGTAACTTGACTGATGCTCCTGCCATAAATAATTATAGATTACAGCAAACATTGGATGACTTGCAGACTCACCTCCATGCGCAAAATATCAATGGTAAAATTCTCCGATCATTACGTGAAGAAGACCTACTAAATGCAATTCGGCAACGTACCTCGATTGGTTCAAATATTAACTGCTGCGAAATTCCTAGCTTTTATTTCTGGATAAATAAGTCAGGGGCATATCGGCAACAGCAACTAAAAAAATGGTTCGAAGAGGTTAAACCTATATCCGCAGCTACTACAATGCTGCTCAACCTAGCTCGCGACAGCGCTACTTTCGATACCAGAGTGGCCGAGAACGGTTTCTTTCAAAAATCCTTGAATGCGCAGCAAGCTTGTCAAATGGTTAGAATTGAAATACCACCGGAATCAGCATACTTTCCAGAAACCAGCGGTAGCAAGCACCGCATCAGCGTAAGGTTTTTGACATATGAAAATACCAATCAACGACCAATACAAGTAACTGGTGATGTAGAGTTTGCAATGAGCTGTTGCGGGATTTAAATTATACCGCAAAAAATCGATGCGCTTTAGGCAAATATCTCGGTGGCAAAATTCCGCACCAACTCCCATGTTCTAGCATTTGCTGATGGCGCAAAAAGAAGACCAGCGTTTAGATCTTCTGCCTTAGGATTTGTGAATGCATGAACCGTGTTGCCAAATACATGTACTTGCCAATCAACGCCTTTGCTAGTCATCTCGGCTTCGAAGTCTATAATGTGTTGTGGCGTGGCCATTGGATCATCGTGCCCCTGTAATACCAACACCTTGGCATTGATCGTCGATGCACTTGGAGTTTCGGGTCGACCAAGTATGCCATGGATACTAACTACACCACCAATTTTAGCACCGCTACGCGCAAAATCTAACACCGACATACCACCCATACAAAACCCTACTGCCATGATTCTATTACTATCAACAGTAGGTAAATCTAGAGCATAATTAAGAGCAGCTTGCAGTCGCGTTACGATAACACTACGATCTTGCAAGAGCTCATTTAGCAATTCCTGGTTAATACTTTTATCGATATCACTACCACGCTTACCTTTACCATACAAGTCTACTGCAAAGCCTATAAAACCTTGTTTGGCAAAATATTTGGCCTTATCTTGTACGAACTCTCTTTGGCCGCTCCAATCATGCGCAACCAAAATCAATGGTTGTTTTTCTAAAACAGTATCACCTATTGCCAGAAACCCTTCCATGATTAGATCTTCACACTGATATTCTATGATTTGTGTTTGCATTTAAATCGCCACTCCATTTCTATAAAGGTTTATGCGAATTTTGATATTCGAGATCTTGAAGTTTTTGATCTTCTTGCTTTTGAGACGCACGCCGCAGTTCCGCACGCTCCTGACGCTCTTGTAGATCAGCATGAATTTTTAAAACTTCATCTTTAATTTTTTTGATTTCCCCTTGCAATTCGCGAATCATTGTGGCAAAATCTGGCCCGGATTCTTTCTTGGGTGGGGCATCTGCGGCTAATGCAGTCGTAACCGCTAGTCCCAAGAATAAAGCCATAGAAGCTTTAACAATTAGTTGCCTAACACTCATGAATACATCCTGTAAAAAAGTATAAGACGTATATCATAACAATATTGTATAATTAGTACACGCAAGCAAGTAGTTAGGAAGTAAATAATGCTAAATTATGTTACCACAGGAGATAAAGCTCCTGAACAGGTAAATGTGATAATAGAAATCCCAGCCCATAGTGAGCCAGTTAAATATGAAGTTGATAAAGTCAGCGGTGCGATGTACGTAGACCGTTTTATGGCTACCTCAATGCGCTACCCATGCGATTACGGTTACATACCGCAAACCCTAAGTAACGATGGGGATCCAGTCGACGTGCTAGTTATAAGCCCATTACCTTTGATTAGCGGTGCAGTCATAACAGTACGGCCAATCGGCATGCTACAGATGACTGATGAAGCTGGGGAAGATATCAAGATTTTGGCTGTGCCTATAGATAAACTTACGGGGATGTATAAACATATCCAGAAGCCAGAAGATTTAGGGCAACTTATGCTAGACAAAATCGCTCATTTCTTTCAACACTATAAAGATTTAGAGCCTAATAAATGGGTTAAGATTGAAGGTTGGCTAGATGCTGAAGCAGCCAAGCAAGAAATCATATCCAGTTTAAAGCGTCTACAATCCAATGTAACATGAAAAGAATAAGTGCGGCGCTATTAGCCACGTTGTGTTTATTCGCATCGCTAGGAACTACGCAACAGTATCAAATTATTGTAGATCGAGATCTATCGCCATATAGCGGTGCATCGGTCATGATTTCGACCTACAATTTTTGCAAATATCTTGGTGATACCTACATCCCAAAGCCAAACCCTCAAAACCCACTGCGCTGGCTAATTAGAACTGCAGATTTGGGCGTCGCATATGCATTGAATGGATACTTGATGGTTACACAACATGAGGTATTCGGACATGGCTATAGAACTAGAGAATTTGGTTTTAACGACGTTGGGTATATAATTGGTTTTTATACCGGCGCTACTTATTTTTACCTTCGTGATTATAACAGTTTAAATATTTATAAACAAAATACTCTTAATGCTGCGGGCATAGAAGCAAATACTATATTATCGCAACAAATTCGCGCCCCATGGTTTAAAAGCAAAAAAATTAATTATTACGATGGGCTATCATATGCAATTAATCAACTAGAACAATTGCGTTATGTATACGTTACATCTGCCAATGAATTTATTAATAATGGCAACGACATAAACAATTATATCCGTGGTGTAAACAGCTACTACGGCGATACTACCACTTTATCCAATTCTAAAATGCAATCCATAGTACTACTGAATTTACTTGATCCTAGCTTATTCTATTCGTTATATGGTATTGGGGCATATTTATATAACGGTAGAACTACTACACCGTTTTATATGTTAAATATTTACGGCTATAAGTATTTACCCAGCGTAGCTACAATACTTGCACCGTGGGGACCAGAATTTCAACTGCAAAATTTTATCGAAACGCCGCAACAACAATTAATTCAAGCGCATTTACGCGGTGGCAGCAACAACAATATAACATCAATAGGCCTTGATGTTATTATAAGCCCTGTGTGGCAATATAAAAAATTATTAGTGGGGAATCAGCTATCGATCTGGCGTCAGCCTAACGTTGGTGCAGCTAATGCAGCGAGCGCACAATTACACTATGGCGTGGCAGAATTTGTAAATCTAGAATACAAAATACATTCAAAAGTTTCGTTACTAGCAGATCTCGGTTATAAAACTAGCGGTTTTATGCAAGGCTATCTATTAAACAGCGGCGCTATAATACGTTTAGGATTACAGTGGTGAACAACTAGGCATTCGCTATAGTAAAGCTTAGAACCTCAGCAATAGATTTGACTTGTAGCTTCAACATCAACAAGCGATCTAATCCCAAAGCAATCCCCGCACAATCAGGTAAACCTACTTTTAATGCCGCAACTAATCTATAATCTGGCTGCATTTCGTGCAGCCCTTGCGAGATACGCATTGCGTTATCTGCATCAAAACGCTTCTCTTGCTCTGCCGCATTTTGCAATTCATAATAACCATTAGCTAATTCTATGCCATGCATATAAACCTCAAATCGCGCTGCAACTGGAAATTTTCCAGGTAAAATCTTGGCAAGTGCGGCTTGCGCTACTGGGAAATCATATACAATCCAAGCGGTAGAGCCAATCAGCTGTGGTTCAATAATATGTGACATTAATAATTGTAACCAGCCCGTAGCGGTTAGATCTGTCGCAGCCGCTGTAGTAAGATTTATATCATGCTGTAAAGCACAATTTTGCAGATCTTTTAAAGTGGCTGTATGTGGATTAATACTCAAAAATTTCATGAATAAATCATGATAACTAATACGTTGCGCCGCAGCACATCCTAATAATTCTTGAATTAACGCATCAGTTTCATCTATAAGATCTAAATGAGTAAAACCAACTCTATACCATTCCAGCATGGTAAACTCAGGGTTATGAAGATGACCCGCTTCCTCGCGTCGAAATGCTTTGCAAATTTGGAACATAGAACCATAGCCAGCAGCCAATAGACGCTTCATTGCATATTCCGGAGAGGTTTGTAAGAATTTATTATCTACAGCAAAAGCTTGAATATATGGGTCGGTTACGCCACGCGCGCACATTAATGGCGTTTCTACCTCTAAGACATCGCGCAGTGCGAAAAAAGATCTGATTTTACGGTACAATTCTGCCCGCGCCTGTACTGCCTGGAATGACGCTGTGGGGCGCCAGTGTTCGGATTGATTCATTCTCAGGTTACCCCCGCGCGGAAAACCAGAAGGTTAAACCACGCGAGGATCACTGTCAAGCTAAAGCTTTCTTCAAGGCGGACGCTTTATTTTTCATTTCCTCCTGCGGCGGCGGAGTCAGAGCTGCAGAATTAGAAAGCTGGAACAACAATGGCGCCGGCAGTGAATTACGAAGTATATGCTTTTTATGTTTAGAATGCTGTTGTAAATGCATAGATTTCTTATTCAAATCAGATTTAATATCAGCTTCAATATCAGCTTTAAAATCTTCAGCTGTACATATTAGATTTTTAAGAATTTCTAAATCATGCTGCGATTGTTCTAATAACGCAACCTCAGAATGTGGTTGTGACTGTGGATGTCGATTCCTATTAGACGAGTATAACCCAGAGATCGCTGCTGGTAAAAATCCAGCAGAAACAAATATGGCCGTGGCACCAAAACCATGAATTAAAGGCTGTAATAGCGGTAGTAATAAAACCCCACCAATACCAGCCATTATAAGAGTTGGGGTACTATAACCCTGGTATATTCTTTTCCCAGCAGAAGTCATTCTAGGTAACACGGCATTGGTTTTATTAACAAAATGATCGTAGTGGTCTTTAATTTCCATGCCACCGCTTATAATAGTACGGATATCCCTTACTATATCAGGTTGTATCATCTCACTTGGAGGAAAATTATTATTAAAATTTTTCTCAAATGCTTGTAAATTTTTACTTGTTGCCCCATGACGTATCAGATCTACCGCCATTTTATAGAATCCCGCAGCTAAGCAATAATCTAACATATTAAGACCAGTACTAGCGTGTACCTGATTTATAGATTTCAATATATTAAATGGTACTTGATATTGTTGAGATTGTTGCGCATGTGTGTATTTAATGTGGATGTCGCGCAATATTGATAAAATAGAATTTATAGCAGCTAAACGTATACTGTTCTTGAACGCCTCATCCTCATAGCTGGATAAATTTACATTCTGGTTTGTTAATGCTTTTGTAATAAATAGATCCGCTGAATCTTTGCTGTGCTTTGGCATAGTACAATACTCCTAAACTACAATTATTAAAATTTCAATTGACATACAGGCATTGTTCTGACATTGGCAAGGTCGATAAAGTTCCTTGATATTAATATGGCTGAAAACCGTGTGATTGAACTTTTTTTGATGATTATGGTCTAACCTTGGTAGAAGGCTGAGGGTTGGTATGTCAGATAGTAGGGGTATTGGTAATTATTTAGGGAAATTGCGAGCCGCTGTGAGTGCGCTTGTATCTGGAAAGTTGTCCAAAAACGAATTTACATTTCAAATGAAATTGACCGATGATAATCGGGATTTGTGTCTAAAAAGTATACGTTCAGATGTTGAAAAAGCTACGTTTGTAAAAGAGGTATACAATATATTAAAGCCATTATTATCAAAGAACTTTAATACGCCTCTAGAAAAACAAGATGTATTGATGAACATTAAAAGACAAATAAGGGAACTTAAAGATCCTACCAAGAAATTTTTGAATGAACAGGTAAGTATGTTTGATCATATGGTGGTGATCTTTAAAGGGTTGACAGATAACAATTTTTTTAATGAGTTAAACTTAGAATCACAACCAATTGGCACAGCCCCAGCCCCCCAAGATTTATTATTACCATTGTTTAATTCATCGATAAATGAGTCTGTCGCACAACCTAAAGAATATAATCCAAATATTTATAAAACAATATTTTCTGATGTAGCTTTCAAATCAGGCACAATTAATCAAGCGATATATTTTCTAAACCATAGTTTGTTAAATTGGTATAAGTCTAAAGCTTATGAAAATGCACAACAAGATAACTTTAAAGAAAATCGAATTAACTTTACATCTTTTCATGATTTTATTACTTTACCTGAGGATACATTTTCGGGCGACTTTTTGCACACAGGTAATATTAATTATCTAGATAGTATCTGTAAGGCTAATGATAGATGTTTAACGCTTAAACTTTACTTGGAGCAACATAAAAATGAAATGTCTATCGATGAAATATTTAATGTACAATCAACAATAGCGCATGTAGAAAAATTCTATGCCAACATCCAAAATATTATAATTTATGCCTCGCACGGGAACAATATTGAAACTAAAGAACTTTTTAATAATCTTCTTGACATTGTTATGAACTACGAATGCAAAATTGATGAGCATAATGCTATTGCCGCTATGCTTTTGAATGATAGTGAACACGATGTAATGGTATTAACCTTAGGTAGTGCGAATAATGCAAATCAATTTCTTCCAAGTTTTGCAAGAAATGATAATGAAAAATTTATGATTTTAAACATGGACCCTAACTTCAATGAGGAGGATTATACTATAAGGAATCAAGATAATAAGACAGTTACATCTTTGTTATTTCAAATATCTCTGCCAGAGTTTGTTAAGTATGGGATTAAATTATCGTCAGAACAACTTGAGTTAAGAAATAAAAAAATAGATAGCATTATCACATGTTATGTTAAGGCTGCAATGGAAAGAATAAAGCGTGATCCTGGATTTAAATTGGTATTATTAGATTGTTGTTATTGTGCTTACAATACCACCTTATTGGAATTATCCAAACAATTAATAGGTAGCGGACTATTTAAATTGGGTAGTAATTTAGAACTAATTCATACATATTTCCCTAACAGCCCAGCAGTTGTGTATAACAATATAAATGAGATCCCAAATGAAAATAAAATTTTGGGTAAATATCCCAACTTACCTAATAAAGAAACATATACCGCTTATATTGAGGAATATAACAAGAATGGAAAAATAATGTCTGTGTATGATAGCTTAGATAGTGTTAAATTGTATGGGAAAATCGTTTCACAAAAGCTCTCAAATTGAAAAAACCCTGAAAAATTATTTAAATTTGCAGATAACTGCATAAACCCTAATTAATTCGATAAATGGTGATCCTACTGATTGGTATTAATAAAAAATTAATTGGGTGCAGTTACAGGCATTAAAATAATTGGGAATTATTTTTTAGTTTTGGCTTTAGTTTTAGCTTTAGCTTTAGATTTAGATTTACTTTTTGTTGTAGTTTTGTTCTTATAAAAATTACAAGACAATTGCAAGCCAACTATGTCGCTAGAGTTTTTAACATTGGCATTAAACGTGCTACCATTTGCAATATTTGGGCTTGAATTAAAGGTATTAAATAAACCACTCTCTGCTATAGAAGTATTACGGTAGAACGCATGTGCATAACCAAAATTAATAGCGACACGTTGATTCAATGCAAATTTGGCACCAACCGCTAACAAATAGCGATCAGAGTCAGGCAACAACACTGAACGATAAAAATTCGTTACAGGGGATTGATCCCAGCCAAACCCAGCTTTTAACACGACTTTTGGTGTGACGCGATAATCACCCCCAACAGAAACACGCCATGCATTTTTAAGGTAAAAACTTTGGATCCCTGGCAATGCAGTAGAATTATAATTAAACTGCATGTATTTTAGTCTACTCCAATGTGTCCATTCAACTTCACCAAGAATATCAAATTTTTTGCTTACGCCTTGTACCAAGCTATAATTTATACGATCTGGTAATTTTAGATCATAGCTAGCTTTAGTAGTATGACCAAAATCTAAAGTTTCAGTAGATATTACATTACTAGTAAAACTTGGATTAAATCTAGAAAAATATACTAATCCCATGCGATTGTTTTTCCACGGTTTTACTAATATTCCAACATGATAACCTATAGACCAACTACCATCTCCTGTGATATTCACGAATCCTAAGGATTCTGCCCCACTATCGGCCCAAGCTACATCAGAAAAAAAATTAGTGCGCGTATTTACAATATCTAAGCCAGCGCCTACATTAAGATATTTATTAATTTTGTATCCAATTGTAGGACTTATATCTATAACGGTGATTTTACCTTGAGTCGCCATCAAACGGGCTATAGAGTTGGGTGTGTATTTTATGTCTAAACCAAATGGTTCAATCACGCTTATAGCTAAGGACAGCTTGTTGTTAACCTTCCAAGCTAAATGTCCAGCTGGAACCAAAAGGCTAGCTGTAGGTTTAGTTGGATTAACCCCGGTTATAGGTGTTCCAAGACTATTGGTCGCGGTAGCATTGTATAATTTAATATATTTATAGTTGTATGTACCACCGGCAACAATTTGGGTATATTTTAATTCAGGAAGACCTGCAGGATTGTAGTAAGCAGTGCTCGCATCATCCGCTATCGAAGATGTGCCTGCATATGCGTTGCCAAGCGAAGTAACACCCTGATCGTTTAACGCAAATGCCGCAGCAAAGACCGGATTGCTAAAGAAGCATAATAAGTTTAGAGTTACAACTGAAGCTTTACCTATATTCCTTACATTCCGTAAACACAGGCCTCTCAACATAGCACCCTCTCCCAAAATCCTTTTAAATTAGCAACCGCTATGAAGTACAGTACCATATATTTTAGTTAAATAAAATGTCAAGACAGAATGACGACCCGTGAAAAAACATGTTAAAAGCAGGTCAAAAACAAAGAGGAGCGTGAAGCCCCTCTTTCTTAATCAATGTTAACGCTAACTAAATAGTCCCTCCTGGTCGATCATGGCCAGGGCGTGTTTTATTAGCAGCTGAAATTTCAGCATTAAATATTGGGTTCGAAGATAGCGCTGATGATGGACTCGTAACGCTTGCTTTTGTTTTTTGTTTTTGTCTCAACTCGTCTAGTTTTGCGCAACATACCTTTGTAGCATTGTATACCGTCGAAGCCTTAAGATCTAACTGCCCCAAAGCTGCCTCGCCTGTTACCAACCTAGTAACAAGATTAAAAATAACAATTGGTGCAAATCCAACCATAACATCTTTTGCTTTCCATTTTTCCTCTGTGGGCGGCGTTGGTTCCGCAGGTTCAAAAGATTCGCGTTGTTCAGGTTCTGGAGCTACTGGCAAAGGCTCATCTTTCGGTGGGGTCGTCTTATGTACAAAAATCCCCGAAGTCATACCCCAGCCACCACTGCTGGCTTCATAGCCTGCCTCTGTCGCTTTACTTTTTGTAGTTTCACCCTTATGTGTCATTCTACTTGCAAATTCCTGCGTAGTTCTATTAGTTTTAGTTTCAACACCTTCTTCAACTTCAGATGCTAACTTGCCGGGCCCTTTTTCCTCTTCTTTTTCTACTTCAAATCTTGGTAAAAACCAAGGTATACATAGTAGCAGGCCCCAACCTTGACAAAATTCCTCTGCTGTTACTGTCGTGCCATTAACCGTAGGAGACATCGTAGGCGTACCAGTAAGGGCAGCAGTTGGGCTCTTGCTCGGGTTGCTACTCGGCATACCAGTAGGGTTGCTACTCGGATTGCTGCTCGGGTTGCTACTCGGATTGCTGCTCGGGTTGCTACTCGGATTGCTGCTCGGCATACCAGTAGGGGGGGATGATGATAGAGGAACATTACAAGCTGCTTCAATAGCGGCCTGAATGCTATCTGTAGCTTTTTGAATTGCTTCCGGCTCTCTAAAAGAAAAAACTAAATCGGTAGGTCTAAAAAATTGTGGGATAGTAACATCATCTATGCCATCAATGCCCTCTACAAAGATACCCATAAATTTTATGTTGTCATCACCAGCAGCTGCTCGAATAGAACTCATTAGTGGGCCTACTAATGTAGCATCTTGAATTTTACCATCGGTTTGAATACTAACCACAAGCGGTTTTTCCGCTGTAGGTTGAACAGCACCACTTTGAAGCTCTGTTAAAAGTTGTTGCAAGGCTTTGGCAAGCTCAGTGCCACCACCCTGAAATGCTAGAGAATTTATACCTGTCCCTAAAGCTCCACTATCATCTGTCCACCACAAGGTTTTTTCATACACGCTAAACTGTGTATACCCTACTTCAGCCCCATCTGGTCCAACCGGTAACATAGATAATATTTTTAATGCTAGATTTTTAGAATTATCATAATCATACTCCTGCGTACCAGAGGCATCCAATATGATTTTAAGATTAATTTTACATTCCGCAATTACTGCATCCTGCACCACTTGCAACTCCCTATAGGACTTTTCCATTACGGCATCAAGTTCCTTATCGCTTAAGTCAGCAGCAAGAGCAGAGTCTAGATTTTTATTAATTTTTTTAATATATTTATCCAGTTTCTTCTCTATAGGCGCTAATGCATTAGCAACAACCAAATCAGTGGCAGCGAGTTCAGACACTTCGCCCAAACGAGACGAGATTAACAATTCATTCTCGTTCTTGCGCAAATAACGACCGGCTGCAGTAGTATCTGTTGATTGTGACTGTTTCCCCATTTGAGAGCTTTTACCCTCAGGCGAAGACTCAGCCTGTAATGTTGCCCAGAATAACAAAAGCTCTTTAAAATTCATCTCGCACTATCCTAACACTATACGTGCTAATTTTACCTTCATTATTAAGACCAATGATTATCGAAAAAGTTCAAACTGTGTCAGCATGTGTAACAGCAATAGCGTTGCTGAAATTTACTAATTTTTAGATCTAAATTAGTGATTTTACACTTTTTTATGCGCTTATTATAAACAACATTACTGCTATCACTTGACATAAATAACCCCTTTTTATATCATGAATATTGTATTAATAACCCCCATTTATAACAATGCATATACAAAGAAGTCAACTAAAATTTCTGCTAGAGTGGGCTAAAGCAACTGAAAGGCAGCCCATAGTCATACGGGGGGCTAGGCAAATAGGCAAATCCACCCTAGTTGAGTTATTAGCTAAGGAATCTAAGCTTGACCTACGCACGATCAATTTTGAACAGAAACCAGAGTATGTCGAACATTTTGTCTCAAATGAGCCAAAAAGGATAATTCAGCTACTACAGGCACAATTGCAAGTATCAATTGTGCCAGGTAAATCAATTCTATTCTTGGATGAAATCCAACAAGCCCCACAAGTAATCACTACTTTACGTTATTTTTATGAGCAACTGCCACAATTACATGTGATAGCTGCAGGATCATTATTAGAATTTGCATTGCAAGAAATGAATTACGCTGTACCGGTTGGGCGCATAGAATACCTTTATATGGGCCCATTGAATTTCAGTGAATTTATGCTAGCAATTGGCGAAACTATGGCTCATGAATTCTTACAACAGTATACGCTTGATCAAATAATACCGAATGCATTGCATGATAAATTACTAAATTTATTAACTCTATATTATATAATTGGCGGCATGCCTAAAGCGATTGCAACATACATTAAGACACAAGACTTAGCAGCAGTAGAACGTGTCAAATTTTCTATTATTGATACTTTACAAGATGATTTTGCAAAATACGCTTTAAAAAAAGAATTATTGTTATTACGTAAATGTTTCAATGCTATTCCAACTTTGATTGGAACACGATCAAAGTATTCACATATTGATAATAATGTACGTTCAGAGTACGTGGCGCGCGCAGTGGATCAATTGTGTTTGGCCAAGATCTGTCAAAAGGTCACACATACTTCGGCTAATGGGCTACCATTGGGAGCAGAAACTAATGACAAGCATTTTAAACTTTTATTTTTAGATATTGGATTAGTCAATACCATTCTTGGAATTAGCCTATTGAATTTAAAGAATACAGATTCCTTAATCCTAATTAATAAGGGAGCATTAGCAGAACAAATGATTGGGCAGCATTTAGCGTATATGCGCCCACATTATGAGCCGCCAGGATTATATTATTGGAATAGAGAAAAAACTGGCTCTAATGCTGAAATTGATTATCTTATAACTAGCAATAGAAATATAATTCCAGTAGAAGTTAAATCAGGTAAAGCTGGTCGTTTGCGATCATTGCATACTTTCTTGCAAGAAAAAAACCTTACCATTGCATTACGGTTTAACACTAACTTACCAATTGTGAGCACCGAGCAAATAAAGATTACAGATGGTACGGAGATCAAATATAAATTAATGAGTCTTCCATTATACTGCGTGGAACAGGCCTTTAGATTGCTCTCTGAAGAACTCTAAAATTTCTGCTAAAAGATATTAATTCTGATTCTATGGAAATCGTAACAACATTCATATAATCTTGATAGTTCTAAGTGTTGCTACGGCAGGATACAAAATATACGCAAAGCTATAACTTAGTTGCACTGCTAATTACACCGCAAAAGCTTATAGTCTAAGGTTTACCATGCGAACTTTCTTATATTCTGTGCGACAGTTTCGTTACGCTTAGTGTCTACGATTTCATTAAGTTGTTGTTTACTTAGTTCTACGACCTATAGTATCATGAGAGTAAGAGATGTAAAGGTAAGTGCTTAACCGCGTATGTGCTAAGCCATACCTGATAATCCATCTCCATAATCAGTAGATTAGATATTTTCTGGATAATGATATGCCTACTATATTGAATATCAAAGGGTATAGATTTTTCTTCTATGTTTAGAAGGAAATGAGCCTCCACATATACATGTTGAGCATGGTGATAAAGTTGGCAAATTTTGGCTAAAGCCAATTAGCTTAGCAAGTTCCTATGGTTTTAGGAGCCATGAGCTTAGTAAACTCAGGGCATTGGTTATTGAACATAGTGAGTTATTTTTGGAGAAATGGTATGAATACTTTGGCAATTAAGTTTGACGATCATGCTATTGAAGTGAGCTTCACTCAAACCTCTTTACATTTTGTTCTAGCCGATGGCCGTGAAATTTCAGCCCCTCTGGAATGGTTTCCACGACTACGAGATGCGACCGACGCTGAAAGGCAAGAATGGCGTTTTATTGGCAATGGTCTTGGTGTGCACTGGCCTAAAATTGATGAAGATATTTCTGTTAGAACTTTAATGCATAGCACCGATTAAATTGTACAAAAACGTGTTGCACAAGCAGTGAGCAGGTCAATTATGCATTCACAACAATAGATACTAACATTTAAACATAAAGAGAATGGCAATGCCAATCACTATAAGGTTAGCAACCAAACAAGATGTCACAGCAATTGTGCGCCTTTTAGCGGATGATACTTTAGGCGCAAAACGTGAACGATATATAAAGCCATTACCAGCAGAATATTACGCTGCATTTACAGCCATTAATGCAGATAGCAATAATTTCCTTATTGTTGCTGAAATTGATGACACAATTGTTGGAACCATACAACTGACCTACATAACTTATTTGACATATATAGGTGGCACACGTGCTCTCATCGAAGCAGTTCGAGTTGATAACGAATATCGCGGAAAAGGAGTTGGCAAAGCAATGTTAAATTGGGCAATCTCAAAAGCTAAAACAGATGGATGTCATATTGTGCAATTAACAACTGATAAAAAGCGCCCTGAGGCGCTTGAATTTTATACAAAACTAGGCTTTACCGCATCTCATGAAGGATTAAAGCTATTTCTTTAAACGCTGGTTAATCTTTGCCAAGTAATCGACATTACAATCTTCGCATAGGATCTAAATCTATATACTCAACAAGCTGAGAAAGCAGTGTTGCTTGATTATTATTATGAGCTTTAGTTGCACGTGACCGCTGCAACATCTCATACTGCATTTCTTTAATCACCGCTGCATACTTTGGCCAGAATTCCAATGATGCCGGCGAATAAGGATTAAAGTCTTTTGGAAACGGTTCTTTTTCTATAACTTTATATAGATCTGGAGCAACAATTTCCATCAAGCTAACTCCTAAACAAAAGCGATCGGCAGCAATAGGATGCAACCAATATACTTTCCGTTTGTCTTGATCTGTATCTAACGCATATTTTATATCTTCTTTAGTACCCTTAAGCACTTTATCATAATAAAATGCCCGGAGTGCTTCCGGTGGTAAATTGTCACCAATATATCGATATTCACTGACAACATTTTGTCTAATCTCGGTCAAACTATACCAATCACAGAGCTTTAATTTATTGTCTACATATAATAGGTTACCAAGATTTAAATCACCATGTGCATACCCAGCTTCATGCATGGTATTTAGATCTTTAATAAAATTATTCAGATCGCGCAACGTTACATCTAAAGATTGTTTGGCAAACCTATCTTTAGCACGTTGTCCATATTCTAAAAACATTAGGCCGTGAAAGGGCCAAATTATTAAGACAAACCTTTACTCCACAGCAATTCTAAAAATTTTTGCCAATGAATTATTTCTATGTCATCTACAATTCTGTGTATTGGATCAAAGCTTACTAGATAATATTTTCTAACAATATTTTCTTCTTGTAAAGCTTTTATGCCTTTAAGGTGTTTAGCAGAAATTTGTTCTGCAGTCTTTACTTCAATGGCATACTCAGAACCAATAATGAAATCAACCTCTTGCCCATTTTTAGCTTGCCAATAAAACAAGCCACTATTATTTCTATTATAGGAAAGATACGCACGTAATTCAGTAGCGATGAAGTGCTCAAAAGCTTGTCCATAAATGTCAGAATGCGGCTCTAAGAATTTAATTTGTGCTATTTGATTGCGTACCCCAATATCAAATAGATAAAACTTTGCGGTGCCGATCGCTTTACGTTTAATTGATTTGGTCCATGCCGGCACCATAAAACCAATTAATGTGTCTTCTAAAATTTGAAAATATTCTCGTACCGTAGAAGCTGGTAATGCAACGTCATTACTTAATGAAGCAAAATTAAGCATTTTGCCGCTTGCAAGCGCTGCTATTTCTAAAAAACGCATAAACCCTTGTACATTACGCAAGTTAGCTTCGGCTTTTATTTCTTCGTTTAAATAAGTACTTACATAAGCAATAAGCTCTTCTTCTGGATCTTTGCTAAGATATACTTGAGGTAAACCACCAAATTGCAAGTATCTTTCTAAAGAAAAATTACTAATCTCATGCGAAACTAAGGCAAATAGATCTACGCGCCATGCCCTACCAGCCAATAAATTTACACCTTGCTTTCTTAATTTGCGCGCACTAGATCCAGTAAGAAGAAACCTAATTTGTTGCTCTTCAATTAACCTATGCGCCTCGTTAAGTAATTCTGGAATACGTTGAATTTCATCTATTACAACTAAGTTATCGCTGGTGCGTTGCACCTTGATCATGGACTCTAGGTCCCAAGGCTTATTACTCAAATGCATATAAACATCGCTGCGTAATAAATTTATATTTATTACGCTAGAATCTAATTGATGTTGTATTATGCTGGTTTTTCCAGTAGATCTTGGGCCAAAAAGAAACAATGATTTTTTTTTAAGTAATTCGGGTAGTTTTAAAATTCTTTGTAGATACACTTTTATGCGCCTATTTAATTACATATTCAAAGTATAACTCAATATAACCCTACAATCAACAATTATAATGCCTACCATCTTGACAATAAACATTACAATTGTTTATTAGAAAAGAAATTAGATTGTCAGTCGAGCTACTAAATCTAGCTCTGTAATTGGGACAGTAAGAAATGTGTATAGCAACCCGACCTATTGGCTTCCATGCAGAGATATCTTGCAATATAAATACGAGTGCCAATGCAATCTTTATAGCTAAATGAGCACCCCTATGCAGATTGCGGTTTGGTTGTGATTTATAAATCTCACAAGTAAAAGAAACACGACACTAAGATAGATCACAAAGCTTGCATAACTGGTATGATATCGTGACAATCATGTAGAACTATTTGATATGTAATTCATGAAGATTACCAACGAAGCACTTTCAAAATATCGCCAACGAGCGCGTGCTCTAATAAGTGCTATTGAAAAATTATCTTATGGTTGCATTAATTCAACCCCACTAATTCAAGGTACAGCTAACGAAGTATATAAACGCTGCGGCAAAAGTAATTGTAAATGTGTAAACAAAGCAGAACGGCATGGACCATATCGTGTAATTCAAATTGCAAACCAAGGTAAAACAAAACAAATTTCAGTTAAGGGTGATGACAAGGATATTTGGGAGCAAACCAAACAATATCAAGCCGAAGTAAAAAAATATTTGAAACTTAAAAAATTATGTTTACAGTTAGAAATTTTAACAATGCATATTATCGAGCAAAGAACGGAGGATTTCCCTAAATGACCACCGTACACGACAAAAAATTAGCGGCATAAAATTTAATAACAGAGCTTACCTCCCCTCCTCCCTAGCCCTCCTCCCAAACAGAGCTTTGGGAGGAGGGAATATGAGTCGCAAGTGCAGTGTTATTTGCTAATAAAAATTACGATTATAAATTTATCATATCCATAGCTGACTGTTATTAAATTGGAGGTGAAAATGAAAAAATTAACAACACAAGCCAGAGAATTAAGAAACAATCAAACAGCAGCTGAAAGATATTTATGGCAACATTTGCGCAAGCCTAAACTCATCCCCATATTATTCCAAGGTGGATACATTTAGACATATGGTAGCCATCTTAACAGTGCTGTACTTTCTTGTAAAATTGAAGCCACTGAATGACAAACTAAATCATCAACATAGCTAGGCAACTAGTTGCTCCTCCCCGTTCTTATGACCTTTTATATGCCGAATTTATTTGTATGAAGAAGCGTGGCAGCGGTAGATAAAGTAATTAGAAAACCAAACAGCTGATTTAACCTATCGAACCAATTCGATCAATTTCTTCAACCACTCTGGTGAATTTGACGCATTATTTATTTCCTCCTTAGTCATCCATCCAAACCAAGGCACTTCGCGTTCACACGGTGTTACTGTTGGCAGATCATCGTATTTATAATGAAATAGATTATTTATTGTGCAAATCCTGGAATCGTCAACAAAATACTCACTTGTTACATAATTAATTTGCCCTGTTAAATGTAAACCAAGCTCTTCAAGGATTTCTCGTTTAACTGCGCATCGAAGCATATCAAAAACATCAACTTCATCTTGCTCCTCTACTTTTCCACCAGCAAAAGATAATAATCCACCAGCATATTTACCTTCTGGGCGCCGAATAATTAAATATTTGCCACTACATTCAATTGCACACTCAACTATTATCAAATACTGTTTCATTTTTAAATATCCGATCTATTTATTCATTCTTGAGTTTATAGTGCAGTTCTAATTCTGTAATAATAGATTGCCCTATAAGCCTAAAATCATAACGCTTATTATTATCGACCATGAATGGGTAACGACGTTCCATTATCTTATTAACCTGGAGATTTCCCTCTGAAGGGGTCATTGCCTCTGACAATCCTAATTCAATTTTCTTTATTTCAGGTCGCTTATTTTGATCAGCTTCAATATTGGTTAAAAAGATTATTGTTAGTTGTAACGATGGTATATAGGTTAAATTACTACGAAAACCAGGGATTGATCCATTATGAAAATAATATGTACCAAGGTCTGATGAATTAACGATCTTAATACCATATCCATACGATATGTTTGTTTTCTCTGTCGGCATATAAGGTGTCAACATCATCTTAAGTAAAAACATAGGAATTATTTTGCCTGAATATAAGGCAGTATTCCATTTAAGTATATCTGGCGCTGTGGATATTATACTACCAGCCCCGCCAGGTATTTGCATAGGCTCATAGTTCTTTATTTCTTCTGTTAAAACTATATGCTGCGCAGTAACATCAAAATTATATCCGCGCGCTAATTTTTTAAATCTATAATCGGATTGTTTAAGATCATTTACAGTGCCCTTGGCTGCCATAAATGTCGAGTGCATATCAAGTGGATTAAATAAAACCTTTTGCATATATGCATCAAGGCTCAAACCAGTTATTTGTTGGACAATTTCACCTAGCAAAAAATAATTGGAATTACTATACGAATATTTTGAACCGGGTTTAAATTCTAGTTTTTCGCTTTTTAAATAACTAATAAGATCAGATGCTTTATTAGGTGGAGAATTGCGAAATTTAGAAAATCCCGGCAAACTAACTACATCTACAAGTACAGAAGAATGTACCAACAATTGATGCACAGTAACTTCTTCAGCCCATAATGGCATATTACCAGCCCAGATAGGATGACTTTCAGGTAAATAATAGGAAATATTTCTATTTAAATCCATTTCAATTCGTAGCTGCAAATTAGCAATATCATTATCTAATGAGCGATCTTGCATGTTTTTATTATATATAGCTTTTAAAATTGCTACAGCGGTAAATTGCTTCGAAGCTGAAGCCAAAAGATATTGAGTGTCACTTGTATCGAGGGTTTTGGTTGATAAATCAGCAAAACCAAAACCTTGTTCAAAGATGATTTCATTCTGGCTAGCAACCAAAATTGTACCATTTGGTTGCATATCGCGCACTAAATCATTAACAGTTTTATTAACTAAATGTTTTAATTCATTCGAAGTAATTTGATTATCGGCAGCGTAGACATATGGAGTTATCGTAAATATACAAACAAACCAGAGGGTTACTACCAAGACACGATTCATATTTAACCGCCGATGTTATATTTCTTACAAATTTAATATATTTGCCGTATCAAGTCAAGAAAATTTGTTATCTAGTAATCACGCTGATATTTTTTAATCATTTCTTGGATTTCCTCTAAAGTGCGACTTGTCTTATCGGCCTGTATCAAATCAACACTAGTAAAACTCATTAGCCCCTTTAGCTCACTAATCCCAATTTCTTGCCCAGAAAGTGAATAGAAAATTTCTCGTATTACGTTTTCCATATCCATACCCTTAGAATTCGGCATAGTAATCGTGGCTCCATCTCTGGCTTTTGGTATTAACCTTTCTATACATAGACGTAACGCATTGCTATAGCCAGATAGCGCTAACTCTACTGCCTTGTTAACTAACGCTTCAGCGTGAGGATCTAATAATTTTGCTAATTTGGTGTTTTTATTAACCGAACCTTTACTACGCCCTCTGGGATTACCACTCTGCCCTGGCTTAAACTGCATTTTAATATCTCCTGCAAATTACCTGTTGTTTACAGACACGGAAATTATTGTGACAATTAAAGTACACTAAGTACACAACAAGCACTTTTACCAACAATACTAACGCTTTTGTGAATGGCGATCAAAAGCTGCGTAAATGTACCTCTAAATTTTTTTTCAGCCACGATAAACCTGGATAATGCCACCATAATCGTATGGCTATATACTGTATTTAACATACTACTTTGCATATTACTATTAAATAACTTTACAAAAGATCCTTGTTCTAGTTTTAGAACAACTTCCATTGCCGTACCAAGTATCACGAAATCAGCCAATCTTGGCATATCAGTTAGGCTAACCTCGGGCATTACTCGTAAAACTGCAACATATAGATCATATAACCCACCTAAAATTCTGGGGTGATCATGAACAAATTCTTTCTGCAACTGTTTTGCAGATTTACGATTATCATTCTTAATTTCAGGCAATTCAAGAATTATACACCGGCTTATAAGGTCACTTGCAGTTACAGGATTATTGATGCCATTCATAATTAGTGGTCTTTTGATGTCAACCAATATCTCATCTAGGTTTTTGTATAACTCGCGCTTGCCAATTCCTCCCCCAGTAGAAACACTGCATAAATCATCCTGACTTAGTTTATTAAGGTGGCTCAAATTGTTGAACGAAATAACATAGCCATTAGCTGCTGCTATAACTATGTCATCAACATTTCTAAGTACCCCCCTATTTCTGCAGCTACAATAACTGCGTGTACCCCTTCTCTGTTTATACAAAAAAATTTATAAAAATTGTGTTTGTTAGATGAGCTAGACGTCGTCCTAGTTTTGCACACCAACTCGGCATGTTTGAGTTCTTTATTAAGCTATAATAAGTCTATCGCTTCGGGGACACAAATAATAATGCCTAAATCACTGCCTACTTTTATTTGGTATTTTTTAAAAAAGCATAAAACTGCGCAGATTATCATTTTAATAATAACTATAATTGCCTCCCTTGAAATTTCATTGGCATCATATATTTTAAAATTAATCATAGATACGGCGAGTAAAAATTTTGGCAACAGCAGTCAGTTACTAAACCATATATTACCATTTGCAGTAATTTATGCAATGTTAACAATCGTCCATAATGCGGCAATGCGTTCAATTGAGAAAGTCTATATTAATTTCTTCCCAAAGCTTAGGACTGAAATTTATGTTGCAATGTTCGAGCATTTATCTAAACATTCACTAGCATATTTTCAACAAAATTTTTCTGGGGATCTAGCAAATAAGATCTCAGGTATGGCTGAAGGTATTGAGGCCATTATTAAAATAAGTATACCGTATATATTGGGTAATTTTTTTACAGTAGTTATATCCATTGTGCTCTTGTGTACAGTGCATGCGGTATTTGCCATAATTTTATTAGCTTGGATTGTTATCTATGTTTTTAGCGGCTACAAATTGTCCGTTAAGACTGCATTACACGCAAATAATCTAGCATCCATTAATAATATCACCTTAGGAAAGATGGTAGATAGAATCTCAAACATAGTTAGCATGAAAGTTTTTTCAAATGCGGCTTACGAAAGCAAAGTCGTTACTGAAGATATTAATGCGGTAGGAGTAAAAGATATTGCCCTACAAAAACAAATAATGAAAACAAATGTGTCATTAAATCTTATATATACTGTTTTAATAGTACTATTATTGACATTCTTAATTCAGGGGAGGATGCAAGGATGGGTTACAGTCGGTGACTTTGCATTTATTCTAGGTTTATCAATTACAATTGCTGGCATGGTAAATGCACTAAATCAAACATTTCCAACGTTATCTAGAGAAATTGGCAAATGTCAGCAAGCATTAAACATGGTTGTAATCCCATATGAAGTTCAAGATCAGCACGATGCCAAGGATTTGCAAGTCACCAACGGCTCTATTCAATTTAAAGACGTAAGCTTTGCGTATAATAAGAAAAAAACGTTATTTAACAATCTCAATATAACTATTGCGCCAGGAACAAAGGTTGGTTTGGTAGGGTTTTCCGGTGGTGGCAAAACAACTTTTATAAATTTAATACTACGGTTATATAACATTCAGTCTGGTAGCATTTGTATCGATGAGCAAAATATAAAATCGGTTACTAACAATAGCCTAATGGAAAATATTGCACTTATACCACAACAATCTGAATTATTTAACCGTTCCATTATGGACAATATTCGTTATGGCAAGATCGATGCTTCTGACGCCGCAGTTTATGCTGCGTCAGAGCAAGCTGATTGTCATGGTTTTATACAGCAGCTACCTGATGGTTACTCTTCATTGGTTGGAGAGAGGGGAGTTAACTTATCTGGTGGGCAGCGACAACGTATAGCCATAGCACGCGCTATATTAAAACAAGCGCCAATTTTAATTTTAGATGAAGCAACATCTGCATTAGATTCTGTTACCGAAAAAGCAATCCAAGATTCAATGGAAAAAGTCATGCGCAATAAAACTGTACTGGTCATTGCGCATAGATTAGCTACCGTTATAAAAATGGATAGGATTCTATTTTTTAAAAATGGGGTAATTGTTGAGGATGGCACCATTAATGAGTTACTAGCAAATAAAGATGGGGATTTTTATAAGTTTTGGACTATGCAAATGGGTATACCTGCAATATGATATCTAAAACTTGTTTACCTCGCTCAAGTCTGCAATGCTAAATCCACCCATTCTGGCTCTAACGGGTAATTTTTATTTAAAATATCTGCCAATTTTGTTTTAAGTATAATAGGGAAAATTGGCTCTATGTGATTAATTATTTCGTCTAAACTTAACCATGCTGCATTAGTTACAACAGATTTTTCATTATCAGTAAAATTATGATGCGATACCTGTTTATTACTTTTTAGGCTGCCAACTATAAACTTCTCGTATAATTCTATGTGGCGTCCTGAAATTATCATTTCATGCCGGCCATACCAAACGATTGGGCCAAGGGCGACGTCTTCCATCGTAAACCCTGTTTCTTCGTATAACTCCCGGGCTGCTGCTTGCTCTAGTGTTTCACCCTCCTCAATCTTACCACCAATTGTGCACCAAAAAGCCGCACGAGCTACTCTATCCATGCCGGTAGTTGTAGGATCCACCGCCCGCATCAAGAGTAAACGATTTTCTTGGTTAATTAACAAAATTCTGATAGTCTGACGCTTGATCATTGGTATTCAACTATATTTATGACGTTAAGCCAGCAAATTATATGGCAATTATGTATAAAGCACCAGACTAACATATATTGTTATAATTAGTTTTTATAGTAAATAGGATAACAAGCAGTGTCCAATATAGGTAAAATTAATATCGACGTGCCTTTAGTGCGTCAATTGATCTCAAATCAGTTTCCACAGTGGGCTGATCTCCCAGTTAAGCCAGTAGCATTCAGCGGCTGGGACAATAGAAGCTTCCACCTGGGAGAACATATGTCCGTACGTATGCCCAGCGCGGCTAAATATGCCGAGAATATAGAAAAAGAGCAACACTGGTTGCCGATATTAGCGCCATTGCTGCCTATTCAAATCCCAGTCCCTTTAGCCATGGGTAAGCCTGGTGAAGGCTACCCTTGGCATTGGTCTGTTTATAAATGGCTTGAAGGCAATACTACGACTTTAGAACGAATTAACAACCTACCGCAATTTGCAACCCAGCTGGGCGAGTTTCTAGCTGCTCTACAAAGTATAGATGCCACTGGTGGACCATTAGCGGGAGCACACAACTTTTATCGTGGCGGCCCACTAACAACCTATGATGCTGAAACCAGGCAGTCGATTGCAATTCTACGTGCTAAGATTGACATAGGTGCTATAACAGACGTCTGGGATACAGCTATTGCCTCTACGTGGCAAGGAATGCCAGTATGGGTACATGGCGATGTCGCTGTAGGTAACCTATTGGTAGTAAATGGGCAACTCAGCGCAGTAATCGATTTTGGCGGTATGGGAGTGGGCGATCCTGCATGCGACTTGGTACTCGCTTGGACCTTTTTCAAAGGGGCTAGCCGGGAAGCATTTCGCGCCGCTCTACCACTTGATAATGCTACTTGGGCGCGAGGCCGTGGTTGGGCTCTATGGAAGGCATTAATTATTTGTGCTGGGCTGCCTGGGACAAATCATAGTGAAGCAGAAAATTCCTGGCGCATAATTGATGAGGTGCTTAGTGATCATAAGAGCAAGAAATAATTATGGAAAATGAATATTTAGAAATTAAAAACAAGCTTGCAGATTTGTCCCCTCGCATAGAAATATCAAGCATGACTAAGAATGATGAGCAATTTTTTTTAAAAATGAACCAAAATAGCAAATAGCGGATAATTGCAAAGCAAATACCAAGTCATTAGTACTTACCCATGGTGATCTGGGGAATAATATTCTAGCCAAAACACCTGATGATCTCTACATCATAGATTGGGATGAAATGCGATTGGCTCCGGCCGAACGAGATGTTTTTATGAATGATTCAAATGCCGAATTTATGGCCGGATACAAAAGTATTCGACCAGATTTTATCGTGGATTTAGAATTACGACGTTTTTGTATATTACAACGCTATTTTGAAAGAATGAATATTTATTTTGCACAGATTTTAGATAACAGCGCACCAGAAGAATATCGATTAGATCGCCTGAAAAAATTTTCCAAGGGGCGTTTGGCTGGTGATTGTCTGGCAAAGCTAGAGGAAATAACAAGGTAAAACGTTTGTTGCTACCCCCCAATAGCTATAGAGCTATAAGCAAATATTCGTTTTATATCGAAATTTGGTTCCTCACCTTTAAACATTTTAGATTGAACACCAATTTTTTCAAATCCCAAAGCTTTAACCACCGAAGCAGCGACAGGATTATTACCAGGTGTTTCTAGATAAACGCTTTCGCCAGGTTTTGCAATTGCAACTAGTTGCTCTAATATAGCATCTGCTATAAAGCCATTATCCGCATATAGTGGCCCCAGTTTATAGGATTTATTTGCTTCAATAACTGCAGGCTCACGCTCACTTATTACACCATAACCGTTTATTTTGCCAGAATCTTGTGAAATAACTGTTATTGTATTCGGTTTTAATACAAAATTACGCAAAAATTCAGTTCTATGTGCGCCAAGTACAGAAGCATCAAAACGTGTTAATTCAGAAAACAATTGATCATCAATCTTATCTAGATTAGAATACTCTTGGTCGCTTGTATTAGTTTTACTATTAACAGTTATACCTGCAGTATATTTCCAAAATTCATCAACAGTTGCAACTTGGAAGCCGTACTTTTGATACATGGACACTGCATCTTCAACACAATTTAAACCAAATGATGTAATACCCAATATTTCTTTAGCATGTTCAATTGCCTTAGTTATGAGTAATTTACCGTATCCTTGACCACGCAAGTTCTTTACTACTAAATAGAAACCTATATAAGCAAAATTTATTTCCGGATAGGTAACAACAGATATTGAAGCAATTTTTTGTTGGTTTTTTTCAAGAATGAAAAATCCTTCTCTATCATTGGCGTAAGCTGCAGCGAGGGTATATTTGATTCCAGACCAACCTTCCGGCACTAGCCAATTCGCACGGATTTCAACCAATTCATTTAAAGACATGGTTTTAATGCAAATAGATTCCTCAAGATTTTCAAAAATAATTTTGGGATCTCCTGATATCACAGGATAAAAAAAATTCTCATCGAACGCTGATTTAAAAAATACTAGCATTATTCCTCCGTATAGAACTTATGTCACATTCTTTAGATAACGATTAAAAAATGTTAATATCTTCTCATTTATTTCTTTTGCAATTTCATAGCCATTTCCATCCCCCACATATATTGTCTTCTGAACCGCTGGTATTTGGCACGCAGGATGATACTGCAAGGTAGAATTGTCAAAGAAACTATTATGAGCACTGAAATTATCTGAGGCATGCTCTGGCTTTATAACAACTTCAAAATTATTTTTACCTACAATAGCAGAACCATGCATATCTTTTTTAAACACAGAACTCCACATAACCATAGATGGGATCTTAAATTTGGGCAATGGGTAATTAGCTTGCATAAGTAAATCACCTGGGTCCATTAGTATCATGGATTTTATGTAACTATACTCTTGATTTGTCTTTAACAGATTGACGATTGACATAGCCCCTCTAGAATGACCAATTAATCCTATGTCTTTCAAGTCCATAATATTTGCCGCCAGTAATTTACTTTGTATTTCTGGCAGATTATCAAGCACATACTTTAAAGCATCAATATTTTCTCTTCTTCCATCAGAGTCTAGATATGTGCTTGGTGGTTTAACAACATGGCCATTGCTCAATTGTAATGCACCATTTATAAATATAGAATTTACACCTATAACAATATAACCATTACTCACTAAATTGGAAATAATATTATTATATGCATGCGCTGGTGCACCTGCGCCGGGCATAAATATTATGACTGGAAATTTATGGTTAGTAACCGCAGCAATTTTATAGGAAGTAAATGTTCTTACGTTTGCTAGCGAGTCTAATTTACCTTCATCCTGTTTAGAAAATTTATGTGATTCTTTTAACCATCTAGTTGCTTCATTCACATAAGGAGCATAATATACATCACCTAGCTCTGGTCCATTCCGGCTTGGATAATAGACTCTTAAAATAATTTCTTGGCAATGTTTTTTGTTGGTAGCACTAAAATCTTTTTCATTATTATTCTTTATGTAAAATGCGTCAGGACATACGGCTGTATTCACTAGAAATACATCTTGATATCCAACGCCATATTTTCCTGTGGGATTTAATAAATAATTATCTTGGCTATTAGCAGACGCGATAAAGGCAAAAAAACAGACTCCTATTACAATAAATTTTATCAGCTTACTCGTAATCATTATTAACCTCTTTTAACATCCATATTTCATTCACTAACTCAGCTGTCTTAACTTTTTTAAAACCTGCCTTACTATATGCTTTAATCGCAGCAATATTATTTATATCAGGATCTACAAAAATATGCGTATAACTATAATCACAATATTGTTTTAAGAATAGAATTATGGACTGAGACCCAATATCCTGACCTACATAATCTGCCTCACCAATAAATACATCTAGCGTAGCAAGTTTTTCCGGCAAATCTATTAATGGCATACTTCTTGGAAAATAATAGGCATTATATAAATGTATCCAACTGGGGTGGTATCTGCGCATATGATATACGCGTCTATTTTCTTAGGAACCCTTTCCTGCAGCTTAAAACCTTTTACATAACTATTATATTTTTCCTGGATCAAATCTGCAGTCCAATGTATATCCTTGTCCCACCATGCTTTTACGTGCGGTGTTGTAAGCCACTTCAGAAGAAGTGGGAAGTGAGATTCAGCAAGCGGTTCAAAAGTTATATGCATTATTATCATTTACCTAGAATTTGATTAATAATTTCTTGTGCTTGTTTGTTATCTTTAACTTCAACAAACTGTACTTGTGGATAATTCAATTGCAAATTAGTTATTTGCTCTTTAACTCGATCCTGAAAAGTCCACATGTATTTAATCAATTGCCAACGCACTACTTCCGGACAGTCCTCTGCCCTATCGTCTATATGATCTCGATTTTGCAATATACGCTTACAAACTCGCCATAAGCAGACAAGGTTAGGATAATTAAAATATAAACATATATCGGCATGACTATAACGAGTCTCTAAAGATTTAGTGCAGTTACCATCTATAATCCAGGAATCTGTATTTACAATTTCATTTTGCATTCGCATAAACTCGCCATTGTCACGCTTTGCCCAATTCGAGGTGAAGAAGTACTTATCCAGATGATACAGTGGTATTTTGGTAATGTTGTGCAGATCATGTGCAAACGTAGATTTGCCACTGCCGGGGCGGCCGAATATCATTATTCGCTTGGGTTTTGCTGATTGACTCATCCTAGTTATTCACTCCAGTATATCTGCAGTAGATTAGCATAAAATTTCCTGAAACTTAAGCTCTAAAGCCAGCTTAAATTTAAAAAATGCCCACTATCGTGGCAAAATACAGTATCATACCTATGAATTACTCAAATACTGAGATTATAGAGATTGAATATTTAGCTTTAAATCTAACAAAATTATGAAGGCGTATTTATGAATACCCAGGTTATAACAATTCACGACAACGCAAAAACGGCATCGCTTTTGCGTGAAATAGCTAAGCCAATCACTGAGTTTGGCAGTGATGAACTTGAACAACTAGTAAATCGTTTGTTCAAGATAATGGGCGAGGCAAATGGCGCAGGGTTAGCTGCTCCGCAGATTGGAGTGTCTGAAAGGGTTTTTGTTTATGGCTTTGATTTTAATCCGCGTTACCCTGATGCGGCAGCAGTGCCAAAAACAGTTGTTATAAACCCTGAAGTACTGTGGAAATCAGAAGAAACAGCTGAATATGAAGAAGGATGTCTTTCTGTTCCAAGCCAGAGAGGTTTTGTTACTCGGCATAAATCAGTAATTTTTACTACTATGGACATAAATGGCATAATGCACGAAAAGACTGTTACTGATTTTGAAGCAAGAATTGTACAGCATGAAATCGATCACTTGAATGGTATTTTGTTCTCTGACCTGGCAAAAGTATTACGCGACTCTACTTTATAACCAGAATAGGAAGCAATATATAATGCATGAGATGCCATTTGCAGAGTTAAATAATTTATCGCGTGAAATTAATGCGCTATATGGATATGTTAATGTTGCTGGTGATAACTTCGGTGAACCAGCAATAAACTCCGGGCCGTGCGCACCATTTGCAAAAGTTTTTTATGAGTGCTGGAACGCACGATTTACTAACAAAGTAAATATTGTGTTTGTCATGATAAAAAACACTGATGAATGCTGGCATGTGATAATACGCCTACCAAACGGCATGCTTTTTGACGGTGGTTTTGGTGTTCATAGTGAAAATAAATATAGCGATAAACTCCAAATTGTAGATATGAAATTATACGACGAAGATACTTTAGAAAAATACGCATATGGCTTGGGTAGAAAATATCCACGATATTGCCCAAATTTTTCTATTGGTGATATAAAAGCTATAATTGATAAGCATTTGGCAAAAATTTAGGTTCCTATTGACAAAACAAAGTAGAATGCTAACATGATCAAATATAAATCCACCAAACATGAGCCATAATGAGCCATAATGAGCAAATACACTGTTAAAACCTTTTCAGGACATTTCACCTTTGTGGTAATGAATTCACCATCAGATTTTTTTACACTACCAACAGCGATAAAATTGACTATTAAATTTCATAATAGCAAAATCGATGAAGATTCAAAAGCCAATTTACTTAAACAAATCGCTAACATCCAGCAAGATGTGAAGGCAGAATCTAAATTTATCGCACCACATTGGTACGATGACAAGGGCAAAGTTGAATATGTAGAAACAGAATATGATAGCAATGCCGGTCCTGACGATAAAGGACATGTAATCGAGGCTCGCACCTATCCACTTACTTCAGTGATGCAAATAGAAGACTTTGTTTCTTATCTGTACGCCGCTGCAAATGAATATAAACATACTGGAGCTCCCAATGCTTACACACCGCTCCTAAATAAAAAAACATTTACTGGGCCACAGCATAAAGAAACAGACAACGTTGTTGCAGAAGAACATGGTATCGTTTCCCGCGCACGACGTAACCTATTCAAATGCTGTTTCGGTCAATAAAGCACTAATATGCTTAGATTGACATTCATGTATACATTAACCACACTGAATACTAATATTCAAATACAAAGAGAATGGCAATGCCAATCATTATAAGGTTAGCAACCAAACAAGATGTCACAGCAATTGTACGTCTTTTAGCGGATGATATTTTAGGCGCACAACGTGAACGCTATTTGGAGCCATTACCAGCAGAATATTACGCTGCATTTGCAGCAATTAATGCAGATAGCAATAATTTCCTTATTGTTTCTGAAATTGATAACAAAATTATTGGAACCCTACAACTTACCTATATAACTTATTTGACATATATAGGTGGCACACGTGCTCTTATCGAAGCAGTTCGAGTTGATAACGAATATCGCGGAAAGGGGGTTGGCAAGACAATGTTAAATTGGGCAATATCAAAAGCTAAAAAAGATGGATGTCATCTCATGCAATTAACAACTGATAAAAAGCGCCCTGAGGCGCTTGAATTTTATACAAAACTAGGCTTTACCGCATCTCATGAAGGATTAAAGCTATTTCTTTAAACGCTGGTTAATCTTTGCCAAGTAATCGACATTACAATCTTCGCATAGGATCTAAATCTATATACTCAACAAGCTGAGAAAGCAGTGTTGCTTGATTATTATTATGAGCTTTAGTTGCACGTGACCGCTGCAACATCTCATACTGCATTTCTTTAATCACCGCTGCATACTTTGGCCAGAATTCCAATGATGCCGGCGAATAAGGATTAAAGTCTTTTGGAAACGGTTCTTTTTCTATAACTTTATATAGATCTGGAGCAACAATTTCCATCAAGCTAACTCCTAAACAAAAGCGATCGGCAGCAATAGGATGTAACCAATATACTTTCCGCTTGTCTTGATCAGTATCTAATGCATATTTTATGTCTTCTTTAGTGCTCTTAAGCACTTTATCATAGTAAAACGCACGTAGTGCTTCCGGTGGCAGATTATCACCTATATATCGATACTCACTAACAACATTTTGTCTAATATCGATCAAACTATACCAATCACAGAGTTTTAATTTATTGTCGACATATAATAGGTTACCAAGATTTAAATCACCATGTGCATACCCAGCTTCATGCATGGCATTTAATTTTATAATGAAGTCACTTAGATCTCGCAGTGTTACATCTAATGATTGATTGGCAAACCTATCTTTTGCATGTTGCCCATATTCTAAAAACATTATGTAATGATCTGGATCATTCTCCAAAATTCCATAGGTTTTTATAGAAATTTCGAATTTAGTAGCAACTATGTTATTTTCAATTTCGGCTTTGTGCCTCTGTCTAAAATACTCCTCTTGATTTGGTCGCTTATTCAGAAGTACTTTCACTGCACAAATAATTTTATTATTGCCTTGCAGATCAATCCGCTCTAAAACATATACTTTGCCCCAACATCCTTGATGCGGTAAGAGTGTTAAACGGTGGGTAGCATCGATTTGATAAGATGCTACACTGCCATCAACTTTAGAGAAATCTAATTGTTGTAATATCGCAGGTGCTGACTTTGACCACCATGGCAGTGTATATTCTGGTATAACTCCGGCGATGCCAGTAGTGTTATCACTTTTAGAAACTTGTAAAGTTATTTGATCTGGATTGTCATGCTTAACTATTTGCAGCGTCAGGCTGTCATACTTGTAGATGCTTAAATCTGGGGTAAATTTCGCCTTGGATAATATAGAATACGGAGCAGTAATTTGGATCTTCTTATTACCAATGTCAAGCTCATTCAAAGAGTTAAGATCCGTAATAGGATTGGCGAAGCAATTTAGTGATACGAATGGCAGCATGATTGCTATAAAAGCGAAACTTTTGAATAGCGTCTGAAAATTGTTACTATTTTTAATTTTTATCTCCTGAAGATTAATCTGAAATTAACCTATTTTATTCATGCAACAAACTAATTGCTCTATTGAGGCTGTAAGATATTTTACTAGAAAATTAACTTAAAGCAAACATAAAAAAGAGTGGGAGCCGAATAACTATACTTTTGAGTCCTCTAGCACCTTGAAAATCGCCTTATCTACAAGCATAAAATTATACTTGCTGCGATTTTGGTTGATAATAGGGTACTTTTCTTCGATGATCTTTGTCGCCTGTAATGCCTTTTCAGATTGCGTTAATGTTATTGGCATTCCCGCTTCTAGTCCTTTTATTTCTGGCATTAACTTCTCCCAATCATCAATAACATTAGTTAAACAAACTATAGATAACTCAATCGAAGGAATATAGGTTAAGTCTGATCTAAAGCCAGGTATACCGCCGCGGTGTGAATAATAAACACCTAAAGTACTAGATTCTTTAACTTCTATACCATATCCATAAAATACATTTTCTTCTTCGGTTAAAATATGAGGTGCCAACATAATTTCAAGTAAACATTTGGGGATTATTTTTTCAGAATATAATGCCCAATTCCATTTAAGCAAATCTGGCGTAGTAGAGATTAAGCTTCCTGCCCCCGATGGTCTCTCCAGTGGCTCATACTTTGTAACTTCCACTACTTTTGCTTGTACATCAGAAATATCGTAGTTATATCCATTAGCTAATGGTGAAAATCTAGGATCGGATTGTTTAAGATCGCTCACTGTTCCTTTAGTAGGCAGGAATGTTGCACTCATACCTAACGGTTTAAAGAAAGTTGTTTCTAAATATACACTTAAGGGAGTGCCGGTCATTTGCTGAATAATAACGCTTAATAAAATATAACCAGAATTGCAGTATGAAAAATGCTCTCCTGGTGCAAATTCTAATTCATGGTCCTTAAAAAAACTTACAAGATCAGAAACTTTAAATTGGTCAACACTTAATTCCATATAACCATGCAAATCAGTAAGATTAGCTATACCAGAAGAATGTTCTAATAGATTATGCAAAGTTACTATATTAGCCCAGTTAGGCATAGAACCTGCCCATATATGGTCGGTCTGTGACAGATAATATGAAATAGGCTTGTGCAACTCAGTATTTACATATGCCAGCAGGTTTTCAATATTTTCCTTTTGTATACCGGTTAGCAAGGCATTATCATAAATTGCTCTAAGAATTGCCACAGCAGTAAATTGCTTGGTTACTGAGCCAATCAGATATTGGGTGTTGATAGTGTTCTGGATATGGTTTTTTACGTCTGCCATACCAACGCTCTTTGTATAAACTGCTTTGTTATTAACGCCTACCAAAATGGTGCCGCTTCCCTGCATATCTTTGAGAGTGATATTTACAGATTCATTAACAAGCGATTCAATATTATTTATCGTTAGTTTATTCATGTTTTAGCCGCTCCTCAATAAAACCAATTAACGCACAAATATCCGCACATTGCTTTGGTCGTTTCTCAAAATCACTCCTAACTAAACAATCCAGAAGCGACAACAAATTTAGCAGATCAGCCGTAATGCGCCAGTTCTCAGGCAACTCTATACCACGGCTCTTTAATCCGTGTAAAAACTCTTCTTCATATGCAGCTGGCATCTGATGCGCATAACGCAACATATTTGCTACATCACTCAATACAGATCCTGAAAAAGAAAATTCCCAATCTATGATACAGCTAATTTGCCAGTCATTGCCAACTTTAGTAACTAAAATGTTGGCTGGGTCAAAGTCGCCATGTACTAAATGTCTTTCGTGTTCTGTGGGAAACAAATGCGCGTACTTGCCAAATAGAAGTTTGATATTTGTTACAGCCGCATCACCAAGCCGCTCTATAACAATCTTGTTATGCAAAAGCTCTTTAGCATATTGCAAATAATATTGTTGCGATAATGGGGTTATTATTTTCAAATATTGATCAAAGAAACCAGCTGCAGGAAACTCATGAGTCCCAATTTTGGCAAGCATTGTTCCAACATTAAACATTATTGTACCCACATCATACGGCTCATCCGATAGCAAAAGGTCGCGCAAAGTAATGCCAGGAATACAGTCAGTGATAGCAAAGCGGTAGTCTTGGTAGTCACCGGCTTTAAGCACATGCGGCACCGGTATAGCCGGCAACAAAAGCGTACCTAGACTTTGCTCGCGCTCAGCAGCATCTTTATCGCGCAGGTAGATCCGTAAGATTAGCGGTGCTTCATCACCATCAAGATGAATCTTACTATTTATGTTAGCGCAGCCATCAGAAATTATTTTCCATGAAATAAGCATTTTCTCAGGGTAAGCTAGAGCAACCAGACCAGTCACAGTACTTGCAGCCAGTGAATAGTTCGCGGTGGTTTTTTCCCAATTGGCTTTGAAAACCATTGCTTATTCCTAAATTGTATCCGGCAAAAACCCACCAACCTGAGCATCCCACAGGCTTTTATATAAACCATCTCTTGCCAATAATTCTTGGTGTGAGCCATCTGCAACAATTTTACCTTGATCAAACACTAAGATGCGATCCATATGCAACAAAGTAGATAAGCGGTGCGCTATAACAATAGATGTTTTACCCTGCATTAAATCCCACAGTGCTTGCTGGATCTTCTGTTCGGTGATTGAGTCTAGCTGCGAGGTTGCCTCGTCTAAAATAAGAATCGGCGAATTTTTTAACATAGCGCGTGCAATTGCTATGCGTTGCCGCTGCCCGCCAGATAGCTTTATGCCACGCTCTCCCACTAACGATTCATATTGCTCAGGTAATTCCTCAATAAACTCATGCGCATGAGCACGCTTCGCAGCAACAATCATTTGCTGTTCAGTAGCAGTTAAATCAGCATAGAGAATATTGTCTCTTAATGACCTATGAAATAAAGACGGGTCCTGCGGAATCATACCAATAGCTGTATGAAGCGATGCTTGTGTTACGTATTGAATATTTTGACCATCTATTAAAATACTACCTGAGTTTAAGTCGTATAGCCGTAAGATTAAATTCACAAAAGTGGTTTTGCCGCTCCCAGAGTAACCTACTAACCCAACTTTTTGCCCTGGCTCTATAACAATAGATTTGTTTTGAAACAGTGGCTCAGACCCTGGGTAACTAAAATGCACATCATCAAAAACAATACGTCCTGTAGTTACTGTTAATGTCGCCGCATTAGGCATATCTTCAATTTCCAATGGCATAAATAGACTATTTATAGAATTTTTACAACGCCCAAGTGCGTCGATCATTTGAGTTGCCTGCTCGGTTAACCACCATACACCCCAAGCAACATTTACCCCTAAGGTTAGAACTAAAGCAAAATCGCCAATTGTAATAGATCCTACAGTTTTAAGTTTAATCAAGGTGTAAAGCATAAAGCCCATAAGAATAGTAACTGACGCTCCTTGTAAAATATTAAACTTGATCATGAACCAAGCTTTATCCCTATATTTATTACGCATATGCAGCAATGACTGACCAAGATTTTGCAATTCAAACCTATTACGCGCAAACATTCGAACACTTTGCGAATTCCCTATAGAGTCAACAATTACTCCGGATACATCTGATTCGCTATCGGCAAGATCAGATGAAAGGCCAATGATCAGCTTGGAATACTTTAAGCTAATAATTACAAATACTATAGTCCAAACAATCAAATACCAGCAAAGCTGTGGATTAACATAATACATAGCAATGAGGGCGCCGATAAGTTGCACCGAACACCCAATTATAAAGTGTGGAACTATGGTTATGGCATCATTAACCCCAGAGGCTAATATATTGATGTTACTAGAAATTTTTCCAGAAAAGTTATTTTGGAAAAATTGATACGCTTGCTTGCCAATATAGGAAAATGAATATTCAATAATATCATTTTTAATTAATGGCTGAACTTTGTAATTAACAAAGTCGTGGCAGCGCCAAAAAATGTCGAAGGATATAAGATTGAGTAAAAATAAAATGCTTGGCCACAACAGAAGCTGCATTGTATTCGTATCGCTGGTAGCTTGTGTAAGAGTATCAACAATTACCTTAATCAAGATTGAATTAAAAACAACCCATAACCCTGATAGAATAGCAAAAGCTATATAGGCTACAACCCAAAATTTATATGGTTTGAGGAAATAGCAAATAAAGCTCAAGACTGATTGGTGTATATTCTTTTTCATAATTTTTAGTTTAGAGTATATATGTTAAATTGCTTTTGGTTAAGGCATCATTCTAACATTAATATATTCCTGATAATACCGTAGAAAATACTAGTTTAATAAATCAACCGCACCCAAGTAATCATTATAACTCTTTACATTTTATTCCTTGTAACAAACCTATCTTCAATATCAATATCTTCATCCGTATTGGAAACGGGTACTTTATTATAGCTGCTTCTGGTAGTGAAAAATAATCCATATCTTTGAGTCGAGACATCTTGATAATTACCTAGTTCAGGGTCTGTCTCAGCAGCTACAAGTCTCGGCTTAGTGCAGCGCTTTAAATCTATTATTTCACATTCAGTTAAGCCTTTAAATATATCTGGATCATTTGCAGCTAATTCTTTTTGATCATCATTAAATAACTCAGGGTGAACATCTAGATCATGTTTTATAAATATCACACAGACGTCAGGAAACTTAATACGTAATTCACGAATCAAGCCTTCCATAAAATAACCATTTTGCCCATCTACTCCTGAATTTGCCTCGTCTATCATTATTATCTTAGGCAGATGTTGGCCAGAAATAGCTTTCATATACATACGCAGAAAGCTAAATCTTTTCTCCATACCAGGGCTTAGATCGCGTACGCCACCCCAATCCTTAACCTCACCTAATCTATTAATTTCTTTGTCTAGTCCTATTTGGCGCATTTTCTGGCATAATATTTTTGCATCAAGACTGCTTTCAAGATCATATTTAATCTTAGTACTTTTAGTTTTATCGATGTTATTTTCAATTATAAAGCCGTTTGGCACTGGATCTGGGTAATAGATATTTTCCAATAATGACCCCTTAACAAAAAGCTGCTCTTGTGGCATAACATATATTTCATTTCGTGAACAATAAAAGTTTATGTCACCTGTGGCATAGGGCCATATTCCAAGTAATGTAGCAAAGAATCTACTTTTACCAATGCCTGATCCACCATAGATTCGATACATTTTGCCAGCATCTAGGCTAAAGCTTTGCGGCAAATTAATAAAATTAGCAGTTTGTGATTGCATTACAGCATTGATTTTATCTTTAATGTTTGTAGCTTCAGGCTTTAACTTTTTTACGTGACTAGTGATGCATTTACTCAGACATCTATAGTTGTTCTTTATATCAGTCTCATTTTCTGAATCGTCGTCGATATCTATATCCTCTGGAGGGATAGCAAAATAAAAATTGCTAAATTGGATTGCTTTATCAACAGGAGTATTACTCAATGTTGTTGTATATTTGATATTTAAAAATGGATTATTTTTTAATTCATACATTTGTTTTAACAAATTATCAAGCAATATTAATTTATTTAGACCTACGTTAGCTTTTGGATATTTGTCTCCTAGAGTATAAATCACTTGTAATAGAGAACCAGCGAAAAGATTCATGGCATAACTAAAGGTTATAGTGCCAGGAGCACCTCTAAGTTGTGGGTATTCTTGATTTACTATAAATAAAGTGACAACACTTAATCCTAAATATACCAGATTATTAATAATGTGTGCTCCAGCTACACTGGCGTTGAAACGTAAACTTGCTGAATTTCTTTCATCTGCGTAGCCGTTCAAAGTCGTCTCTTCCTTGTTTTGGTATACGCCACCTACTATTGCATCATTACGGCGAATATTACGCCCCATTCGACCTTGTATTTCAATATCTTTTTCTTTAATAGTACGGTTTGATGAAACTAATAACGAGAATAAATACCATTGCAATGCACATGCGACAGAAGTAACTGCGCCGCCAACATATAATACATTACGCGCTTCTGGCAAATTCAAATATGCCATACGCAAATATAGTAACATTGGAGCAATATTACTAACAGCTTCAATAATTTCACAATAATTAGAAGCGTCGGACACAAACATGCCAAAGTTTTCTATATCAGATGATGATAGCTGTGGTTCGGCAAAAATTTGAATCAGGCCAATGTTGCTACTACTTTCTTCATTAATTCCTTGGTCTTCCTCACCACTTAAGAGGCGTTTAATAATAGATTGCTGTAGGGCATTAGCAACAATTTGTTGAAACCTAGTAAAAATAACCGTGTTTACAGTAGTCGTGAATATAGGTACTATTATCGGAGCGTATGCGTTCCATCCACCTTGGTTCTCAAACACTTGTGTACAATTAGACGGTACTAAAGTTGTAGAATTAAGTGCATCTGCAGTAGTACTATCAACAGTTTGTGGAGTGGTAGCTATATATACCGCCGCCTGCATGCTAATATTTGTAAGTGCCAGTAATATGCCCTCGACACGATTCCTCTGGCTTTTGCTCCACCAAGGTTTGAACAGGAGGTTCATTTTTTCTGATAATGGCATGATTATGCACCTACATTACGATAGCTGTTATTATTTGTTAGTGGGTTAAATTGTACTATGTTTATACATGTTATGCTACCGTAGAAAATACGCAAAATAGATAAATCTGATTAGCTGTAGTTACAATCGCCTTATGCATGCGACGCTCTAATTATAGAATTTACATCGAGATAATTAATAATTTAATACAGCATTTTAAGTGTCGCTAGTTAGCCAGCCATAGCTTGTGTTCTTGTCAGAGTGAATTACGGGGTAAAAGATAGTAAGAATGATGTATTATTAAATTTACCCTCTGCTTCATTATGCGTTAGCCCATCATTAACATCCATAAGAATTCCTAATTCTGT
>Ga0206900_1027_pt1 | contig 40583 bp, 26 predicted proteins | sample Alteio_BWOrgHeat_46_FD_153235 | JGI IMG/M metagenome (GOLD analysis project Ga0206900, IMG submission 153235) | Enriched cells from forest soil in Barre Woods Harvard Forest LTER site, Petersham, Massachusetts, United States -... | ecosystem: Environmental > Terrestrial > Soil > Temperate forest >... | reverse complement strand
AAGTGGTGACCGGTGCAGAGAGGGAACTCTGCGAAGGGGAATCATTTAGCCTGGGCAGTTTCCCAGCCAAAGGTGTTATATATCAATGGACTTCTAATCCAGCAGGGTTTACATCAAACAACAGTAGCCTGACCATTAAAGCAATGGCAACGGCTCGCTATTATCTTAAAGAAATGTTTGCGGCCACAGGTTGCGCGGATTCAGACAGTGTTTTGGTAAAGGTCATCCCAAGAGCACTAAAACCCAGTGGAAGGGAAATCCAGGAGTATTTCAATCCTGGCTTTGGATTTGCCCCTATTTTTATATGCGTGCCCGTGCATATCTGGTAGGTTTTCTGGCCAATATCGGCAATTGGGAGATTATTTACAGTAACAGTTATGGTATCGGCATTGGTGCAGCCCGTAATGGTATCTGTTACAGTGAGGAGGTATAATGTCTTGGACACCGGAGCCACAACAGGATTGGATAGGGTTGATTGCCATGTATCCGACAATGAGTGCCATTTATACGTTTCGTTCAGTATGGGTATATCACCCATCTGCACACTGTCCCCAATGCAAATCGCTTTATTGCCACCCGTATTGGTAATGGGTTTGGGAATTACGGTGATCAATACGGAATCCATTTTGCTACAACCTGTTGCAGCAATAACTTCTGTCAGGTAAAATCGGGTGCTTTTCAAAGGTTTTACGGGTGGGTTCGCATCAGTAGAATTAAACCCGGATGGCTTCGAAGTCCAAGAATAGACATCTCCCGTGGTAGCCGCCGAACCCAAAGTGACCACGCTGTTTTCACATATTGTCTTGGGTGGCCCAGTTGGGGCAAGCGGTAAGGCGTTGACAGTGAAAACAATCAACGATGAGTCATTTGCAGGAACAGAATCTATTGCACCGTTGGGCATTAAAGTCCAGCATTTCAAAGAATCAATTCCTATGGGAAAAGAATCATTGCCCAGGTTGACAATAACACTGCTATCAGGTGCTAATTTCCCTTTCCAATCATATTGTGCATGCATCACGCGATTCACTGACCACGAGATGTTTACGGAATCAATTTCTTTCGAACCATAATTTTTTAAATTGACCTTGACTGGCAATTCACCTGCGCAAAAATTTGAAACGGGATTAACTATCTGCGCCACTCCCACGTCATATCCTTCTGGCACATAGAATTTTGCAAGAAAGGCATCTCCAAAATTATTATCAATAACTGGTCCAGCAAATTTGGTTTGAAATGCCCCGGATGTTACGATACCATTGGTGCTCAAAGTATTGCCAGTAAGATATATATGTCCGGAATCGTCAGCAACAACACAAGCTCCATTCGCCCCACCGACATCTCCAAAATATGTGCCCCATTGCCGAGCGCCTTGGCTATTGAATTTTACAAGAAAGGCATCTCCAAAATAAATAAAAGGAGAGCCAAGGGGTTGAAAATCGTAAGACTTTTCATAGGCGTCATTTGTTGTTATACCAGTGCTGCATATTGTATATCCTGTGATATATACGAAGCCTGACTTATCAGTGGTTACGGCAGTGGCAGTGCCAAAATTGCCGGCACAATAGTATGTCCCCCACTCCAATGCACCATTTTGATTGAATTTCGCCAAGAATGCATTATATGTCACTGAACTTGTTCCGCCATCATACTGAGTCTCAAAGGCACCGGATGTTGCTATACCAGAACTACTTTGTGTCCCCCCACAAATATAAACAGCATCTCCTCCGGTGGCGATACCTGATAAATACTCCTCACTTCGTCCACCATAATAAGTTGCCCATAGGATTTTGCCAAAATTACTGAACTTGGCAAGAAATGCATCATCGCTGCCAGATTTTGTGGGTTGATAGGCGTTTTTTGTTGTTAAACCAGTGTCACTTTCTGTATTCCCTGCTATAAACACGTTTCCTGAGGCATCTGTCGCAACACCCATACCCCTGTCAATAGCCGGGCCACCAAAATATGTGGACCATTGGATAATACCCTTTGAACTAAATTTTGCCAAAAAAGCATCATCTCCACCTAAAAAGGTCTGATAGGCATCGCTTGTCGCTATACCTGTTTTGCTGCTGGTTTCTCCCACAATATAAACATTGCCAATATTGTCTGTAGTTACACCATTGCCAAGGTCACTACCCGCTCCTCCAAAATAAGTGCCCCATTGCCTAGAACCATTTCCATTGAATTTGACAAGAAAAGCATCACCATCACCTGAATTTGATGTTTTATACGAACCATTGCTGGCAATACCGGTATTGCTACGGGTTGTGCCCACCACATAAATGGATCCAGAAGCATCACATGTGACGCCATTAGCACCTGAAGCAGAATCTCCATAGTAGGTGGCCCACAACCTGGAACCAGAATTGCTGAATTTGGCGAGAAAAGCTATCCCTTGCCTATTAGGAATATTTGGGGAAATATAGGCTGTCTCGAATGCTCCGTTTGTGGCAATGCCTGAAGTACTTGAAGTAGTCCCGGCCATATAAATATTCCCAAAACTATCTTTGGCCAATCCTCTGCCTGCATCACTTTGTGCCCCTCCAAAATACGTGCCCCAAACCAAAGTAGGATCAATACCCAAAGTCTTCGTCTTGTCATATTTCCCTACTATAAAACCAACCCTGTTCGCATCTTTTGAAAACCCACTTTTTATGATTTTGTCACCCTGAAAACTCAGCGGCCCGCCTTCCTCCATCTTCCCCAAAGCCAAGCCATATGAAATTCCACCATTTTCAATCGTTTCCATACTTTGCAAACCATTCCATTGCATTTGGATATCGCTCATTTTTCCCCCGGCATGTACAATGAACTCATACTTTAGGCCATTGTCTTTGCAATGAAGTACCATGTCAATATGGGGATAGATGCTTTTATAGGTAATGGTCTTATAACTATGCACATGTGTAATCCCAGCGTCAGGCCTATGGGCCAAATAGAAGTTTTCATAATATGCTTGTTGGTCATTGGCAATGATGGCGGCATCAGAGTTGGAGCCGATAAGGGTAAGATCCGTGCGGCAAGTGGTTGTTTTGTAACCATTGGATTGCTTTCGCTCTCGTAAGGGTTCAAAATTTTGAACCCCTACATTGGAATTCATATATCCTGTCGCCTCCGATACATCATTGACATCCTTTTTTTCAACCCGGGTGAAAACAAAACTGATCATGCCGGGTCTGCAATAAACATATACCCCGCCTTGGGTGCCAACCATGGGATGACCATAATATTTGATATCCGTGAGCAAGTTGCCGGCGGCATCTGCCAGTTGACCCTTGTTTTCCACAAAATTCCAATCCTCATGATCAATAAATTGCTGACATCTTGGCTGCAGACTTGCCGCCCAAGATAGTTGGCACCCTATGAAATAGATAAAGAAGAAAAATATGAGGCTCGTTCTGGTCATGCTTCCATAAAGACGTAAAGTTAACCAAAAAGGTGAGTTTCTTTAATTTCAATAGGAAGACACGTGTTCGATAGTCGTAGACAGGGCACACCCTGTCTTAGGCCGAGGCGATAATCGGGGGCGTTTTTTTGACAATGATCCATACCAGGCGTTCGACAGAGATTTAGACAGGACGTACCCTGTCTTTACAGAATCACCCCGTATCCAAAACCCAACTATCTTTGATATATTGCCGTGTGGTTTCGAAAATGGAATCATACCTCTAATCGACATATATGACATCCGACAAATCCATCGAAAGCATTGAAATGAATTGGGAAGTGGGGCCGATAACCATCTACGGCACTATGGTAAAGCCTGCGGGTTCGGGGCCTTTCCCGGCAGTGGCAATGGTTGCGGGTAGTGGTCCGACAGACCGTGATTGGAATTCGCCGCTCCTGCCTGGCACCAACGGCAGTGCGCACTTGCTCGCTGAGGTATTGGCACGACATGGCATTGCTTCCCTGCGCTATGACAAGTGTGCCACGGGGCCGCATGTCCGCGAGAATATCATGACCTTGATGGGCAAGCTGAGCATGCAGGTCTTTGCCGACGAACTCGCCGGGGCTGTACGCATCCTTGCAAGCCAAACAGATATCCGCAAAGACCGCATCTATGGGCTGGGCAACAGCGAAGGCACCTTGCATGTGTTGCATTATCAAATAAACAACCCTGATATCCCCTTGGCCGGGATCATATTGAGCGCGCCTCCGGGGCAACCCGTTGGTACCGTGGCCCATGCGCAGATCGCGGCACAAACTGTGGGACTGCCAGACGGAGCAATTATACTATCGCTGTATGATGATGCCATTGCCCGTTGGCAAGCCGGCGAACCCGCTGCCCCAGATCCGCGCATGCCGCAGGCCTTTCAGCAGGTACTGCAAAGCCTGGAAGCACCTGCCAACCTGCCTTTTGCCCGTGAACTATGGACGGCTGATGCGGCCCCGTTGTTGGGACTAGTATCTGTTCCGGTATTGGTGGTCATCGGGAAAAAAGACATCCAGGTGGATTGGCAAACCGATGGAAATTTGCTTCAAAAGGCAGTAGCCGGAAAAGAAAACGTTGGCTTCTTTTTCCCGGACAATACCAACCATATTCTCAAATACGAACCAAAAGCCCGGGTTGAACTGGTGGCCGCCGAGGTAGCGCAACACTACAATGCAGCAGATGCGCAGTTGGATCCCGAAGCGGTTGATTATATTTTAAATTGGTTGAATAGCAAAATTTGAAAACATAGTGTCCTGTTCCATGGCTTGTGGCACACAAGCCATGCCCTTATATCTTCAAAGAAAATTCCTTCTCGATATATTCCAAGCCTTTTGGGGAAGCAATGCCGCGCACATGGTACACGAACATCTGGCGGAATACCATGCGCGATGGGTAGCGCGATGGCGGGAACATATCTTGGTTGAACATGTCCAACGAACGGCTGGTATAGAACTTGGCAATGATATCAATATCAAGGTCGTACCGATATAATCCCATCCCGATGCCATGGTGCAGGTTGGCCCGCACGGCATCAAAGATATATTCGTTCTTAAAATTGTTCAGCTTGGCCCAGCTATCGGGATAGTATTTGTTGAGCTCGAAGATCAGCGAAGGGTTGATTTCCAACATCATCCGGCTGTTTTGGGTGTACATCTTCAGGAGCTGGTCTATCGGGTTGCCTTCTTCTTTCAGGAATTCCTCACATTCCAGGCGCTGGCCTTCTATAGTAATATCCATCACCTTGGCCACCAGTTCGGCCTTGTTCTCCACATATTGATAGATGGTTTTCTTGGATACACCCAGGTTTTGGGCAATATCATCCATGGTGAGGCTCTTGATTCCCAACCTGAACATGAGCTCCCTGATTTTGAGGAGTAGTTTTTCTTCCTTATCGTCCACTATTGCCCTGTAATATGAAGGCAAAGTTACGAATCGGAAACAAAAAAACAAAGAAATGTTTCCAAAGTTTCGGAGGTGGTGGGCCACGAAGGCACGAAATCACAAAGAAGAACCAAGATTAACAAAATCCAACATGGAAAACAAACACCTTATTGATAAATCATATCGGTCTTTTTTATCTTCCTTGGTGCTTTTGTGCCTTAGTGGCCTATTTTATCATTTGCAAACTACAATCATTAGTTTTACGTTTGTTACATAAAGTACCAAGACAATGATCGAACAACTGAACAACAACTGGTTTGCCGATGGGAGGATAGACTTCGAATATAAAAAATACATGTTGCTGGCCTACTTGCAACTGGTTGACAAAAACTTTGCTTCCAGCAAGTTATACCCCTATTTGGGGGACTTGGTGCAGCATTATAACAACCTTAATGATTTCCTAAAGAACAAGAACGCTGCAAGTCTCTCTTTTCCCAAGCAAATAAGCGGGTTGGACCTGGAGAATTTCGTGATAAGCTATGAGCAAAAAATAAAGGATGACCGACTGATGGACGAGATCATGAAAATCCTGGATTTCTCCATCCCTGCCATAAAAAAACACCTGGAAGAAGGCAAGGAAATATATGAATGGATTGAAGGACAGATCTATATCCGGCAATTGGGCATCGTGCCGCTACAGATACAATATGGTTATATCCTGCTGAAAAACGGCACCGAACAGGAAACAGCACTGTACCATTACAAGCTTACCATATTCCAGAACGCAGATGAAAACTACCGAGGTATTGCTACCCAATATGTTACCACCATCAGCACGCCATCGTACTATAACATGCAGGCCAATATCATGAACCTGGAAAAGCTCTTGGCACCCCCGCCAGTATATGCCATTGAATCAGAATTTGTCTTCCCCTTGGAAGAGACTTTGCTGCCTATCGCCAAAAGGGCATTGGTAAGGCACCTGAGCCAAACCTTGTGACAGGATATCAAAAATGGTAAGGGGCATCACTAAAAACCTTCTTTTTATGACCTCATCCTTTGTCCTTTTCCTTTAATAGAAGGGTACAAGGCAGTTTTTAGAGATGCCTTGAAGGTTATTACTATCTGGCAAAGAACATTGTCTTGTTCAGTGCCCGGATGGCTTCTTTGTAGTCTTCTCTTTCAACCACAAACTGGATATTTATTTTCCTTAGCGCGAATCCTCCGGCCTTGATATTAATGCCAATACCTGACAACGCGCCTGCCGCTTTGGATAGCACCCCCGGTTGATCCATATTGGAACCAATGATGCACACAAGTGCCACTTCTTCAACAGTTACCGTTTCAAATTCACTTTTCAATTTGCTTATGAGTTTCTTTTCGAAATCGCGCTGCCAAATAGCGATGGAAATACTATTGGCACTGGTTGCCTTAAATATATAACTGATATTAAAATCGGCAAAATCCTTCATGATGTTCAAGTCTGATCCTACAGTGCCCACCATCAAGGGGTCATAGATGTCAATGATCATCAATTTGTCTGTCCCCGTAATTACCTCAACCCGTTTTTTTTCTGACACATAATCTTCGGTGATGAGTGTACCAGGGTGCTCAGGATCAAAAGTATTCTTTATCCGAAGGTTTACCCCCTTTATTTCCAGCGGCTTGGAAGCTTTTGGATGGATGGCCTCCATTCCCACGTCCGCCAACTGATCAGCCACGTCATAATTGGTAAAGCCTATCGGGATACAATTCTCCTTCCCCACGATCAACGGATCTGCAGAGGATAAATGGTATTCTTTGTGGATCACCGCCTCTTCCGCATTTACGGCGATGGCAATTTTGCTAAAAGTAACTTCAGAATATCCTCGGTCAAATTCACGCATAATACCTTCTGTACCTTTGGCATAACCCGTTGCGACACATATCGTCTGGTCGAATTTGACACCTTTGAACGCAGAACTTATTCTTTGGTCTATGGTATATGATTTGTGATCGTCAAACCCACATAGGTCTATAAATGTGGAATGGATGCCCATGTTTTGCAAAATATTCGACAGATTGAAAGCCGAGTGGGCCTCACCGATCGATGCCAGGATTTCTCTGGCTGCCTGCAGGATGCTTTCATCACTTACATAGCCTGAGGCCAGGATATTCGCGAGGTTTTCAAGATATTTCTGGGCTTTGTCAATCCGGAATTCGATGAACTGGTTCGCAACAGGAATATTTAGTCCAAGCGGCTCATATTTCTGGTTCATTTCCTGCAAAGTCACCGTAATATCATCCAGCGACTGATGGAAATCCTTGTGTTTGGTGACCCTATGATAGATTCCAGGTTCACCTGTTTTCTTATTTTCCAAGAGCATATTGGTAACTCCCGCAAAAGCCGAAACCACAAATATCCTGTTATATAGCTGATCTCCTGCACGTTGAAACAGGATGATGTTTTTGATGACATCTCCAAGGGCACTCATAGAGGTGCCTCCAATTTTTTCTACTGTTAACATAAGGGGGCAAAGTTATTAAGTTATTGGTTCAATCAGGTCTGACCCAACCTTCAAATAAAATCGTTCGATATTGTATAGTCTGTTATAACTGCTAAAAGGCAAGTGCTTTTTTAAGCCACGGGAAGCTCAAAAATAAACTTGCTCCCCTCCCCTAGTGCACTTTCGACCCATATTTTGCCGCCTTGCGCTTCTATAAAATCCTTGGCGATGGCCAGACCGAGACCTGTGCCGCCCTTGCTCCCATTGTTATAGACCTGCACAAACCTTTCGAAAATCTTGTCGTGGAAACGTGGGTCTATGCCTGGACCCGTATCCTTCACGCTGATGCGTATCCCATTGCCAACTTTGTTGATCGCTACGATGATCTTGCCACCGTCAGGGCTAAACCTTACGGCATTGCTGAGCAAATTGGTCATCACCCAAACGGTCTTCTCCACATCAGCCAAGATGAGCGGCAGGTTTTCTTCCAATATCAGTTCGGTATGAATATGTTTTTGGTCGAAGGTCGGTTTCATAGCTTCCAGAGAGTGATTCGCAATGGTTTCCGCCCCGGTTTTTATGATGTTGAGCTTGATGTTTCCGCTCTCTATCTGAGAAAAATCGAGCAGTTCGTTCACATATTTCAATAGCCTCTGGCTCTCATGACGGATATTGTCTATCAATTGGGTTTGCTCGGCAGACAGTTTCCCGATGCGCTCATCAAGGATCAGTTTCAGGCTTAGGTTGATGGAGGAAAGGGGTGTTTTCAGTTCATGGCTGATGGTGGCCATAAAATTGGTCTTGGCAATATCCAACCGCTTGAATTCCGTGATGTTCTTGAGCACGATGACAAATCCGGCAGGCTTGGTCTGTTGCTTCCACTCATCATATTGAAAAATGGGGTGCACGTATTTTTGGAAATAGTTTTCCTGTCCATCGAGTGTAATTCGGATGGGTGATTTGTCGTCAGCCGCCACACCCTGAAAATCTTTGGCCAAGGTGCGGAACAAATCATTTTTTGCCGAAACAGCCGCCGCCGATTTCCCTGCCATTTCTTCACTGCGCATGCCCAATAGGTCGGCTGCCACCGGGTTTACCACCACGATGCCCTGGTTCTCATCCAGCAATATGATCGCTTCATCAAGATTGTTGACTATGGATTCGATTCGTGTTTTTTGTGTGGTTATTTCCGCCACATTCGACTCCTTGAATTCCTGTAGTTTCCGCGCCAAATAGTTGAATGAGGTGGCCACCATACCGAACTCGTCATTTCGCGGATCGGTGTTCAAGCGCTGGCTAAAATCCCCATCTGCAATGGCACGTATCTTATCAGAAACCTCTTTGATGGGGTTGGCGATATACCCGGGAAAATTGATGATGAACACAAAAGCCACCAAGAAAAATATGGTACCTATAATGGATATATACGTGATGGCCTGCGAGGCAGAGTGCGCGGCCAAGTCGTTTTTACGTAGGATCGCGGTTTGGTTAAGCCGATAAATGGTCTTCAGCGCCACATTAATACCATCAGTCAACTCAGGGCTTCTTGAATCGTTGTTGTCAATCGATTTTTGGTATAGCGCGAAGTTTGATTTTAAATAGGCGACGGCTTCTTTTTCACCAGGCTCGGTAATATTTCCAGCTTCAGCAGTTATTTTCTGTTGCATGGAATCAAGCCGGGCAAGTATGTTTTGCTTTTGATCGCCATAATGACCGGATGCAACAGTCTCGTTGATGCTCAGCATATTGGCATTGATGCTTTCCACATAATCCAATGATGCCAAATTGTCTTTAATAATGGCCCGGGAATCCTTGGAAAGGCTATTGATAAAATAAACCCCTGCGGCCCCCATACAGATAATGAGCAGGAACAGGAAGCCAATGCCCAAGGATACTTTTGTTTTTGTTTTCATGTCAGTTTACTATTAAAATGTCCACTCCCGTGTTTTCAAGTTTGTTTTCCAACGCCAGGGTCACGTCATTTCCCAACACACGTTTCCAAACGGGTTGGTCAGATTTGCCCATGATTACCAACGTAATGTTTTTGCTCTTTATACAACTGATGATCTCGCCCACCACATCCTCCGCCTTCACCTTGAAAATGGTGGCACCCAGTTCGGTGGCCATTTGTAGGTTGTTGATGAGGTGGCGCTGCATGGCTAGGTTCACCTTGTCGCCCGCTTCCTTGCTGGTTTGCACGTACAGTACGTACCATTCGGCATCGAATCGGCTGGCCAATCGGGCCGATTTCCGGATGGCTTTTTTAGCACCCACATCATTTAGGCTGATGCAGCAAAGCAACCTATCGTTCGATTTATGTTCGGCCACGGGTACTTCTGTATCTATCTGGCGTTCTACTTGGTTGGCCACTTCACGCAAGGCAAGTTCCCGTAACTGCATCAGGTTTTCTTTCTGGAAGAAATTCTGCAAGGCCGTTTCTATCTTTTCTGCGGTGTATATCTTGCCTTCTTTTAGCCTTTGTTGCAGTTCCTCAACGGTCAAGTCAATATTCACCACCTCGTCAGCTTGTTTCAGCACGCTGTCAGGCACACGTTCGTTCACTACTTGGCCGGTCACTTTTTCCACCACATGGTTCAGGCTTTCAATATGTTGAATGTTCATGGCCGCTATCACATTGATGCCTGCATCCATTATATCCATCACATCCTGCCAGCGTTTTTCGTTTTTAGAACCAGGGATATTGGTATGAGCGAGCTCGTCCACCAGCACCACTTCCGGGTGCCTGCGCAATATGGCATCCACATCCATTTCATCCAGTTCTTTTCCTTTGTAAAATGTTTTGCGGCGCGGCACTGCTGGCAACCCAGAGGTCAGTTCTTCGGTCTCTTTCCTGCCATGGGTCTCAATATAGCCAATCATCACATCTACCCCATTGTTCAGCAAAGTGCGCGCCTCCTGAAGCATTTTATAGGTTTTGCCCACCCCTGCAGACAGGCCAATATATACCTTGAACTTTCCCCGTTTCGCATTCTTGATGAGATTGAGGAAATATTCAGGGGATGTAGTATTTTCTTGGATGGGCTGAAGCATTCTAGTATGGATGTATCGTTAGTTATTGATTGTTTCTATTTCTTCTATTACTCCCAGGGTATTTAAATTCAATATGTTCTATATCTTTTTGATAGATGACTGTTTTGTCCGATTCGGGGACTTCAAAGTCCATGTCTTTTTTGGAATATTTGTCTTCTGGTACAAAATCCCATTTCTCTATATACGATTCCCCTACATCGCCATGATAAAACCCCACGAGCACGCCGTCCAATTTTTCTTGGTTTTTCAGCGTGATCCTGACCACTTTGCTGGATCCGAACCACGTATCGAATATTTCCTTTGAAAAATCCTTTTCCATGCTTTTGCTTTAATCTCCGTATTCTCGTATCAGGCGCAATTCCTTGGGCCGGCTGATGATCAATGGCACGTTTTCAATGGTTATGTTGCTGGTATCCAATCCATAAGATGCTTGTTCAGAAAGGCTTATCATTTTTATCACAAAATAATTCCTCATCACAAAGTCCTCAAAAACAGGCAGATCATTCTCGTGCGACAAGAAGTTTTTCATGACCACGAAATTGAAATCACTTCGGATCTTGTTATAGCTCAACGACTCATACCGGCTGGTGATGTCCACTTCTTTGTTCTTCACCAATTCGTCCACCACCAAGCGGAAAAAATAATTGAGCCGGGGTTCTATCCGGAAACCCAGATTGAACGTGATCCATACCACATCTCCCTCTTCCAATATCTCCACTTTGTATTTCATGGCGTACGGCTCGTCCAAGACGTTCACATGGATAAACCAATAGATATCAGCCCGTTTCGGCGATCTGTTAAAAATGGAATAAATGATTTTGGTCTCGATGAGATGGTTGTTGCCGGATGCGGTGAGGTAGATAAGGTTTGTGGCATATTTCGATACCGTAAGATCGTTGCTCAATTGCCTGAGCACAGGAAGATGATCGGAAAAAGGCTCAAATTCCGTAAGCCTATTCTTGATCACCCTAGCCTTGTGCCAGATAAACATGATGTACATGAGTATAAAACCCAGCACGATACTGATCCAGCCCCCTTGCGGGAATTTTTTCAGGTTGGCCACAAGAAATGAGGTCTCTACGGTTAAAAACAAAACCGTTACCAGGGTGATTAGGACAATATTCACCCTTTTCACATAGAGCCAGGTATTGATGAGTATGGTGGACATGAGCATGGTAAGGGTTACTGCCAGCCCAAAGGCCGCCTCCATGTTTTTTGATTCCTTGAAATGCAATACGATACCGATACAACCGGCCATGAGCAACCAATTGATCCCTGGCACATACATCTGTCCCCTGAAGTCAGTAGGGTACACGATCTTGAAGCGTGGCCAGAGGTACAACCGCATGGCCTCGGAAATAAGGGTGAATGAACCACTGATCAACGCTTGACTGGCGATAATGGTGGCCAAGGTGGCCAGTACAATACTTGCCCCCAATATCTGCTGGGGCACAATGAAATAAAAAGGGTTCCGGGTTCCCAGGGATGTCCCTTGCTGGCTTAGCAGCCAAGCGGCTTGCCCGGCATAGTTGAGCACCAAAGTAACTTTGATAAATATCCAGCTTACGCGGATATTGTTTCTTCCGCAATGCCCCATGTCAGAATACAATGCCTCAGCGCCAGTGGTGCAGAGGAAAACCCCGCCGAGCAACCAAAATCCTTTAGGATAATGGGTGATCAATTCCCAGGCATACATGGGGTTGAGACCCTTGATGACCCAAGGTGCCGCCGACAGACCTATAACGCCTGTAACCCCAATAAAACTGAACCATATTATCATGGCAGGGCCAAATACCTTTCCGATATTCTGGGTGCCGAACTGTTGCAGGCCAAATAGCAAAACCAATATGCCGATAACAATGGGCATGGTCTGTAGGTTGGGATCAAACTCCCGCAACCCTTCAATCGCTGATGATACCGAAATGGGCGGGGTGATGATACCATCTGCAAGGAGGAAACTGCCCCCCATCACTGCTGGCACTATGAGCCATTTACGATACTTGCGTACCAAGGCATATAAGGAAAAAATTCCGCCTTCTCCTTTGTTGTCTGCCTTTAGCGTGATGATGATGTACTTGAGGGTGGTCTGCAAGAATAATGTCCAGAAAATGGCGGACAAACTCCCCAACACAATGATCTCATCAATCTTGTTTTCGCGCAATATGGCGGTATAGGTATAGAGCGGCGAGGTACCGATATCCCCAAATACAATCCCTACACTTACCAACAAGCCTGCCCAGGTGACCCTGTTCAGGCTGTTAGTAGATGATCCGTTTGCAGGATTGTTTATCGTCATTTCAAAATTGTGTTATATCCTGAACAACATAGCGAATACAATCCGGGTTTCCTGTTTTACCAGGTCTGGTTTCCAATTTGCAGGAAGCGCGGTATTGGTATATCCGTCAGGCGAAGTTACGCCACCAGGGCCAGCAAAATATGGCACACTGGATTCACGGTGCACAATCTCCATTTTAAATTCCAAACTTTGGCTCGGCATCCAACGCAAACCGGTTGACATATCCCATCCCGTGAACTGATCGCCAGGGTTTTCAGTAAACGCAAATGGGCTGATTGGGGCCGTTGGGTTGTATTGGTTCGGGAATGGGCTAGCTGCACCGGTGGGCGCAAGTACCAAATAACGACCGGGATTGGTCATCCAGCCACCACCGACATACCATCCCAATTTGTTCTTGGCAAACCAGATATGGTTATAGGCCATGGCACTTACGAAATATTGTGCTGGGTTGTTCACCGGGTCGCTGTTGTTGAACCCGTTCACTCCATCGCCTTGATCAAAGCCAAAGTCGCCCGTCACCGTAAATGCTGCCCTGTTTATGCCCTTGGTTTTGTTTCCTTGAAAATATCTCAGGAAAAAGCTGTTGTCTGAGTGGAAACGATGCCTGCCCAAGTGATCCTGCTCATCCGTGCCCCAATAATCGTTGGTGAGCATTTTGATGTTCTCCTTAGGGATATAGGTAATGTTGCACCCCAAGCCTGGTAGCTGGTTGAACATCCCGTAGCTTTGCCAGCCATTGATGATCCAAGGCTCGATCTTCAAATATTTCGAAGGGAAAATCTGTACCCGGATACCATTGAAAAACCATGGGGTATTGTCAGAAGTATAAGAAGCCTGATATTCCCAGTTTTCTGCCTGATAATAGGAATTTAGCCCGATATAGGACATAAACAGCCCGAAGTCAACATTGATACCGTACCATTTATTGAAATGATAGCCGGTATAGGCTTCATCCAGATAGCGATAGGCATCAGCCAGGTCATATTGTCCACGATAGGGACTCAGGTCGTTTCTTGGCACCACAATGGCACGCGTGCCAAATTGGGTGATCACCCGGGCGTGCACATTGTCCCCATTGGCCAAGGGATAGGTAAAATCCCCACCTAGGTTCACCGCCGAAATCACCATTTCATCGTTGCGCGAAAGTGCCGTGGAGCCAACCACGGTATGATCAATTGGGTTATTGAAAGAATGGGTGATGTTGTTGTCCATCATGATGGTAGGTACAAAGTACGGGATATGGAATACCGACGAGTCCCTCCTATCGTTTCCGTTCACCCAAGTCATGTCAAACCCATCCCAAGGAATTTTCGAAGTGTTGTCTTGGGCCTTGAGACAGGAAACCTCCCCGATAAAAAGTAAAATAAGTAAAAGTTTCGTTTTCATCTTTGTTGTTTAAAATGTTTATTTAATAAATTCAATAGAAATTTGGCTATTTGGATAGGGATTTGATTAACAAATAATTCACTGTGTACATTTTGTTTGTATTGTCATAGTCATATACTGGGATACTGTTCCCAAAGCTGATATCGAGCAGATGCTGAAAACGCTCGTTGTCTGAAAATGCCGATTTTAGGTTTTGTATGGAAAGGGGCACAATAGCCCCGTCCAAGCTTTTGCTAAAATAATAGGTGGGCACCATGGGCACAGTCAACCCTTTTGAGGTGTGCGTAGGGTGCAAGGTGATGTATATCACAATGGTTTTGTTCTCCACGATTTGATAGGCATCTGTATATGGCTTTACAAACCTGAAGTCATTCCCTGATTTATCTCGGTACCCAAAAATGGTATCCTTGCTACAGGTTGTCTTTTTGCCGTTTACGGTAATCTCCAACTTATCAGAAGGGAACACGTCTTCAGGGTTCACCTTATCTGCCAAAGTGAGTTTGCCATCCCGGAAATCCTGCCAGGTTTTATAAATCCCGGTACGGGAAGGGGCATGGGTAAAGGCACTGGCCGCTACCCATAGAAACATCAATACTATCGCGAACTTTCTCATCCTATTTCCCTTAATGATGCCTGATACAGTTTATTTCATTTCGTCCAGGGCGATATTCAACTTCAATACATTTATTTTTTCAGGGCCAAACGCGCCCATCAGCGGGCCATCTGTATGGTCTTTCACCAATTGTTCCAGTTTTTCTTTGGGGATATTCCTTGCTTTGGCCACCCTTGCCACCTGTATTTCAGCACCTTGAACAGATATGTCAGGATCTAGCCCACTGCCAGATGCGGTGATCATATCACTGGGCACCTCTTCCTTCTTCACTTCTGGGTTATGCTTCAGGAAAGAATCCAACAATGCTTGTGTGCTCTTTAAATAATCGGCATTGTAAGGAGATTTATTAGACCCGCCAGAGCCCATGCCATTGTATCCCACCGCAGAAGGCCTCGGCCAGAAATATTTATCTTGTGTAAATTTTTGCGCGATGTTCGCAAAGCCTACTACTTTTCCGTTTTTTTCCACAGTTACGCCATCGCCTTTACCGGGGGCCAATTTTGCGATCCCCGATATCAAAAGGGGATAGAGTCCCGCGAAAAGCACGATCATTATCAGCGTGAGCTTGATAGAAGGCCAAACATAATTTTTCATAATAACTTTATTTCAATTCGTTAATAAAATAATCCTACCAGAAGGTCAATAAGCTTAATGCCCACAAATGGCACCAACACACCGCCAAACCCATAAATGAGCAAGTTGCGCCTCAATAGCTTGCTGGCACCGATCGGCTTATATTCCACCCCGCGCAGTGCCAACGGTATGAGCAGCGGGATAATGATGGCATTGAAAATAACAGCCGAAAGTATCGCCGACTCAGGGCTCTTCAGGTTCATGATGTTCAATCCCTGCAACTTGGGTATGGCAAGGATAAACAAGGCCGGCACTATCGCGAAATACTTTGCCACGTCATTGGCAATGGAAAACGTGGTGAGCGTGCCCCGGGTAATCAAAAGCTGTTTCCCTATTTCCACTATTTCAATCAGTTTTGTTGGATCGTTGTCCAAGTCCACCATGTTCCCAGCTTCCTTGGCAGCCTGGGTACCGCTGTTCATCGCTACGCCCACATCTGCCTGTGCTAGTGCTGGGGCATCATTGGTGCCGTCACCCATCATGGCTACCAGCTTGCCGCCCTGTTGTTCTTTTTTGATGTAGTTCAACTTGTCTTCAGGCGTAGCCTCGGCAATGAAATCGTCCACGCCTGCCTTTTCGGCAATAAATTTGGCTGTCAATGGATTATCCCCGGTCACCATCACTGTCTTCACGCCCATTTTGCGCAAGCGTTCAAAGCGTTCTTTGATCCCGGTTTTTATGATGTCTTGTAATTCTATTACGCCAAGGGCATGTTCGTTTTCTTCAAGTACCAAGGGGGTACCGCCTTTTTGCGCGATCTCCTTAACTTGTTGGTCCAATTCTGCGGGAAAAGTATTGCCCGCTTGGGTGACTCGTTTTTTTATAGCGTCAAAGGCTCCTTTTCTCAATCGGGTACCATCTGGCATATCCACACCGCTAGACCTTGTTTCTGCAGTGAACTTGATGAATACCAAACCCTTTTCATCAATGGTGCTGGCATCGGCTTTCAAGTTGCGGGCCAGCTCCACGATTGACTTGCCTTCTGGTGTTTCATCAGCCAAGGAACTAATCATTGCCTTACGGATAAAATCAGTAGGATTGACATTCGATACCGGATAGAAATTCGTTGCTTTCCTGTTGCCGATGGTTATCGTACCCGTTTTGTCCAATAGGAGGGTATCTATATCTCCTGCAGTTTCCACCGCCTTGCCCGATTTTGTGATGACATTGGCACGTAAAGCTCGATCCATCCCTGCAATGCCGATAGCTGACAATAGCCCGCCGATTGTGGTGGGGATGAGGCAGACAAACAGTGAAATGAGCGCTGCAATGGTCACTGTGGTATGTGCATAGGCAGCAAAGGGCTGCAAGGTGATGCAAACGATGACAAACACCAAGGTAAACCCGGCGAGCAAAATGGTCAAAGCTATTTCGTTGGGTGTTTTTTGTCGGCTAGCCCCTTCCACCAAAGCGATCATCTTGTCCAAAAATGATTCTCCCGGTGACGTGGTGACCATAACCTTTATCCTATCAGACAGTACCTTGGTACCACCTGTCACGCTAGACTTATCCCCGCCTGCCTCTCTAATAACGGGCGCAGATTCGCCCGTAATGGCTGATTCATCAATACTAGCCAATCCTTCTATGATTTCTCCATCGGTAGGTATGGTTTCTCCGGTTTCTACCAGGAATACATCCCCCTTTTTAAGTTGCGATGAACTGATGGTCTGTGCATCTCCGTTTTTGAGGATCACCCTGGCAGGGGTATCCTGGCGTGTTTTCCTTAACGAATCAGCTTGCGCTTTTCCCCTTGCTTCGGCAATGGCCTCCGCAAAATTGGCAAATAACAAGGTGAGGAACAATATGAGGGAGATCGCTAAATTATACCCAATGCTGCCTTGGGTGGGGTCTGGACTAATGAGCAGTTTCAAAGAGACCAACAACATGATGACCGTTCCGATCTCTACGGTAAACATCACGGGGTTTTTGATCATTACCTTAGGATTCAGTTTCATGAACGACTGACCCAAGGCACTGTAAACCTGTTCTTTTTGGAAGAGTGAATTATTTCTGTTCTTTGCCATGGCAATGTTTATTTTTTGTTAGAATCCCGTATAATGTTCAGCGATAGGGCCCAGCACCAGGGATGGGAAGAAGGCCAATGCGGCAATGATCATGATCACCCCAAAAGTCATTACCCCAAAAGTGAACGTGTCCGATTTCAATGTACCTGAAGACGGAGGTATGAATTTCTTTTGGGCCAACAATCCAGCAATAGCTATCGGGCCGATAATGGGCAGGTATCGTCCCAATATCAAAACGAATCCCGTGCTGATGTTCCAAAAGTTGTTGTTCCCGGTGAGACCGGCAAATGCAGAACCGTTGTTGGCCGCGGCAGATGTATTTTGGTACAACATTTCAGAAAAACCATGGAAACCAGGGTTGTTGAGCCAGGCAGATGGTTTCATATCCCATCCGGCGTTGGGATAATGGACCAATATATAGGATGCCAAAGCGGTATTGACCAGAATGATAAATGGGTGCAACAGTGCAATGATCGTAGCGATCTTCATTTCCCGGGCTTCTATTTTCCTGCCCAGGAATTCAGGTGTCCGGCCTACCATCAGGCCCGAAATAAACACGGCAATGATCAAGAATATGAAGTAGTTGAGTATCCCCACCCCACAACCGCCATAAAAAGCATTGGTCATCATGGCCAACATTTGCATGGCACCTGATAGTGGCATATAACTATCGTGCATGGAATTGACAGAGCCAGTGGAAATAATTGTGGTCACTGCGCTCCAATAGGCAGAGGCTACGGAGCCAAAACGCATCTCCTTGCCCTCCATGTTTCCAAAAGGCTGTTGTACCCCCATGTGCGCTATGGCAGGGTTGCCATGTATTTCACAATATATAGTGGGTATCATGAACAAAAGCATCCCGGCCGTCATCACGGCATAGATCACCCAAGATAGTTTCCGGCGTTTGAGATAAAATCCCAGAGCGAAAACCAACGCGATGGGCAAAAGCACCTGTGCCAAGAGTTCCAGCATATTTGTCAGATAATCCGGGTTTTCCAAAGGATGTGCGGAGTTGGCATTGAACCAACCTCCCCCATTGGTGCCCAAGTGCTTGATAGCGATCATAGCTGCCGCAGGCCCCCTGGATACCTGTTGGGTATCTCCTTGCATGGTTATAACGGTAGCATGGCCCTCATAACTGGCAGGCGTACCGTGAAACACCAATACTGTTGCCACAATGATGGCCAACGGAAGCAGGATACGGGTACACGTGATGGTAAGATAATGAAAGAAGTTGCCAAGCTTGTCCGTTGTTTTATCTTTCAATGCCCTGAACAATATTGCCAGTGCGGCAATACCGGTTGCTGCTGATACAAAATGCAGAAAAGTGAGGACAAACAATTGGGTAAGATAGGTCACTCCCGTTTCACCCGAATAGTCCTGCAAGTTGCAGTTCACAATAAAGCTGATGGCCGTATTATAAGAAAGGTCAGGCGTCATGGACGGGTTATGATCCGGGTTCAGGGGCAGATGGCCCTGCAACAGGAACATGACAAATGCATAGACAAACCATACCAGGTTGATGCTCAGCAATGCTACCATGTGCTGCTTCCAGTTCATTTCCCGGTCTGGATTGATGCCTGATATCTTGTAAATAAGCCTTTCCAGAGGCCGCATAAAATCAGTAAAGGTCTTTTCGCCGCTATATACCTTGGCGATATACTTGCCGAGCAAGATGGCCAGGACAAAGGTGAGCCCATATGTGAAAATAATGCCTATATATTCTGTATTCATAGCTAATGGATTAAAGGTGTGCTAAAATTTTTCAGGCTTTATCAAAACATAACAGAGATATACAAATACCCCGATGGCAATAATGAAAATACTCGTTATCATAGCGTTTATATTTTATCAAAAAAGTTGATAGATTTAAAAAAGAGCCAGAAACATAGAATGCCGGCCAAAAAAAGCAGGATTGTAATAATTATTGCCATAGTTGTTATTATTTGGTTTGGAATTTCAACAAAATTGTACCTTTCATTTTGAGTAAAACATGATAGATATCATGATTTTATGTCATTTTTCCCAGTTTATGGAAGTGAAGTATAATGAAGTTTTCGTAGCTCCTCCTTGAATTCGTTGCACATCAGCGGCATCAAGTTCTTGTTTATTTCAGGCCGGGAATCCATTAATATGCTAATGGTATATAAGAATTCATTGCTGATTGCGTTTTTTACTTCATAGCATCCGTCGCTCCAAAGTTCAAAGGCATCGTTCAGCAGTTTTTTTGTTTTCTGCACATCCATGGCAGTTATTGTGTTGCTTGCCATTTCCGTGAAAGTCTTCATTACCCTGTACGCATCATTTCTCATGGATGTTTGCACATGTTTCAAAGCAATGCCGGGATATTTTTGTTCGAGCTTCCCGATCAGTTCTTCTTGCATTATCATTTTTGTGAGCTACTGTTTGGCCCTCTCTTTACCAACGTTGTGCCATTTGCCATAAAATAATCCTCATAATGCTTCATTACACTAATAGTAAACACATTAATAGGCGATATGTTGAATCATGTAATTTTAAATATTGCAAAATGACCTGCCGAAATGGAAAAGTATTTTCCAAAATGGAAAATGCCAACAAGACGGGTAAAACTGCCAAAAAAGAAGTGAAACCAGAAAAGGATGGTCAACCCTACTTGCCCATTAGAAGCGCTTCACTGATGGGGCCCAGCATAAAGACCACAAACATGGATAGCACACTTAAGATAACGATAAGAGAGAAAAGGAATGCCCCGAAAGTATACGAATCGACTTTCAGCACCCCACTGGAGGGTGGCGTGTAAATCCGCATCCTATACGAGCCGATGATCATAAAGGCACCGATAATAGGCAAATACCTACCCATGAGCATCGGGATGCAGGTAGTTAGGTTCCAATATGGGGTATTGTTGCCAAGTCCTGAAAATTCTGATCCATTGCCCGCCATACAAGAAACATATTCATACAACATAGTGGTGAACCCATGCGGGCCTGTGTTGCTCAACCATGCCAATGTGGGGCTGCCCGTTTGCGCATGGCTATACACAAAGGTGGAAATGGCCGTCAATATCAAGGGTACGGACAAGGAAAGGATACTCAATACAAGCACGATCTGGATATCCTTTAGCGATATTTTCCTGCCCATAAGTTCAGGAGTCCTTCCAATCATCTGAGAACCTATAAAAACAGCAATGACCAGAAAGATAAACATATTGATCCAACCAGTGCCCAGGCCACCGAAAAAAGCATCAACCTGCATGCCGATCAACATTCCAAGGGAAGATAGAGGCATATAACTGTCGTGCATGCCTGTGACAGTGCCGGCAGGGATCACCATATTTACCCCACTGTAAAATGCTGAATAGAACCCTCCAAACCTGACTTCTTTGCCTTCCATATTGCCGGAAGGCTGCGACACACCCATGGCAGCCATTTGTGGGTTCCCGGCTACCTCACTATGGATTATGGGCAAGGCCGACAAGAGAAATCCTGCAATCATGACCACCAGCAACATCCGGCTGAACCTTTTCTGGCCAAGATATCTACCAATGAAAAATACAAAAGCTACTGGCAATAGCATCACAAGAATGATATGAAGGATAAAGGTAAAGAAATCAGGATTTTCAAAAGGATGGGCGCAGTTGGCTCCATAAAAACCACCCCCGTTTGACCCCAACTCTTTGATTGGTATCATGGCGGCCACCGGACCCAGTGCCACATGTGCCGTGTCACCCTGTAAGGTAACCACGTCTTTTGGGCCATTGAAGGTCATGGGCATACCGGAAAACACAAAAATGACCGCTGTCAAAACACAAAGCGGTAAGAGGATCCGTGTGCATGATCTCACAAAATCGGCATAGAAATTACCCAGGCTTTTAGAAGATCCCGACGAAAGCCCCCTGACAATACCAACCCCAGCACATAAACTGGTGGCTGCACTCACGAACTGAAGGAACATAAAAACCAACATTTGAGACAAATAGGTTGCCTGAGCCTCACCCGAGTAATGTTGCAGGTTGGTGCTTGTGAGAAAACTGATGGTGGAATTCAGGGCAAGGGTCCATTCCATGCCGGATACATGGGCAGGGTTCAAAAAGAGCAGGCCTTGCAACAATAAGACCATGAAGCCGATCACGAACCAGAATACCTGTATCACCATAAGGGTGACCAGGTATTGCTTCCCGTTCATTTCCTTAACAGGATTTATGCGGCACATCCTATAAATGAAATTTTCAAAAGGCAGCATAAAATCAAGGAAATTCCGCTCTCCCGCATAGGTTTTTTTCATGAGTGCCGATACCGGAATGGCCAATACCAAGGCCATTGCAAAAATCAAAATTGCTATGAAGATATGTATTCCCATGATCTGATTTTAGAATATCAATGGCGAAATCAAAGACAGGTTGGCTTTTGTATCATTGTTTTAAAATGTTGATTTCATTTTCAAACATCCTGAATACCAAAACCCACATTTGCATCGCATTGTTCATCCTGCAATATCATCCAATATTTTATGCAATTATAGTGCTTAACTTGTAAATGTATAGTTCTTATCAGCCCATATTTGGCATACCCGTACTCCAAATCATTACCAATCCCCACTTTTATTTTTGATAAACATGTTAAATAGCTTACATTCATTATGTTACGAATCGACATTAGGCCTATTATTTAACGACATCCTGATTTTAGCTTTCAAAATGAAAGACATCTTTTCAAAATGGCAAGGTGACCAAGTTGCATGTAGTAGCGATTTTGGTCCAAAATAATTTGCATCATATTGACTACTTGTGCTTTAAAAATATTGCAAGCCTGATTTGCAAAAATCCGGCACCTGATTTGTGATCAGGGCCACCGTGAAAGAAACAGCATTGAATATCTTCAAGTCATGAAAGAGAAAATCCGTTTGAAGCTTTGGGATTTCTTCCTGATAGGGTTCATATGGCTTACCCTCTTTGCCATGATGTATCTGATATACCTCAAAGTGAAATATTATTTGGAATAGATCAATGGGTTTTCGGCTTATGATAATAGGCCCTGGAGGAAAAATACGCCAATCCCTGCCACAAAACCGACCAAAGCCAGCCAGCTTATTTTTTTTAAGTATTGGCCGAATGATACATGCCCAATACCCATGGCCGCAATACCTGCCGCAGAACCGATAATGAGGAGGCTTCCACCCGTACCGGCACTATAAGACAGAAATAGCCAGAACGAATGATCAACCGGATAGACAGACAGGGGATACATGCCCATGGTGGCAGCTACCAGTGGCACATTGTCAATAACGGCTGAAAGCAACCCTATGAAACTGACAATCAACTTATCATTGCTTAAGAACCGGCCAATATTGTTGGCCATGAAATGGAGTTGTCCGGTCGCCTCGAGCGCTCCCACGGCAAGCAATATCCCCAGGAAAAACAATACACTGGGCATATCTATCTTTTCCAGGGCATGGTTTACTGACAATGAGTATTTTTCGCGCCGGCTTTTGCCCTTGTGCAGCAGCCCGGTTATCATCCACAGAAGCCCCATTCCCAGCGTAATACCCATGAATGGTGGGAAATGGGTAACTGTCTTAAAAATGGGCACCAGCAACAGGATACCTATCCCAGTAAAAAAAACAAAGTTCTTCTCGAAATGCTTTGCCTGCGGTTGTTCAACTTCCCCGATTGTTTCAATATCACGCTCGGCTCCCTTCACCATGCGTATAGCAATGAATAGTGGCGCCAATAGGCTGCACAATGACGGTAAGAAAAGACCGGATATCAAGTGCCTTGAAGAAACCCTGCCCCCTGTCCATAACATGGTAGAAGTGACATCCCCTATCGGTGACCAGACACCTCCTGCATTGGCCGCAATCACAATCATACCAATAAAATAAATACGGAATGGATTGTCCTTCATGAGCTTGTTGATCACCGTGACCATTATGATGGCGGTGGTGAGGTTATCCAACACGGCCGACAAGAAAAAACTGATGAGACAGATAATAGCCAGCAAACTTGAAGTTTTGCTTACTTTAATGAGCTTGTACACAATAGAAAAACCATCATGGGCATCAATCAATTGAACAATGGTCATGGCGCCGATAAGAAAAAAAAGTATGCTGGATATGGAAGTAACCTGCTCGCTCAACTGACTTGAAACCACATGCGCATCGGCATTCATCGCATAAATCGTCCAGCAAAGCACGCCAAGGACCAAGGCTGTAGCAGCCTTATTGATGTGAATATACTCTTCAAATGCAATTGCCAGATAACCAATGCCGAATGTGAACAGGATAAGAATGGCCATTTCGTATTGATTTATGATGTGTCCGCTCGAACAATCAGAATAAAGTTACTCTATCCCATATTCGTGCAGCTTGCGGTAAAGCGTGGTAAGCCCAATGTCCAACATCTCTGCGGCTTTGCTTTTGTTGCCGCCTGCCATGTCCAATACTTTCAGGATATGGGTCTTTTCCATGCCCGCCAATTCGTGGCTGGATCCGTTGCTTCTCATATTGTCATGGTGCAAATGACCTGCGGGCAGCAGCGCGGCAGACAACGTATCGCTATCAGACAGGATTACGGCACGCTCGATAATGTTTTTTAGCTCCCGGGTATTGCCTTTATATTCCAAGCCAAGCAGGCCTGACATGAAATCAGTATCCATTTGGGCCACGTTCTTTTTTGCCCGGGTGGCATATATTTCCAGGAAATGGTGGGCCAATATGCCAATATCCTCTCTCCTGTCTCGCAATGGGGGCAGGGATATGGCGAATGCAGACAACCGATAATAGAGATCTTCCCTGAAATGTTCCTTTTCTATTTCTTTCAGCAAATCTCGGTTGGTGGCAGCAATAATGCGCACGTCCACTTCCATGGGCTTAGAGTCGCCAACTTTATAATACGTGCCCGTTTCCAGGAATCGTAGCAGCTTGGCCTGTAGGTCCAGGCTCAGTTCCCCGATCTCATCCAAAAACAAGCTCCCATGGTCAGCTTCCTCCACCAGCCCTTTCTTGTCTTTCATGGCACCCGTGAAAGCCCCAGCCTTATACCCAAACATTTCAGATTCCAACAGGTCCTTGGCAATGGCACTGCAGTTCACGGCTACGAGGGGCTTTGATTTGCGGTGGCTGGCATGGTGTATGGCCTGTGCGAATATTTCTTTGCCCGTGCCCGTTTCGCCAAGCAGCAACACGGTAGTATCGGTGGGGGCTACCTTTTCGGCAAGTTCCTTGGCCCTTTTTATGAGGGGTGAGTTGCCCAATATGTTATCGAAGCCCACCTTTTGGCCCGATTTCTTTTCAATGTCCATGATATGCCGCTGCATATTGGCTTTTTCCATGGCCTTGCTCACCACTGGGATGATTTGTTCATCGCCATCTCCCTTGGTGATATAGTCAAAAGCCCCTTCTTTGATGGCCTTCACCCCGTCTGCAATGGTGCCGTATGCGGTGATCACCACCACTTCGGTCAATGGATACTTAAGTTTTATTTTTTGCAGGAAGTCAATCCCGTTTCCATCGGGCAGCCGTACATCGGATATCACCAGGGCAATATCCTCCTTTTCGAGCACCCTTAGCCCATGCCTGATATCGGGCGCCTGCCATACGCTATACCCCTCCAGGTCCAGCATCCGGCTCATCACCTGTCGCAGGTTATGTTCGTCATCCACTATGAGGAGGTTCTTGTTCTGCATATATTCCCGGCAAAAATAGCTGAATTGTCGATTATCAACACCTCATTCATGAAATGAGGAAGGGATGTTGTTTGGGTGGGCAAATTCGCTTTTCCAATGGCACCATCGGCACATTAAGGAACACAATTTTCATTCCCATTGTTTTCCTACAGTTCACTTAGCTTTTTGGCGCTAATCACCAGTTTTTTTCACCTTTGTGCCGAAGATTCCAAACGAATGCCTATTTTTGCGATTTAATAGCTATTTTTGCGGGATTTGTTAATGCAAGGAAGCTTATTTGCGGAGGGTGAGAACCTCGCTAGGTGTGCCAGGGAGAAGGAATAATGAAAAATAAAGAGGGATTCGGACAACCGTTCATGCTGCTTGCATCAGCTGTGAATACATCATCGTATAAATTAAACACATCGACGTTATGAACACAGCCACGGCAACAGCGAAAAACAGACAACCACAATTCGTGGAAGTCCTTTACCAACGAATAAACGCTTATTTCAAGGACAACAACATCTCCAAGAAAGGGAATAGCATGATGACAGGCAAGATCATTGCCAGTCTCATTTGCTGGACGGGCAGCTATGCCGCCATGTTTATTTTCAAACTGAGCTATGCCCAGTTCTTTTTCATCATGATGTTCAATGGCTTCGCCCAGGTATTCATTCTGCTCAACATCACCCACGATGCCAACCACAATGCCATATCTAAGAGGCTATGGGTGAATAAAGCCCTTAGTTACCTAATGGACGTGAATGGCATTAACTCCTATATGTGGAAGATACTGCACCATACCGGCCACCACAACTGTACCAATATCCAACTCGAGGATGAGGCAGTGATCGCCAAGGGCACGTTAAGGCTTACCCCATATACCCCATACCGCAAAATCTACAAGTTCCAGCACCTGTATTTCCTTTTGCTATATGCAGTCACTTCTATTGATTGGATCTTTTTGAAGGATTTCGGCTTCTTTTTCTTCTCCAAGTACGAACATACCGCCAAGGTGAAACACCCCGTAAAGGAAATCATCATCCTGTTTGCAGGCAAGCTTTTTTACGTCACCTACATGCTTATCCTACCCATGATATTCCTGCCTTTCAGCATTGGACAGATATTTCTGGCATTTGTGGCCATGCACGCACTGATTGGGGTATATACCACTTTCGTGTTCCAAACCACCCATGTCATCGAGTCAAGCACTTTCCCGGACAGCAAGAAGGAATATGAGCACTACGTGTACCATATTTTCGCTACCACCGCTGATTATTCAGTACATAAACCACTTACCAACTGGTTTTCTGGCGGGCTCAACCAACATATCATACACCATTTGGTGCCCAACATATGCCATACCCATTATACGGAACTTACTGAGATTGTAAAAGAAACTGCTAACGAGTATGGAGTCCCTTACCGGGAAAACCCATCCATGTACCGGGCTCTTGTAGAACACGTAACGCTGTTGAGACGCTTGGGAAGGCGAAAATGAACGATTAGTACTTACATTTGACAATTACGAAATAATTTAACTTTTGTTTCATGGCGACCAATACGATTTCTTCACCACCGCATATATCCAGGATCAAAGCCTTTATGGATTCACCGCGGATGATGAAAAACCCTATTCAGATATTTAAAGAGTACAGCGACGAACTCGGAGGCACCTATGCCTTTCACTTCGGCGGAATCCAGGAAGCTTATGTGACCACTGAGCCCGAAGTGATACAGCACGTGCTGAAAACCAACTACGAGAACTATAACAAATCAGACATCCAGACCACGAGGATGAAGCATTTCCTCGGGAATGGCCTGTTGACCAGCCATGGCAAGTTCTGGACCGCCCAGCGCCGTATGATCCAACAAGGATTCCATAGGGAACAGTTGGCCATTATTTTGGATATCATGCGCGATGTGCTGGATGATGCCCTGGACAACCTGGAAGTAAAAATGAAGGAAGGCCCCGTGGACATCTATCACGAAATGATGCGGACCACCTTTAAAATGGCCACTAGGTCTTTGTTCAGTACAGACCTGTCAAAAGACGAACTGGAAACCATCGGCAATGGCATTTCTACCATACAGGGGTTCTTGGTAAAACAAATTTCCCAGCCCTACCTCAACCCTTGGTTTTCCATATCGGGTGCGGTAAAAAAACATGACGAGATACGTGCCGAATCAGATGCCATAATATTTAAACACGTAAAAAGGCGCCGGGTTGAGAAAGGGGAACGCAACGACCTCCTTCAAATATTGCTCGATTCCTATTATGGCGATACGGGCGAACCCATGACCGATGAGCAGGTGCTCAACGAAACCATGCAGCTCCTCGTTGCAGGCCACGAAACATCATCCAATGCTGTATCCTGGACCATGTACCTACTGAGCAAACACCCTGAAGTGGTGAAAAAACTGAACGCAGAAATAGAATCGGTACTTGGCGATGCCCCATTGCAGTTTGCCGACCTACCTAAACTAGAATATACTTCCGCCGTGCTCAACGAAGCGATGCGGTTATACCCTCCTTTCTGGATGGTGGACCGGGTAGCAGTGAATGACGACAAGATCGGTGACCTGGAAATAAAAGCCGGTACCCAGATCATCGTGTTCATCTACGGCGTGCACCATGCGGCCAAATATTGGGAAAACCCCGAGGAGTTCAACCCAGAGCGTTTCAGCAAAGAGAACAGCAAAAAAATACAGCCATTCTCCCATATCCCGTTCGGCGGGGGGCCAAGGGGTTGTATTGGTGGCAATTACGCCATGATGCAGATGCAGCTCATCCTCACCACCATCTTGAGAAGATATAATTTTGAAATACCAGGGAGGGACGATATTGAGATGCGGCCCATGCTCATATTAAGGCCAAAAGACGGAATTAAGTTGAAATTTACTAAACTTGCGGCAAACTAATTAAACAAACAACCCCATTTTCGCCCCGAGGCAAAGAAAGTGCACACTAAGAACACAACAAACATTTAACGATAAACTATGGATTCAATTTTGGAAAAACTGGAATATTGGGCGGATAAAAATCCACAAAAGCTGCTCTATTCCTTTCTGGATATTAATGGCAATCAGATTGAAAAATATTCTTACGAAGAGTTCATTCACCGCACCAATGTCATAGCCGGAAACCTGAACAACGAATTTCAATTCAAGAAAAACGACAGGGTCCTATTGGCATATCCACCCGGTGTGGAAATGATCTGCGCATTCTTTGCCTGCGTAAGGCTGGGTCTCATTCCTGTGCCTGTTTATCCGCCAACAGCTCATGGTTTTCAGGCGGCTTTCTATAAAATAAGCCATATTGCCAAAGACTGCAAGGCTGCCGCCATATTGACGAGCAAAGATTACTATTGGTCTTTTAAACTGAACCTGAGCCGTAACAGTATCACCAACTACCAGCTCACTTCCAACTATATATCCAAGCTGAACTGGATAAATACCGAAGATTTCAGGGACCTGAACCCCGCTGGCTTTACCAAGGGCCATTCTGACATCCTGTTCCTGCAATATACTTCTGGCTCTACCAGCGACCCCAAGGGTGTAATGGTATCGCACAAAAACATCTTGCACAACTGCGAGCTGGTAGGCGACCACTTGCCTATCGGTGTATCTTGGTTGCCGCAGTACCATGATATGGGCCTTATAGGCTATTATCTGTTCTTTGCCCTGGTGGGTGGTACCACGTACGGCTTCTCTCCGTTGCATTTTATCGAAAGGCCATCGCTATGGCTCGAAACCATATCCAAATACCAGGCAACTGCCTCTTCTGCGCCCAACTTCGCCTACGAATACGTATTGCGTCCGGGCAAGATCTCTGAGCAGACCTTGGAAAAACTGGACCTGAGTTCCCTGCAGTTCCTCATGACGGCAGCAGAACCCGTGAAAACAGGCACCTACATGCGTTTCCTGGAGTTCTTTAAGCCATATGGACTGAACCCAGAGAAATACTTCGCAGCATACGGGCTAGCAGAAAATACCCTGGCCGTAACCAACTATGGCAGGAAGATACTTACCGTAGAAAAAGACGACCTGAAACAACACAAGGTAACCGTAGCTGCCAAAGATGCAGACCCTGCCTTGGTGACCGAGATCATGAGCTGCGGTACCGCCTTGGGCGATATCATCGTGAAGATCGTGGACCAAGACAAGCACATCTCACTTCCTGACGGCAGCGTTGGTGAAGTATGGGTGGGCGGCGACAGCAAGTGCCAAGGCTATTGGCACAACCCTGAATTGACCAAAAGGTCATTCCAAGCCGTGATCGTAAATGAAGACAACAGCAACGGCACGTACATGCGTACCGGTGACCTTGGGTTTATGTACGATGGTGAACTGTACATCTGCGGCCGTATCAAGGACATGATCATCATCCGTGGGTTGAACTATTACCCGCAGGACATAGAACATATCGTAGAAGAATCATCCGACCATATCCGACACGGCAGCGTGGTGGCATTTGATATATTGGACGGTGACGAGGAAAAACTTGTGGTAGTGGTTGGGGTGAAAACACCAAAATCACTTCCAGATCCGGTTAAAATCACCTCGGCCATCCGAAAGAACCTGAATATCGTGCCTCACGAAATCGTGTTCATCCTGGCCAGGGATATCCCAAAGACCAGTTCCGGGAAAATCATCCGCCACAAAACAAAATCTGACTATCTGGATGGCAGTATGAAAGTGGTAGAACACTATGCTGGTCCAACCGAACAAGAGCAGAATGATGCCGCAATGGCAGCCCCTACAGGCAGTTCGCCATTCGATGCCATAAAGGTGAAATACAAACTTACCGGGAACGAATCACACTCCCTGATAGATGCCGGATTGGACTCATTGGATCTCGTGATCCTTATCCACGACATCAAAGAAATATTGAAAGACAAGGGTGCGAGTGCCTTGGCCAAGGAAATAGAGACCAGCCTGATCCAGGAAGTGAGCGTTTCTGAATTCTTTGCCTTGGTAGAGCAGTTCGAAAGTTCTTCGGCTGATGCCATCATCCGCCTGCGAAACATGATCATCAAGCTGCAAAAAGAGCATAGGGCTTATGAGCGCAACCTCATCCTCAGCGATGTGCATCTGCTCTTCAACCCAGAAAAACCGGTGTATGACGCTGCCGCACCATCTACGGGCATTGTATTGCTCACCGGCGGTACAGGGTTTTTCGGGCCGTTCATCCTGAAAAGCCTGATGGAACAGACGGACGACAAGATCTATGTGATCGTGCGTGCCGGATCGGAAGCGGAGGGCATGGAGCGATTGAAAACAGCCATGGAATCCATAGAGCCGGTAACCCCAGAAATGGTGAAACTGCTCAATGAGCGTGTGGTACCCGTACCGGGCGACCTGAGCGAAACCCGCCTGGGCCTTCCTAAAGCCACTTGGGATTTCCTTGCCGAAAACGTACATACCATATATAACAACGGCGCCATAGTGAACTACTTGTGGAACTATGACAAGATGCGCAAGGCAAACGTATTGGGCACCAATGAGATCCTGAAACTGGCCTTCGATAAGCGCCCAAAAGTATTCAACCATATTTCTACCACGTTCATTTTTGGATGGGCAGTGAAGGATGTACTGTACGAAACCGATAGCAACGATGATCTGGACCTGTTGGACTTTGGCTACAGCCAAACCAAATATGTGTCTGAGCAGATCGTGAAAGAAGCCTTTGCAAAGGGATTGAATGGCCGTATTTTCAGGCCGGCGCTCATCAGCCCATCTATTGAAGGGGGCGGGCACAATTTCGATATCTCCATCCGCTTGCTGGCGTTCATGATCAACAACGGTATCGGTGTGGATGCGCACAACCAGGTGAGCTTTACTCCGGCCGATATATCAGCCAACAACATCGTGGCCATCTGCAACATGCCAGAAAGTGTCAACACCACCTTCCATGTGACGCGTGATACCTATGCCAACATGTTGGAAATAACCAATATCATTACCAAGCTCACCGGAAAGGAGTTCAAGATATACAAACTGCCAAACTTTGTGCCAGTGGTCATAGACAAGTGCAAGCAAGACGATCTCTTGTTCCCACTGCTGGACTTCTTGGTACGGTCAGTGGACAATATCACTTCCATGGAGTTCAAATTGTACGACAGTTCCAATTTCCAGAACTATCGCAACAAGAGCGAATGGGGCAAACAAGACCCAAGCCTGGAAGAAGTGGTGCGCGGTATCCTTACCTTCATGATGAAAAAAGAAATCATCAGTGTGAAGATGCTGGAACCGGCTGCTGCCCCTGCTGCGGTTACCGTGTAATTAATAGAACTATTTTATATCAAAAAAGGCCTGGATGATATCCGGGCTTTTTTTGTGTTCCCTCTCCACAGTCTGTATCCCACAGACCGGAACAGTATAAACCTGCCATTCAAAAAAAAAATCATCATCCACAAGCCCCGAAGGGGTAAAATATCTCAGCGCAGGGTGCAGCCCTGCGATTCCAAAAAAAAATCATCCTCAAACACGCCCCGGAGGGGCGATATTTCGTTTGGTTATACGTCGATAGATCATAGGGCTACACCCTATGCTGGAATATTTCGCCCTTTCTGGGCTTTTGGAGCTGCCCTCCATTGGTGGAGTTTATCGTGAGAGCATAGAATGAGTTTTATGCTGAGGTAAAGGCATTGAGTATACGTTTGCACCTCTCCTATTTGCATTCCCGATAAAAAAAACTATCTTTGGTTTAGGAAACAAACACCAAACACTGAACAGATCTCATGAAAGGATTTAAACTAACTATGCTATTGGCCCTATTATCTGGGCTTTTTCTACTGCTATCATCCACTGCCACAAAGGCCTGCACCTTCAAAGCCTCCTACTCTGGCGATACGATGGTATGCTCAGGGAATTCCGTTACCTATTCCACTCCGCCCACCCCTACCCATTATTACCGTTGGGTAGTGCAGGGAGGTGCTATAGTTTCTACTTCCGGAAGCTATAGCATCACTGTTTACTGGGCATCTCCAGGAACGGGATTGGTTCGATTGATTGATAGCATCAATGGTTGCAAAGATTCTCTCTCGCATAAAATTCATGTTACTTTATCAAACGCCACATTATCAGCAAGTACATATACTCCCAACTTTAACGCAGCGGGGGGGGCTGCAACCGTCTTTAAACCAACAGTTTCAGGCACTACTTGGACAATGACCAATGGAACAGGCAATGAATACACTGACCTATGGAACAATAGCCAGATAAGCATGAACAAAAATTTTGATTTTACTTTTTATACCAACCAGAACGGTGGAGCAGATGGACTAACCTTTGTGATACAAAATACAGGAATCAACGCTATTGGGGGAAGTCAAGGAAGTGATATGGGCTATTATACTGCACCGAATGGCAACTTCGCTCAAAGTATTGCGGTAGAACAAGATATTTATAATTCAGGAACCGGTTCCGGATATTATGATAGCTCAGGAAGCCATATGAGCCTTGTAAAAAACGATAATGCTTCACCCCTCAGGACACAAGTAAATATTTCGCCATCTCTTGGAGGTGGTGGTACCAACAAACTCAGGATTGTCTGGATTCGCGATATCAATCGTTTCCAGGTTTTTCTCAATGGCAATCAAATTTTCACCTGGACCAATGATTTGGTGAAAAACATTTTCAATGGCAATCCGAATGTTTGGTTTGGTTTTGGCGCAGCAACTGGCGGGGTTTCTTCAACACAAACCGTTCAAAATGACACATTAATGTATGGTTTTCCATACATTAGCGCAGCACAAGATACAATCTGTTCTGGGGATTCGGTTAAGCTCATCGCTACTGCAGGATTGAATTATTTATGGTCAACAGGAGCCAAAACCAGGTCCATCTATGTAAAAACAGGCGGTTCCTATACGGTAACGGTTGGCGATAGTTTCAAATGCTCCTACACTTCGCCAGCCCATAATATTGTTGTTTTGAGCAAGCCTACGGCCGCCTTTAGTATGAGCAGCCCATGCCTGGGCCAGCTCGTGAGCCCAACAAACAGCAGCACCCCAACGTCGGGGCTCAATTTTATTTGGCGGTTCGGCAATGGGGATAGCTCTACAGCCGTAGGGCCGTTGTATCATTATCTGGCTTCTGGAAACTATACCGTTACCCTCACGGCAAACAATGGAGGCTGCTCCAATACGTCCAGCAAATCCATCACGGTATATGATGTGGCCAGTGGGGTAAACATGTTCAAAAGCTCGCCTTTCTTGGGCCAATACAATAACGGGGACGCGGTAACTCCTGATGCGATATGCCTGGGCGATACCAATACCTATCAGATATCCAGCCCCAAGGGCCTGTCCAACTCGGACTATGGCACCAAATGGAAGATAGCTTCTATCAGCATCACCACTACCAAGGGTACGCCCGTAACCGATACCTTGTTCAAATATCCTACTTCCAGTAAAAACGCCATTTTCAGGCTCACCCCTTCTAAAAAATGGAGCGATAGCTTGTTGGTGTTCACTATCCATATCCAAAGGCTGCCTGGCAACTGCGATACCCTTATCACCCGATACATACAGGTACGGCCCAAAGTGGTATCCAAGTTTGGGGCCACGAATGCCTGCCAAAACCTGCCCGTAGCATTTGTGGATTCCAGTACGGTGACCGGCCTGAGCTCAGTGACCCACTGGAGCTGGGATTTTGGGGACAAAATCACTTCCAATGCCCAAAGCCCCAAACATACATACGCCAGCCCAGGTACCTATAAAGTAACCCTTACGGCAACCTCTGATGCAGGCTGTGGAATTTCTGTCTCCAAATCCGTGATCGAATATTCCAATCCCAAGACAGCTATCTTCAGCAAAAACGATTGCCAAAACACTCCTATCTTGTTCATTGATACCAGTACCACTGCATCAGGCACCCTTGCCTCCCGGAAATGGACTTTTGGGGATGGTCAGACCTTCTCTTCTTCCAAAGTAAACAGTATTTCGCACTCTTATGCCAAATCAGGTTTTTACAATGTAAAACTTTCGGTGGTATCCAGTTTGGGTTGCAAGGATTCGCTCACGGAGAAGTTCCGGGTACAGTTTGCGCCAAAACCCATTGTCAATGTCCTCAATGCCTGTGTGGGCAAAACGATCTATATCGGCAATATCAGTATTGATTCCGCATCAACCCTCGGCACACCTACCTATAAATGGGCATTTGGAGATGGGGCCACATCCACCAGTACGGCATCGGTATCGCATGTATATGCTAAAAACGGCACGTATAACATGGTGCTCACCATTACCACCAAGCCGGGTTGTACCGATAGCTTGGTCACCGCCATCACCCCATCCCCTGCGCCAACCCCCAATTTTGGGTTCACTACGGCTTGCGCAGGCAAAACGGTGACTTTTACGGATTCCAGCAAAAACGGCACGGGCAGTTCTGCTACCTGGTATTATGGTGATGGAGCCTCTGACCTGGTAGGGAACAATACCACCAAGCATGCCTATGCTAAGGCAGGGCCATACACGGTAAAAGTAGTGGTAACCAACGGACAAGGCTGTACCGATAGCGAAAGCCGAAGCATCGTGATCAGCGATTATCCCAAAGCTGGATTCACTGCCAATGAGGTATGTGTGGGAAAGACGACTTCCTTCAAGAACACTTCGACAATATCTTCTGGCAATATCAATTATCTCTGGAACTTTGAGGATGGCAGCAAGGTCAATACCACCCAGAACCCAACCCATGCCTTCGCGACGTCTGGCTCTTATACCGTAAAACTGGCTGCATACAGTGATGGCGGATGTGCAGATACCGCAAAAGTATCCGTAAAAGTAGATGCATTGCCTGTAGTGGCTCCTTGGAAAGCATCCATCAATACGTATACGGTCACGTTTTCATTAACCGATACCTCTCAAAAATCCTATGTATGGCATTTTGGCACGGGAGATAGCTCCACATCCAAAAAACCGATATATACCTATCCTTCGGTGAAACAGACCTACCATGTATCGGTCACCGTGACCAATACCGCAGGCTGCTCTGCCACCTATACCGATACCCTGAGCGTGAACGGCACAGGCATAGAGCAAGGGCTGGGACCGAACCCGGTATCTGTATTCCCGAACCCATTTGAAGGCACCACCAACATCAGCTATAGCCTTAATGCGAAGAGCAGAGTGACCCTATCGGTATTTGATGCCCAAGGCAAACAAGTAGCAGAACTGAAAAACGGGACTTTTGAAGCAGGTGCCTATAACGATGCCTTCGATGCCAAGAAATACCATGCCGCACCAGGGATGTATACCGTGAAACTTATGGTGAATGATGAGGTGTTCATGGCCAAAGTAGTGAATACGAAATAGGTGAGGGACCAGACGTTCCACTTTCTTAGAGAAGTGGAACGTCTCCCATGAAACAGTTCAACAACTTATTGTAGATGTTCCATTTCTCAAAGAAATGGAACATCTTTTTTTAAGGTTATCCAAAATCCACCAACTCGTTGATATTGCCTTTCACGGCTTTACGTCGCTCAAAATGGCCGTCTTGATGGGCAATGTTCATGGCCATACCATATTTTGGGCCAAGGGTGATGCCTCGCACCATGTAGGACAGGTTCATGTTCTCTGCCATGGACATCTTGAACTTCTGAACCATAATGGCCAATACAATCCTGATTTCTTGGGCAGCAAACCCGGCACCTATGCACATGCGCGGCCCGGCACCGAAGGGAAGGTATTCATAGATCGTCGGTTTGATGCTGTTCCATCTCTCGGGCATAAACCGGTCACCATCTGGGAATACTTCAGGCATACGATGCGTGATCAATGGGCTCAGAACGATTTTTGATCCTTCCGGCAATGGATAGGGGCCCAGATCAAAATCTTTGACCCCTTTGCGGATGAACATGAAAGGCGCTGCCGGTATCAGGCGCATGCTTTCTTTTACCACACTATCCAGATAGGGCAATTTGTCCAATTGTTCCAGCGTAGGCGCAGTGCCGTGTAGTTCACTGTCAAGTTCTTGTAGCAGTTTTGCATATATTTCAGGATGTTGTGACAACAAAAACAAGGTGAATACCAAGGTATAGGCCGTCGTTTCATGACCCGCCAGGAACAGAAGGTTGGTTTGGCCCACGAGTTCATCATCGGTAAGGCCGGTGCCTTCTTCGTCATGGCTGTTGATAAGTAGGGAAAGCACGTCTTTCTTTTCTTCGGTATCCTGTCTGCGGGTTTTGATGAGGGTGCGCAACATCCCCTCCAGGTCCACACCCAGTTTCAGCAACCGGGCATAAGGGGTGCCTGGCACGTTGAATGGAAACATCATTACCTGCAAAGAAGTCATGCCCTGTAACAGGTGCATACCCGCATGGCCAAGGTTTCGGGCTTGTGCACCCACCTTCAGCCCAAAAAGGCACTGCATGGCGATATCCAAGGTTAGCTCCAGCATTTCGCTTGATACGTCTGTAATAATACCCGGATGCCAGTTTGCGAGCCGTTCTTCGGTGATAGCTACCATATCATCCCGGTAGCTTTGTATGGTAGCCTTAGAGAATGCGGGCATCATAAGCTTGCGTTGGCGGCGGTGCAGGTCATCGTTCATATTGGTGAGCGATTGGTTCAACCGGTTCAAAGAAGAGGCTGCGGGGACAGGATAGGGAAACTCTGCAAAGTTGTGGTACTGGCTTTGATCGGAAAGGAAACGCCGATTGTGTTCTGCCCCAAAAGCGCATACCAATGATGGGTCTCCATTCCTCACCGCAGCTATCAGCCCATAATCTTTGTACAAGGCCTGCATGATGCCTATGGGGTCGCCAAAGAATTTAACGATACTGGTATTGGAGCCCATAAACGGGAATACGCGGGGGCCTTTTACACGAGGTGAGGGTGAAACTGTAGTCTGGCTTTCGGTGGACATATTGTTTTATTAGTGTTTTGTCAAATCAAAAAATGATACTTGGCTGCCTTGCAGATACAAACCTGCTTCCAAGTACCAGTTTGTAAAATTCAACAAAAAAATTATTTCTCAGCATGCGTAGAAATACCTGTATTGGATAAGGCTATAAGTATCGCGAATCATAGGCCCAGTGGAGCAATGCCTGTCGCTGGCCTTTCCGGCAATTCATATCGCAGGGCTCGCAATTGTTTTGCAACTGGGTAATATGGCGCTTCATGGCCAACCAGCGTTTTATTTGGCGCTCATCATCTTCGCTCCTGCGTCCTATATAATACCTGCAATACCATTGAAACCATCCGCGAGGGTCTTGTGGGTGTATCCATCCTTTCTGTTGCCATACTCGCAAGGGTTGAGATGCCTCTACCCCGAAATAATTTACCTTTTTATCGTGGCCTGGCTGTAGGTTCTGCATCATTTTGGCATGCGCAAGCCAATCTTTCGGAAACTCATCCATACAGTCGCGCATATATCTCCCACCAAAAATACCCATCCGCAACATTTGTTTGGGGCTTAGCTCTGGCTTGAACCTTGGGTCGAAATGCTTTCCCATAGGTGCAGCATATTCATAGGTATAGCCTTGTTGCATTTTATCATGAATGGTGATTGGCTTCCTCATCTCACAAATTTGGGCAATATTATATAGGGATCTCGCAAGTACATGTAATAATGTGATGTAGATGGGACGTTTGGTTATCTGACTTTACTCAAATGATTTTTTGCAAAGCAAATACCATAAAAAAAGCCCCACAATAGCTGCGGGGCTTTTTTATCAACTGATATAACTACTTAATTCATTCTGCTTGAATCACTTTATAGACATAAGGCTGTCCATCAACCACCATACGGATGAAATAAGCACCAGCCTTCTCACCGTTGAACACATAGTTGTGCTCCCCGGCAGGTTGATTGCCATCCTCAACGGCAGCTATTTTCTTGCCTGTCATATCATATACATCAATCGCAACATTGCTGCTGTGGTTCAATGTATAGGTAACATTGGTAGAAGTCTTGAACGGATTCGGGAATACCTGCACCGTAAGGTTTCCTTCAGATGAGGTACTGATACCGGAAGCATTGATGGTGACAGTACTTAGGGTAGTGGTGCTACATCCAGTGAGATTGGTCACTGTCAATGAAACCGTATACGTACCATCAACATATTGATGATAAGGCTTGTGCCCAGAACCTAAAGTATTGTCCCCAAAGTTCCATACATAAGAGGCTCCTGTCGTATCATCAGCCGCCAAGATAACCCTGCCAAAACCAATATGTGCCGTGGTGAACGTACTTGGAGTCGTTTCAAACACCGTCACATTGTTGGATGAAGAGGACGTACATCCTGCATCTGAAGTTGCATACAACGTAGCCAAATATTTACCAGGCTTGTTATAAGTATAGCTCACGTTTTGTGCTTTCAGGCTATCCCCAGAGCCGGGTACCCATAAATAACTGGCTATTTTACCTGAGGTGATATACGATGCGTTCACAAAATCAACGGGGCTTCCCTCGCATACAGAATCTTTTGACATTCCAAACTTGCTTACCGGGGATGGATTTACGGTCATGCTTTGGCTGGCAGAGGCGTTACATCCGTCAGTGCTGGTGACCATAAACGTATAATTCCCGGTTTCTGTGGCCGTAGTACTGTCATTGGTTGCGCCAGTGATAGCATTGCCATCCAACCACCATTGTACAGAGGCAACGCTGCCTGTGGTACTGGCATGGAGCCAAGTGGTGTTTGCACTACAAACGGTAGTGGCCGTAGGAGCTGCAATAGTTGCGCCAACTGCTGCGAAATTGGATATGCTCACCGGAGCAGAAGTGCTGGCACAACCACCAGTTTTGTTGGTAACCTTCAGCGCATAAGCCCCTTGTGCAGAAGCATTCAAGGTATCCGTGGTAGAGCCTGTGATAGGCGCCCCGGCATACATCCATTGATAGGTGGCGATGGTGGCATCTTCATTGGCACTCAATACCACTTTGGTTCCCGGACAAATCGTTGTTTTGCCTAACACTTTCACTTCTGGGTTGGATACCGGATTCACGGTAATAGCAACCGGAGAAGAAACAGCAGAACAACCTGTGGATTTGCTCGTGACCATAACGCTATAGCTACCTGTTGAAGGCGCATCATAGGAATTGGTAGTTGCCCCGGTGATCTGTGTATTGTTCAATAACCACTCGTAAGTCTGCCCTGCAGTTCCGCTGGTGAGCAAGTTTACGGTAGTGCCTTCACAAACCGTAGATGGGCCTGAATGGGATATAGGTGCAGAAGGCAGGTTCAAAAAGGTAATTGGAATACTGGTTGAGGTATCCACACAACCCAAGGCACTGGTGGCCCGCACTTTATAGCTACCTGTTTGTGTAGCGGCATAGCGGTAGTTTACAGCACCAGAGATAGGCGAACCATCTTTGTACCACAAATACAAGTATCCGCTCACATAGTCAGCCAAAAGAATAGAACTATCACCCGCACAACGGGTAGTGCTGCCTGTGGCAAGTGCATTGGCTACCGGTAGAGGATTGATGGTAATCCCTATCCCGTTGGAGATGGCACTACAGCCATTGGTATTGGTCACTTTCGCAGTATAGGTAGCGGTGGCATTAGCCAAATAGTTGGCACCCATAGATCCTACAATGGGTGCGCCATTCATGTACCATTGGTAAGTAAAACCGGTACCTGTAGAAGAGATAGAAAGCAATACGGTACTCCCAGCACAAGTACTGGTACTTGCAGAAGTGATGGTAGCTGTTGGAAGGCTGTTCACTGTCACGGTCATGGAATTGGTATTGGTACACCCCGCGGCACTGGTCTCAGTCAACGAATATACCGTAGTGGCCGTAGGGCTCACAATAGGGTTCGCAGATGTGGAGGAAAAGCCGGATGGGTTGCTGCTCCAAGAATAGGAACTACCTGTGATGGCAGTTGCGCCTATGGTAGCAGAACTACCTGTACAAATGGCCGTATTGGCGCCTGCATTTGCCGCAGGAAGCGGATTCACATATACAACCACTGCACCCAGGTTGCTACAGCCCGTTGTGGCATTCACTTCTGTGAGTATATAAGTAGTAGTGGATGTAGGCGACACGGTAGGATTGGCCGAAGTGGAGGTATAGGCAGTTGACAATGTCTGCCAGTAATATACATCCCCGACTACTGCCTTGGCACCAATGGTGGTAGAGGCTCCGTTACATATCGTGGAACTGGTACCAGCATTGGCCGC
>Ga0206900_1026_pt1 | contig 41705 bp, 27 predicted proteins | sample Alteio_BWOrgHeat_46_FD_153235 | JGI IMG/M metagenome (GOLD analysis project Ga0206900, IMG submission 153235) | Enriched cells from forest soil in Barre Woods Harvard Forest LTER site, Petersham, Massachusetts, United States -... | ecosystem: Environmental > Terrestrial > Soil > Temperate forest >... | reverse complement strand
CATAGATGATCGAACCGGCATCGACGTCTTGATGGCCGCGAAGAAACGCGACCCAAACTGCTCGGTGATACTGATGACGGCGCGGGGCACGATGGAAACCGTTATGGCTGCAACCCGCAATGGCGCATTCGATTATTTGGCCAAACCATTCGAACTCGATACCTTGTTGCAGACGGTAAAACGGGCGATTGAATCGCGGCAGTCGGACGACGAAGAGATTGAGCCCGAAGAGCTTCCGGAAACTGAGATGATCGGAAGCTCAGCGGCAATGGTGGATCTCTACAAGACGGTGTCCCGCGTCGCTCCGACGGATGCGAGCGTAGTGATTCTGGGCGAGACCGGAACCGGCAAGGAACTCATCGCGCGGTTGATCCACCGGTTCAGCAGCCGTTCCGTCCATCCTTTCGTGCCTGTCGATTGCGGCGCGATACCAGCCGCGCTGCTAGAGAGCGAACTGTTCGGCGCGATGCGCGGCGCGTTTACAGGAGCGGAGCGGGACCGTATCGGCGTATTCGAAGCGGCAAACCGCGGGACCGTGTTTCTGGACGAGATTGGCGACATCGACGCAGCGTTCCAGTTGAAGCTGCTGCGGTTTCTGCAGGAGCGTGAAATCAGGCCTGTCGGCGCGTCGCGAGAGAAGAAAGTCGACGTGCGGGTGATCGCGGCGACCAATCGCGACCTGCAGAAGATGGTGGAAGAGGGGAAATTCCGGGAGGATCTTTGGTATCGCCTCCACACGGTTCGCCTCGATCTGCCGCCGCTCAGAGAGCGGCGCGGTGATATTCCGCTGCTTGCGCAGTTCTTCGCGGCGAAATACGCCGCGCGTTATCACAGCGACACAAAGCTCACGGAATCCGGAATGCGGGCATTGAAGGATTTCACCTGGCCTGGAAACGTGCGGCAACTGCAGCACCTGATCGAGCGACTGACTATTCTCGCGCCCGACGGAAGAATAGACGCCGAGTCGGTACAGGACGCGATCTCTGCAATGGAACCGAAAGAGGGTGGTGGCGAAACGCTGGCGGAGACCGAATCCGATCAGATCCGGCGAGTTCTGGCGGCGACGGGCGGCAACAAGAGCCGCGCCGCCGCCATCCTGGGGATCGAACGCAAGACGCTTTACCGCAAGCTCGAGCGGATGAAGCGGTAGACGCCTATTTACTAAGCAGATCGTTGACGTAGGCTCGCAAAACGTCCCACGCGGGGACTCCCGCGATCTTCTGGCGCGAGCCGCCCTTTACGAACACCAATGTGGGGGTCTGGTTGATATCGCCTTGCGCAGCCAAAGCTTCGTCGCTGCGCATCGTCGCCTGCGGATCGGACGACGATTCGACCATCGCCCGTACCTTCTGCATGACACCGGGCGGAAGGACCTGCGCCACGGAGGCGCCCACATTTCCGTTAGCGGACCATGCCTGCTGGGTTGCGAACAATTGCGAAACGACCAGTTCGTAATGACCGAGTTCTCCCGCGGCATTCGCGTATTGCGCGGCGAGAATCGCGAAGGGATGTTGGGGCAGCGGGAAATCACGATGGACGATCCGCAGTTTTCCGGTATTAACGTATTCCGAAACAAGAGAGGGATAGATCGTGCGGTAGAAGATCCCGCAGGAAGGGCACTCGTAATCGGAGAAGATTTCGCAGACGAGTGGAGCCGACAGAGATCCCACCTCCTTGTAGCTGGAGGCCCGCGTCGCCGGAGGGCCGCCCACAGACTTCGACGCGGCGCTGGGCGACGGGGACACAACAGGTCCTGGAATCGGCCCTCGGGCGGCCGCTATGATGGCTTTCTGCGCGGCGGGCGCTATGTTCGGACATCCCAGGCCCAGAACAGCGCATTTCGCCGGGGCGGGCATGCCCATCAAAACCATACCTACGACGCATATCGTCGCCGTCGTCCAGGCCCAGCTTCGAACCCATAAGCGCCGCTGATTCTCGCGGCGGCGGATCCCGGCCAGCGCCGCAGCGGAACTCGGCTTCCATTCCTGAGGCGGGTCGAGCGCGCGGAGGCGCGACGCGACCCAAGCGTCATTGTTCGTTTCGAAGTTGTCCATATTGCTTCACGTATTCCTTTCGAAAAGCTTGCTGAGCGCGGCTGAGCAGAGTCCCAAGAGACGCGGGATTGAGCCCAAGCGATTCCGCGATATCGCTGTAGGTGAGATCGTCGGCGCGCAGCAGGAGGAGTTCGGCGTCGCGAGGGTTCAGCGTCGCAAGCACTAATCGGACGCGATCCCGATCCTCGGCGAGAGAATGAATTTCCTCGGGAGTCGTAGCACCGCGGACCGTCTGCTCGCGCTCGCGCCGCAACCGACGCGTATGACGACGTAGGTCGTCCAGCGCCATGCGGACGGCGACGCGATACAGCCAGCCACCGGGATCCCCCGAGGCATTCCTCGCCTTACGCCAGTACTTCCAGAAAACTTCGGCGGCGATTTCTTCGGCGCGCGCCGGATCGTTCACGACACGAGTAATGACGCGCGCAATCCGGTCGTAGTGGGCTAAGAAGACCGTTTCGAACTCAGCCGAGGCGCCAAGGCTCGGACGTTCAACCGCGGTGTAGCTCACTATCTATCAACGACGCCGAAACCGATTCTGTGACAGCAAAATCCCGGATGGTGCGAGTGGACGGCGTTGTTGCGCCTGAAAAGGCAGAGGCGTCATGTTGGAACATGACGCCTCCTGGAACAACGTACGGGATGTGGACGGTTAGAAGGAGAACCGGACCTCCAGCTGAATACTGCGCATCGCTGCGGCGTTATTCGCGGCGTCGAAGCCTGCGTTCTTCGGAAGCTGCCGGCCCGAGTTCAGGGCCCCGCTCGAATTGTATTCTGCGTTCTGCAGCGCCATCCCGGTCGGGTTGTTGAAGGTACCGTTCCCGTTTCCGGAGGCGCCGACTATGTCGCTCCCGGTGTTAAACTGTACCGCGTTCAGGGTGTTGAAGATATCCGCGCGGAACGAGAACGAGCGGGCTTCCTGGAACTTCCAGAAGCGGAACCGGCGCACGATGGACGTGTCAACGTTTTCGGTAGGACAGGCGCGCATGGCCAGCCGAGCCGACTCCGTGCCCGTACTGCCATAAGTCGGCCCGGTTACGGCCGAAGCGTTGAACATTGCGAACGGGTTGCCGGAGCATCCCGAACCGACGCCGTTGCCCAGAACCACCATTCCCCCGAAGTCCGGAGAACCGGTGATGTTCACATTCGCTCCGGCGGTGTTATAGGCGTAAGCGAGGGTGTAAGCCGTTCCCGAGGCTGCCGTCAAAATGCCCGAGAACTGCCAGTCCTTGGTGAGTTGGTGCAGGAAGGCGCCTTTGCTTGTGAATCCCGTAGGTTCCCAAGTGGAATTGAACTTCAGGAAGTGTGGCCGACGGTCGAGGTTGTTATTCAAAGCTTCGTACGCCGCCTGACCTGCCCAAATCGTGGGGGTGTTATTGGGGCCATACACATAATGCAGGAGAAGCCCGGTGTTGCCGGTCAGCGAGATGCCGTAAGTGTAGGCCGCCGCGAACGAGAACCCATGAGCGAATCTCCGGTTCACAGAGAGTTGGAGAGAGTGATACGTGTCGTGGAAGTTGCTCGTGTTCTGTCCGATTGTGCCAAGTCCTGCGAACGGACGGAGCAGGTTCGTCGTGTAAGCCGAGGCGCCCGGATACGCCGGCGCTCCCAGTGTTGGATCCTGGAATTGGGGCAGATACGAGGTGCCCAGAGGAACCTGGTTCCAGTTTTGCGTATCGCCTCCCTGCAAGGCCCCGAAGCGGTTGTATCCGTGATTGCCCACATACGACACGTCCGCGACCATGTTCCAAGGGAGCGATTTCTGGACGCCGGCGTTCCACTGTAACGACGACGGAACCTGAGCATTGTATTGGAATGTGACCAGCGCCGGTACCGGCTGCGGACTCAGTCCCCCCTTGCCAAGCGTAGCCAAGGTCCCGTTAAACAGGTCGGTGTCGGTCGCAGCTGGCGGATTTCCGGGGATCGAGAACACTGTGTTCCCGTCGGGCCGGTCATAGAACAAGCCGAATCCGGCACGGACGACCCAGTCGGACTTGCCCGTTACGTCGTAGGCCAAGCCGAATCGAGGTCCGACCACCAGAGCCGGCCAATTGTAATCCGTCTTCGAGATGCCTTTACCCGCTGCTACGATTCCATTCAGCGGATTGCCGATGCCAGGAATCGGAGTCCCGATCAGAGCCTGCGTATTCGCCGCGCCCGCCGCCGTGATGATCTGCCCGGTGAGGGGATTCATCGCATTGCGGGCGTTGCCGGAGCAAACTGTCGCGCCGTTGTTGCAGCCAGCCGTATAGAGGACTTGGGCCTGCGACGACTGCCACATGTTGGGGAAGAAGTTCGACATTGTTCCGTTCTGGTCGTACTGCGGCCCCTGGTGTACTAAGCGCAGTCCGTAGTCCAGCGTCAGCCGATTGGTCACCTTCCAGTTGTCTTGGACGAACCCTTCGATCTGGTTGTAGATCATGTCGCCTTCGATGAACTTCGAAGCCTGCAAGTACTCCGTGAAGACCCCGAGCGCCGCGTTCGAGTAACCAAACCCGCTGTCGAGGGCATTGGTGGCGCTGTTGCCGAAGTTCACGTAGCCCTGGAAGCTCAGGTTCGCGATTCCGCCCGCGCCCGTGTTCTGGGCCTTGTAACTATGGTTATAGTAAGCACCCGCCTTAAACGTGTGCCGCCCCACAATCTTGGTGACGCTACCGGCGACATCCTGTGTGTGGTTGATGTTCAGCCACCCGGGGAACTGGATGTTCGGAGGCGCTGCTCCAATCAGGCTGCCCCAGCCGAAAAGCGGCGGCAGGTTGATAGTCCCGTTGCTGTAAAACACCGGTTTCGTGGCCTGCAGGACTTGGTAGTCGTAATAATTCGAGCTCAGCTGACCTGCGTTCGGATACAGGAGGGGGAAAGATCCGAGAGTATTCAGCCGGTTCGCTGCGGGATCCGTGTTAAGGCCACCGTTATTGCCGCCGGCCAACTGGTTCTTAATGCTTCCATATGTCACCTCGAGGAAGGTGCTGGGCGTGATCGACCAATCGAATGTGGCCCCATAGTTGGTGATAGTGGGATACGGAACGTAGCTGTCATTGAAACCCGGAATGCCGTTGGTGACCGTGCCGCCAATCTGGTCCACCGGACGCTGAATCTGGCCCGAGTATTTGCCAGAGACGCGGATATTGGGCGTGAACTGATAATCGAGGCGGACTGCGGGCTGCTGGGTCAACTGACTATAACTGGCTGGCTGCAGTTGGTAATTATAGTTCGCTCCCGGCCCCTGTGTAACATTCGGCAGCGGGTATTGATTTAGCACGGCGATGCCCGGAGCATATAGTCGGCTCTGCGGGATCACATTCCCAGGGAAGGGCTGCCCTGTCGTGTTGTCAAGGATCGCAGGGATCAGGTTGCCGTTTTGGTCGCGGCTCTGCGAGAAATCCCCCCCGCGCTCGGCTGCGGTTGGCAGGCGGAGCCGAATGACGTTGCTGCTGTTGGCCACGATCGACTGGGGCCTGAACTCATGCGCGTAGAAGAAGAAGAACTTGTTCCTCCCGTTGTACAGTTTCGGGATTATCACCGGGCCGCCGATCGTGTAGCCGTAAGTATTCAGGTGGGAGAACACGGGTGTGTCGCCGTTCTTCTGCGTATTCCACGCCCGCGAATTCCACGCTGTATTGGTGAAGATTCCGTACCCGGCGCCGTGGTATTGGTTCGTACCGCTCTTGGTCACGGCCGTAATCTGCATTCCACTGGATCGGCCGTATTCAGCCTGATAACCCTGCGTGAGGACTTTCACTTCGCCGATCGATTCGATGTTTAAACTCAACATCTGGCCGTTGTTGCCGGTATCCATGGCCGAGATGCCGTCCATCATGATGTTGTCTTGGCTCTGGCCGCCCAGCCGCGCGGTGCTGCCGGTGCCGGTTTGCGCGCCGTCCACACCTGGAGTAAAGGCCACGGCGCCCGCGAAGTTTCCGTGCGTGATCGGCAGACTTGCGATCAGCTTGTTTTCAATTGCGTACGATCGCTCGCCGCTCTCTGTCTGCAGCAGCGCCGCTTCGGCGCTGACCGTGACTGTATCGGTGGTTCCGCCGACCTGAAGCGTTATGGCCGGTACGCCCACGCGGTCGCCGCCGGTAACGACGATCCCCTTCACGACGGTGGTCTTAAACGCCGGCGCCGAGACCTCTACGCTATACGTGTCTGCGGTGACGTTTGGGAACGTGTAGTCCCCATTGCTGTTGGTGTTTACTGTGGTGCTCCTGGTGTTTTGGGCTTCGCTGATCAACACGACGTGCGCGCCCGGAATAACGCCTCCCGATGAATCGACTACCCGTCCGGTAACGTTACCAGTGGTGACCTGTGGCAATGCCGAGGACGGCAGCAATAACAGAGCGGCGACTAAGCCAGCGAGAATGCTGTAGACGCTACGAATCATTCTTCTCCTCTGAAGCGATTGGCAACTCTTGACCTGAAGAGGCTCGCAAAAACGCAGCCATCCCGGTGAAGCCCCTGATCGTTTCGTTAGGGGGAAGACTATCGCCATCGCGAGATGATGTCAAGCGTTTTGTAAAGTTTTTCGGTTTTTGTGACATTTCTTCCTGCGCTCACGCCATTGCGTGGAACGAAAGGAAAGCGCTTTACCGGAGGCTTATACGGGTGAAAAAGTGAGTCTTCTTAGCGACTTTTCGATGCGCATCTCGGAGGAGTCTCGTGTGAGCTCACGCCCGACGGACCCGGAGACATTTCGGTTTGCGGATCACTCGCCTCAACGGCGTCACGCCGCTTCCTGCGATGCTAAAACCCTGCGGCGGACGACGGAGCGCGAAGTTCGTAACTGCTCGGCGGTTCGGCGCTCAGCAGATACCGAACGAAATAGTCCCAGCGCCGGCGGACCATATAGGGCTCGTTGCCAAATCCGTGGCCGCGATTGGGGAGCATGATCAGGTCGAAGTCTTTGTTGGCCTTGATCAGTTCGTTGACTACGAGAAGAGTGTTGTAAGGAGGGACATTATTGTCCATGGTGCCGTGCGCGAGCAGCAGATGGCCCTTCAGATTCTTCGCGATGTTCTCGTTGGCCTGATCGTCGTAGTTGGTGCCGCCGGAGGTTTTCGTTAGAAGACCTTGATAACGCTCGCCCCAATCGTCTTCATATTCGCGATTGTCGTGGTTGCCAGCCTCCGAGATACCGACTTTGAAAAAGTCCGGGTACCGGAACATCGCGTCAGCGGCGGCGAGTATTTCACGGCGTTAGTCAACAAATTGTAGAGCGCGTATTCCATGAGTTCGCGGTCACCTGTGAGATAGTCCGGGGGCAGTCGATCGATATCGATCGCGATCTGCTTCCGTTCGGCGAGCGGCCGCGCACGTTCTGTGCACCGCTCCACGAGTTCGGGCAGAGGAAACCGCTCCTGTTTGAGTTCCATCTGGCCGGCCGAGAGCCGCTCCACGCTAAGGAACGTTTCGATCATTCGCGCGAGCCTTTTCGATTCCGAGTTAATCAGTTCGGCCATCTGCTTCCGCTTCGCCTCAGGCATCGATCCATAGCGTCCGATGAGTTCGCTCGATCCCTGGATCGCCGTGAGCGGCGTTCGCATTTCATGAGTCACGAACTGCATGGCCTGCTGATATCGCGTACGCTGATGTTCGGCCCGCGCCAGGTCGCGCCGGACCAGCAGGTGTTTCCATGCCGCTGCTCCCGCGATTGAAAAGAGCGCCGCGAGTGTACCGGGCAGCCATGGCCAGATAACCTGGCTGGCGAACGCGGCCGCGGGTATCGCTTGTGACATTGCCGCAATCGACGCCGCGAGGAGAATTGCGATCCATCCGGACGTGAACGCGTAGGCTGCCGTTATCGCGATCGCCAGCGCGAGGCATGCGCCCAGGATCGCCACCGCTGGCGCATCGACCGCAAACCATCTCTGCGCGAGCGTCTCGTACAAGCTTGCGTTGATCTCGATTCCGGGCGTGAAATTGCCGTTCGAATAGGGCGTCATCCAGCTATCGCGCGCCTGCGCCGTCTCGCCTGCAAATACGGCCTTTCCCGCGAACTGGCCAGCAAGACCCGGATTTGCGTCCAGATCCGCAAGCGACACCCTGAGAATCCCGCCCATCTCCGGCGGTCGATACCGGATTCGAATGACGTGCTCCTCATCCTGGGCGGTTGGAATCCGAATCGGCCCTGCCAGGAGATCGTGCGGCGATTCCTCATCCACGCGAAACCCATGAGCCGCCAGGAACGTGTCGAACGCCAGGGCCCACCGCCGGTCGCGCCCCGCCGCCTTCGCGAGAGGAAGGTCGCGGCTCACGGTGTCGTAGCGATCGAAGTCCGCATGTACCTGGCCGACCGCGACCGCGTATTTCCGGAATCGTTCCAGCGGCTCGTTCCACGTACCGTCGGGCATGGCGTAACTTGCGAGCACGAGATTTCGCGTATTCGCAAATGCCTGTTCCAGCCTCTCGTCAGCTTGTACTGAACCCGGTTCAGCAAGGATGATATCGACCGCTACGGCCACCGGTTTCGCGGGCGTGATCCTTTCGAGTCCGTCCGCGAGCGCATCACGAATGCCGCTCTGCCCGCCGTATTTAGCGAGAGTCTTTTCGTCAATTGCCAGAATCGCCGAGCCGGGAGTCCATGGCCGTGGCTTCTCAAGCCGGTACAGAAAGTCGTATGCGTACTGATCGAATTGCCGCCCGAATGAGAGATCGTCGATGAGGATCGCCAATCCCGCCGCGGCCGCCGGGAGAAGGAAAATCGGAATGAGTCGTCTATTTCCGGCGCGCGAGAGCGCGTTCAATTTCATCAGGATTCACCGGTAACGCGGCGCTCAGGACCTTCGAACCGGTCTCCGTCACCAGCACGACGTCCTCGATGCGTACGCCGATGTTCTCCTCCGGAAGATAAATACCCGGCTCGATTGTGATCACCATCCCCGCCTCCAGGGGCGCTTGCGTGTCTGACAGGTCATGCACGTCAAGACCCACATGATGCGAGAGTCCGTGCGTGAAGTACTTACCCAGCGGCTCGCCGTGCAGATCCTTGCCATGCGTGTTGATGTAGTCGTAGGCGACCTTGTACAAGCTGTTGGGCGTCCGCCTGCCCAGTGTCACCCCCGGTCGGATCGCCGCGATCGCCGCGTTGTGCGCGCCCAGAACGATGTCGTAGATCTCGCGCTCGCGCGTCGAAAACTTCCCGCTCACCGGTACCGTGCGCGTGATGTCGCTCGCGTAGTTATCGCACTCGGCGGCGACGTCCATCACCACCACCTCACCAGAATCCATTCGTCGCGAATTGCGGGAGTAATGCAGGATAGTCGAGTTCGGTCCTGAACCCACGATCGGCGCGTAAGCGCTGCGCCGGCAGCCTTCACCCTCATAAGTCGCGACCATTCGCGCGGCGAGCTGGTACTCGTATTCGCCGGACCTGATCGAGCGCCAGGCCGCCCGGTGGGCATCAATCGAGGCGTCCGTCGCACGCTGGATACGGGCGATCTCCCTGGCCGATTTTTCCATCCGAAGTTTGGCCATCTGCGACTTGGCATCTACCGGCTTCAGTTCCGGAGCGGCCTTCGCGAGCAGCGACAAAGGAGTGGCGACCGGAGTCGTCATGAGGGCGGGATTATCTGCCAGCCGCCGCTTCAACTCCGTCTCGAAGGCGGTTGTTGGCAGGACGTTCGCGAATCCCGTGACCTCCCGTGCGCTCGGGTCATCCGGTCCCAGCTTTCGTCCAGTCCACCTTTCCTCCGTCGGCGTGCGCGGTGGCAGGAAGAGGATATCGCCGTCTTTCTCTGGCGCGATCAGCAGAATCGCGCCCGGCTCTTCCCAGCCGCTCAGGTAGAAAAAGTTGGGATCCTGAAAAAAACTGTAGTGGAGGTCATCGCTCTCTTTGGAACCGAAAAGAACAAGGACCTCTTTCTTCATCGATGTCCGAAGTTTCTCGCGCCGCGCCGCGTACTCAGGTGACACTGCGCCAGCCAGCGGCAGCGCGAGTGAAAGGAATAGGACGATCCGGCGCAAAATCCGAGTATAAGGCAGATGAAACTACTGCCAGTTCATTGCGAGGTTCACGAATGAGCCCAGGGGACATCCTGTTGGACCCTTGGCCAGAAACGGCTTTTCGTCGTCGAGCCACGCGGTTCCGGCCACGTCCACGTGCACCCATGGGGTTTCGCCCGCAAACTCCTTAAGGAACATCGCAGCTGTGCACGCGCCGCCCCAGCGTCCGCCGATATTCTGAATGTCCGCGTACACCGTCTTGAGTTGCTCGCGATATTCATCGTCCAGCGGCATGTGCCACATCTTTTCGCCCGCCTGCTGCGCCGCGGCCATCCAGCGGTTGCGCAAGGCCTCGTTGTTCGTGAACACGCCGGAACTCACAAAGCCCAACGCCACAGCGATTGCGCCAGTGAGGGTCGCTGCATCGACAAGATGCGTACACCCGAGTCGTGTTGCGTAAGTGATCGCGTCCGCGAGGATCAGCCGGCCTTCCGCGTCCGTGTTGAGGATCTCGATTGTTTTCCCGGAAAGCGACTTCACAATATCGCCTGGGCGCTGCGCCCGTGATCCTGGCATGTTCTCCACAGCCGGTACTATACCTGTCACTGCGACTTTCGGCTTCAGTCGCGCAATTGCCTGCATCGCTCCGATCACCGCAGCGCCCGCCGCCATGTCGTACTTCATCTTCTCCATGCCGTCGGAAGGCTTGATGGAAATCCCACCGGTATCGAACGTGACGCCCTTGCCGATCAACCCGAGATGATCTGCAGCCGCGGATCCCGCGGGCTTGTACTGCATCACGATCAGCGCGGGCGGCTCCGCACTACCTTGTGCCACACCCAGCAACGCTCCCATGCCGAGTTGACGCATGCGGTCACGGTCCAGCACATCGAAAGCAAGTCCTTCCGCGCTCGCCGTGGCCCGCGCCCGCTCCGCCATCGCCATCGGCGTCAGGACGTTCGGCGGTTCTACCGAGATATCGCGGGAGAGATTCAAGGCTTCGCCAATCACCCGGCCTCGTTCGAAGGCTGCCTCGATCGACGCATCGCTGGACTCCACCGCGATCTCCACCGAGGCCGGGCCAACTCGCACACCTTCGCGGTCTGTCTTTAATCGGTCTGGCTCCCAGGATCCCGTGATTAGCCCCGTCGCAACCGCGGCCACCGAATCCGGATTCACCGTCGCGCCATCCAGCGCGAAGACGGCAGACTTCACACCCTTGCCTTTGAGAAATCGCGTCGCTGCAGACGCAATTTTCCGAAGCCCCGCCGCGTTCAGTTTCTCCGGCTTGCCGGACCCGGCGATCAGAACCCGCTTCGCCTTCAACCCCGGCACGCCGTGAACGAGTGTGAACTCCAGAAACTTGCCGCTGATCTCGCCCGAGTCATACAGCGCGGCGAGCGGCGTCACCAGTTCCGGACGTCTCGATCCCTCGGCTTCGAGCAGGATGAGCGCATCGGTCTCCGTGGCGGCGATGTGGCGCCGCCCCAGCTTCAATTCCATTGAGATCCCCTTACCGACTACGATGGAGTCTTACGATCGCATCTTGCTTGCGCGAACCGCCTCGCGAGCCTCTGCCTCGGCGGTTTTAGCCCGTTCCGTCTCGCGCTTGTCGTGAAATTTTTTTCCTTTTGCGACCGCGATCTCACATTTTATCCTGCCGTTCTTCAGATAAAGCCGCGTAGGAATGATCGAGAGACCTTTCTCCCGTATGGCGGCATGGAGTTTCTCGATCTCCCTACGGTGCAGAAGAAGCTTCCTCTGCCGTACCGGACTGTGATTGAAGCGATTGCCGTGGCTGTACTCGCTGATATGCGCGTTCAGCAGCCATGCTTCGTGGTTCTCGATCGAAGCGTAAGCATCTCGAAGTTGCACCTTTCCCGCTTTGGCGGCTTTCACTTCGGTTCCCGTGAGCGCAATGCCAGCCTCATACCGGTCCTGGAGAAAAAAATTATGGCCCGCCTGCCGGTTATCGCTGAGAACCTTCGTAGATGGATCTGATCCGGACATTCACCTCAACGTATTGCGCAAGTTTTGCGTCAGTCATTTCGATGATAGTCCAGCCGTCCTTCGCGCCGCAGCCCCTGAGGAAGGATGACGGCGGTTTGCTTCAAGCTTACAAAGTCCGTTAAGATGACTCGGATCAACCGTTTAGCCGCGGTAGTTCTCTCGGCGCTGCTGATCTTGCCCCCCGCACCGCTGGGGGCCAAGACCCACCATGGCGACAAGTTGCGCAACGACGCCCGCAATGAAGAAGTTCGCGGCAACTACGATCACGCCCTGGAACTCGCCGAACACGCAATGGAGACTGACCCTTCAGACCCCTCCTATGTGCTTTTAGTCCGCCGCCTCCGTTTTGAAACAGCTTTGGCGCACGTAAAGACCGGTCGCCAGCTTCGGTCCGAGGGCAAAACGGCAGAAGCCCTGGCCGAATTCCAGAAGGCCTTCGGCATCGATCCGTCATCGGATATCGCCGAACAGGAAATCAAGCGAACGAAGGAAATGATCGAGCGGCTCAGGAGCGGAGCCGAGCCCGCAACGGTGGTCACACCCGAAGATCGCAAAACGCTCACTCCTTCGGAGCTCGCGCGCAAAGAGACCCAGGAACGAATCGACTCCCTCCTTCCGGTCCCCGAACTGCGGCCTCTCAACAATGACCTCATCGATCTGAAGATGATGAACAAACCACGCATTCTCTTCGAGACTGTGTGCAAGGTCGCGGGGGTTAACGTTCTTTTCGATCCCGAATACAACCAGCAGCAGACCATCAATCAGGTCCAGGTCGACCTCACGCGAACCACGCTCGATCAGGCGCTGGACCAGTTGGCCGTGGTCACCAAATCTTTCTGGAAGCCGCTGTCGTCGAATACTATCTTTGTGACGGTTGATAACCAGGCCAAGCGCCGGGAATACGCCGAGCAGGTGGTGAAGGTCTTTTACCTGAACAACATCAGCGGTCCTCAGGAGATTCAGGAAATCGTCACGGTCCTCCGCACGGTGGTTGACATTCAGAAAGTCTTTAACTCCACGTCGCAAAACGCTTTGGTCGTGCGATGCGACGCCGACACAATGGCGCTGGTCGAGAAACTGATCGCAGATCTGGATAAGCCTCACGGCGAATGCGTCATCGATGTGATGGTGCTGGAGGTCGCCAGCACTTACATGCGCAGCCTGTCCACGGCCTTCGCTCCAACGGGTATCAGCACGAGCCTGGTTTTCGCTCCGCGGCCGGGCATCACGACGCCGGGCGCTCAGGCCAGTTCAACTACCACCACCGGCACTTCGACTACCGGGACCACAACAACCACAGGAACCACAACAACTACGGGGACGACCACGACCGGGTCCAGCACCACGTCAATCACGTCGATTCCGCTGAGCAGTCTGGGGCACATTTCCAGCGCGGATTATTCACTGACCACTCTGCCAGGCGCTCAGTTTGAAGCCGTGTTGAACGATTCGAGCACGCGCATCATTCAGGCGCCGCAGATTCGCGCCACGGACAATCTCAAAGCCTCGATCAAAATCGGCGACAAGGTGCCGAGCGCTTCGGGCAGTTTCCAGCCCGGCGTTGCCGGCGTGGGCGTTAGCCCGCTTGTCAACACGCAGTTCACGTATATCGACGTGGGCGTCAACGTGGACATCCTTCCGAAAGTTCACGAAAACAACGAAGTTTCGCTCCACATGGAACTCGACGTCTCTCAGGTCAAGGACTTTGTCAATCTCGGTGGAATCTCTCAGCCTGAGATCCAGCAGAACAAAGCCACTGCAGACGTTCGCCTGAAGGATGGCGAGGTCAATCTGATCGCGGGCATCGTCCAGAACACGAACAGCCGCGCCCTTACAGGTATTCCGGGTCTCGCCAACCTTCCCATCATTGGACATCTGTTCAATGCGGAGAACCTCGAGAAAGACAAGACCGAACTCGTAATCGCCATCATCCCTCATATCGTGAGAGGACCGGATTTGACCACGTCGAACCTCAAGAGCGTTGCGGCGGGCAATTCAACCGAGATCAAGGTGAACCACGCGCCGCGCCGGGCGGTTCCGGGCGCCGCCGAAGGCTCCAGCCTTGTGACGACGCCATCGTTCGCTGGACCGCCTGCCACTGCGCCGCCATTGACGGCAACCGCCCCGGCGCCGCCTCCTGTGACCGCGCCGCCTCCTCCGGTCGGGCCGGCGCTGCCGGGTGGCCCTGCGAGGATCAGTTTTCTGCCTGCGACTGGTGTTAATACTCAGTTGGGCCAGGCTGTGACGGTAGCGCTTTATGCCGAGAACATAACGGACCTGATTTCCGCCGCCGCCCACTTCCGGTTTGACCCCCGGATACTCCGCATCACCAACATAGCGGCCGGCGATTTGCCGCAGCGCAACGGCGCGCAGCCACAGCCCGTGCAGAATATTCTGAACGACATTGGCGCAGCGGACGTCACGGTGGGCCGCGGTCCTAACGATGGTGGCGTATCCGGCGCCGGCAATCTGCTTTCGATCACGTTCCAGGCGGTCGGACGGGGCACGACCTCGCTCGCGGTAACCGGCGTTTCGCTCACAGGTTCGACGGGTCAGGCGATTCAATCGAATACGCCGCCCGCGCTGGCGGTCAATGTGCAGTAAGCGCCAACCCGCGATTCGGCCGGGGCCCCCGAAGGACCCGCGCGCGGGCATGACGCTGGTGGAACTGATTGTCGCGTTCACTATCCTGATGATCCTTACGTCGATGGCCGTGCCCCTCGCGCGAGGAAATGTGAAGCGGCACCAGGAGCGCGATCTTCGCCGCGCGCTCGAAGAAATCCGGGCAGCGATCGATAAATATAAGGACGCGGCCGACGCAGGCAAACTCGGTCCGGACGGTACGGGCATCGACACTTTTGGTTATCCGAAGACTCTCGAATCGCTCGTCGAAGGCGTCAAAGGCACGGGCCAGGCAGCCGACACGAAACTCAAGTTTCTGCGCCGGATTCCCATGGATCCGCTGACGCGTGCGCGCGAATGGGGTATTCGTTCCATGCAGGACGATCCGAAGAGCACCGGCTGGGGCGGTCAGAATGTGTTTGACGTTTATACGAAGAGTTCGGAGAAGGCGGCCGACGGAACTCCCTATGCTGAATGGTGATCGTCGCGCGCGCCGGGGATTCACGCTCATCGAAATGATGATCGTGATGTCGATCATAGTGATTCTGATCGGCATCGCGGTGCCCTTTTACCAGAAATCCATTACACGCGCCAAGGAGACTGTACTCCACAACAATCTCTTTGCGATGCGCGGGGCGATCGACGAGTATTCCTACGATAAGCAGAAGGCCCCGCAAAGCCTGCAGGATCTCGTCACGGACGGGTATTTGCGTGAAATCCCGAAGGACCCGATCGTCGGCAATTCGGACTCCTGGAAGATCATCATGGAGGATGCCGGCCAGGCCGTGAACGCCACAGAGCCGGGAATTTTCGACGTCCGCAGCAGTTCGAACCAAAAGAGCCTCGAAGGTACGAACTACGCTGATTGGTAACGGCGCTTTACTTTCTCCAGGAGCGCCACTATTACAAAAGTTGTGGATAGAATGTTGCCTATGGCCTCATTCTTTTTTCGCGGCGGGGCGGGTTTTCGCGCTTGGATCGTCCGTTTATTGCCCCTCGCTGCGTCTTTGTTAGTGCTCGCTTCTGCTGGTCAGGCTCAGACCACATGCATGTGGAGCAGCACAACCCTGCCGGTCCATCCGGAGGGCCTTGCTGAGCTTATCGGAAATGCCGTCGTAACCTGCGCGGGGGGAGCCGTGGGAGCCACGGCGACCCTGCAGCTGTACGTGTCTCTGAATACCAACATCACCAATAAGCTGGACGCGAACGGAAATCCCACGGGAATTACTGTAAACGGCGCGAGCGTCGGCAGCCTGGTCATGACCTCGCCCACAACTATAAATGTGGCTTCCGTGACCTACACGATTGCCGCCTCGCCCACCATGATCGTCATCAGCGGTATCCGAGCCGCTGTAGCGCCTCTCGTTGCCGCAGGAACCGCTCCGTCAGTCGTGTCTGCGTCTACGCTCGGACTTGGCGCCACATTTTCAGCCAACCCACAGTTGTTTCTCGGCACCTATCAGCCCACTCAGCCGACCCTTTTGGCGTCTTTGGTGAACAATGGAGTGCCCTGCGCCGGCTCGCCCTTGCCCCCGACTCTTGACTTCCCCACGTTCGCCACCACGAGCGCGTCATCTTCGCTCAGGATTACCGAAGGAAGCGCGACGGCGTTCGCGCCAAAAGGTCCCGCAGCCGACAACGGAATGCGTCTGCTGGTTAATATCACGGGATACGGCTCCGGCTCACGCGTGTTCGTGCCGGATGCGATCGTCGGCAACAGTGGAACGATTCTTACCTCCGCGGGCGCGTTTGCATCGACAATTGCGCCCGGCACATACACGCCCGGCGGGTCTGGTCAGCTTCTGTTGATTCGCGTGTCAGGGGCCGACGCGAACGGCGTGGGAGGCGCCCTGGCTCTGACGCCACCGACTTCCGCGGCGATGATATTCGGGTCGATGACCGAAGTCCCGCTCGTGAACGGAAGCGCCACGGTGACCTATGAAATCGTCGATGCAAACGGCGCTCTTCAGGAGAGCGCACAGATACCCGTCTTCGTGGTAGCTCCCCAGGTTACTTGCCCCAGCACGCTCACGCCGAACCTCTCAGTGAAACTGGCGCCTGTCTCCACGGTTACGCTTGCGACTGCGACGGATCCGGTACCCCGATTCGTTTCCGTCAATCCCCCGCTCGACTGCACCGTAAAAGGAGACTGTTCGGCATTTTATTTCCCGCAGTTCACGGTTGATACGACGCCCGTGACTCTCAACGGCAGTTCCATGGGTGGCGTACAGATGGCCTTCGTCAGGACCGGCAGCTCCGGCGAAGGCCTTCTCAATTTCACAACCGGCATCACCTATCAATCGGGATCCGGCTGGCTCTCCGTAGTCCCAACGTCTGGCACGAACGGCGTCACCCTGCAGGTGATCGCGGATCCCACACATCTCGCGCAGGGGACATACACTGCAACGCTGACTGTCAGCGCCGCGCCGTATGGCATGGGCTCGGTCCCGATCACGTTTAACGTGGGTCCAGTCGGCGTCACGATTCAGAATGTCGGAAACGCTGCGTCGTTTACTTATGGCGCCGTAACACCCGGTTCCTACGCGGTCATCTTCGGCCTCAATCTCCAGAACGGCACGGTTAGCTTCAACGGTGTGCCGGGCACGGTGACTTACACCAGCGCAACCCAGATCAACGTAATTGTGCCCAGCAACCTGACTGGACAGGGGAATGCGGCCGTGGTCGTTACGGCGAGCCTCAACGGCGTTCAAACGCCCAGCAACTCCTTTATCGTCGCCCTCCCGTTGAACTCGATAGGCATTTTCCAGCCCGGCATAGTCAATGCCGATGGTTCGACCAACAGCGCCACGCATCCCGCCACTCGCGGGAATTACGTGAGCATTTATCTGACTGGGCTGACTCTTATTGGGGGAAATACCACCGGTACCGTAACGGCGAATTTCGGAACTCTAACTAATCAGCCGACCCTTTTCGCGGGCGCTCAGGGTACCTATCCCGGTTTGAATCAGGTGAACGTCACAGTGCCCTCAGCGCTCCCCACAAGTCCGAACCCTGTTCAAACGCAGGTCTGCATACCCGCCGCCTCGGGAGGACAGAGTTGCTCGAATCAGGTTCCGCTCTATATTCAGTAAGACCCGGCCGTTTTCACTCAGAACGATCGGGCTTCAAAAGGCCGCGTCGCGGGCCCCGTATTCCTTAAGCTTATTGTGAAGCGTCTTGAGGCTGATTCCCAGAATTTCAGCCGCCCGAGTCTTGTTGTTCTTCGTATGCTCGAGCGTGCGCAGGATCAGGTTCTTCTCCGCCTGCTCGACGGTCGTTCCGATCGTCACGCGGACCGTCTCGCCATCCTCAGACGCCAATTCCGATGCCGGGGCAGGCGCTGTGTATGAAGTGTCCGAACCTGCCGCTGCGCTCTGCGTTGCGGCCACTCTGTTCTGGAGATTAACCGGCAGATCGGACATTCGGATGCTTCCTTCCCCCGCTATGATCACGGCGCGCTCCATCGCGTTGCGCAGCTCGCGGACATTGCCAGGCCAATCATATTGAACCAGCCTCTCGGCCACCTCCGGCGTCATATCGGCCACGCGCTTGTCATGCTTGCGGTTCAGGTCCGCGATCAGGTTTTCGGCGATCGGGCGGATATCTTCGCGCCGCTCACGCAGCGGGGGCAAATGGACATGGAAAACATTCAGGCGATAGAAGAGGTCCTCTCTGAGGTGTCCGCCTCGCACCGCTTCGTCCGGAACCTTGTTAGTCGCCGCGACGATCCTCACGTCGACTTCGAACTCGGTTTTCCCTCCCAACCGGCGCACCCTCGAGTCTTCAAGGATGCGCAGCAGTTTTGCTTGTGTCGCCATTGGCATCTCGCCGATCTCGTCGAGCAGCAACGTCCCGTTCTGCGCCAGTTCGAAACAACCCGCGCGCCGTTCGGTAGCGCCGGTGAACGAGCCCTTCTCGTGCCCGAAGAGTTCGCTCTCGATCAGCGTCTCAGGAAGCGCCGCGCAGTTAATTGCCACGAAAGGACCCGACCTCCGCGGGCTCAGCATGTGAATGGTTCGCGCCACGAGCTCCTTGCCCGTACCGCTCTCGCCTGAGACCAGCACAGGCGCCCGGCTCGGCGCCGCCTGCTGCAGCAACGCGAAGATCTCCTGCATCCTGCCCGAAGTCCCCACCATCTCGCCCACCAAGCCCTTGTACTGAAGATTTCTCTCGAGCGCCTTCTTCTCGTTGCGCAGCCCGCTCTGCGCCACAGCGCGGCGGAGCAACACCTGCAGCACGTTCGGCTGTATCGGCTTTTCCACATACCAGAAGGCGCCGAGTTCGTGTACCGTCCGAACCGCTGTCTCCACATTGCCGAACGCCGTGAGTACGATCACAGGCGGCATGTCGCCTGCTTCGCGAAGCGCCTTAAGAAGCCCGAAGCCATCGAGCCCGGGCATATTCATGTCGGTAATGACGGCGTCGGCCCGAAACGTCTCAAGCTTCTCGAGCGCGGAGTACCCGTCCGAAGCCGTCTCGGCGAACATTCCCCAAGCCTTCACCATGCCGGCGAGACCGGTTCTTTGACTGCTCTCGTCGTCCACGATCAGAACATTCATAGAGTTCAAATCCGATTTTACGGTTTGCGGACGAGAAGTCTTGAGGGGAATCGTATCCTGATTCACGTTGTCCGGCCAAAAGATCTTTGGCGCGACAGCATAATGAAGGAGCAAACGATGTTGGATAATCGGGTTAGCCGATGATTGAGGACCTGATCCGTCGCGCCCGGCGGCGCATCGTTTTGAACGAGGCGTTGGGTCAGATTGCGTTTGCGGGCGCGTCCGTTCTTGCCGGACTCGCGCTGGTTCTTCTCATTGGAACGCGGTATCTCGAGTTCTGGCCTCTAGCAGTTTTTGCCGTGCTCGGAGTCGCCGTTGGAGTTGCGCGGGTCTTACGGGCTGCGCCGGGCGCGTATTCGACCGCTGTCCAGCTCGACCGCAATGCTGGTCTGAACGATGCTCTCTCCACGGCTTGGTATTTCGGCGCTCACGATGCCGCCGATTATCCGGAAGTCCGTCATATGCAGCGAGAACTCGCCGAGCAGGCTGCGCGATCCATTGCTTTGGAGATCGCGGCGCCGTTCCGGTTCCCGCGCTCTTTATACGCCTTGGCCGCCCTGGCTCTTCTCGCTTCCGGTATCGTTGCGATCCGTTTTCGATCCGTCCGGGGCCTCGATCTCCGACCGCCCCTCACAGAAGTGCTTTTTGAAGATCTCGCGGCGCGCCAGGCCAAAAACCGGCCGAGCGGCGACCCCGCCGACCGCAAGCGTCTCGACACCGCCGAATCGCTTCTCGCCAAGCTTGGCGTCCGGATGAATCAGGACGATTCAACGCAGGACGCGCAATCTCTCGATAAAGCCATTGATCAGGCTCTCGATGGCGCGCCCGCCGGAAATGAGAAAGGCGAAAAGGGTCAGGCGCAGGGCAAGTCGCAGGACGGTAAGGCGGGTAACGGTCTTGAGAAACCGCCGGACGGCGACCCGCTCGACGGTAAGCCCTCCGAAAGCGGCGCAGAGAACGCGGACAATGCGACGCCTGGCGGACAGCAGAATCCTTCCGGCGACAAGGGTAACTCGAAGAGCGCGTCCGGAGACAAGGCCAGCCTCCTTTCCAAACTCAAGGACGCGGTCTCGAACATGCTTTCGAAGTCGACGTCGGATAACAAGGGCGAGAAGGGCCAGCAGCAAGGCCAGATGGCCAAATCCGAGAAAGCCAACGGCGACAAGAACGCCTCAGGTAAAGGGAAGGAACAGGGGCAAAGCCAAGCGGATTCCCAGGATGGTGAGCCGAGCAATGATGCCCAGGACGGCCAGCAAGCCCAAGGCAAGGCCGGATCGAAGAGCTCGCAGCAGTCCGCACAGGCGGGAAGCGGCGTCGGCAGTCAGGACGGCGCAAAGGATCTGAAGGCGTCTGAGCAGTTGAAGGCGATGGGCAAGATCAGCGAGATCATAGGCAAGCGCGCAGCCACGGTAACAGGAGAAACTACGATTGAGGTACAGTCGGGGAATCAGCAACTGCGCACAGCTTATTCGAAGACTGCCGCTGCCCATGGCGAGGCCGATAGCGACCTCAGCCGCGATGAGATTCCCGTGTCGCTTCAACCCTATATCCAGCAGTATTTCGAGCAGATCCGGAAAGCCTCTCCGTCTGGAAAGCCACGATAGGAGATGAAATTTCCCTCATCTAAGCCCAAAATCGCTTGCGCAACGCAGCGCGATCGAATATATTCAGATACTTGTAGGCTCAGATAGACGTAAGCGAACCCTTAGTTGCTTGACACGGGCGTTTCCGTTGGGGTATCAAGGATTTTACTAGGCAATTCTCGCGATTTTGTTTTCGGGTAGTGGGCGAATTGGCAAATCAAAAAAACGGCTCACACCCTTCAGGTTGTACCGCCTTAGCCGACCGCTTGAGGGACGCAGGCATTCATTACTCTCCGCCCGACACGGAGAAGTTCCCTAAAGGTAGTACGCAGGTATTCGTTGTAGTTGAGGCTCAGGTTGTAGAGAACTTCGACCGATTCACAGAAGGAAATCTCAAGGAGAAGAAATGGTTAATTTTAAGAAAGTATTAGGCTTGGCCGCCCCGGCGCTTGTTTTTGCCGGCATGGCGTTCGGTCAGACCCCGGTAGCTTGTACGCTCGTGTCCCCTGCCGCGCCCTATATCCGGGCTGAGGGCACGACCGAGTTGCTCCCCCAAATCCAAGTCCTGTGCCCCACGGGTACTGTTCTGCCTTCGCCTCTGAACGCCCAGGTATTTGTTACTCCGGTCGTCGGCATCACAAGTTTGGTGCTCAATACGACCACTGGCGCGACCGAGGCAGCCGCTTCGGCGACCACTGCTGGTCCTGCGATAGCGCAGGGTGCGGTGACCGGGAACGCCGTGACGTTCAGTGGCATCACTCCGGCAAGCGGCACAGCGCCTTTTGTCATCAGCAACATTCGAATTAACGCCAGCCAGATTCCGGTCGCCACTGGAATACCGAACGCTGTTAACGTATCGGTCTTCATCACCAGCGGGAATTCGGTGGTGGCCACAGTCGCGGCAACGCCCATTGCTTACGTTGTTCCTGGTCTTGCGGCATCGAAAATCAGTGGCGTCTCGGGCGTTCCCGTTTGCAACGGTTCCCTCGCCAACTCTCCCGGATTCACCGTAACAATAGCGGATTTCTTCCCCGGTGCATTTAAGATCATGGGTGCGCCGTCCTCCGCGCCCGCAATGCCTCAAGAGTCCTCCAGTCTGTTGGTTGGCTCGAATGCCGTGAATTCCGGCACTCGAATCAAGCTGGTGTTCTCGGGCGTGCCGTCGGGTGCGACCGTTTATGTGCCGACCAGCGTTGTGGCGAGTGACGGAAGTAAGATCGCCCTGACCGCGTCCGAAACCGGCGCCTTCTCGCAGGTTGCGAACTCCACCGCGACGGGCGCGCCGACGTCTCAGGGTGCTGGCGCCGTCACGATCACAGGTGGTACCGGCCAGGCCGTTTACGAAGTGTTGGTGGCGAACTCGACGACCATCGACACCTATTCGGTCCCAGTATTCCTGGTTGCTGCATCGAACAGCGTCCCGCCGTCCACTACGCCTATGAGCGTGGCCGTCAGCTTCGCGCCGATCGGCTCTACCAACATCCCGAACTTCGTTGTTGGCTCGAGCACGACAAGCCTGACAGGCAGTGCGTTCAGCGTTTGCGCCACAAACCTGCTGTACCCGTACATCACGAACCTGTCGGGATATGACACCGGTCTCGCAATCGCCAACACTTCGACCGATCCGTTCGGCAGTAAGCTCGGCGCTGTGCCTCAGGCTGGCAACTGCACGCTGAACTTCTACGGAGCGGGTGCGCCGTCCGGACCCGTCACGTCGCCCAGCATACCGAGTGGCACGGTCTTCACGCAGATCCTGTCGAACATTGCACCGGGCTTCCAGGGTTACATGATCGCCCAGTGCGACTTCCTGTTCGCTCATGGCTACGCCTTCATCACGAATATGGTGTCTGCTGGCACTAGTGGTGTTGCGGAAGGCTATCTGGCGGGAATCATCCCGGACGTGAACCTTACCTCGGGCAGAAAAGCCAGCCCGCCCACGGTCGCGGGCGCTGGCGAGTCTCTCGGCAACTAATCCACACAACCAACCAAAAAGGGGGGCTTCGGCCCCCCTTTTTTATTTCACTTTCAGACTGCTTACTGCGCTATAACCTCGATGCTCAACAACCGGTTCAGCGGCTGGGCTACGATATCAACCGTGTCAGCGATCTTCTTGTCGCCCGCCAAATGTAACTGAACGACCGCTGTCTCACCCGAGGCCAGACGCGTCTTGTCCAGCTTCACCGCCAGACCCCTAATCGTCTCCACGTGCGCATCCAGGCGCAGCTCGATTGTCCCCGGCATTCCATTGGTAATCGACACTGAATCATCCCTATTGCTCCGTCCCAGCCGCACCGACGTCTTGCTTATCGAAATCTGGTTCTGAAGCGCGCTGAGATTTGGGTTGTCAATCCCGCCGGGCGCGGCGCCTTGGGGGGCCGGCGCCGCCGGTGGTCCGTTCGATTTTGACGTATGCATGTTGCCAAAAGGCGTGGCCACGCGCGCTTCCGGAGAAATATACCAGCGCCACTCTCCATCCTCGAGCTTCCATTCTGTTGGCATAGGTATGTCGAATGTTGTTGGGCCGAAGCCTGGCATCAGGACCATCACTTTCGCCTTCACAATCAGCTTCGCCGTTTTGAGATCGGGCGCTAACTCGGCCTTGTCGATCTTGAAGCCCTTGATATCCGGCTTCCGCGACGCGTAGTAATCGTCCTTCGTGTCGTCGGCCACCATGGCCTCCGCCTGCCGAAATTTCTTGTCGACTTGAAATTGGTAGAACTGCTGCGCGCGGTCGCGTAGAGCCTTCTCGGCTTCGGCTGCGTTGGGCGAAGTCTGTGCCCAGGCAGTGAGGGCGACAGCGGGAAATACGAACCTTCTGTCCATCTTTTTATCGTAGACGCACGCAGCGCCCGACCGGTGATCCGTCGGGCCCCGAATGGACCCACTATCAGCGGTAAAATGGATGTTTCAGCCTTAATTGATGAGTTGTCTCTGCCCATCCGAGATTTCCGAATCCGTCTCCCTTAGCCGCCGAAACTTCCTCCGCGCGGTCACCGGCGCTGGCGCGGCCGCCACTTTAATCGGCCCTTCCCGGCTGTCGGCGCTGGTCGGGCCCCGAAACCGCAAAGCCATCGTCGTTACTTTCGGGGGCGGAGCCCGCGATGACGAAACGTTCATGCCGGACGGTCAGGAGAACATACCTCACCTTCTGAACGAACTCATCCCCCAAGCCACTTTCTACACGAATGTCGTTAACAGGGGAATCCTCGGCCACTACGTCGCCACGGCCAGTATTGTCACCGGCGTCTACGAGACCTTCAACAACTTCGCCGCGGTTTCTCCCAGCAATCCCACCGTCTTCGAGTACTTCCGAAAAGACATGAAACGCCCGGCCACCGACGCGTGGGTGGTTGCTCCGAGCAACGGCTTCGCTCGTATCGGCGAAAGCGGCCACAAAGCCTACGGAAGCGGACTGGGCGCCGGGGTCATTCTCCCCAAACGCCTTTTGTCGGCGGCGCTCTCATCGCGCGCAGACGATGCGCGTTACGAACACCTGCTCCGCGACAACTACGAAACCCCTCTTTACGCGCCGACACTCGCCGGGCGCCAGATCGAGCTGAGCCAGATGGCCGAGTTGTTGAAACTCTCCGTCGATGATTTCGCCATGCACGCGCGCAGCCTCGCCAGCCCGGACGAACTCTCCGTTTACATCGCGAAGCAGCTCATGCGCCAACTCGCGCCAAGCCTGCTTTGGGTGACTCTTCACGACATAGACATTGCCCATTCCGGCGCTTTCTCCCTCTATATCAACGGCATCAAGCGTTCCGACCGTCTCTGCGCCGAACTCTGGACCGCCATCCAGCAGAACCCCGAATACGCCAACAAGACCACGATGTTCATCCTCCCGGATTTCGGGCGCGATTCCGATATCGATTCCGGCGGGAACGGTTTCCAGCACCACCGCACCGGCGACACGCTTTCCCGAACGACGTGGATGATGGTCCTCGGCCCCAACGTGAAGCAGAACGTCGTTGTCGACCGACCGATCGAGTCCGTCGACCTTGTGCCGACGCTCGGCGCCTATTTCGGCTTCGACGCCCGCTACTCCAGCGGTAAGCCTGTTCCGGAGGTGGTGTGAGCTAATGCTGCCGAACCAGCTCACAGCCGCCAGTTTCTCCGCCTATCCGCCCGAGGCAAAGGCGCTTGCCGAATTGCAGGTCGAACTACTCGGCCGATTACCGCTGGCATTCCTTCCATTGCTTCTGCGGGAGTTGATCGTCTACGACTGGAAATTCCCCGCCGAGCGCGCCGAACTGGACCGGCAGTTCCGTTACCTGTCCAACAATCCCGGGCTGCCCGCGTTCTCCCAGCTCAAACTTTCCCGCGAACTCGAACAGAGTGATTGGTTGAACTCCCCGGCCGTATTCTCCGAACAACTCTCGGCTCATCTCTGGGCGACCCACCAGATCGACGCCTTTCGCGCCGCCGCCACCGAATACGTGCAGCGTGCAACAGCATCGGCGCCGGACCCTCCGCTTCCCGCCCATCGGCTCGGCGTCGCCATCATCGGCCAGGGCGTCGACCGTAACGACTACCGCCTCTTCCGTAAGCTGCGCCCGAATGGCGTCTATTACACCCAGGTCAGGCACGAGAACGGCGTTCAGACCGTACTCGATGCCGTGACTACCCGGGCTAAAGCTCATCCCGTCCCCTACGCGCATTGGTACATCGACGGCGGTTCCACGCCCTCGTCACCCGCCTCGCTCGCGACTGTTTCTTATGCGGCGCTCGCCGCTTCGCGCGCCACGCTGCAGGCACGGATGCAAAAAGCCTACGAAGCCAGCATCTTCGACCCGGAGGCGTTTCGTACGATGCTCGCGCAACTCAGGCCCCAGGACGTCGGCTTGAACATGTCGCGCGACGCCGTGCTCGATCGCTTCAGGCTCAGTCTTCTCACCGAAGGGTCCGGGACGCAGGTCTTCGCCACGACCTTTGTCCAGTGGGCCGCGCGCGAAACTTTGCGCCGCGCTCAACCCCTGACCCTTGTCGCCCGCTTCGCCCCGCGCCAGCGGGAAACGCAGATGAATGAGCTGCTGAACGAACGCCAGCGTAAGCCGGAACTCGATCCGGGCGGTTCACTCGTCGATGCCGATATGGGCGCTTATTACACGTGGCTTAACCAGCAGCGCCTGCCTGGCGACGATAAATCCGCCTTCCTCGTGTGGTTCGAGGATCACTCGGAAGCGATTGCGATCTCCCCCGTTCTTGCGCACGGCATTCGTGCCGACTCCCCGATTGAACTCGCCGACCTCATCGCCAAGATCGCTTAGGGAGCGCGAAAGCGGTCATCGATCTCCACCTGATACCCGCTCGCGAGCCGGTTCGTCTCGTTGGCCATTCCCACCACGGCCATTAGTTCCGCGAACATGGCGTCCGTCATGCCGGCCTTCCGCGCGCCGGCCGTATGCGACGCGATGCAGTACCCGCACTGATTCGAGGCGCTGACCGCGAGATAGAGAAGCTCCTTCGTCAAAGCGTCCAGCGCGCCCGGGGCCATGATCTGCTTGATGCTCTCCCAGGTCCGCTTCAGCGTGGCAGGATCGCGTGCGAGCGCCTTCCAGAAATTGTTGATCCAGTCGGTCTGCCGTGTCGCCATGATGTCGTCGAAGACCGCGCGGACCTCGTCGCTCGCATCGTGATACTCCACCAGGCCCAACGTCGCCATATCAGATAAACCCCAGTTCAGACTGCTTCTCGAGATCGAGCAGATATCCCTTCTTGCCCACGTTCATCGCCGACGTATTCCCCAGCTTCTCGGCCACGCCCGCCGCCTCGTGAATATGCCCGCAGAAGAAATACCTCGGCTGCTCCCTCAATAGAAACTCGCGCACCGCCTTACTTCCCGCGTGTCGAAGGTTGGTGATGCGGTCGAGTTGCGTCCCGTGCGGCGGCGCATGGCAGATCGCGATCATGGGCCTCAATCCATCGAAAGCGTGGAGCTTTTCCGCCAGTTCGTCCTCCGAATATTCCCCAGGCGTGTCGAATGGCGTCGGATTTGAATAGCCCATCCCTGCGACGTGGAAGCCGCCCACTGCAACGCGTGCGGCATGCAGATTCCGCAGTCCGAACCTTTTGCACATCGCCTCGATCTGATCGTTTGTCTCGTGATTCCCCGGGATCGCATAAACCCGCTCACCGCGCGATTTTAGGATGTCTCCCATTGCATCGAGTCCACGGCTCCAGTTCGCCAGATCGCCGGCGCATATGTAATAGTCCGCGTCCACTGCCATCAGCCGCTCCAGCGCCTTGGCGTCGCCATGTATGTCGGAAAAAATCAGTAGCTTCATCGCATCCATCAGCAATAAAACGGCCGTCATTTGCGGCTCATGAAATTGTATAGTCCCAGAGTAATATCCCACGCAGATCGCCGGGCGCGACGCTCTTATGACGGTTTCTCGTAGCCAGCCGCCAGAATCATCCGCCTGATGAATTCCTCCCGGTTGCCCTCCTGCTCGTTGCGTCTCTTGTCGGCCTGAGTAACCAGACCCGATGGATCGATGGCAGCCTGTGTCGATGGCAGCCTGGAGCGCCCATTCGCCCGGTGCCGTATAATGACACGTCCGGTGTTCCGTCCCATCTTTCTCACGCTCGCTCTCTGCAGTCTCATTCCCGCGCAGAGCAACCCTGCGGCGGCAGCCGCCAAAACGTGGCGCGAATCGCACGAGCGCGAGATCCTCAGTGAATTCCGCGACCTGCTCGCCATTCCTGATATCGCATCCGATTCCGCGAACATCCGCCGCAATGCCGAGTTCATCCGCACGATGTACGAGAGGCGCGGCGTGACAATGCGAATCGTTGCCGATCCCGGCGCCAACCCCATCGTCGTGGGTGAAATTCGAGCGCCTGGCGCTTCGCGGACGATCGCTTTGTACGCGCACTACGATGGCCAGCCTCTCGACCCAAAAGAGTGGGTGACTCCGCCCTTCGAGCCCACGCTTCGAGACGCTCCTCTGGAGCGCGACGGCCGCATCATTCCGTTTGCCTCCGCTACGTTTCCGCTGAATCCCGAGTACCGCCTTTACGCCCGGTCCGCGTCTGACGACAAAGCCCCGATCGTCGCTATGGCGACGGCTATCGACGCTCTCCGCGCCGCTGGCACTAAGCTGCGTTCCAACATCCGTTTCGTCTTCGAGGGCGAGGAGGAAGCCGGCTCGCCGAACCTGGAACGAGTGATCGCTGCCCATCGCGATCTCTTCGCCGCCGACCTTTGGCTAATCTGCGATGGTCCCGTCGCGCAGACGCGCCAGCAATTGATCGCCTTCGGCGCACGCGGCATAGTTCAGACCGATATCACGACCTATGGTCCGCGACGCGAGCTCCACAGCGGTCACTACGGCAACTGGGCTCCTAATCCGGCGATGATGTTGGCTCGTCTCCTCGCGTCGATGAAAGACGACTCCGGCCGAGTCTTGATCAATGGCTTTTATGATGGCATTGAGCCACTCTCTGCCACCGAAAAACGCGCAATCGCCGAATCCCCCGATGTCGACTCTGACCTCAGGAAAGAGCTTTGGCTCGGTTCGACTGAGAGTTCACCCAGGCGCCTGATAGAACTGCTTCAGCTGCCGTCGCTCAACGTCCGGGGCCTGGCCAGTTCGCGTATAGGCGCGCAAGCGTCGAATGTAATTCCCTCTACGGCAACCGCCGCCCTCGACATCCGCCTCGTAAAAGGCATGGATTTCCATCGAATCACCGAGCGCCTGATCGACCACGTCCGCCGTCAGGGCTACTTCGTGACCGACGCTGAACCGAATGCCGAAACCCGCATGGCGCACGAGAGGGTCGCCAGAATCGTCGCGCACGAGGGCGCTTACAACGCGGTCAGGACTTCGATGGACCTGCCCATCTCGCAGGAAATCATCCGCGTCGTGGAGTCCGCGCGCGGGCCATCCGTGAGAGTCCCGACCATGGGGGGAAGCGTTCCACTTGAAATGATCGAGCGCGCCGCCGGAACCAGGACCATAACCATTCCCATCGCCAATCACGACAACAGCCAGCACAGCTTCAATGAAAACATCCGTATCCACAATCTTTGGGACGGAATCGAGCTTATGGCCGCACTGATTGCGATGTGACTCGCACACTGGCGCCGCAAGCGTGCATCTCGCCGCGGCACTCTCGGGGGTTGAGCGACCGGTCGAAACAAACGTGCACGCCGTTAAGAGCGCCATTCGCGCACTGAGACTGAAATGCTTTGCCCGGAAATGTCGCGTTCGCGCCGGCGAAATAGGATTCGATCTGTTCTCCGCTCGCGGTCGCGTCTCCCTCGAGCGAAGTCAGCTGAACCGGCAGTTGCACGGCCACGCGCGCCTGAATCATCCGCGTGAAGTAATCGCCCGGATCGACTCCTGAGCAGACTCCGTGCGCGTTCCATTCGCGCTGCGCGTCGGCCGGATCCCGCATGTAAGGAGCCGCAAGCCGCGTGACATTTCCAGGCAGCTTCTTCGGCTTCACGCACGATTCGGGAATGGAGCCGTCCGCACGTTGCGGCTCAAAGCCGCTGACGACGAATCGACTCCGGGCTCTCGGCGCCCACGCCAATTCCAGCACGTATCCGTCAACGTCCCTAAGCTCGCCGGTGGCGAGCTTCTTTGGTTGCTTCGCTATCTTACTTGTTTCCGAAGCCGCGGTCGCCTCAGGCGCTTGGTCTGAGTCCGAAGCTTCCCCGCTCGAACTCGCGCTCTTGTGTCCCCCCGTACCCGGAAGATGCAGTTGCGCGATCAATCCGCAGCTTGCCGCCACGATGATCAGAGACCGCATAAGGGGCCTAGCGCACCAATGCGTCGATATTGCGTCCGCGGTCTTCGCCGCTCCGAATATTGGCCGCCGCTGCCTGCGGCTCCTGGCCGAACTCCGTCTGATAGCGCGCCGTGAAGTCTGGCACGGCTCCGCGGGCCAGATACATTGGCAGCTCGCGACCTTCCTTGATCTTCACTTGGCCCCGCGCTTCGCAATCGATTAGATTACGTGCCAGCTTCCAGGTGCGTTCCGAGAGATTGACTCGTCCTGGCACGCCGCTCGACTCCATTCGCGCCGCGAAGTTTACTGTGTTACCCCAGATATCGAACGCGAACTTTCGGATACCCACCACTCCCGCGACGACCGGCCCGCTGTGCAGTCCGATACGGATATTCCATCCGGTTCCCCCCGGCTTGGTCGCCAGCCTCTTGACGGTCTCCGCCATCTCCATAGCCGCCAGTACCGCGTCTACCGCGTGAGACGCGCGCCGCGCTGGCAGCCCGCTCGCAAACATGTACGAATCGCCAATCGTCTTCAGCTTCTCCAGTCCGAATCGCGCGACGATTTCGTCGAACGCCGTAAAGTATTCGTTCAGCGCATCCACGAGATGGTCGGGCTGGAGTTTCTCGCTCGAAAGCGTGAACCCCACGAAGTCTGTAAAGCAAACCGTTACCTCGTCGAATCCAACAGGCTTGACCGCGCCTGTCGCCTTCAGTTCGTCCGCCACTTTTGAGGGAAGAATGTTGAGCAGCAGCGCATGGCTCTTGCGCTCCTGCAGTTGAATCTCGTCCCGCTGTTGCCGGATCTCAACTGTCCGCTCGGCGACCGTTTGTTCCAGCTGACGCTTGTCTTCCTCTAGTTGCCGGACACGCCAGCGCACGATTCCCCATATTCCGAACGCGGCGAGAATCGCGTATATTGTGTAGGCCCACCAGCTGCGGTACCAGGGAGCCAAAACCCGGACACGAAAAGACGAGTCTTCCGCGATTGCGCCGTGCGGACTCCTCGCCTGAACGTGGAACGTGTACCGGTTTTCCGAAAGGTTGGGGTACATCGCTTTCGTGTCATGGCTCCACGGCAACCAGTCGCGGTCGCTTCCTTCCAGCTTCACCCGGTACTCTACAGCGCCAGGGTCCTCGTAGAATGGCGCCGCGAAGTCGAATCGCAGGGAATTCGATGCGTACTGCAGTCGAAGCGCCGGAGGATCTCCCCAACCCCCGTAAAGGGTCTGCTTTTCGTCGCTGGTCCGAACGCTTCTCGTAAGCACGCGGAACTCGCGGTCGGGACTCCCGGCAAGCGCCTGATCCCAACGAAAGAGCACTCCGTCCGCTCCCATGGCCCAAACTACTCCGTCGTTATCCACGGACATCCAGTAAATCCCATCAATCCCGGATTGAAGCAGCGGCATCGGCAGCCATTTCTCGCGGGTCCCCTCCCTGAAAAGAATTCCGTGATACGCCCCTCCGGTAACCCACACGGCATTCCGCCCTTTGTCCTCGAATACATTCAGAACATCTCGGTTCGCGAATTCCATCCCCAGGCTGAGATCCGGCGCGAGCCGCTTGACCTGTTCGGAATATCGCCTGAGACCCAAGGCAGTCGCGAATATCACGTGATCGCCGTATCGCTGCGCGTTGATGTGGCCGTCCGGGACTCCCTGCGCGGAGTCCAGTTTCCGCGCTTCAACGGGCGTCCGCCGAAAGTCAATCCTCCATGCGGGACCATTCACCGCCGCGGCCCAGACGGCGCCGTCGTTATCTTCAACCACTGTTCGGATCTCTTCTCCGGGCGCGGCGAACTCCTGCGCTTTTGTCCAACTCCCGCCTTCCTTCCGAAGCATCAGCACCACACCCTGGCCGGAGACGTACACCGTGTCTTGGTCCCGCGCGGCCAGGCTGATATCGAAAACCGCCTGCGCGCTCTTCCAAACCGGTACAGCCCGTCCGCCCGACACTAGGTAGACGCCGCTATTCGTCGCCGCCAGCAAATCGTTTCCGTAAGGGTGCAAAGACCAAACGAGGCTTTCTATTCCTTCGACCCGATCAAATCGAGGCGCGCCTCCCCCTTGCTTCTGCGACTCCGTCTGAAGGCGGAATAATCCGGACGTAGTCCCGACGAACAGAGTGCCCCCCTCCCGCACGGAGCACGTCGCGTTCTGCAGCCCCTGCCTCTCGTCGAACCGGCTGAGGCCCGGATTGAATCGGGAGATACCTCCTGTGTAATGCGCCAGCCAAACGCCACCCCAGCGGTCTGTGTGAATCGCTGCAATGTAGTCGTCCGGAATCTCGTGGTCTCGGGCGGTAAGGATCCGGTCTAACCGGCCTTGCGCGTTGAGGACCACCAGGCCCCCCTTCTGAGTGCCCACGGCGATCTCGCCTCCCGGCAGAATACCGATCGAAGAAATCGTGGCAACGGCGAAGTAAGAATCCGCTTCCGTTCGAAATTCTTCGATATTTGATGCCGTAAGCCGGTACAGACGGTCGGCCATCGCGATCAGACCGCCGCCACCGAAAGACACGGCGTCTTCCATCTTCGATGCCGCCAGCCGCTCTCCGCCGGGTACGGGCGCGAGATTGTCGCCCTCCATCCTCATCAATCCCCGGTCCGACGTTTTCACATACACCGCGCCGTTAATCGCAACCGGCCTCCCAAAGCTCTTTGTGGTTCGCCACACGCGAATCGAACCGTTCGGATTGAGCCGGAAAATGCGCCGGTAGGCGCAGAAATAGACCCCCTCCCGAACGGGCAACACGCGCCATATCTCCCCGAAGTTCCGGTCTTCTTGCGGCACGCTCGCGACCAGCGAAACAGTTCGTTCCGTTCCGGAAGCATCCGCCTTCAGATAACCGAATACGCCAGTTCCACCGAAATAGACGGTTCCCTTCGAATCCACAGCCACCGCGCGGGCGTACACATTGCCCGGCAGCGCGGTCTTGCGCCATGTCACTCCGTCAAACTCAAGCAACCCTCCGGCATTTGCGACGTAGACGATGCCGCGAGCGTCCTCCGCAACCGCGAAGTTCTCGGGTTCCGCGTGATACTCCTTATATGAATAGGTTCGGATGACGAAGGAACCAGTCTCGCCCCCGTAGCTAGCTTGAAGATCGACCGCGCCGCCAGTCGTCAGGCAGTACAATGCCAGAAAGAATGCGGCCGTCGGCCTGAATCGAGTAATACGGAAGGCCCCCCGCGGCCTAAATAATGCGTCGCCGGTTTGCGATTGCCGCCGCGAGAAGGGTAACGCCGATCAGGAGTGATGTGGAAGGCTCAGGAGTAAGGTTGCTGGTCCCCGTGATACTGTCGAATCCGGCCGGACCATTCGTCCCGTCCAGAATGATCTGCGTTAACACATCGGCAAATTTGTCGACCTGCGGGGTTATCAACACAATGCCGGTGTTCCAACTAGCCGGGGGGTTCTCATCGGTCACAGTGAGTTCCTGCGCACTGTGCTGGCCAGGCGTGACGCACGTTGGTACGGCGTTCACTGTGCCCAGAACCAATCCCCTTCCTGAGCAGTAAAACTGGTTGATCGTTACGTTTCCGAACGGCGGATCCATCCCGAGATCGGCAGTGCTGGCGTGCGGCCCCGGATCGATCGCAAAGTCATAGAAAATATCGTAGATATCGATTTGACCGGCCGCGACCTGAAAACAGGGGGCGCCCGAACCTACGCAAGGCGCGCCCGAAGTCTGCGTGAACGTGAACCCACCCACCGCCGCCGGGGCGAGGAGAATGTCGGCCGCCGTGTACGCGGCGTTTGCCGATGACTCGAAACTGAAGCCGGAGAATTCTTCAATGCCGATCGAACACCCACCCGCGGCGTCTGAGGCGATGTAGCTTTGTAGCGAGCCCGGCATGCAGACAGGTCCCAAGGTTGTCGCGTTGCCGGCATAAGCCCCTCCGCCGCACAGCGCCGCCATGGCGAGCGCCAGCGAGCATCGAATCATACTCGTCCTCTTCATAACTTCAATCCCTCTAAGTATAACGGGCTACTATCAACTCCAAGCCATCTCTTTTTGCCCTTCGCCGGTAGCGGCTCTGAAAAAGGGGTTAATAGCACCGTTCCCTGGGTTCCTCCTTACGAGAACAGCGCCACGCGTCGCGTCTCTCGTTCGCCAACTTTATACTAAGCTCAAAGCATGTTCAAGGCGCTGCGGAACGTCTTTTTGGCGGTTCTCCTCCTCGCCTCCGCAACACTTGTCCTTTGGCAGGGCCAGTTTAACTTCTCCCTTGGCCCGGGTAACCCATCCCAGACTTACTTCTTCTTTGCTATATCGCTGCTGATCTTCCTGCTGATGGTCACTCTGGCCTTCATGCTTGCCAAGATCCTGATTAAGGCCTGGATCGACGGGCGACGGGATCGTTACGGCTCCCGTATCCGTACGAAACTCGTGGTCGGAGCCCTGGCGCTGAGCCTTCTACCGGTCGTTTTCATGGTGCTCTTTAACGTGGAGGTGATGAACCGGGCGCTCGCCCGATGGTTCTACACGCCTACTGAGCACGTGATGGACGATTTTACGGGTATCCTCTCCGCCCTGAACAACCAGATCCGGGGAAAAGCCCTCGCCGAGGCGCAGCTCATTGCGGCTATGCCTGAGGCGGCTGCTCAAATCGAGCAACCCGCCTCTGACGCCTCCTGGCTAATACAATTCTGCCGACGCCGTGGTATAGCCGGAGCCACTATCCTGCCGAATGGCTCGATGACCCCAGTGGCGAGGTATGGCGATTTCCCGCTGAAGCGGGTGGTCCAACCGGCTAATGCCATCGCCCCCATCTTCCGCGATGGCGTCGAAATCGGAGCTGTGTTTGTTGACGAAGATGTTCCAGTTAACTTTGCCGATCAGGTCACGAAGATCCAGAACGACGTGCGTGCCGTCCGCCTCACGTACGCCCAGCACAGGGAGGTCCGGACTGACCTGACCCTCGTCCTGATCCTGATCGCCTTGTTTGTCCTCTTCGTTTCCGGCTGGCTCGCGCAATTCATGGCCCGGCAGATCAGCGTTCCGATTTCAGCCCTGCTGCGGGCCGCGGAGGAGGTCAGCAAGGGCAATCTGTCCTACCGTGTTGAAACGAGGGCCATAGACGAACTTGCGCGCCTGGTCGTCGGATTCAATCGCATGACGGCCGATCTCGAAGCGAACCGCGCCGAACTCGAGTCTCGCCGCCGCTTTACGGAAGCCATTCTGGAGAGCATCCCCACTGGAATCATTTCAATTAATGCCTCCGGAAGCGTGCAGCGGGTAAATAAAGCTCTCGACGAGATGCTTCCGGATACCGACGCCCGCGCGGCTATGCGACTCGAGGATCTTTTCTCCCGCGATGATGCCGGCGAAATCCGGTACCTTATGAATCGCGCGCGCCGTACCGGCCTGGCTTCCCAGCAACTGGACGTCAAAGCCACCGGCCGTACGCTCCATCTCTCGATCACTGTCGCCGCAGTGGGCAGAGGCCGCAATTCGGGATTCGTCGTCGTCATCGAAGACACCAGCGATCTCCTGCGCGCCCAGCGCACAGCCGCCTGGAGCGAGGTGGCGCGTCGCGTCGCGCATGAAATCAAGAATCCCCTCACCCCGATTTCTCTCTCCGCCGAAAGAATTCTCCGGCAGGCTGGCCGCACCGCTTTGCCGGATCAGGTGCGAGCCCTTCTTATTGAATGCGCCGGCACGATTCTCGAAGAGACAGCCTCCGTAAAAAGGTTGGTGGACGAGTTTTCTCAGTTTTCACGTCTCCCCGCCGCTCAGCCAGTCGTTTGCGACATCAACGACGTCGTCGCTACCGGGCTCGGCGTCTTTGAAGGCCGTCTCGATGGCATTGAGATGCGGTTCGATCTCGCGCAGGGTCTGCCGCCCGTCGTCGTCGACCCCGAGCAGTTCAAGCGCGTGGTCGTCAATCTCGTCGACAACGCCGCCGAAGCGATGCAGGATTCTCCGCTTAAAATTCTCACCGTCACCACGCGCGCGGGTATGGCCGAAATGGTGGAAATCGAGTTCGCTGACTCCGGCTGCGGCATTACGCCGGAAGAGAAGGAAAAGCTTTTTCTTCCATACTTCTCGACAAAGAATCGCGGTACCGGCCTCGGCCTTGCGATAGTGAGCCACATCCTTGCCGAGCACGGCGCAAGCGTGCGGGTCGAAGACAATAAACCTTGTGGCGCCAGATTCACCATTGAGGTCCCTGCAGTGACCGCCGAAGACCCGAGGACTTTGCCCAACCCCGTTTCACTTAGCGCATGAAGCCGCCGCGAATTCTTGTCGTGGACGATGAGCCCGGCATCAGGCAGTCCCTTTGCGGCGTTCTCTCGGATGAAGGGTACGATTCGGTCGCCGTGACCAGCGGCGAGGAATGCCTCGATGCTCTCGCGGCTTGCCTATACGAAGTCGTCCTCCTCGACATCTGGCTTCCGGGCATAGATGGCCTCGAAACCCTGAGCCGCGTCCAGAACATTCCCGCCGCCGACAGGCCTCTCGTGGTGATGATCTCCGGGCACGGCACAATCGAGACCGCGGTCAAGGCCACGAAACTCGGGGCTTACGATTTTCTCGAAAAGCCCCTTTCCATTGACCGTGTTCTCCTGGTCGTAAAGCACGCTCTCGACCACCGCCGCCTGCGCCTCGAAAACGAAAATCTGCGCGAGTCCGTAGCGAGCGAGGCGAATATTGTGGGCGAAAGCGTGCCCATGAAGGCCCTACGCCAGCAACTCGCATTAATGGCCGAAACCAACGGACGCGTTCTGATCTACGGCGAGAGCGGCACTGGCAAAGAACTCATCGCCCACGCCTTGCACGAAATGAGCCCGCGCGCCTCCATGCCGTTCGTAGAGGTGAACTGCGCCGCCATTCCGGAGGAAATGATCGAAAGCGAGCTCTTCGGCCACATGAAGGGTAGCTTCACTAACGCGCACGACCGCAAAATCGGTAAATTCCAGAAGGCCGACGGAGGCACGCTCTTCCTCGACGAAGTGGGCGATATGAGCCTGAAGACGCAGGCCAAAGTTCTGCGGGCACTCGAAGAACAGCGCTTTGAGCCGGTCGGGGCGCACGAATCGATTCAGGTCGACGTCCGCGTTATCGCGGCTACCAACAAAAACCTTGAGGGCGAAATCGAAAAAGGCAATTTCCGCGAGGATCTTTTCTACCGCCTCAATGTCATCCCGTTTCAGGTTCCGCCTTTGCGCGAGCGCAGGGAAGACATCCCTGCCTTGGCCGCCTACTTCCTCGCGGAATTCGCGCGCGGTTACGGACGCCGTCCGAAAGACCTGACCCCCCAGGCTCTTCAATTGCTCCGCGAATATCACTGGCCCGGCAACGTGCGCGAACTACGTAACCTGATCGAGCGCATCGTCATCCTCAACCCGCAAAGCCGCATCGACGCGCGCAATATTCCACTGCAGACAAACCGCAAAGCGGTCGCGGACCGTGCCAACGACCGCTATGGAAGTCTGCAGGATGTTCGGGAAGCCGCCGAACGCGACTACATCCAGAAGAAACTCGAAGAGTCCAACGGAAATGTCAGCCGAACCGCCGAACTGCTGGGACTGGAACGCTCGAACCTCTATCGCAAAATGCGCTCCCTCGGAATCGCCCCGCGGGAATAGCCGCAAAGCCTCCGCCGAAATCGGGTATCATGTCTGGGCCAGGGGCCCGGGCAGACCCAACCGAATCGGGCGTTGAGGGTGAACGATGCTGAAGTCTATCGCTTCCGTGGTCGGCGCGTATGTGCTTTCGATTATTCTGGTTCTGGCGACAGATCCGCTGCTTTCACGTTTGTTTCCGGGCGAATACGAAACCGGGCACGTTCCCTCCGATGCCGCCCTCATGACCAGCACAGCACTTTTCATTGTCATCTCAATCCTCTGCGCATGGGTGTGCGCTCGCCTGGCTCCGATTCGCGCCGGGAGGCACGTGCTCTGGTTCTTCATCATCGGAGAAGTGATGGGTATTGCCGCCACAATCCCCAATTGGAGCGAGAACTGGCCCCACTGGTATTGGCTTTCGTGGCTGCTTAGTTGGCCGGTGAGTTGTTGGTTGGGACTGTTGTTCTCCCGAGGCGGTGAACAGGGTTCCACGCACATGGCGAGCCACGCATAGAACCGCTAAACCGCGGGCCGCACGCCCATCTCGCGCAGACAGTGGTCAATCCACAGCTTCGTGAGCTTCTCCTGCGCGCCGTTCTGCGATAGCCGTGTCCGCAGACTTCCGAAGTCCACGTGATCGAGCGGCTGATCCTGGTTGAAGCACGAGAATACTACCGTCTCTTCGCCCGTCTCGGGATCCTTGTGCGCCTGCAGGCACTGCGCGCAGATTTCCTTCATCATGCACTGCATCGGCGAGTTTATGCTGCCGATAGCCTGATGGTCCGGATTGAGATAGGGCCTCAGTACGGTGTGCCGTGCCTGCTGGACGGCCCTCATCATGCCGTCGGAGCCGATCACGATCAGCCGGTCCACCGAACTCAGCGGAATCGGAGCCCCAGCGGCGCCGAAATCCCCCAAATCTCCCCGCCCGTAGGCTGCCATTGCCTCAACTATGTTGCCGACGAATGCGCTGTCCATGACCCGGCCGGCCGTGAAGCCTGGGGCCTCGTCGCATACCCAAACGACGAGGTCGGCCGCCTTCTCGATCTCCTCAACCTTGTACCGGTCGACAATCTTCTTGTACCCGGCGAAGTAGATCACCCGCGATCCTTCTTCGCGCAGTTTCTGGCCAATCGAGAACAACACCGCATTCCCGAGCCCGCCGCCCACCAGCAGCACGGTCTCTTTTGCCGGCGTTTCGCTCGGCGTCCCTGTCGGTCCCATCAGAATCACGGGCTCGCCCTTCCTGAGCAGAGCGCAAAGATCCGACGACCCGCCCATTTCCAGCACGATTGTTGAAAGCAGCCCGTTCTCGCGATCCACCGACGCGCCCGTCAGCGCGAGGCCTTCCATCCCAAGCACAGTATTTGCCGTCCGAGGCGCCAGCGTCTCGTAGTTCTGCAGGCGATAGAACTGCCCCGGCTGAAATGCGCGCGCCGCAATCGGAGCGCGTACGACCACCTCGACGATATTCGGGGTCAGCCGGATCACATCGTGCACTGTGGCTCGCAGAGTGTCATCCAGTTGGGTCCGCAGTTCCGCCGGTTTTGGACCGACGGGCGCGGTCTTGGCCAGCACGCGCGAAACGACCGGGTACCCTTGTTTCGCGCTTGCCATCGCCTTTACCACGTTGCCGGAAAAAGAAGGATGCAGATCGCCGAAGAAGCTGATCGCCCGCCCGTCGTCGCGGAGGGACATCAGCACTTGCGGAGTCTTTGGCTTGGCGATACGTTCTGGCTTCACCTTTAAGCCGTCTTCGTCGTAAGCCTGGAAATACCGCCCGTCCAGAACTACATTGTGTTGGTCTTCGCGCGCCAGCACCGTATTCGGCTGGGTCCCTGCAGCGACAAGGATGGTCCTCGCCCGTAGCGTGACGGTTTCGCCCGTGGCGATCAGCTTGGCCGACTCCTCGTCGAACCGGTAATTCTGGCATTTCAGCGCCGCGGCCGAGCCTGCCGCATCCACTTCGACCTCTTCCGGAGCGAGGCACTCAGCGAACCGCACGCCCTCTTCGAATGCCTTGGAAATCTCTTCGTGATTCAGCGTGTAGCTCGGGGCGTCCACCATGCGGCGGCGATACGCAATGGTCACTCCGCCCCACGAATTGAGAAGGTCGATAAATCGCGGTTCGCGTCCCTCGGCGCGCGCCGTCCGCCGCTCAGTCTGGATCGCGTTCGCGTGCGCGAGGAACTCGGCGGCTGTGACCACTTCTTCCGGCGTCCAGCTCGAACGGACCGTCACCTCGCCCAGTTCATCCGCCAGCGCCGTGTAACGCTCGTAGAACTTCTCCACCTGCACGATGTAGTACGCGAGCGACTCCGTCGCGGTGTCGATCGCCGTCAGCCCTCCGCCGATCACGACGATCGGCATGCGGATCTGCAGATTCGCAATAGAATCCGGCTTTGCCGCGCCAGTGAGTTGCAGAGCCATCAGGAAGTCAGAGGCTTGCCGAACCCCTCGCACCAGACCGTTCTTCATGGGAATGACAGTCGGCCGGCCGGCGCCCGCGCAAAGCGCGATATGATCGAAGCCCATATCGAACGCGCTGTCCACCGTCAGCGTTCCGCCGAACCGCACGCCACCATACATACTGAACTCACGCCGCCTCTCGAGCAGCAGCCGGATCACCTTAAGGAAGTTTTTGTTCCATCGGACCGTGATCCCGTATTCGGCCACTCCCCCGAATCCAGCCATCACTCGCCGATCCAGCCGCTCATAAATCTCACTGATGTCGTGAATGGGCCGGAACGGCCCACGGCGCCCTACCGGGTCCACGCCTGAAATTTCGGGCTCCAGGGGCTCGATCTTGAGCCCGTCCACGGCTGCCACAGTGTGCCCGTCGTTCATCAAATGGTGCGCCAGTGTGAATCCCGCCGGTCCCAAACCCACAACCAGCACCTTACGTCCGGTCTCGTGACGCGGCGTCGGTCTGGTGAAGTTCAACGGATTCCACCGCGTCAGCAGGCTGTAAATTTCGAAGCCCCATGGCAATTCGAGCACGTCTTTCAGCGTGCGGGTCTCGATCTGCGGAATATCCACCGGGTCCTGCTTCTGATAAATGCAGGCCTTCATGCAGTCGTTGCAGATGCGGTGCCCGGTTCCGGCGCACATTGGGTTGTCGATGGTGACGCAGGCCAACGCCCCGATCGGAACTCCGCGCTCCTTCACGACGTTCATCTCGGAAATCTTCTCGTCCAGCGGGCATCCCGCCAACTTCACGCCGAAAACGCTCGACTTGTAGCTTCCGTCCTTCTCTTTGAGCCCGTGTGAGCAGCTATCTTTGCCCTGGTTGTGGCATTTGATGCAGTAGTGCGTCTGATCGAGCGCAATCCGCAGGTCAGCGCCGGAATCGGTGAGCTGAAAGCCCTGGCGCGTTCGCCAGTGCTCCGAACCGAATTGAAGCTGCACAAGGCCATTGGCGTGACTCTCCGCCGGTACCAGATGATAAGGATCCAGTTTGTGAGGCGTCTTGAAGAGAATTCCCGATTGGTGCTTCTTCTTGCCCGCTGGTGTTAGCGTGGCCCACACTGCATACTGCGCCGCGAGGCGCAGCGGTTCCGCGTGTTCCGCTTCCGCATCCAGCCATCGTGACACGTGGCGGGCATATGAAAACTCAGTGAGCGCCTCGAGCAGAAACGCCTCGAGTTCGTGTGCGGTGGCGACCCCGTCGATGCCTATGGCTTTTTCCAGCGTCTGTCCCGTTAGCGCCTTCCGCTGTACGAACCGGCGCTTCACCGAATAGAGAGGGGCCAGCTCATGGTGGCTTGCCTGCAGTGCGCGCAATTCCGGCCCAATTCCGAACAACTCGCCGATGAAGTCGTCCACATACGGCGCAATTGCGATGATCAGCTCAGACTCGGGCTTGCCCGCAACGGACGCGGGATTTTCCCGCGCTTCCTTCAGGCGTGTCAGCAGTTCCGGAGCCGCCTCGCCCAGACGGTCAAGAAAGACGCGGTCCAGCCGCGCCAGAGCCTCCCGAGCGTAAAGATCCTCAAAGGAAAAGCCGAAAGCAAGTTTCAGAGTGTTCACTGATAGACGGGCGACCCTTTCGGGGCTTACCTATAGTGTGACACTCGACTATCGCGCTACTCGAGCAGTCGAAACGTGTAAATCTTGCCCAGCCGTCCGGTCGCGCCCGACGCGTCCCCGGACGCGGGAGGCAGGATTCCGTACTCTCCGCTCTTGAGCGCCGGGAGCGAAATGGAATAGGTGCGTGACGCGATTTTCTTCGGCTCGAACTCGATCGCATCCCGGCTCGCGCCACCCGAAGCATGAAAGACGCCGCCCGTCACGGTCCTGAATTCGCGGGAACCGCTTTGCTCATGTAGTCGCAGAACCTGATACTCGGTCCCTGCGATACCTTCCGGCGCATAGATGAGCAATTCCACCGGCGTCGCTACTTGAAGCGAGCTGTGAGCGCCTTTGAGGTGTCCGTTGATATCACCCTTGACGATACCCTCCGTCGCAATAGTCTTCAAGACGCCGCCAGTCTTGAAGTTCACCACCTCGGGCTCGACATCGAGCCATGCATCGCCCTTTTTGTAATAAATGCCGATCTCATGCGCCGGCCCTGGCGCTGGAGTTGAAGTTGTTGGCCCTGCTGGCGCTCCTCCGTTCTTCCGCA